>ULQZ01028397.1_pt1 | contig 10267 bp, 10 predicted proteins | sample 1955011 | NCBI WGS metagenome assembly ULQZ01 (sample SAMEA4835670, study PRJEB28245) | human gut metagenome | biome: gut microbiome; material: fecal sample | place: Denmark | collected 2008 | reverse complement strand
GGAGACCGGCGCAGCCGGTATGAACTTAGAAGATCAATGTTTCCCTAAACGCTGCGGCCATATGGCTGGGAAACAGCTTATCTCTTTGGGAGAGATGGTGGGCAAGATAAGAGCGGCAGTAGATGCCAAAAGAGACCCGGATTTTGTGATCAATGCCCGTACTGATGCAGCTTACGTATGCGGAATTGAGGAAGCAATCCGCCGCGGAAATGCATATTTGGAAGCTGGTGCTGACATGGTTTTTGTAGAATCCCCTGCTAGTGCAGAAGAAGTAAAGCGGGCTATTGAACAGATCAAGGGGCCGGTCAGCATCAACATGCTGGAAGGAGGCCGTACACCGATGTTGACTTTTGAAGAGCTGAGACAGCTTGGCGCTGCAAGGGTCAGCTGCCCCATGTTTACCTCGCTGATAGCTGCATATGCGTTGCAGAAGGGCTTGAGTTATCTGATGGAACACGGGACCAGTTCCGGCTTCGAGGAACACATGTCATTTGAGGCGTTCAAAGTATTTACAGATACTCCCTCTGTCCGCGCGATGGAAGAAAGGTACATTCCGAAAGATTGAATCAACAATAAATGAATAGAAGGAAAGAATATGCGTACTTCAGAACAATTTCGAAATATGATAAAGGCATCAGGGGTCATTCAGATCCCGGGCTGCTATGACTGTATTACAGCCACGATTGTGGAAAGAGCAGGATTTCCAGCCGCATATTTGACCGGATCTGGTATTTCCTTGACGCTCTCTGGTATTCCTGATCTCAATACGATCAGTTATCTAGAACTTCGGCAAGTGGTACAAAACATACGCAGTGCGATCCAAATCCCTATGCTGGTCGATATTGATACTGGATTTGGTGCACCTCTCAACCTCTACCGACTTACCAAAGAATTTGAACAGCTGGATATCGCGGCAGTCCAGATTGAGGATCAAAAGGTTCCCCAAAAATGCGGGCATGAGCTGGGGAGAAGACTTGTTCGGGACGAAGAAATGGTAAAGCGGATTCGTACCATCCATGAGAACCGGCTGGAAAACGGTCTCGTTATTGTTGCCCGCACAGATGCCCGTACAGTCGTAGGGCTGGATGAGGCGATTCGCCGGGGCAGACTGTATTTGGACGCAGGTGCAGATGTAATTTTTGTAGAGAGCCCAGAAAGCTATGAAGAGGTCAAAAAGATTGCATCCGAGATTAAAGGCCCTGTCCTCTTCAACAACGTAGAGGGAGGGCGCAGCCCATTCCTATCCAGACAGGAGCTGGAAGAGGCGGGGGTCAAGATGACGATCTATCCCAATGCCCAGACTAGGGTGGTCGCAAAAAAATGCATGGAGCTTCTCAATACGCTTCAACAGACCGGGACAACAGCAGGGATGGAAAATGAGATGCTTTCCCACAGAGAATTGTGGAGCATGTTTAACAGCGAGAAGTGGGTAGCAATCGAGAAAAAGTATATGCCGGATTAAACGATATGCCCGAAAGAAAACATCTTATATAGAAAAGAAAGCGCAATATTGAGGACAGATGTCCCGTTCAGACAGCGTGCTGATAACACGGTCAGGTTGGATAAGGAGGATATGAGGTGTATAAAACGATCCAGACTACAACAGGACAATTTTCCATTCAAAAGCTGGAAAAGGTACTGATGCACGAGCATATCGTATTGGGCTATGCAGGGTGGTTTTATGATCCGCGCTATGCAGAATTTGACCATGCGAAGGCAGAGGAAAAGACGCTGGACAGGCTGAAGCGCCTGCGAGACTACGGTGTAAATTTGGTGGTGGATCCCTGTCCAATCGAGCTGGGAAGAAATCCAGTGTTTATGCAGGAAATGTCAGTCAAGAGTGGAGTCCAAATCATGTGTTCGACAGGGTTTGATTTAGAGGCCCGCGGATATTTGTCGGCATTCCGGACCGCGACGGCGGAAGAGATTCGAGATATCTACCTCTATGAGATTGAAAATGGAATTGGCCCGGAGCGGATAAAGCCAGGGATCATTAAAGTTGCGACCGGATACGGACAGATTACAGATTATGAGGATCGGTGCATCCATGCGGCCTGTATGGCGAGTATTCAGTCTGGGCTTCCAATTATTACCCATACAGAGAAGGGGACGATGGGGTCTGAACAGGCTCGTGCTTTCAAGCGGTATGGAGTTGCGGCTGACCGGTGCTTGATCGGCCACTGCTGTGCAAATCCGGATCTTCGGTACCAGAAATCTATATTGGATGAAGGCGTATATGTCGGATTTGACCGCTTTGGAAACGAGTGGCACGGCGATGATTACTTCCGAATGGCTACATTGACTGCGTTAATTCATATGGGATATTCAGATCACCTTTTTATTGGCACGGACTCTGTGGCGTTTTTGTTAAAAGAACTTCCAGGAAATCGGAACTTTGAACATTGGGACCCGGTGCGCTTATTTGACACTATTATCCCTGAGCTTGAAAAACGGGGAGCAACAAAACAGGATATTCGGAATCTCGTAACTGAAAACGCAAAACGGTTTTTTACCGGGAATACCTCTCTAGGCCCACAAAAGCAAAGCAAACAATAAAATGAGGAGGAAAGACAAATGAAAAAGCAATTCACATTCATTCTTGCCCTTGCAATGCTGATGATTATGTTGGCGGGCTGTAGTGGGAATACGTCGCCAGGGACTTCTGGAGTGAGCTCCACCGGAACATCGGCAGTTACAGATGACAGCAATCCGTTGGGGCTGGATGAAAAGATCACCATCAGCTATTCTCATGTGCAGTCTACGTCGTCTCCAACTCATCTTGCGATGGAGGATTTTGGAAAATACCTGGAGCAGCAGTCTAACGGCTGGGTTACCTTAGAAATCTTCCCGGCTGGACAACTGTATAATGACGCCACTGAGATCGATGCAGTGGTGGGCGGAAATATTGATATGGTATCTACCTATATGAGCAAACTGACCAGTGTGGATACTGACACACAGTATTGTTTGGCTCCTTATCTGTTCAATGATGTGTATGAGATGGAATCGTTCTATACTTCTGAGTATGCACAGCCCCTCTATGAAAAAATCAATGCATTGGGACTGAAAGTAGTCGATGTGATGTTCGGAGGGGAACAGTACTTTATGAGCAATGGGGATTCCATCCGAAATATTGATGGATTCCAGGGGAAAAAGGTGCGGGAAGGCGGTGGAGCGATGACACAGGCGCTCTATGATGCGCTGGGTGCCTCGGTGACTACGGTCTCCTTTAATGAGCTTTACACGGCTATGCAGACAAAATTGGTGGATATTGCAGTGACCTCTATTGACTCCGCTGTAAATATCCAGCTACAGGAAGTGCTCGAGAGCGTTTCTGCTTACAAGATCCAATACGCTCCGTACCTCATTATGTTCAATCAAGCTGTCTGGGACTCCTATCCTGAGGCGTTGCAGAATGTAATCGAGGAAGGACTGGAAATGGCAAGGGAGAAGCAGCTGGAATACACAGACGAGACCTGTGCTGCCGCCATTGAACTGGTTAAGAGCAGCTGTGATTTTTACGAAGCGTCTGATGAGGAGATCGCAGAACTGAAGGCACTGTGGCAGCCGATCGTGGAAGAGTATGTCTCCAGCAAATGGATTGATGCCATTGCCGAATTTAGGGAAGCAAACCAATAAAATGGATTGGATATCTGCCGGGAGAATGTGGGCCTCCCGGCAGATATCTCCAAAAAATACGGAGGGCGTGAAGTTATGTGGAAGAGATTTCTTGCTGTCTACGAAAAAATAGAGGATATCATTGCCGGGATTGGACTTGTCTGTGGTGTAGGGATTATGTTTGTCGGCGTTGTGGCTCGCTATATCTTCCATCATCCCCTGACATTTGTGGATGAAATAGGCCCGATTTTTATCGTTTGGAGTACCCTGATCGGATATTCCATCGCATTACGGAAAGATGAGCACATAAAGATGGATATCCTGTATGCCGCGATTCGGAATGAAACATGGAAACGCGGGATAGAGTTTTTTGGTTATCTCTGTGGGGCTGTTTTCTCTTTCTTTATGATGCGATACGGATATCTTGCCATGATGATGCAGTATGAGATGGGCCGTGTGACGCAGATTTTGGAATTCCCCGTTTGGATTTCCTATCTGATTATTCCATTCAGCGGCGCGGTCCTAATCGTACGGTATATCGGATTGATGATTGCTCTGTTCAGAAACAAAGCAACTGACGATGTTGTGGAACAGAGAGGCGAAAGTTCGGGGGAATAAAAGATGGAAAATGTATGGATTCTTCTGGCGATATTTGTGGTACTCATGATGATGCATGTTCCCATTGCTGTTGCCATGGGTTTGTCCAGTCTGATCGGATTTATGATGATCGGCTACAATCTTACAACAGTTGGTTCACTTCTATATACTGCGGTAGCCAGTACCTCTATGATCACCATACCAGGGTATATTTTTGCGGGGGCGATTATGGCGAAAGGCGGGATTTCGAGACATCTGCTGAATGCTCTGAATGCTTGGATTGGACATGTTCCGGGGGGCGTGGCCATTGCGACCGTTCTTGCCTGTGCCATGTTTGCAGCGATCACAGGCTCTGCTTCCGCAACCATCGCAGCGGTCGGCGGGCTGATGATCCCTGCAATGATAGACTCCAATTATCAGAAGTCGTTTTCTATGGGGCTGGTAGCCAGTGCGGGATCTTTGGGAATCCTGATCCCCCCAAGCATCCCAATGATTCTCTATACGACGATAGCAGGAGTATCGGTATCAAAATTGTTCGCTGCTGGCATGCTTCCCGGGCTGATCGTGGTAGGTGTGTTCTCAATCTATATTGTTATCTTTAGTATTATTCATAAGCAGAGAGGCGGAGAAACAGAGCATACCGACCGCTGGAAAAAGACGCTGAAAGCTTTGCCGGCGATCCTTCTACCGGTTGCCATTTTAGGTTCCATTTATTCCGGAATTATGACGGCTACAGAGGCATCTGCGTTTGCTTGTGTCTATGCGGTTTTGGTATCCACGCTGATTTACCGGGAATATACATGGGGACAGTTCATTGAGACGATCAAGGAGGCTACGAAATCGACCGCTACAATTTTGTGGATCGTTACTGCGTGTTCGATGTTCTCCATGTTTTTGACTGCCACAAGAGTGCCGCATCAGATACTGGAGATTGTAGCGGCCTCCAACTTCTCGGCGATCCAAATGGTAGTCATATGCGCCCTAATCTTGATTTTTCTTGGCTGCTTTATGGATGGCGTCTCCATTATGCTGATTGCAGCTCCGCTGATGGTTCCGGTTGTGGGCGGGCTCGGGTATGATTTGATCCAGTTCGGAATTGTTATGACCATAGGAATCCAGGTCGGACAGTTGACGCCTCCCGTAGGGATCAATCTGTTTCAGGTGGCAGGAATGCAGAAGGAATCTGTTGCATCCGTAATCCGGGGAGCTGTCCCGTTCCTTCTGCTGCTGATGGTGGTATGGGTGCTGGTCATTTTCTGTCCTGGGCTCACGGCAGTAGCTACGACTCTATTCACATAAGAGGAGAAAGGAGTATCACTTTGATCACGGTATATGCTCCGCTGGGGATGTTAGGGTATGGATTTCCGATGCGTTCTTTAAAAGCGGCGCTGGAACATGGATTTGATGTCATTGCGCTGGATGCGGGGTCGGTAGACCCGGGGCCTTATTATCTGGGGACGGGGAAAAGCTTTACATCGCGGACGATGGTCAAACGGGATCTGAAACTGATCGTCGAGGCAGGACAAACGGCACATGTTCCGATTTTGATTGGGACGGCGTGCGGTTCGGGAGCCACACCTCATCTGGATTGGGCCATGCGGATACTGGATGAAATCGTAGAGGAGCTGGATATCCACCCTAAGGTAGCGCGGATCGACGCAGAGTTGGACAAGCAGGAAGTCATTCAGGCGTTTCGCAACGGGAAAATAGAAAATTTCGAAACCAGAGATCGACTTTCGGAACAAGATATTGACGACTGCATTCATATCGTAGCCCAGATGGGGATACAACCTTATATGAAAGCGCTGGAAGGGGGAGCGGACATTATTGTAGGCGGACGAGCCTATGACGCGGCTGTAATTGCGGCCTATCCCATTTGGAAGGGCGAGGACCCCGGCCTGAGCTACCATATGGGGAAGATCATCGAGTGCGGCACAGCGGTGGCACTGCCTCGGGAATCAGATGGTATGCTGGGGGTCATCGATGGAGATTCGTTTATCGTGACGCCTGCTGATCCCGAAAAGATTTGCAAGCCCGATACGGTAGCAGCCCATACACTTTATGAAAGAAGCACGCCCATTACCACCGAGTTTCCAGGGGGAGGCCTGGATATGAGCCAAAGCAGCTTTATAGGTGAAAATGGAGGGCGAAGTGTTCGGATAAGAGGGACAAAATTTGTGGAACCCGCTCGGCTCACGCTGAAGCTGGAAGGTGTGCGGCGGACTGGATATCGAACAATCTGCCTTGCGGGGATTCGGGACCCTTTTGTGATCGAGCATCTTTCTGAGGTGGAGGAAAAGGTACGGGCCAAAATAAAACGGGACCTGCCGCAATTTGAGGCGGAAAAAGCGTACAAGATTCTGTTCCGGCATTATGGGGCAGGGGAGATTATGAAGGAACGCGACCCAGAGACTTGGACGCCGAAGGAGATCGGATTGGTGATTGAGGTGCTCTCTCAGGAACAGGAAACTGCCGACACTGTCTGCGCACTTGCCCGATCAGCCATTCTGCATATGGGATTTGTGGGCCGCCGAGCAAACAGTGGAAACCTGGCATTTTTGTACACACCGGCCGAATTTCCCGCTCCGCCATGTTACGAGTTCGCCCTCTACCATTTGATGGTGGTAGAGGATCTGGTAAAACCATTTCCGATCACTTGGATTCAGAAATAGGTGAGGAGATATCATGAAGCTATTCAATGCCGATGCAATTGTCCGCAGCAAGGATGCGGGCCCTTTCCGATTTACATTGGATGTCATTTTCAATGATCGGAATCAATTTGAGGCAATGAAAGATTCCGGAATATGGAATAGAGAGTATCTTTGTAAACTGTGCCGTATCCCAGACTCAGAGGTCGATGAGTGCCTGTGCTACGAACCGGCCATGGCCTTCAAATTTACTTATCAGCGGCCTGTGTCTTCGGGCGCTTTTGGAGATAATGATATCTACGGATCTCAATAGCATGTTCCCCTGTATGAGATCGAATTTTAAGCAGGGAGGAGTGCTTGTCATGTATATGAAGGAGCCTGAAAAATGTTACAGATATAATGATGCGGAAGATGCTGATTTCACAAAAATTGTTGACCCAAAACATACTGCGCTGCTGATGATAGACATGCAAAATGATTTTTGTTCCCCAAAAGGAAAATTTGCACAGGCGGGGCGGGCTGCAGACAGCATCATTGAAATTGTTCCAGCTTGCAGGAAGCTTCTGGAAGCCGCCAGACAGGCCAATGTATTCGTCGTTCACATTCAGCAAAGTACGCTGCCGGGGGAGCAGAGTGATAACGGAGGCTGGATAGCATTTAAGACGAGAGATGGGAAAGCGCCCACCTATGCAACGGTAAATACATGGGGATGGCAGCATATTGAGGAACTGGCGCCCTATTGTGACGGAGAAAATGGCAGCTGCTATGAACCAATTATCACAAAATATCGGCCAGATGCATTTTTGAATACAAGTCTCGATTTGATTTTGCGGGCCAATCATATAAAGAGCGTAGTGTGTTGCGGCTGTACCACAGAGGGCTGCGTTTTGGCCACCGTCATGGGGGCTGCGTTCCATAACTACTATACCTGCGTCGCGGAGGATGCGGTAGCCCCATCTGTGGATGGGGCTCATGAGCGGGCAATTTGGTTGATGAAAAAACGCTATCTGGTTCGGACCGTTGAAAAAATCTTGAGCTGCTGGCAGGCGTGACAGAAGACCAGCTGGATGCCCCAGGAAGTAAGAGCATTTCTTGAAAAATGCTTGTTGAAAATTGAAGCGGTGCAGCTTTTGCTGCGCCGCTTCGGCTTATGTGGATCACTTAGCACAAAAGGGGCTAAGTATAGCGTTTGGAGGAACAGAGAGAAATGCCCAAGTTATCCAGCTATACCTTCACAAAAGCGCATCAGGATCACGGGCATCTGGACGCTGGTGGTGGAACTGGCAGGCGTCAAGAAAGTGATGCTGGTGCCATTGATCAGAGCTTTGGCATCGGTCCATTGCGAAGAGGGGAGGGCGTGGTGCAACTGGATAGATCCGTGCTGGACGAGTATCATACCCCTTGTTATGGGGGCAGCGCAAGGCCAGCTGCGCACAAATGAGCGGGCTGTAGAGAGCCAAATGGGCATCATCCACTCAGAGACCACGCCATTTGCCGCCGCACAGTTTACTGCGGAGGCAAACCAATCTGCTGGAGCTGCATCCGCAAATTTAACAGAAGAGGATAAAGTAGGACAGCCCTCCAAAGCGTAAGTGCTTTGAACTGCCTGAGCCCAGGTGAAGACCGCGTCCGGAGCAAGCAAGTCAGAGGAAACACCGGTCATTAGACTATTTTCTGCTGTCTAGATCACAGTGTCATAGTACCAAGCTGTCCGGGCTGCATCGGCAGAAACGGGCCAAATGGTTCCAGCACTGGCTCGTGAGTACTCAGTTGGATGTCTCCTTCCTGGCTGAAGATGGCGTTGGGGAACAGCGGTACTCGGGCGAAGCGGCCACTGATCTGCGGTCTGATCCCTTCCGCGTCCAAAGTTCTCAGCTCAGTGTGTGATAGGACACTTCTATAATTTTCACTGCGTTTTCAATTCCCGGTTTTCCGCTGTCGATGCAGAGGTAATAATTTTCTGCGACTCCAAATGCCTGACCGGTATCATGCTTCAGGTAAGGGGCGCAGTTTTTATCTGCGGAATCCAGCAGCTTTTCCGCCTGTGCCGCAGGGACACCGTAGCCCTCCTCCACCCGCTTCAGTCGAATGTTCGGGGCCGTGCAAATGAAGAGATTCAGCAGATCTTCGTGTCCCTCCAAAACACGGTTCGCGCCCGGCCCACGATGGTGTACGAGCCCTCCAGCTCTTGGATCGTCCAGACCTGAGCCGGATAGATTTGGTCATCCAATGGCATAACCCAGCTCCCGGCGCTTGTTTGATACAGAGTGGAGAGAAGCAATCCTTCCGGTTCTCCGCCCGTTCAAAGAGATCCGGGGGGATGCCGAAAAAGGAATGTTGAGCCTATCCACTGATTCCGCACCGATTTGTCGGACACCGCTCCCAAATTGACGGCTGATTGTGATGATAGAGGGGCTCACAGCTCGTCCGCTCCTTTTGGCGTGCCGCGCATACTTGCCGATGAGATCCGTTTCATGGATCCGATCGAAAGCATACAGACTAAGATAGTCAAAATGTCGGCTGCTGGTTGGGAAAAGTAGATCCCTGTGACCCCAAACAATTTTGGCAGGGTCAAAATAAAGGGCACATAGAATAGTCCCTGACGAATCATAGACAGGAACAGGCCATATCCGGAGGCTCCAATGGTCTGATAAGTAATGGTCATCATGTAGCACAGTCCAAAAGCGGGATAGAGCGCCACTTGGGAGACCAGCAGCCATCTGCCGTAGTCCACGATGACCGGGTTTTGATTGAACAGCAGAATCAGCGGTCGGGACAGCAGGATATAGACCACCGCCACCAGCACGGTTAGCAGCAAAGAGGCTTTTAGGGCGAAACGAACCGACTGATGAAACCGATCCTCGTCTCTGGCGCCAAAAGCAAAGGAGGCCACTGGCTGATAGCCTTGCATGAAGCCCATGACCACATAGCAGCCGATGAGGACCAGCCGTTGGACCACACCGTAGGCGGCAATGATGTTGTCCGCGTCCGGCAGAGGGGCTGCGGCGATGTTGGTGAGGGAGGAGGCCACCGACAGGCAGATTTGGATGACAGCTGTGGGGATGCCGATGACGGTGACGGTCTTGATGAGTTTCCAACTGGGGTGGAAGGAGCGCAGGCGCAGCTTGATGACGGAGCGCCCACTGAGATAGAACCAGGCCAGGATAAAGAAGGTGACGAACTGAGAGATGGTGGTGGCCAGGGAGGCCCCCTCCACCCCCATGCCCAGGCCCCAGTCAAACATGAATACAGGGTCCAGCACCACATTCAAAAGGGCCCCGGTGATGACGGCGATGGAAGAGAGCTTCACGGAGGACTCTGCCCGTGCCGCGCAGTTCATGCTCTGGGCAGGCAGATTGGCCAGGGCCGCCACAAACATCCAGAAGGCGTAGTCCTTGGCCAGA
>ULQZ01034226.1_pt1 | contig 10289 bp, 7 predicted proteins | sample 1955011 | NCBI WGS metagenome assembly ULQZ01 (sample SAMEA4835670, study PRJEB28245) | human gut metagenome | biome: gut microbiome; material: fecal sample | place: Denmark | collected 2008 | reverse complement strand
GCAATTTTTATTGCAATGGTGGGCTTATTACTTATTATGATTTTTAATTATAATAACATTGATAAAAATGTCAATATTGAATTTTGAAATTATGGACTGTGTTTTCTTTTGTTACACATTTCGCATAGAACCTGCAAATTTGATGGAATGTTTTTCCCTCCTTTAGATATAGGAATAACATGGTCAATATATACTTTTTTGGAATCTCGTATTTGTCGTCCACAGTGCTGGCATTCGTAATTATCTCTTAATTTTACTCTGTAGTATAGTTCTTGCGGTACAAAGGCGCATCTTGTCTTGTTGTGATATTCTCTTAACGTACATTCAAAATCTATATTTTCAAGTTCCATGTAAAAACGGTAAAAGATGAAAGCGCTAAGAGACAAACAAGGATTGCGCAGCTATTCAGCAGATGTTCGAAAGCATCTCCGATTCGATTCCACAAGCTGATTTGAGTTTCCAGCTCCTCTATTTCGTGCTTCTTCTCACAGAATTGCTCATCCTCTTCCAGAGACAATTGCAGGTCTTGCGTTACACCACAGGCGTCGAACATATCATCGCTATCGGCATTACTTCTGAGCTGCCTACGCCGGGCTTTACGCCAATTTGCAATTTTCTTTTGCAGCGCTGCGTCTTTTGCGTCCTTTTTGTCAGTTCTCTTTCGCAAAATATAGGAAACCACAATGTAGCAGACCGCTGATACTACAGCAAGAACAACCAAAAGCATAAATGCAGGCCGCGTTCCGCAAAGGAGCAGCATCGCCATGGTAAGTATTGCTACAAAAGTCAGTGCAGTTTGCATTTTTCACCTCTTATGCGCACAGCCGGGGAAATTGCGTTTAGGATTTCGATATCCCGGATACTTGTAAAACCAGATACTTTTATTCAAACCACCCATTTTGCAATACCCTAAAAAATAAACCTCCAATGCTGTAACGTCGGAGGAGTCGAATATTTCTTTTTCTTTACTGCTCGGCTTTAATTTTTAAATGCACAGAATGCTTTCGACTTATTTTTTCCGTTTCCATCTCTTTTTTTGAGCTCTTGTTTTATGTTTTTTATGTTTTTTCAAAAACTTTTGTATTGTAAAATAGTCGCCACTAATTTGACCACAGAAAAGATAAAACGTTGCACCACCATAGCTAATTATTGCAGCGAGATTATGCCATAAGGCAGAATTGCTTCCATTTGCATCAAACACGTCTTCAACTACTAAAGGAAAAAAGATAAAAAATGTAAAAGAAAATGCAAGAACTTCGAAACCAAGAATAATTTTATCCTCTGCGCTTACTGTTCTTTTTTCCTTTTTCCCTTTGTGCAACACATAAAAATATGTAGCAATGCCGAATATCACTGCCAATATGAATAATACAGCAATGTCTTTGCCCAGTATATCAAAGCTCATAATCGTTCCTCAAAGCTCTATCCGCTTTTTCGCAATATCAAAAAAATCGGTATCCTTTTCGATGCCGATAAAATTCCTTTTCGTATTGTTCGCTGCTACGCCTGTCGAGCCGCTTCCCATACAGAAGTCGAGAACGGTATCATCTTCGTTTGTGTAGCTTTTGATAAGCCACTCGCACAATGCCACCGGTTTCTGTGTGCCGTGCGCTGCATATTGCTGTTTATCAGTAGCGAATGTCAGCACGCTCGTGGGAAATCGTTCGGTACTGTCATAACCTTTTGCTGTGTATTTCCCGTAATCCTCTGTCATCTTAGAATTTCGTTTATGTTCGACCGTTGAGACCTTTCTCGGATGTCCTGTTGTCTTTTGAGGATTATAGGTCGGCAATTTCTTGTAGAAAACAAGAATGTCTTCATGTGCTCGAAGCGGCATTCGGTTTGCGTTAAGAAATCCAACCGGAGTCGTCTTCTGCCAGATAAGATTGTATCTCCAAGGAATCGTAGTGGACTCCATCAATGTTTTCGTGTAAATCCCGGCCGAGAAAAGAATCACCACTCCCCTATCGGCAAGTATTCTGTCCAGTTGTGACCAAATTCCATGTTGCTTTCTTTTATTCCATTCCTCGTTGGCGTCCTTGTAGGGAATGTTCTTTTTGAAGCAATGCAGTAAATATTTCTCATAATTGAGATTTTTTCCATCGCATTCGATAAAATCATCAAATGGCAGCACAACATCCCATGTGTTTTGCGTTATTCCGTATGGCGGGTCAGCCAGAACGAGATTGACAGAATGGTCATGAATCAGCCCGAATGAATCCATGCAATCTCCGTGAATCAACATATAACTACTCATTTGGTAACCTTCCTCATTTGATGCCGTTAGCACACTCTTGCTGTAAAAAACAACAAAAAATCCCCCTCGAATTACTCCGAGGGGGAATGTGCTTATATACTATTCGCTTATAATAAGTATATATCGAATGATTTTGAATTTCTATATGTTTTTCTTTACGAAATAACGAATAGATTTTTTCACAGAAACGACGATTTATGTTTTGTCTTATTCTTGGTTAGTGATGATGTTTCCGTTGAGGTCGTAGTATGTTTTAGAAACTTTCTGAATAACACCTGTCAAGTCAGAATCATCAAGCGGATTGCTGCACACGCTGATAACACGGCCCTTAATGGAAACTGTCCAGCCAAGAATTGTGTTTAAATCATCCGGCGTGACCCAATAATACTCTCTCGTTTTGGGTGCTTTAGCTGCCACACCATACGAGCCAGATACTCCGCCAAATCCCATATCGGTGACGTAATAGACATCATTGCCGTCTTCATCTTTAGAGAAGTCACAGCTTCCCTTTGCAGCTTGGTCGGACTCTGTGCTAGGCACAGAATACAGCCCCCAATCAGTAGCCACATAAACGTAATTCTTATCTATTCTTGTAAACAAGGGATTGTAGGCAGTTGCCAGTTGTACCAAAGACAGGTTTAAATTCCCGTTATCATCGATAATGGGGTACGCATCAGGCAGATATTCTCCGTTCAAAATGACTTTCCACTCATTGTCAGTTGAACCGTTTTGAAGAAATTCTTTTCCTTGTGCGCGACGTTCCAAGAATTCGTTTTTCTTTGTTTCATCGTCGAAAAGATAAATGCGTTCACATGTATTTTCTTTGCGAAGAATGGGATGCGTATTAAACGGATTCAATGTTCCATCATATTCGACCACATCGGCACCGGAAATGATGTATTTTTTTGCATTGCCATTTTCATCTGTTCCGTCATAAACGTAGCAATTCCCGCCAAAAACCATGTATGGATTCCCGTCACTGGACGATGCCAATGTTAGGTTGTATTTCTCTTGTCGCTCTTTTTGTAAATCAAAGTACGATTTGTCCAGCATATGTACGTATCTCTTATCGTATCGAAATACATCAGAACTTTCCGGATTTTCATACGAGAATTCTACGAAAGAAGTGTCGCTTCCGTCTGGGATATTGGTTGCTTCTGCAACTACATTCGCCTTCGCACGCTCAGAATCTTTCGTATCATCAGATTCTAAAACTTCTTTTACAATATTTCCGGGGAGCGAGGTAGAAATGTCACTGTTATCGATGCCACTTGCAGTTTCGGCACTTGCCATGTCTGAACCGTCGCTTTCGCTTTCTGCGGACGACGTAACGGACTCATTATTCTGATGATTGACATCATCTTTGTGACGATTCATACCAACAAAAACAAGAATAATAACGATAACTGCAATGATTGCTGCAACAATTGCAATAGGGCTTGTTCTTTTTTTCATAATTTTACGCGAATTATCGCGTACTCACTTCCTTTCTATGTATATATTATACCACATTTTTGTGTTTTGGTCAATATTACAAGACATCCCATCCATTGAAGCCCCAACCTAAGTAGCCGCCACCACTTTGGTAGTATTTTTGGCTCTTCCACTTTTCAAATGGCATTACCTGAATTTGTCCATAGACGCTGTCGATGACACAGCCGCCGATGTAAATACCAACATGGTTTGCGCCTATATACACAGATGCACCATCAGGGGGCGTATCGTAACCCTGCTGTCCTTTCTTACAAATAGCGCTTGTGTTATATGCGTTGATTGCGGAGCCGAAGCTGATACGCGCTTGACCACATTTAGAATAGAAATCTGCAACGAAAGCTTGACAATAATTTGTGGCGACAGTACAACCAATACTTTTCATATATCCTGTCAGACCAAGAGGACTGTTTAATGCGTCCTGCAATTTACTCACGAGCGCTTGTTGTTTGGGTGTATAATTACCGTTGCTGGTTGCTGCCAGAATTGCTTGGATTTCTTCATCAGACATATTACTGACCTGACCAGAACCACCTGGGCCAATAGTTCCGATGTCTGTGCCAGTTCCTCCGGCTGTTCTGGGAACATTATATACTTCCATGTACTGTTCCACCTGCTGTTCGATAATATCCGCAGCAGTCATAGTTTTTCCATTTAGGTTTTCTGTTGTTGAATAGTTAGGGCTTTCCGTGCTTTTAAAAGCATCACTGTGGTTACCAATGTTTTCTGTTGGGTCAATTCCATAACTCTCATAAAGCGAATTTCTAATATTTGAGTTCAATTCAAGAGATATTGTTGTGGTGTATGTACGAACCATTTTCATGATGGGACGCTGGGGGTCTATTTCACCTGTATCTTCTTCGTGACCTTTTACTGGTTTACCATTTTTGTCATATTCATCTACAACCCACTCTTTGATTGTTTCGTAACCGACAACATCTTGTACATCATCATATGTAGTGTCTGTACTTACGACCCATAGCTTATCGCTACCTAAATCAATATTGATACCCAATGCAGAAAGTGCCGTAATAGCATCATCAAGAAGACCATTAGGGCTGATTTCTTTTGCTTTTTTTATCATTCGTTTTAAGCGTTCTGTATCAGCATCTTCTTGTGTTTCATCGTTGCTGGTTGTGTATTTATAAGAATCTAATGCCATGATGTAAAAAGAAACTCTTTGGAAGCCTTTATTATCATCGGTTGTCATGTTATTGGTGACAAACTTAACATAATCACTGCTTTCAATTCCATCATCGAGCGCTTGCTGCGTAAGAGCATCTTCATCTACTAAGTCATCGTATTTATTGTTTGCTCTGGTTGCGGCATTCTTATAAGATTTTCTGAAATACTTATCCAAAGCTGTTATCTGAAGATTGGATTCTCCCCAAAAAGCATCTGTTGAAGGGCTGTCTCCGTAATCTGCCGTGTTCGATGTGAAAAATGACTGTTCTGACTCGGTTCCTTCGCTTGACAGGTAATCATAAAACCCGTTTGCTGTTGTTTTTAAGGAATCATCCGCATCGCTCATGTCCCATCCTTCCAAGACATTCTCTTCTTTATGATTAAAAGCATCTTTTACAGCGGAAAAAATACTTCCGGGCATAGCGATTGCTACGATAAAAGGCCCTGCGATAAGCATAAATTGGAAAAATCCAATTACCAGTGCAACGCATAGTAATTTTTTTAAGAATTCCGGGTTCTTTATGACTTCTTTTACAGCACCGGCCACATTGCCCGCTGCGACATTTCCGGCAACAGCAGCAACAGTTTTTACATCTTTTGCTGTTTGTACAGCCGCATTCGCCACATTGGATGCATCCTGTGCCATACTGTCGCCATATTGTTGTTGCGCCATGTTAACCATTCCACCTTTCTGTTATTTCAACATTGGCCGTATAAAACTATACGTTGCTCACTGCACGCCGCGTGAAGGCTGTTGGTTTTGTGCAGTTTCCATGCCAGAAGCCAAGAATGACTTCTGACATGGCATTTTACAGTTTACTTGTTGTCAGACTTTTTTTTGCCTTTTCCTTTGCTCTTTTGAGCATTTCTTTTTTTGCTGGGCAAATTGTCGAAATTTTCTTTTCCAAAGAAAGTATCGATATCGCTCTCTTGTGTTTTTGCTTTTGCAGCCATAAAAGACCGAAGGATATTTTCTTCTGTTGCTTTGCCTTTTCCGAGATTCAGAGCAACCGTTTCGCCAAAGCCGTCACTATCTTTGGAACGCTTTCTTGCACTGCAAGTTCCTGTTTCAGTGTTGATACCAAAGACTTCGAATGTATCTCCGTTCTGCATATCGAAGCGCATGACACCGCCAACGCCATTGGAAACTGTAACTTTCTCGGCCTCTTTCATTTCAGGGCTGCCGCTGGCTTTCATAAAGGTGTATTCCTTACACTGCATCACGTCCTGTTTTTTATCTTCCGGAATAGGAACGCTTTTTTCAAGAACAAGGGTCGCGTCCTGACCAGTAATAAACGATGCTGTAGGAACATATCCTTCTGTATTTACGCCTGCAGTCTTTGCCATAGCTGCTGCGCCAATAGGCCCAGAATAGTTAGCATTGTTTGCACCAGTGAATTTATCGTACGCTTCCTGCTGGTGAATCAATGTGTCACGGTCAGCATTTCCGTCTCCGGTATTTGCCGGAGTCATCATGGCCGTAGTCATTTCCTGCATGTCTTTTTCAACCTGAGCCTGAGACTGCGTTGCCATAGGTGCAGATGTCGTGGTAACGGAAACCTTACCGTCTTTGTATTCCAAGCAGCCGCCTACCTCAGTTTTGAGTCCGGTATTGGGGTCACGATAAATAATCTGGGCACAAGGTTTGCCATCTACAACGCTTTCTGCGGGATAAACCTCAATATCTCCGTTCTGAGCAGCTTTCGACAAGCTTTCAAGGTTGCAGTTTCCGTTACTTGCGGCTTCATAGAATACAGACGAAGCGGCAGCAGGGTTGATGCGGGTATCTTCCGGAATAGGTTGAGTATCAGAATTAACAACAGCATTTTTCAATGTAGCGGCGTCCTGCTTAGCAGTATCAATAGCGTGAATGCCCTCGTCTCCTGCCATATAACTTGCAAGAGCAGTTCCGTCCTTTGCAATTTCTGTAGGTACATCAACCCGATAACATTGTCCGGATACAGAATCATTTACCGTCACAGGTGTTGTTTTTGCATCTGCATCAAGCGGGTTGATATTCGGCGTGCAGGTATAATGACTGTTTGAAACATTGCCGGAAGAATCTTCTGTAAGTCTCTCAACTTTAACAGCACCATCATCCTGTACTCTTGCCGCGCTCATGGTTGTGTTAACAGCGCCAGAAGACATATCACGCTGAACTTTTACGCGCGTACCATCGTCGTTCTGGAAGGTTTGTGTATGAACACCATCTCGGATACCGTTATCGTCTGCTTGCACAGCTGTATAATCTGAGAGAAGGCTCAAATCTTGACTTGTTCCTTTTGCGCCCATCATAGCCTGCTGAGAAGCATATAGATTTTCGGAACTGTTGAAATTTGTGTTTTCAGGTACATTTGCACCATTGCCGTTATAAAGTCTTGCTGCATTGTCATAATCAGCAGCAACTGCTTTTGCACCAAGCGATTCGGATGCCTGACGCGCCATCTCAACCTTACTTGCAGCATCATCCGAATTAGCAAGACTTCCGCTCTGCGTAACTTCAAACGATTTTCCGTTCTCGAGGACATTGCCGTCTGCGCCAATTTGGTTATAGCGCATAATAGCATTGCCGTCTGCAGAAGTGCCAACCTGTGTGCCAGCGAATACTTCTCCCTCACTGTTTCGATAAGAAGGCTTATCTCCCATTGCAGTATAGTATTCGGATTGACCTACAGTTTGCCAATTTCCATTTTCGTCTTTCTTGTAGTTTTGAATAGCAATAGTGCCATCATCATTGGTCATAGCGTGTTTTGCTGTCATTTCGCCTGTTTCTTTATTCACAGAAACATCCAGCTTATCGTCTTCTCCGACAGCAGGCCGCTGTTCTCCGTTTGCACCTTCTTGCATGAATTGGTCATTGATTTCTTGGCGTGCCATATTATTCATCTGGCCCTGATTGACATCGCTGGAATCCATGTTCAGACGTTCTGCATCGGTAGCGTTGAAATAGTTGTCTGTTGCTTCCTTTTCCTGAACAGCTTTATCGAATCCGTCTGTCTTAGTTGCCCAATCCGCGACTTCTTCGACATTGTTTTTGTTAACTTTATCAGGAACCTGTACAGACAACGGGTTTTGGGGAACATTTCCATCCTTATCCTTTATCTGTTCAAAGGCTCCAGTTTCTTTGTTATAGGCAAATGTGCCAAGCTTATCATCCTTAATAAGTTTGTTACCGTTTGCATCCGTTGTCACTTCACGACCAGAGGCAACCTGAGACATAACATCTTTTCCGTTGCCGCTAATGGCGACATCGTACATTCCATTTGCTCGGCCATTTTTATCTCTGGTTTGAAGCGAAGCGTGAATAACGCCATTTGAATCTGTGTATGCTTTTGTTACTTCGCCGTTTTTGGCGGCGTCGGCAATTTTTTTATCCTTGCTATTCGCAAGTGCGTCTTTAATTTGGCTTCTTCCCGCTGCAGAATTCAAATTTGGCGCAGTTGCTTTGCTTCTGTCAGGACTCTTCATTTTCAAATAATCGCCAACGCTTTGTTTATACTCTGCTTCTGCTCCCTTTGCAGCAGCATATTCTCTTGCCATTTGAGGAGCCATCATTGCAAGCGCAAGCGGATTTCTCGCCATATTGGCTGTGGTATTTGCTATGTGTCGCTTATAATCATCCATTGTCTTGGTGCCGTTTGCGAGACCTTCTCTAAGATTCGCAGAATCCTGTTTGAACTGGAATCCGCTTGCCGCTGCGGTAGCTGCTGTACTAGCCAATCCAATCATGGATTTACCCATCATGAGGAAATCTTCCAACATGCCAGATGTTTGACGGGTAATACTAAGTCCGGCGTTTTGCAGCAAATCATCAAGTTGCTGTGCTACCTTAATGAAGCCATATACAATAAGACCCCAGATAAGCAACTGATTTGCTTTTTTGTCTCCTATTGCCATCATGCCTTCTCGTACTACATAAACGCACCAGACATTCAAGAAAAGCAAAACGCATTGCGACCAAAACATTCTAAACCATTTTTTAGAGATGTCTGCAGTTTCTTGATTACTTCCTGTTGCAAAAGCAATGGGTGACAAAACACAAATTACAGCAACGATAAGATATCGCTGCACCATTTCCAGTGCAAGCTTAATGTAATTTATGCCAATCATCAAGACCATAACAAGTGCTATAAGTATACCCGGAACGCCCTGCCAACTTGCACAAACACTATTTCCCATGTTTTCAAAGATTCCGGTTTGGTCTTTTTGCGCGATGTCCAAAAATTCCGAAATTAACGGGTTGATTTCGTTGTCAAAAAGGAAAAACATTAAATCTTGCGCTTTATATGTCAGTACACCTGTAATTGTAATAGACAAAAACAACTTGCTGCCAGGAATTGCTCGCTTATCACCAGATGCGACATAATAAAAATCAATTAAAATCGCAAAGCAAGATAGCAATATCCAGATAAGGACACCTATACCGATAATATAGTCGTTTACTTTTGACGCAATCGTATAATCGAACGCAAATTCGCCTTCATTGATTTGGACCTTATATTCTGCAAATGGCAAATATTGTGCTAATTCTGCCATTTTCATGGTTGTTATTTCGTTTATTGGAGAAATAACAATATCAAGCACATTGACGACACATTGGATGATTGTCTTAAAAACAAGCAGTAAAAAAGACGAAACAATAACATCTAATGGGTTTTGGATGAGCGTCCCCGAAAATAATGCATCACCGACTGCTTCAAAGATGCTGGTAGCATAAGCAAAAGACAGACACGTCATCATCGCAAAGATAACCGTGGCTGAAATTGCTGCTTTTTTCATATTTTTCTTTTTTCTATTGTTTTTTTCAATAGCAGTTATTTGCATGCTTTATTTTCCACCTTTCTTTTAAATTTGGCACCTAAAAAAGCGGTCCTCCCATTCGTAGGAAGACCGCTACGGGCTGGGCCCTTGCCCAATTTTGTTTTTGACTTAGCTGAGCTTAATCTGAGTTGCCAGAGTTTGAACCCAACTGATGATGGAGGGAGTAAAGAACGCCACAAACGCAATAATAGCAATTGCAATGAAGCGGTTCTTGTACTGTGCCGTTTCTTTGGGGTCACTTGCCATCAGACCACGAATCATCGTGTAAACACCTGCGGCAATAGCAACGGTCAGAACCAAGCCCTGAAAGCCAGCCATAACTGCATTTGCAATCTTGCCAGCTTCACCGAACAGCTTTGAAATACCCTCAGCCGCAAAAGCCGGATTTACGCTGACGAGAGCCGCAGCGCAAACAGCAAGACTTGCAATAGCGATAAACGCCACAACATTCTTGGTATCGTTCTTACGAACAGCCAAACTATTCATTGGTATATTCCTCCTCGTATTATAAAGTAGTAGTTATTAAATTCCCTCT
>ULQZ01048292.1_pt1 | contig 10483 bp, 9 predicted proteins | sample 1955011 | NCBI WGS metagenome assembly ULQZ01 (sample SAMEA4835670, study PRJEB28245) | human gut metagenome | biome: gut microbiome; material: fecal sample | place: Denmark | collected 2008 | reverse complement strand
AAGCCTGGTACCCCCGCGGGTCAGCGTCCTGCGCGCATTGCCCGGTGTGGTATGCGATGCCGCCAGCATTGATGACATTATGCGCCTGACCAGCAAGGAGGGATAACAATGAAAGGTCTTTTGTGCAAAGACTGGGCCATTTTGGTGAACAGCTACAAGAAAAATTTCCTTATTATGGTTGTGCTTTATCTTGGCATGGCGGTCTGCCTGCATATGGATTACCTGTACTATGCGCTGGTTGCCGTGTGCGGCGTTTACGCATCCAGCACCATGAATTTTGATGATTACGCCCACTGGGATACCTATGCCCGCACCCTGCCGGTCACACCGGGGCAGGTTGTTGGCTGCAAGTACCTGCTGGGGCTGCTGTTCACCCTGTTTGGCAGCGTTTGCGCCGCGGTGGGGATTTTCCTTGCCGGCCAATACACAGATGTGTTGGAAGCGGCATTCTCGATTCTGCTCATTGCCGCGTTTTCCCTGCTGCTGTTTGCCGTCAACATGCCGTTTTCCTACAAATTCGGCGCGGTGCGTGCCCGCACCTGGGTGTACCTGGTCGCATTCTTTGGTGTTTTCCTCATAATTTTTGCCATGGAGCATCTGCCCTATCTGCAGCGTTCTTCCGTCATTTCCCAGCTGGACGCTTTGGGCAATGCCCTCACCGCGCAGCCGGTGCTTTTGTTGCTGCCCTGCGCGGCCGTGCTGCTGCTCTACCTTGGCAGCTGGGCCTTGAGCGTACAAATTTATCAGCGCAAAGAGTTTTGAGGGAATTCCTGGTTCTTTTGCTCGGCGGTAAAAACGCTGAGTGAAAACACGCCGGATCAGGCCGGAACAGCTGAAAATCGGCAATCCGCTATTGACAAATCGGCACCCGTGCGGTAAAATAATCAAGTATTCAATGCGGGTGTCGTACAACGGCTAGTACATCAGCCTTCCAAGCTGGGGACGAGGGTTCGACTCCCTTCACCCGCTCCATATAAAAAACAGCGCAGAAGCGAAAGTTTCTGCGCTGTTTTTCTGTTCAAGTACCCACTTTCTTTTTTACCCAATACCAAAACAGGCAGTGTCCTTCTCCCCTTTCCGGGAGCGGCACTGCCTGTTTTTATTCTATTAAAGTTTCTTCGGTTCCCTTCTTTTTAAAGAAGGAACAAAACTCCCGTAACTTTACTGCTGCTGTTCCGCGCGCTTTTTGGCGATGGCGGCCAGGGCATCCTTGCGGGACAGGTTGATGCGACCCTGCTGGTCGATGTCGGTTACCATAACGATGATGGGATCGCCCACGGCAACAACATCTTCCACATGCTCTACACGGTGGTCGTCCAGCTTGGAGATGTGAACCAGACCTTCCTTGCCCGGGGCAATCTCAACAAATGCGCCAAAGTTCATCAGGCGGGTCACGCGGCCCTTGTAGATAGCGCCCACTTCGGGATCTTCCACAATGGTCTTGATGGTGGAAATCGCGCGCTTGGCGTCGTCCTGATCCACAGCGGAGATAAAGACGTGGCCGTCCTCCTCAATGTCGATCTTGCAGTTGAAGTTGGCGCACATTTCCTGAATGACCTTGCCGCCCTTACCGATGACGTCCTTGATCTTGTCAACGGGGATTTGCATGCTGAACATCTTGGGTGCATACTTGGAAAGCTCTGCGCGCGGCTCGGCAATGCAGGGCTTGATGATCTCGTCCAGGATGAACAGGCGGCCCTTGCGGCACTTTTCCAGTGCTTCGGCCACAATATCATAGGTCAGGCCGTCCACCTTAATATCCATCTGGATAGCGGTAATACCGCGGCGGGTGCCGCCAACCTTAAAGTCCATATCGCCGTGGAAGTCCTCCACGCCCTGGATATCCAGCATGGTCATCCAGCGGCCGCCGTGCAGCGGGTCGCCATCGGTGATCAGGCCGCAGGAGATACCGGCAACCGGTGCCTTGATGGGCACACCAGCATCCATCAGGGCCAGGGTGGAAGCGCAAATAGAAGCCTGAGAGGTGGAGCCGTTGGAGCTCATGATTTCAGAAACGGTACGGATGGTGTACGGGAACTCTTCCATGCTGGGCAGCACGGGGATCAGGGCACGCTCCGCCAGGTTGCCGTGGCCGATCTCGCGGCGGCCGGGGCTGCGGGGTGCGCGGGCTTCGCCGGTGGAGTACGGCGGCATGTTATAGTGATGGATGTAGCGCTTGAGCGGGGTGTCGGACAGGTCGTCCATCATCTGGGCATCTTTGGTGGAGCCCAAGGTGCAGATGGTCAGGGCCTGGGTCTGGCCGCGGGTGAACAGGCCGGAGCCGTGCACACGGGGCAGCACACCGACTTCGGCGGCCAGCGGGCGGATCTCATTGATGCCGCGGCCGTCAACACGCTTGCCTTCTTCCAGCAGCCAGGTGCGCACAACCTTCTTCTGCAGCTTATAGCTGATCAGATCCAGGTCGGCGGCGCTCAGTTCGGGGTGTTCCTCGGCAATAGCATCCATGATGGGCAGCATGGCGGCATCGCGGACGTTTTTGTCGTCGGTGTTCATGGCAGCCTTGACATCTTCCAGGTGCTTGGCGTACACATCCGCCAACAGAGCGTGGTCCAGTTCCACCGGGGTAAAGCTCTTCTTCGGCTTGCCGATCTCTGCAACAATGCCGTTCATAAAGGTGAGCAGCTTTTTGATTTCCTCATGGCCAGCCTTGATGGCGTCCATCATGACCTCTTCGGTCACTTCGTTGGCGCCGGCTTCAATCATGACGATCTTTTCCATGCTGGCAGCCAGGGTCAGGGCCAGGTCAGAGCGCTCGCGCTGCTCCTTGGTGGGGTTCAGCACGATCTCGCCGTCCACATAGCCGACTGCTACGCCGCCGATGGGGCCATTCCAGGGGATATCCGACATGGCAATGGCGAGAGATGCGCCGTTCATACCGGCAATCTCAGGGGAGCAGTCCGGGTCAAGGCTCATCACAGTCATGGTCACGCAGACATCGTTGCGCATATCCTTGGGGAACAGCGGGCGGATGGGGCGGTCAACCACGCGGGAGGACAGGATGGCGTGTTCACCGGGGCGGCCTTCGCGGCGCATAAAGGAGCCGGGAATGCGGCCGGCGGCGTACAGCTTTTCTTCAAATTCCACGCTCAGGGGGAAGAAATCCACCCCTTCACGCGGCTTTTCGCTCATGGTAACATTGCACAGCACGCAGGTTTCGCCATAGCGGATCATTGCGCTGCCATTGGCAAGGCCGCAGAGCTTGCCGGTTTCCACCACAAACGGGCGGCCGGCAAAAGTTGTTTCAAACTTGCGGTAGTTGGGGAAGGTTGCCTTACGGGATGCAAATTCCAGTGCCATAGTAATTCTCCTTCTGATATAATTTTTGATACCTGGTGGGAATATGCGGTTCAGGCAGCCCCATGCTTTGAGCAATAAATCCAGCGGCGGAACGGTTGTTTTGCTCCGGCGTTCGATTTACTGCACAAACCATGCGGGCGGCCAAAAACATTAAGTTAGGAGGTAGGAGGGAGGAGTTAGGAGTTACAGCACTGACCAAAGGTACCGCACATTACATTGTAAAAGGCAGTGGGATATAATGGACCGGCAACGGTGGCCGGAATGCCAAAGTACCGTTCTTCTCCCTCGGGGTCCTAACTTTATTCAATATGATTACAGGCCAGCGGCAGAGCATAATAAAAATGAATGCCGGAACACCTGCTGAAATATAGAAAATGGGCAGGGCGCACATACAGCGCCCTGCCCGTTTTGCGAATTACTTGCGCAGACCCAGTTCAGCGATCAGAGCACGGTAACGGTTGATGTCCTTCTTCTGCAGATAGGCCAGCAGGTTACGGCGGCGGCCGACCATCTTGAACAGACCACGACGGCTGTGGTTGTCGTTCTTGTTGGTCTTCAGGTGCTCAGTCAGGTGGTTGATGCGTGCGGTCAGCAGCGCAACCTGAACTTCCGGAGAACCGGTGTCACCCTCATGGATGGCGGCTTTTGCAATGATGGGCTGTTTTTCGATAGCAGACTTCTGGCTCATAGTAGTAATACCTCGCTTTATAATATTTGCCTACGGCGCAGCAAAAGGCAATCAAGGCTCCCTGATGCAGGGCATACGCCCAAAGCCGGGCCGCGGTAACATTTAGATTATAGCATATCCGGCATAGCGTGGCAAGTCGTAACAGCAAAAAAACTGCACAGATTTTGCCCTGCTTTTCTGGCATGGGTCACAGCGTTACGTTTTTCAGATTGCGCAGATCCCCGCTTTCGCGGAAATCCTCATAGTCCAGGCTCAGGTTCGGGTTGTAGTAGGGGTCATGCAGGATATTCTGCTTACCGTGTACCTCATACAGGCGGGCCTGCTCCTTGGCAAAGCGGGCCTTTTTGGCGGGGTCTTCCTCGTCCGAACCGCGGGATTTGCTTTCGTGGTGGTACAGCTCCGCATAGGGGGTCCACACAATACGCCAGCCTTTTTCCCGCAGGCGCAGGCAGAAATCCACATCGTTGAATGCAACAGTAAAGGCTTCATCCAACCCGCCAACGGCATCATAAGCCGATGTGCGCACCAGCAGGCAGGCCGCAGTGCAGGCGGAATAATCCTGCACGGTGGCCAGGCGGAACATGTACCCGCTACCGCCGCGCTTGTGGTACTTGTGGCTGTGGCCCGCATACCCACCCAAACCGGTGATAATGCCCGCGTGCTGGATGGTATCGTCCGGGTAATACAGCATGGCGCCGCAGGCCGCCACGCCGGGCTGGCTGGCTTCGGCCACCATCTGGGTCAGCCAGTTTCCGCTGATGATTTCAATATCGTTGTTGAGCAGCAGTAAGAACTTGCCGTTGGCAAACTTGCGGCCAAAGTTATTGATGCGGCTGAAATTGAACCCGCCGCTGTAAGCCACCACGCGGCAGTTGGCATAGCGGTCCGGCAGCTTTTCATAATAAGCCTTTGTGGCGGGGTCGGTGGAGTTATTTTCGATGACGATCACTTCAAACGCTTCGTACAGCGTTTTGGAGTACAGGCTGAACAGACATTTTTCCAGGTCGTCCACATGGTCCTTGTTGGGGATCAGGATGGACACCAGCAGTTCCGGCTCCGGCAGTTCCCACTGCACATGGCAGGTACCGGGGAAGATGCCCTCCTCTACCCTGCCGCTGCGGCCGGTTGCCGCCAGGTGGTCCGCCACGGCTTTCTGCGCGGCTTTTACCACATAGGGCTTGGCCTCGGTGCCGCCGGAGGTGGACGCCGCATGAACCCGCCAGTAATACAGCACCTGCGGGATATGCAGCGGTGCGGCGTTGGCATCTTTCGCCTGCATGGCGTCGATCAGCCGCAGGAACAGATCATGATCCTGTGCGCCGTCACACTCCGGGCGCTCCCCGCCGATGGCATCAAACAGACTTTTGCGGAACACGGCCAGGTGGCAGATGTAGTTGCAGGCCATCAGGTATTCCGGCGCATAGTCCGGCTTAAAGTGGGCCACATGGGCGGTTTTGGGGCTTTTGCGGAAAAGGGCTTCATCGCTGTAGGCGAAATCGGCCCCCGTTTTTTGCAGTTCTTTGCCCATGCAGTAGATCGCGTGCGGGGCCAGGATGTCATCATGGTCTGCCAGAGCCAGATATTCCCCCTGTGCCAGCCGGGCCGCCGCGTTGGTGTTGGCCGCAATGCCCTTGTTTTCAATTTTCACATAGCGAATGCGCGGGTTGGCCGCCATGTGCTTTTGCACCAGCTCCCCCACATAGGTGTGGGCATCGTCCGAAGCATCCGCCAGGCAGAGCTGCCAGTTGTGGGCGGTCTGGTTTTCCACACTATCGAGAAATTCTGTTAAAAAGTTTTGCGGCGTATTGTACAGCGGCGTTAAAATAGAAATGATGGGGAAGGTTTTCGCCGCGGGGTCGCTGCGCTGGGCTTCCAGCGCCATGTTGGACGGCCAGTACCGCGCCCGCTTGCCGAAAAAGCGCCGTTTGAAAAAGCCCGCCGCGCGCACGCACATGGTGCCAATGCCCTGTTCCTTCGTCAAGGTACGGGCATAGCCAAATAGTTCTTTGATGCGCTTGGCCTGCTGGTTCATAACGTTACGTCCTTTCGGGTGTCAGATTGTTGGGGTTTGTTCCGGTTCGGGTTCAGGCAGTCCGTCTGCCCTGTTTGGGGGTTGGAATCGATGTACAGCCAGATGGTTTCATAATCTGTCTGGGTACGGATAACGTGATCATGGAAGGATTTTTGCCAGATGGGGTGATGGAGGGTTTGGTTACGCAGCTCTTTAATTGTTGGACGATGTTGGAAACCGTAGGGGCGCGCAATGCGCACCCCTCGCCCTGGATCAAAAGCAGCAAATGCACATGGTTGGGCATGACCGCGTATTTTTCCAGATGCACCGTCGGATATTTATCAGGGATTTGCAAAATAGCCTGTTCAACCACATTCCCTATCGCAGAGAGTTCCGGGCAAGGTGACGGGCGCGCACTGCGCGCCCCTACGGCCTGGGAATTCTGCCGCAATCGGGTGGGTTCTTTCCAAAATAAATGCACTCTGCCCTGTGTACAGAAGGTTATGAAATATGCACCATTTTGGCTGTAATCATATCCCTGCAAACGGTTTGGCACTCTTGTATGATACTGCATGCCGTTCACCAAACATAAAAATCCTGATATACTTTACCCATCCAGCCCGTTTGCCTGGCGCTCCATGTTTTCTACAATGATCTTGTGCAAATCGCCCTGGCTGGCGGCGTATTCCAGCACCTTCCAGGGAGTATCGGTGTGGTAATGCACTTTCACCACTTCCTCATCCCCTACCACAATCAGGCAGTCGCCCTCGGCGCTGGCCATGATTCCGACGCGGATGTCATCCTCGTCCAGGTTGCTGCCTTCGATCAAAAACTGGGTATCAAACTTATTTACCATAGTTTTAACCTCTGCCCCACCTTATTTCAGCCCAAAGTTTTCAAACAGGTTGTTGAAATGCGGGTTATAGTACGGGTCATAATGATCAATATATTCGTGATACTTCGTGTAAAAGTTTGCCTTTTCGCGGGCATAGCGGGCGGCGTTTTCCGGGGTGGTGTCCAGCCCGCGGCTCTTGCTCTCGTAATGGTAGGCTTCGGCACGGGGGGTGTACACATTCAGCAGGCCCTTCTGCCACAACTTCAGGCAGTAATCCACATCGTTATAGGCCACGGCGAACTTGGCTTCGTCCAGGCCGCCCGCCGCGCGGTACAGCTCCGTTTTGGTCATCAGGCAGGCACCCGTCACGGCCATATAGTCCTGCGTGGTGACAAGGCGGTACAAATCGCCCACAGCCTTGCGCGGGTAGCTCTTGTGGCTGTGGCCTGCACTGCCGTTGATGCCCATAATCACGCCCGCATGCTGGATGGTATCATCCGGGTAATAGAGCTTTGCGCCCACAGCACCCACATCCGGCCGCTGGGAATAGCTCAGCAGCTCCCGCAGAAAATCATGGCTGAGTACCTCGATATCGTTGTTCAGCAGCAGCAGATGCTCGCCCCTGGCAAAGCGCACACCAAGGTTGTTGACGGCAGAAAAGTTAAACGGCCCCACATAGGTCACCACCCGGCTGTTGGGGTAACGCTCCGGCATGGTTTTGTAGTAGGCGAATGTTTCCTGCTGTTCAGAGTTATTTTCAATGACCAGGACTTCAAAGTTATCATAGCCTGCGTTGGCATACAGGCTTTTCAGGCAGCGGTCCAAATCGTCAATATGGTCTTTGTTGGGGATCATAACGCTGACCAGCGGGTGGCCGGTCAGTTCATACCGCACCTGGAACGCGCCGGGCGCCCCCTCCACTTCCATGGCTTTGCCGGGCAGGTTCAGCCGCTGGAGCTGGGCATCAATCGCGCGCACACCGGCCGCCAGGGCATAGGGCTTCGCCTCCATGCCCGCCGCGGTGGAACCCGCATGGCCGCGCCAGATATAGAGCACCTTTTTGATATGGGCAATTTTATCCCGCGTGGTCTGTTCGGTCAGGCGCAGCATCAGGTCATGGTCCTGTGCACCATCGTACTCACTGGATTCATATGCACCGGCACGGTCCAGCAATGCGCGGGAGAACACCGCCAGATGGGTGATGAAGTTGACCCCGCGCAGATAGTCCGGCGCAAAGTCCGGCTTAAAGTGGTAGCCGCCCAGCTGTTTCAAATCCGCCGAAAGCACGATCTCATCGCTGTACACCAGCTCGGCTCCCTGGCTTTGCAGGGTTTTCACGCTCTCATACAGCGCGTTGGGGTACAGCACATCGTCATGGTCCAGCAGGGCGATATACGTCCCCGTTGCCAGCGCAAAGCCTGCCGTGGTGTTGGCCGCAATGCCGCCGTTTTCCACTTTCTTATACAGGATGCGCGGATCCTTTGCCGCGGCCTTGCTGGCATGGGTGCTGAACGCGGCATGGGCTGCGTCCGAAGCATCCACCAGCACCAGCTGCCAGTGGGGGTAGGTCTGCTTTTGCACGCTGGCCAGCATCTGGCCAAAGAACTTTTCCGGCGTGTTGTACAGTGGCACTACAACGCTTACCACCGGTCCCGGCTTGCCGTCTGCGTACTCGGCGCGCTGGGCTTTCAGCTCCCGGCGCAGGGGCAGGTCTGCCCGGTGCTGCCAGGAATCATGGTGGAACGCCAGCCCCACGCGGAAGGTCACATCGCGCCACAGCTGCTCGGCACCCTGCTCTTTCAGGGTGGCGGCGCTGCGGCGGGCAAGGTCTGACAAATGGGCGGGGTTCAGCAGGCGTTTGGCCATGCCGCCCACACTGTCCGCCTGGGCCACATCCGCCGGGCGGTTCTGGTTCGTGTCCTGTGCCATGCGCCTTATCCCTCCACTTTGTCCGCCTTCATGGCGTCCTTCTTTTCAAACTTGCGGTATTCCGCCGTCACCTCTTTGGTGGGGCCAAGGCGGCGCAGGTGGCCATGGTCCAGCCAGGCCACCTTATTGCACATGCGCTCAATCTGCTCAATGGAATGGCTGACCAGAATCACGGTCGTGCCGCCGGAAAGCAGCTCCGCCATGCGCTTCTCACACTTTTCCTGGAACAGGAAATCACCGACCGAAAGGATCTCATCCGCAATCAGGATATCCGGCTTGGTCATGGTTGCCACGGCAAAGGCCAGGCGCGCCACCATGCCGGAGGAATAGTTTTTCAGCGGCACATCCAAAAATTCCTGCAGCTCGCTGAACTCCACAATATCATCAAACTTGGAATCAATATACTTGGGGGTATAGCCCAGGACCGTGCCGTTCAGGTAGATGTTTTCCCGCGCGGTCAAATCCATGTCAAAACCGGCACCCAGTTCGATCAGCGGCGCAATGGTGCCGTTCACCGTCACTTTACCGGCGCTGGGCTTGTAGACGCCGGAAATCACTTTCAGCAGCGTACTTTTGCCGGAGCCGTTCAGGCCGATCAAGCCGTAAAAATCCCCCGGCATAATGTCAAAGCTAACATCCGAAAGGGCGAAGAATTCATCAAATCGCACACCGCCGTGCAAAAGGGCCACAAAATATTCTTTCAGGCTTTCGTGCTTTTCTTTTGCCAGGTTAAAACGCATCGAAACATGGTCGATGGAAATAATGGGCTGTTGCTTTTGTTCGCTCATCTTGCAGCCCCCTTACATATACAGGACAAATTTGTCCTGGTTCTTTTTGAATACATACACACCGATCCCCAGACTGAGCGCAGAACACAGGAAAGGAATCAGCACCATGTTCAGGGTCAGGCCGGTGCCCCACATCACGCAGGAACGTACCGCCGTGATGTACCAGTAGATGGGGTTCAGGTTGATGACAGCCTGCATCCAGGATGCCATCTGACTGGGGTCATAGAAAATGGCACTGCCGTATACCAGCAGGGTGCAGAAGACCTCCCAGATGTGCATGATATCGCGCACAAAGACATACATCGTGGACAGGATCAGCCCAACGCCCAGGCTGAAAACGAACAGCATAACAATGGGATACACCGCCAGCAGCACCGTGCGCAGCGAAATATGGGACCAGGTAACCAGCGCTACAAAGAAGAGCGCCACCAGGCTGAAAAAGAAGTTGACCAGCGCAAAGCAGCATTTTTCCAGTGGAAAAATGTACTTGGGGATATAGACCTTGCGCAGCAGCGGGCCGTTTTTCAGCACGCTTTCCATCGCCATGCTGGTGGATTCGCGGAAGAAGTTGAACATTAACTGGCCAATGATCAAAAACAGCGGGAAATCCTCAATGCCATCCCCGCGCTGGTTGAACAGCGCGCCGAACACAGCCCACATGACAAGGCAGGTCAGCAGCGGGTTGAGCACGCTCCAGGCAACGCCCAGCACGCTGCGGCGGTACTTGAGCTTAAAATCCCGCGTGATGAGGTTTTGCAGCAGGTAGCGGTATTTCCAGAAACTTGCAAACGAGTTTTTTAAATTCTGCACATCGGTTCCCCTGAATCAGTATTTTTCAAAGTATTCAAACTTCTGCTCGGCAAAGGGCGTGTGCTCTTTGTCCTTGGCGCTGGTCTTATGCTCGCAGCCGCAGT
>ULQZ01023568.1_pt1 | contig 10594 bp, 10 predicted proteins | sample 1955011 | NCBI WGS metagenome assembly ULQZ01 (sample SAMEA4835670, study PRJEB28245) | human gut metagenome | biome: gut microbiome; material: fecal sample | place: Denmark | collected 2008 | reverse complement strand
GGCAAACTTTTAAGCCTTTCCAGGGCATTTTGCAAGGGTTGTAAAAGAATAAATACATGTTATAATAGTGATATGATACATCACAATAACGTTATGATTTTTAAAGATGAGATGGGAGCTTTTACCCTTGCAGAAGTTTTGATAACTTTAGGGATTATTGGTATAGTTGCTGCAATGACAATGCCCGTATTAATTGCCGGTTATCAAAAGAATGTTTTAAAAAATCAATTTAAAAAAACATATTCAATGTTATCTCAGGCAATTGTAAAAACACAGGCAGATTTGGGTTATGTTCCGGATTGTTATTATTATGAAACAGGTGCGTCAGTTCCTCATCATTGTGCGGAATATAATTCGAACGGTACTTGTAAAAGGTACGAAACAAATGACGGAGGTTCTGTCCCAGCTGATGTGAACGGACCTTTGGGGGAATGTTCTGTTTTTACAACTGCATTTTTAAAAAACTTGAATATAATAAAGACTTGTAAAAAAGTATATGATGACGGATGTATTCCTGCATATAAAGGCTATGAGGATATTTTGAGAGAGACAGATGATAGTCTGACTGATGTTGATATTAATAAAAAAGGTTATGTGTATCTTCAAAAAGCAAATTTATATGCTAAACCGGGGTATGTTTTTTCGGACGGAAGTGTTTTAATTGATTTAAATAATATGAATATATTTGCCATTGATATTAACGGTAAAAAAGGGCCTAATAAATGGGGATATGATCTTTTTAATTTCAGACTGCAGGGGCTTTCTTCGAAACCTGTATATTTAGCTCCGCATCCTCTAAGTATTTACGAACAGGGCGGTAAACCTACTAAGGAAATGGTAAAAAGTATGGGAAATTAGAGACAAATTTTATTGTATTCACAGAATTCACAAATTTTATAATGCTCAATTTCTTCAGGGAATTGGGCATTTGTTATTTTTTCGCAAATGTCAATGAGTTTTATTTCATAATCTTGTGCTTTTTCTAAATTAAAGTCAATTATACAATTTTGATTATTTTTCAAATCTATATATACAAATTTCAAATTATTTCCATACATTTTTGCCGCGCACAAAAGATAAACCATTGTTTGGAAATCATATTCCGGATTTTTAGGAATTGAGCCTGTTTTGTAATCAAGAATGTAATAATTATTTTCGTCTTTCATCAAAGCATCAAGCCGTCCGCCAATCCAATAATCCCTGACTTTACAGGACAGGTTGTATTCCGAATTTACATAACTTTTTTGAAAAAATTCATTTTGTTTTAAGATTTTCCAGGTCAACTTTTCATCTGAACCTAACGCCTTTTCCATTTTTGAAATATCATCGCCGCGAAGATAGTAATTTGCCAGAGCGTGAACCTTTTTACCTTTTTCAAAAAGACTGCTTTTTTGCGGGACTGAAATTTTTTGAACATATTTAAAATAATATTTTTTCGGGCAAGCTTCAAAAGTTTTCAGCATATTTGGAGAAAAACTATTCATCACACACCTCCGTGCAGTCTAAAATGTCCGTAAATATCAGGCTCGGTTCCTGTTCAATAATTTTTTCAAAAGATTTAACCTTTCTGCTTGTTGAAAAATACAAATGTTTCTTTGCTCTTGTTATTGCAACATAAAGCAGTCTTAAATTTTCCGAAACCAGTTCCTGTTTCATATCAAATTCTGTTTTAGGTTTGTAATCGGGATTAAGGCGTTTGAGATTTTCATTAAAGTCTGAATTTTTAAGCTTAATTTGTTCAAAATCAAGCGTAAGATTTTTTTCTGCCATTTCAGGAATAAAGACGTAATCAAATTCATCCCCTTTTGATTTATGCAATGTCATAATCTGCACTTTACCCGCAAGAAACTCTTTATCACTTTCATCTTCTTCCGAGAAAAATTTAAAACCGCTTAATGACGGCTTTTTAGCCAGCTCGCCCAATCGTTCGATAAGTGTCGGGAAATCTTTGTAATTCAGGCTTAAACGTTTAATAAGTGTAGAAATCAAATATACATTTGATTTTTCAATTTCCGAATTAAAATAATGCAGTCCGATTTTTATTGCAAGTTCTTCTGCTGCGAGGTGCGGGAATGACAGCCAGTAAGTTAAATCCCAGTAGAACTGTGCAAGGTATATATTTTCAATATTATCACAGTCAATTTGTATAAATGGATTTTCGTATTTTCTGATTTCAAGCCCGAGTCTTTGCTTATATAATCCCATCTCTGCAAGAATTTCGTAATTATCTGCAATAACATTGTTGTCAAACGGATGTAAAATCATTTGCATTACAGCAAATATTGTTCTGAAAATTGATTTTTGTTCAAGGCTTTCGCTTCTTGTAATACTTTTTAAGCCGCTGTTATTAATAAAGTTAATCCATTGCGCAACCTGATAATTGCTTCTTAAAAGAATTCCTATTGTGCATTTGGGATTTTTTTTCAGGGCTGATTTAATTTCTTTGAGAATATAATTTCTTTCTTCTAATGGTTTTTCAAAAATTACTGCATGCAATGCATTTTCTGACACAGGGTTTCTGCCTTCAACAGGCTGCATAAATATTTCAAAAAATGCATTTTTAGTTTCCTGTTGTGTATCAGCCCATTTTACAAGGTTATTTGCAAGTGTCCATACATCTTTTGTGCAGCGCTGGGAACAATTCATACTTACATTATTGCTTTCAGATATGAATTTTCTGAAACCTTCCACATCAGCATTAGAAAATGTAGTTGTAATCGCCTGATTTATATCTCCGCATCTGATTAAATTTTTGTGTTTTGCACTCAAAAGATTAATAAGTCTTTGCTGAATTGATGAGCTGTCCTGTGCTTCATCTTCGATTATGTAATGACATATATCCTGATAGTATGCCCTAATATCGGCATTATCTTCAAGGAGTTTAACCGAAGAAGTAAGCATGTCATCATAATCAATTAAATTTGCTTCTTTTAAAATTCGCTGATATTCTTCAAAAAATATTTGGAATTTTTCGAGTTTTTTATCCATTCCGCTTTGAAACTGCCCGTTGCCGATTTTAAAAACAGAAATACCTCTGTCAAATTCGTCAGTTTCTGTTTTTTTGAGCTTTAATTTATTCGCAATTTCTCTGATAATTCTTGAACGCTGTGTGTCATCACAAATTTCAAAATCTGATGAAAGTCCGAGCCTTTCAAAATTTCCGTTTTCTTTTAATATTCTGAGCGCGAGTCCGTGAATTGTGCTTATATTCGGAAGCTGAGACGAATTCTGTCTTATATTTTTAATCCTGTCGCGGAAGTTTCGCGCGGCACTTTCCATATATGTCATAACAAATATGTTTTCGGGATTTACTCCATTATCAAGAAGTTTGAGGATTAGAGCAAGTAAAATAGTTGTTTTCCCTGCCCCAGGAACTGCTGAAATTGCCATTTTGCCCGTTTCATATTCCAGAACGGGTTTTTGGTCATCACGAGGTATAATCTTAAAAGCTTTTTTAGTTTCTTCGGTATGAATTTGTTCTTTGATTTTTATATATTCTTCAATCCCGCCGAAATTTTCAATCCCGTTTCCGTCAAAAAGGCTCGAATATGTATAAACATGTTCTGATGCGCAAAGGGTTAATTTTCTTAAAATTCTGGCAGTTTTCTCTTTTGAAAGTTCAATATTGTCATCAATCGTAAATTCATCTTTAGCCCATCCACGCTGGAAAACCCAGGCATTATATAAAGGTCCTGTATCGCTTTTAATCCATTCATCGCTTGAAATATCAAGCCAGAATTGATATTTGCTTTTAATCTGATTATCAATAATCTTTTGCGGTGTTGAAATTACAAGATCATTTTCTGCAATTTCGAGAGTTGAATACGGATTTTCAGCAATGATAGAATTTTCAATTTGATTGATAATTTCATTCTTGCGAGTTTCAAAATCTTTTCCGAAAATATTTTCAAAATCCTGAAGCTGTTTTACAAAAAAGTTGAATTTATTTAATTCTACAGGATTAACATAATAAAATTCCGCAAGCTCATAATAAATATCGTAAACTTTTTCCGAAAATTTGCCGCTGCTCTCTGAGAGTTTTTTTATTACGTCAAGAAATTTTTTATATTTTTCTGTATATTCCTCAAGCTTAAATTCGTGTTCTGCAAGTTCCCCGTTTTTTTCAAAATTTTCAAGTATATCTCTGCAATATTTCACGGGAATTCCTAAAAATTCAGAGAGTACAACGCGTAAATCAAATTCGCTTAATTTAATTCCGCTGTTAAGTTTAAGAATTGTAAGAACTGCTTTTACAAGCCTGTTTTGTATAAGCTTTTCGCTGCCCGATAAAAACATCAGATTTGTGTGGATATTTTCTTTCAGAGAAAATTTAAGCATATCATCTATTACGGGAGTTATTATCGAAATTTCGCTCGGGAGAACGTTTTTCGCTAAAAGTTCTTTAATTTGTTTTATTGCTTCATCTATCATTGAAGCTCTTTTGGAAGGTGACTGCAATGAAAAATTCTCAAGAGTATCGGTTTTGTTTTCCGTAATATTTGAAAATAAAGTTTCGGCATCTTTTGCAAGACGATTTTCGGATGTAATTTTTTCAGCATTTTGATTAAACAGTTCTTCAAATTTCCATACTGCTGTTCTGTCGGCACTTAAATATCCCGTACGGCTTGCCCCTTTTTCATCAAAGGCAATAAAAACATCATTTAACTGCGGGGCAAGATACGAAATAAAATCAAAGCAGACGGGAGTAATTTCGTCACCGTCATCAAGAATTAAATATTTAATATTTTTGAAATAATCAGAATTTTTATAGACATAGTTAAAAACAAGAACCTGTCTTAAGTAATCAAAATCTCTTAGAGCAAGAGTTTTTGAAAGTAACTTTTTTAAGACGTTTTTTGCATCTTCGGCAAAGCTTTCTCCTAAAATTCTTGATCGCCACTCCACTTCTTCATCGGTTAAGTTATTTTGAACAATCAATGAATATCTTCTGAAAATTTGATGCAAAAGAGATTTTTTAGAATTATAACCCTTAAACGGAACTTCATGCAAAATATCTTTTAAAATAAATTGCGAAACTTCCAGACCTGCAAGGTTCGGAAGAATTGCCGGATTGTTGAAAGGGTTAATGTTTTCAATAAGCGCCCAGTTATCATTAATTGTATTGTAAACAAGCGAGAAAAACGAATGTACCTGTAATTTTTCTATACAGTTTACTTCCAGTTTTTCCAAAGTTTTATTTATGAAGTTTTGTTTAAGGCTTGAGTTTTGTACAAGCACTAAAATTTCAGAAGATTTTACGCCGGAATTCAGTAATCCGAGGTATGCATTTATCAGAAAATCGGTTTTATTTGTAGATAAATCAGCGCAAAATAACATTCATACTCCTTTAATAATAATTGTATCATGAACAATAAAAAAATTATTTTGTCCTCATCCTTCTGAACTATTGCATTTTTTTAGCCGTTAGTCTATTATATAACCATAAACGGAGAGAAGGTAACAAAATAAAAATGCATGGAGGTTAGTTATGCAAGAATTACAAGAACAAATCGGACAATCAGCAGGTCAAATTTACAATTACTTGAACAGTAACGGAGAATCTACTTTCTCTAAAATGAAAAAAGAATTAGACCTTAAAGGTAATTTTGCAGATTTGGGTCTTGGCTGGTTAGCAAGAGAAGACAAAGTTGAAATCTCTAAAAAAGGTGCTTCAGTTAGTGTAAGACTTAAATAGTTTTTTGTAAAAAGACATTATAAAAAAAGACACTTTTTAAAAGTGTCTTTTTTTATTGTAACGATTTGTAAATATGAGTTTTAAATAGTCTGAAATCCTTTTATACTGCCTCATAGGATAGGATAGGATAGGATAGATAGGCGTCCTGTCAATATTTTTGATATAAAAATCTTCTTATAAATACAGGGGAATTTATAAGGAGAAATTATATGGGGATTGAAAAATTAGCAAAAGCTTTACCTAAATTAAGAGATGTTGGCAAGAAACTTTCAGCAGAGAAAATTGATTTAAAAACAAGTGTATTTAAACCGGCTAAAGCGATAAAACCTATAAAATTTAAAACAAAGCCACAGACACCGCAGGAACAAATTAATATGCTGGCGGATATTCAAGCAAAGCAGACAAGCGGAGTATTCGCAGAAGATTTTGCAGGTAAAAAGCAAAAGCTTATTGATGAATTATCAAAGGTTTGTGATAAAAATGTTATTACAAGAATTGAAAAGGCTGACAAACCTGAGCAGCTTGCAAAAATCCTTGCTGAGCAAGAGTGGATACCGATTGGTAAATGTACTAAATATATGATTGATGGAAAATTTGTTAAAGAAACAAATCCCAACAAGATTGTAAAATCTTTGTCTCTTGAAATGGAACAAATTCAGTATCGGGCAACAAATCGCAGAGGAAGTTTTATACTTGCAAGAGAAAGGGCTATGCATACTCCTTCAAAAAATGCTAAAGTTATAGCAATAGAAAATATTTTAAAAGAACAATACGGCTGCAAATTTGTGTCATTAAAAGACAATGAAGAACTTGCACAAAAAGTCTTAAAAGCCTATGAAACAGCCGCAAAAAACGGTGTAAAAACTCCTAAAAATGTCGTTGTTTCTGATTGTATGTTTGCAGAAGGTGAAAATTTGTTTAATGGCACAATTTTATTAAATGGATCTCAAACAGGTTCACGGGAAGGCTTTTTTTCAACAAACAGTGATTTTCATGTTCCTTTGCATGAGATTATGCACGGTACACATCCAAAACTAGCTTCTTTTTCATTAAAGAAAATACCTGCTCGGTTAAAGAAAGTAAAAGAGGAATTATCAGAATATTCAAAGTATGCCCAAACTCATGAAACTTTTACAGAATTAAATACTAAAAGGCTTATAGATGGTTTGAACAAGGATGAACAGGCATTGTTTGATTATTTGAATATATTTGCATAATAAAATATATATGCAGAAACTTTATAAATAAAAAGGGCTTCTAAATATTTTAGAAGCCTTCGAAATCTTGTATGATTCCTCGTGTAAAAGGTTAGTAGGTAGAAAGTGTAGTAGGTAGTGTGAAATTTATTAATTCGCTTTCGCGTTATTTATTTCTTATATATTAATAAAGTATTTACAAAGTATATAATTGCAAAATATTATATCTATTGTTACAAAAATTAATATTAATTTGATTTATAATCTGAAAAAAGGACTAATTTATGAAAATCGCAATTTACCCGGGAAGTTTTGACCCGATTACAAAAGGACATTTAGATATATTACATACGGCAGCCGAAATATTTGATAAAGTTATTATTGCGGTTGCAAGAAATCCCGAAAAACACGGCTTTCTTCCTGTTGATGTACGAGTTAAGCTTATAAAAGAAAGCGTAAAAGATTTACACAATGTTGAAGTTGATTTCTTTGAAGGCTTAACCATAAATTATGCCAGAGAAAAAGGAGCCACCGTTCTTATAAGAGGTCTGCGCGCCGTATCCGATTTTGAATACGAAATGCAGCTTTCTCAAGCTAACAGTGCACTTGCCTGTGAAGTAAAAACAGTCTTTCTTACTACTAAACCCAAATATAACTTCATTTCATCAAGTACAATTAAAGAAATTTTCCTCAATAAAGGAGATATTTCGAAATTTGTTCCGGAACCCGTTAACGAATATTTGAAGAATTCTTATAAATGTTAAAATATATGGCTCTTTCCGTAACAAACTATTTGACAATTAATATACGCTTATGTAGAATGTAATTAGAGTAAGAAAGGTATATGTGTGACAACAATGCAACAAAATGGTGTATATGATTTATTAAAAATGTTAGAAATTTCCCTGGAGGAAGGTTTTCCAATTATCCCGCGCAAGTTTACTGTTGTAAAAACAAAAGAAATTGAAACATTAATTGATAGAATTTATGCTTCTTTACCTGTTGAAGTTCAGGAAGCAAGAGCGTTTTTAAGACGCAGAGAAGAACTTCAAATAGAAGCACAGCAAAAAGCAGAAAAAATTATTCAGGATGCTCAGGCAGAAGCTGATAGAAAACTATCTGAAGCTGATTTTATTAAAGCTCTTGAAAGAGAAGGTATAAGAATTAGAACTCAGGTTCAGCAGGAATGCGAAGAAATCAAACGCAAAGCTATGGAAGAAGCCGATAATATCAGAGCTCAAGCCGTAGAAGAAGCCATGAAAACAAAAGAAGGCGCTGAACTTTATGCAGAACAGGTTTTGACAAATTTAGAAAAGAATTTGACGCAGCAGCAGCAAATTGTTAAAAATGGTCAGGTTTATATGGAAAAACTTCGCACGGACTCTTTCGGAAGCTATGATATACCTACTTCTTACTCAACAGAAAGAGCTCAGTCAAGTTCTGATTTTGTAATAAAATAAATAATAAAACTTTTTCAAGTCAGCCGGTTATCCAATCGGCTGATTTTGTTATATCTGCTTATTGTTTTTTAACATATTGTTTGCAATTTATTTTGTTTGGTTTATTATGTAAACATAAGCCGATTTAATTAGAATGTGAGTTAATCACATTCTTTTTTAAAGAGGAAGAATTTAAAACAAATAAGTATAAAGGAAAATAAAAATGGGTATCAAAGGAAAAAATGACAGAATGGTAGTTCTTGCATGTGAAGATTGCAAAGAAAGAAACTACACAACTACTAAAAACAAAAAAAATATTAAAGAAAGATTAGAGTTGAGCAAATACTGCCCGACTTGTAAAAAACATACTAATCACAAAGAAACTAAGTAGTATTATGCAGCGTAAAGCTGCATTGTGCGTCCTTAGTTCAGTTGGTAGAACGTCGGTCTCCAAAACCGGATGTCGAGGGTTCGAGTCCTTCAGGGCGCGATTTTTATATAACGTAAGGAAACAAAAATATGATAGGTGCAGAAAATCAAACACCGGCATGGTTAGAAAAATCAACAAATTCAGTAAGAACTTACTTCAGAGGCGTAAGAACCGAATGGGGTAAAATCAGCTGGCCGGAAAAACGTCAGGTAGTAGCAGAAACAGTTTTTGTTGTAGCTATAGTTTTTGTTTTTACCGTTGCAGTTTATTTAATGGATATAATTTTTAAAGGTTTACTCGGGCTGATAAAATAGTTCGGTAACAGAATAATAAAGGTGGCTTATGACTGAAAAAGAAAAATCTATGAAAGAACAGTTAGACGAAGACAAAGCCCGGGAAGCTTTGGAAGAGCAGGCTGAAAATGAAGCTAAAGAAGCTAAGAAAAACCAGAAACGCTGGTACATTGTTCATACATATTCGGGTTACGAAAACAAAGTAAAAGTTAACCTTGAAAAACGTATCGAATATATGAACATGGGTGACAAAATCTTTAGAATTGAAGTTCCTCAAAAAACTGTAACCCAGATGAAAGGCGGTAAAAAACAGGAACGTGAAGAAAAAATCTTTCCCGGCTATGTTCTTGTTGAAATGATTATGGATGAGGACAGCTGGTATGTTGTAAGACACACTTCAGGCGTTACCAAATTCGTCGGCTCTGCCAAGAAACCTATCCCTGCACGTGACAGTGAAATTAAAAAGATTATTAACCGCTCATCTTCAACTTCTCAGAAAATTGAACTTGATGTTAAAGCAGGCGACAAAGTCAGAATTACTTCAGGACCTTTCGCAGACTTTATTGCGGACATTATTGAAGTTTATCCTGATAAATCAAAACTTCGTGCAAATGTTTCAATCTTCGGACGTGAAACTCCTGTTGAACTGGAATACAAACAAATTAACAAATTATAATAATTAGTACAAAAGATGTGGAAGGACCCTCCCGTATGAAATTGTTAGGACGCGGAGACCGTTAGCACCACAAAAGGAGAAAAAAATGGCTAAAAAAGTAGTAGGAAAAATCAAGCTTCAAATTGAAGCAGGTAAAGCAAATCCGTCACCGCCGGTTGGGCCTGCATTGGGTCAGCATGGTGTTAACATCATGGATTTCTGTAAGCAGTTCAATGCTAAAACAGAATCTCAAGCCGGATATATTATTCCGGTTGTAATTGATGTTTACGAAGACAGAAGTTTTTCTTTCATCGTAAAATCACCTCCGGCACCGGTTCTTATTAAGAAAGCTTTAAACCTTCCAAAAGGCTCAGCTGTTCCTAATAAAGATAAAGTCGGCGAAATCACTCAAGCTCAGCTTGAAGAAATTGCTAAAATTAAGATGAATGACTTAAACGCAACAACTATGGAAGCTGCTGTGAACATGATTAAAGGTTCTTGCAGAGCTATGGGTGTTACGGTTAAAGAAGGTTAGATGGAAGGACGTTAGTCCGTTATTACCACGAAAGGAATTATAAAAAAATGTCAAAATTAACTAAAAAACAAAAGAAAATGCAGGAAATGTTGGAAGGCTTCGTTCAACCGGCTACTGCAGTTGATACAATTAAAAAATTAAAAGAAATTTCAAAAGAAGTTTCTAAATTTAATGAAACAGTTGAATGCCATATGAGATTAGGTATCGATGTTCGTCAGGCTGATCAGCAAATCAGATCTACAGTTGTACTGCCTGCAGGCTTAGGTAAAACTGTTAAAGTTTGCGTTATAGCAAAAGGTCCTAAAGCTACTGAAGCAAAAGATGCTGGTGCTGATTATGCTGGTGCTGAAG
>ULQZ01029550.1_pt1 | contig 10614 bp, 9 predicted proteins | sample 1955011 | NCBI WGS metagenome assembly ULQZ01 (sample SAMEA4835670, study PRJEB28245) | human gut metagenome | biome: gut microbiome; material: fecal sample | place: Denmark | collected 2008 | reverse complement strand
GCCGCCCTTCCTCGTCGATGGCAAGGGCCTTTGCGGCGTAGATCTCGGTGTCGGTGCACACGGTGACCCAGTGCCCGGGCACAAAGCAGCGGGCGCGGTACTCGTCCAGACAGTCAAAGGCGGGGCAGAGGGCCAGCAGCTGCCGGGCGATGGCCCCGGCCAGCGCGGCCCGGCTCACGGGGGCGGGGCCGCCCGGGTACAGGCTGCCGGCCTTTTCGGCCAGCTCCGGGGGCCAGTCGGCGGCGGTGGCGGTCAGGTTCAGGCCGATGCCCACCACCAGCCACTCCAGCCGCCCGCTTTCTAGATTGGTGCCGGCTTCGGTGAGGATGCCGCACACCTTTTTGCCCTGATAATACAGGTCGTTGACCCACTTGATGCCCAGTTCCAGCCCGCACAGCTCCTGTACCGCCCGGCACACCGCCACGGCGGCCCCGATGGTGGCCGTCTGGGCGCTGGCCGCCGGGACCGCCGGGCGCAGCAGTACCGAGAGGTACACGCCCTTCCCGGCCGGGCTTTCAAATACACGACCCAACCGTCCCCGGCCTGCGCTCTGGTGGGCTGTGAGCACCAGCGTGCCGTGGGGCGCACCGTCCAGCGCCAGCAGCTTGGCCGTCCGGTTGGAGCTTTCCAGCGTGTCGTACACCTGCACCGGGGCGGGGTAGGGGCCCACGGCCTCGGCACAGAAGGGGTCGCCGCCCAGCAGCCGATACCCCCGGCGGGAGACGGCTTCCAGTGCGTAACCCTGTGCGGTGAGGGCGGCAGCCGCCTTGTGGACGGCGGCGCGGCTCACGCCCAGCTGTCCGGCCAGCTGCTGGCCGGAGATATAGGCACCCCCGGCGGCACTCAGTGCCTGCAGAAGGGCCTGACGGGTGGTAGAAGGCATGGCGGTAAGGCTCCTTTCGTGCTATACTATAACCACATTGTAGCATGGAACGGGCAAAACACAAACTTTTTGCAAAAAAATCTGCGGTTTGTGCAGGGAATGCGGCGGCTGTCTCGTTTGAATCAACAGAAGGGCCGTGCAGAGCACCGCCCTCCACAGCCGGAAAGGAGGATGAGCAGGTCGTTGACAACACTGGAATTCAGCGCGATGGTGCAAAAATATCAGTCTCTGGTCTACACGGTCTGCCATCAGCTGGTGCCGGACGTGGGGGATGCGCAGGATCTGACCCAGGAGACCTTTCTGGCGGCATGGCGGGCCATCGACCGCTGTCCGCCCGGCTTTGAAAAGCAATGGCTGGCCCGCATTGCGGCCAACAAAGCCAAGGATTACTTACGCAGCGCATGGGTGCGCCGGGTGAACACGCCGGGCGACGAGGTGCTGGCGCTGGAGGGGGCACCGCCCGGCCTGGAGCCGGAACAGCAGGTGCTGGACACGCTGGGAGCGGAAGAACTCACCCGCATGATCCTGGACCTGCGGGAGCCCTACAAGACACCCTGTCGTCTGGTGCTGCTGGAACAGCACACCATGGCCGAGGCGGCACGTCTGTGCGGCCGCCCGGAAAAAACCGTGAACGCGCAGATCTACCGGGCCAAAAAGATGCTGGTACAGCAGATCCGGGAACAACAGGAAGGGAGGAGCGTACATGGAACTGTTTGATCAGAACGGATGCCTGACCGAGGAAGGGCTGCACGCCGTCATCGGCGGGCAGCTGGACGAGCTGGGCAGGCTGGAAGCCGCCGAACACCTGTCCTACTGCGACAAGTGCATGGACCGGTACACAGCCCTGCTCACCGCCGATGTATTGGAAGAGCCGCCGCGCTCCGCCCGCGGGGCGGTGATGGGCACCATCTGGGTGCGTCTGATGCAGAACACCTGGGGCCGGGCCGCCGTAGCCGCTGTGGCGGCGGTGCTGGCGCTGACCCTGTGGCGCAGCGGCACTGTGACCCAGATCCTGGAAGGCACCCGGGACCTTAAGACCTGGATGCCCTCCACCAGCCAGACCCAGCCGGACCAGCTGCCGATGCTGGGCCAGCCGGTGCAGGACGACGAACGCACCCCCACCCAGCCGGAACAGCTGGGCCAGCCGGTGCAGGATAAAGATCCTGCGCCCACCTTGTCCCAGAAGCTGACCGGCACGCTGGACAGCCTGCTGTTCGGCAAAAACGAATCTGCGGCAGAGCCTGACGCTGCCGTTTCCAACCAGAAGAAATGAGGAAATCGACTATGAAGAAAAACGGAATCCTGACCCTGCTGTTTGCCTGCATCCCCGGCGCGGGCCAGATGTATCAGGGCTATATGAAGCGGGGACTCTCGCTCATCACCATGTTCTGCCTGTTTATTATCGTAGGCAGCGCCACGGGGCTGGATGCGCTGGTAGTCGGCTGCATCGTGGTGTATATGTACAGCTTTTTCGATACCTTCAACCTCCGCGCCCAGATCATCGCGGAGAATGCCCCGGCAGACGACTATCTGGTGCACATCAACTGGAAAGACAAGCGGATGCAGGACTTCATGATGGACAGCCACAAGCTGCTGGGCTGGGGCCTCATTGCCCTGGGCGGCCTGGTGGCCTACGAGAACGTCATCATGCGGGTGTTCGGCGATGTGATGTGGCGCTGGGGCCAGAACAGCCCCTTCTTCCGCGCGGTCTATCTGATGCTGGATGAGCTGCCCCAGATCGTGACCTGCGTGGCACTCATCGTGTGCGGCGTGTGGCTGGTGCGCGGCCCCAAGGGCAAAAAGGTGCACCGCAAAAAGGCAGAGGAACCGGAGGACGAGGACTTCCGCGAGTACACCGCAGCCGAAGCCGATGCACCGGAAGCCCCGGAGGAAACCGCAGACTTTGCCATGCCGAAGCTCAGCGCTCTGCTGGGCGACCCGGTAACCCCGGAGGACCCCGAAGAGCCGGAACAGCCGGAGAATGCGGAGGGCGACGATGGACGAACTGAATAAGACGGCAGCGACGGAGCCGGAAACCCGGCCGGAAGCTGCAAAGCTGCAGGACGCCCCCCGCCGCCGGGTGGGCAGCCTGACGATGGGCGCCTGCCTGATCGCAGCAGGCATCTTCTTCCTGTGTTATTACTTTGTGCCGGGCTTTGACTGGCAGCTGGTGGTGCGCATCGCCCCGGCGGCAGCCCTGGTGCTGCTGGGATGTGAGGTGTTGTTCTTCGCCGCCCGGCCGGGCCGCTGGAAGTATGATTTTGTCTCGGTGCTGGTCTGTCTGGGGCTCATCGCAGTTTGTATGTGCCTGAGCTTTCTGCCCATGGTGTGGAGCGAGATCGACCCTGCCCGCGGACAGAACGAGATGAAGCTGAGCAAGGCGTACACCACACAGGTGTATGAGGCCCTCCGGAAGGAAAACCCGGACCTCCGCCTGCGGGATGTGTACACCGACCTGCATCTTTACGCCAACAGCGTGGATGACCTGCAGGAGCTGCAGCCAAGTGACGGACACCTGAGCCTGACCGTGATGCTGTATGGCCCCTACGACAGCACCGGAGCCTTTGCGCAGGACTGCCGCAGCGTGGCCGGTACGGTGCGGGCTGGCACCCTGCAGCCGGATGAATTGCGCATCGTGTGGTCGCCGGACAACGACCCGGGCCAGAGCCTGGATTCCGGTACCCTGCAGCGTGTGGAACAGTACACGCTGGAACTGGACGGCACGGTGCAGCTGGACTGGACCGCAGATGAGATGGAACGGCAGGTCGAAGTGCAGTATCTGCTGGACGAAGAAAATGAGCCGGAAGAGGACACTGCGCCCAGCGAAGAGGCCGAGCCAGAGGCGGCTGTATAAAAACTGAAAACGCGCCCGCTGTGGAGTTTTCCACAGCGGGCGCGTTGTTTGTTGAAAAAGAGCTTACAGCTTCTTGCCGGTGAGCAGCTCGTAGGCCTCCAGATACTTGGCGATGGTCTTGTCGATCACGTCCTGGGGCAGGTCGTAGTTGCTGTCCGGATGGGCCTTCAGCCAGTCGCGGACGAACTGCTTGTCGAAAGAGGGCTGGCCGTGACCCGGCTCATAGCCCTCCAGCGGCCAGAAGCGGGAGGAATCCGGGGTGAGCATCTCGTCGCCCAGCACCACGTTGCCATCCTCGTCCAGACCAAACTCGAACTTGGTGTCGGCGATGATGATGCCGCGGGTCAGGGCATACTCTGCGCACTTCTTGTACAGGGCGATGGTGTAGTCCCGCAGCTTGGTGGCGTACTCTTCGCCGTGGCCGGGGAACTGCTTTTCCAGCACCTCAATGCTGCGCTCGTAGGAGATGTTCTCGTCGTGGTCGCCGATCTCGGCCTTAGTGGAGGGGGTGTAGATGGGCTCCGGCAGCTTCTGGGACTCCTGCAGGCCCTCGGGCAGCTGGATGCCGCACACCTTGCCGGTCTTTTGGTAGCTGGCCCAGCCGCTGCCGGTGATGTAGCCGCGCACGATGCACTCGATGGGCAGCATGGTCAGCTTGCGGCACAGCATGCTGTTGCCGTCGAACTGGGGCTGCCGGAAGAACTCCGGCATATCCTTCACGTCCACGCTCAGCATATGGTTGGGCAGCAGATCCTTGGTGTAGTCGAACCAGAACTTGCTCATCTGGGTGAGCACAGTGCCCTTTTTGGTCACCTTGTTTTTCAGGATGACATCAAACGCAGAAATGCGGTCGGTGGCAACCATGATCAGGCTGTCGCCATTGTCGTAAATTTCACGGACTTTGCCTTCTTTGATGGGCTTGAATGCAGTCATAGTCAAACACTCCATTTCCCTTTTTCCGGCCGCCGGGCGCGGCACATCCTTACAGCACTATTGTACCATGCCCGCTGCCGGTTTGAAAGAAACAGATGGGAGAGATTTGCCCCGGGTTTTGCAAATTTCTCGTGAAAAATGTGCAAAAATCATCGGATGAATTCGTCGTTTTGACGATAAAAGTCGTACTTTCAGCGCGAATGAGACAAAAAACGACCCGCTTTTTTGTGGAATGCGCAGATGGACACAGCCCGGCGGATAGGGTATGCTGAAAGGCGGCAGCTTTGCTGTACAGAAAGGAAAATTCTGCTTATGATACCTCAGATCATTGCGCACCGTGGTGCATCCTACCTGGCACCGGAAAACACGCTGGCGGCTTTCCGCAAGGCGATGGAGATCGGGGCCGACGGTGTGGAAATGGACGTACAAAAGACGCTGGACGGCGGCCTTGTGATCCACCACGACTATATCATCGACCTGCACACCGATATTTCCGGCCGTATCTACGATATGACCGAAGGCGAGCTGAAGGACCTGGACTTCGGCAGCTGGAAGGACGCTGCCTATAAAGATGAGAAGATCGCCACCCTGGCCGAGGCACTGGCCCTGTGCAGGAGCATGGAGGGCTGCGCGGTCCAGCTGGAAATGAAATCCACCATGGACAACGACCCGGCTTTTGTGTCCGGTGTGGTGGATGCCATCCGCGCGGCAGACATCGCCGACCGACTGGTCCTTATTTCGTTCAACCACGACCTGCTGCGGCAGGCCAAGGCGCTGATGCCGGAACTGCGGGTGGGCGTGCTGCTGTACGGCGCATTCGAGAGCATGGTGCTGCCGCCGCCGGTCATCTGGAAGGACCTGGGCCTGGTGAACGGCATGGAGGATGAGGAAGCGGCGCTGGACGAAGAGCTGGCCGCCCTGCCGGTGGATGCGGGCATGGACCCGGATGAGGAAAACGGCTGGATGACCCGCTGGGTGAACGACAAGGTGAGCATGCTGCGGGCAAACTTCCCCGGGGAGAGCCTGCAGGCGGTGGCAAAGCATCTGGCCGACCAGCACAACCCGGTGGCCTATGTCAAAAGCCTGGACTTTGCGCCGGAGTACGTCAGCTGCGAATACCACACCGCCTACAGCAACCCGGGCTTCATCGCCAAGCTGCAGGCCATGGGGGTCAAGGTGGCCCTGTGGACCGTGGACACCGAGGATGCCGTGCGCAGCCTGCTTCCGCTGGGGCCGGACTGCATCGTGACCAACCGCCCTGACCGCGTGCGGGAATGGGTGGAAGAAAATCAGTGACACAGAGATCGGAAAGGCTTCTCCTTTGGGAGAAGTCTTTTTTGCTGCCCTTGACAAACAGGGACAGTGGGATTAAAATAGTCTCATATCGAACAGTTTTATAGAAAACAGTTTGAGCAAAAAACAATTCAGAAGGAACCGATCGTATGTGTGACGAAAAACAGAACGAATGCAGAGACCACGGGGATCCACCCTGGGAGGGGCCGCAGGTCATCCCGGCCCAGATCCGCCGGGTGGACAACCTGATCTTCCGCAAGATCAACCAGTTTGCCCGCGCCAACGGTGTGGAGCAGGCCACCCCGATGCACGGTTGGATCATCGAGTATCTTTACCGGCACCGGGAGGAGCAGGTGTTCCAGCGGGACATTGAGCGGGAGTTTTCCATTACCCGCTCCACCGTGACCAACATCCTGCAGCTGATGGAGCGCAAGGGCTATATCCAGCGCCAGAGCGTGCCGCAGGATGCCCGGCTGAAACAGCTGGTGCTGACGGAAGAGGGCGTCCGCTTCCATGAAAACACCATCCTCTCCTTCCACCAGACGGACGACTATGTGGCCAATCTGCTGACGGAAGAGGAAAACGCCGAGCTGCTGCGGCTGCTGAACAAGCTGAGGGACGCGCTGAAGTAAACCCTCTCAGCTTCGCTGCGCTCAGCAGCTCCCCCGAGGGGGGAGCTTTTTGGGCGATATTTTTGGATTTTCTTTTCCGGTGAAAAGCTGCTTTCCCGGAGCAGACAAAAGCTCTCCCTTTCGGGAGAGCTGGCACGGCGCAAGCCGTGACGGAGAGGGTTCGACTCTTGTCAAAATGCCGAAAAGATGTTTGTGAAAATGTTAATTATGAACAATTTCCGAAAGTTTTGCAAACATCTTGACATTAAATCTGTTTTGTATAGAATTGTTCTGTACCAAACAAATAAAATTAACAGGAGGTAACTCAGATGATCAAAAAGCTCGTGTCACATCTGGGCGAGTACAAACGCGCCGCAGTCCTGACACCGCTCTTTGCAGCCCTGGAAGCCGTGATGGATGTGCTGCTGCCCACCATCATGGCCTTTATCATTGACCTGGGCATTGAAAAGGGCGATATGCACGCCATCGTCAAGTATGGTCTGCTCACCTTTCTTGTGGCAGCCATTGCGCTGCTGCTGGGCGTTCTGGCCGGTAAATATGCCGCCGAGGCATCCACCGGCTTTGCCGGCAATCTGCGCGATGCCATGTATGAGAACATCCAGCACTATTCCTTCTCCAACATCGACAAGTTCTCCACGGCGGGCCTTGTCACCCGTATGACCACCGATGTGACCAACGTGCAGAATGCGTTCCAGATGATCGAGCGCATGTGCGTGCGTGCCCCGGTGCATCTGGTGTTCGCGCTGTTCATGGCTGTGGTCATCGGCGGCCCGTTGTCGCTGGTGTTCGTGGTGGCGGTAGTCTTTCTGGTGGCGGTGCTGGCCAGCATCATGATCCCCACCTTCCACATCTTTGACCGGGTGTTCAAGAACTACGATAACCTCAACGCTTCGGTGCAGGAAAACGTGTCCGCCATCCGTGTGGTCAAGAGCTTTGTGCGCGAGGGCTTTGAGAACGAGAAGTACACCAAGGCCTGCGAGAGCCTGTACAACCAGTTCGTCAAGGCCGAGAGCCGCCTGAGCTTCAACAACCCTGCCATGCTCACCGCCGTTTACGGCTGCAACATCGCCCTGAGCTGGCTGGGCGCTAAATATGTGCTGCACGGTGCCATCACCACCGGTCAGCTCAACGCCCTGTTCGGATACATCATGAACATCCTCATGGCCCTGATGATGCTGAGCATGGTCTTTGTGATGATCGCCATGTCGGCCGCTTCCGCCAAGCGTATCGTGGAAGTGCTGGACGAGACCACCGACCTGCCCCCGGCCAAGCAGCCGGTGCAGCAGGTGAAGGACGGCAGCATCGAGTTCGACCATGTTTCCTTTCAATATAAGCATGGTTCGGGCCGTCCGGTGCTGAACGATATCACCTTTTCCATCAAGCCCGGCGAGACGCTGGGCATCATCGGCGGCACCGGCAGCGCAAAGTCCAGCCTGGTGCAGCTGATCCCCCGCCTGTACGATGCCGAAAGCGGTACCGTGCGGGTAGGCGGTGTGGATGTGCGGGATTATAACCTGGACGTCCTGCGCCACGAAGTGTCCATGGTGCTGCAGAAGAACGTGCTGTTCAGCGGCACCATCCTCGACAACCTGCGCTGGGGCGACGCGAACGCCAGCGAGGAAGAGTGCATCCGCATGGCCAAGCTGGCCTGTGCGGATGAATTCATCGAGCGCTTCCCGGATAAGTACAATACCTGGATCGAGCAGGGCGGCTCCAACGTGTCCGGCGGCCAGAAGCAGCGCCTGACCATCGCCCGCGCTCTGCTGCGCAAGCCCAAGGTGCTGATCCTGGACGACTCCACCAGCGCGGTGGACACCGCCACCGACGCCAAGATCCGCAAGGCCTTCCGGGAAGAGATCCCCGGCACCACCAAGATCATCATTGCACAGCGCATCTCCTCGGTGCAGGATGCAGACCGCATCCTGGTGCTGGACAACGGCCAGATCAACGGCCTGGGCACCCACGAGGAGCTGCTCAGGACCAACGCCATTTATCAGGAAGTTTACAACAGCCAGACCCAGGGCGGCGGCGACTTCGACAAGCAGGGAGGTGCGCAGTAATGGCCGTAAAAGAAGTACATGGCCCCGGCCCGCGGGGCGCACGGGGCCCGCGCCCCAAGGTGGAAAACCCGGGCAAGCTGCTCAAGCGCATCATGGATGAAGTGTTCCGCAACTACCTGCCCCACTGCATCCTTGTGCTTATCTGCATCGTGGTCAGTGCGCTGGCCAATGTGCAGGCCAGCCTGTTTTTGCAGACTTTGATGGACGATTACATCGTGCCCATGACCCACCAGCAGAACCCCAGCTTTGCACCGCTGGCCGGGGCACTGCTGCGGGTGGGCTGCATCTACCTTGTGGGTATTCTGGCCGCATGGCTCAATGCCCGCGTTATGGTCAACGTAACGCAGGGCACGCTGCGCAACCTGCGCACCAAGCTGTTCACCCACATGGAAAGCCTGCCCATCTCCTATTTTGACACCCATCCCCACGGCGATATCATGTCCGTGTACACCAACGATGTAGATACCCTGCGCCAGATGATCAGCCAGAGCATCCCGCAGCTGGTGTCCAGCGTCATCACCATCGCGTCGGTGTTCTTCAGCATGTGTATGCTCAGCTGGCAGCTGACCATCGTTACCATGCTCATGGTGGCGCTGATGCTCTTCTGCTCCAAAAAGATCGCGGCAAGCTCCGGTAAGTACTTCGTGCAGCAGCAGCGGGATCTGGGCAAGGTGAACGGCTACATCGAAGAAATGATGGAGGGCCAGAAGGTGGTCAAGGTGTTCACCCACGAGCAGCAGACCCTTGACGGCTTCCGCCAGCTGAACGACCAGCTGAAGGAAAGCTCCAAGCAGGCCAACGCCTTCTCCAACATCATGATGCCTGTCAACGCCCAGCTGGGCAACATCAGCTACGCCGTGTGCGCGCTGGTGGGTGCCGCCATGGCTGTGGGCGGTGTCAGCGGCATGACCCTTGGCACGGTGGTGGCCTTCCTCAGTCTGAACAAGGGCTTCAATATGCCCATCAGTCAGGTGTCCATGCAGGCCAACAGCGTCATCATGGCACTGGCCGGTGCAGAGCGCATCTTTAAGATGATGGACGAGCCCAGCGAGACCGATGAGGGCTATGTGACCCTCGTGAACGCCAAGTACGACCGCGAGGACAACCTCGTGGAGACCGAGGAGCGCACCGGCATCTGGGCCTGGAAGCACCCCCACCACGACGGCACCACCACCTACCACAAACTGGAAGGCGACATCACCTTCACGGATGTGGATTTCGGATATGTGCCGGAAAAGACGGTGCTGCACGACATCAACCTGTATGGCCGTCCGGGCCAGAAAATCGCCTTTGTCGGCTCCACCGGTGCCGGCAAGACCACCATCACCAACCTGATCAACCGCTTCTACGATATTCAGGATGGCAAGATCCGCTACGACGGCATCAACATCCACAAGATCAAAAAGTCCGATCTGCGCCGTTCGCTGGGCATCGTGCTGCAGGACACGCACCTGTTCACCGGTACGGTCATGGAGAACATCCGCTATGGCCGTCTGGATGCCAGCGATGAAGAGTGCATGGCCGCCGCCAAGCTGGCCAACGCGGATGGTTTCATCCAGCGTCTGCCGGATGGCTACAACACCATGCTGACCGGCGACGGTGCGAACCTGTCGCAGGGCCAGCGCCAGCTGTTGGCCATCGCCCGCGCCGCCGTGGCCGACCCGCCGGTGCTGATCCTCGATGAGGCAACTTCCTCCATCGACACCCGTACCGAGGCACTGGTGCAGCGCGGCATGGACGGCCTGATGTACGGCCGCACCAGCTTTGTCATTGCGCACCGCCTGTCCACCGTCCGCAATGCAGACTGCATCGTGGTGCTGGAGCAGGGCCGCATCATCGAGCGCGGCAGTCACGACGAGCTGATCGCCAAGAAGGGCAAGTATTACCAGCTCTACACCGGCAACCTCGCCGAAAACTAAATCAAGACATCTCTCCTCAATAGCACAGCGCCCCCGCCGG
>ULQZ01012459.1_pt1 | contig 10615 bp, 7 predicted proteins | sample 1955011 | NCBI WGS metagenome assembly ULQZ01 (sample SAMEA4835670, study PRJEB28245) | human gut metagenome | biome: gut microbiome; material: fecal sample | place: Denmark | collected 2008 | reverse complement strand
ATACGCAGCTTTTCGCGTACATTGCCGGATAAATACTCGTCTGCCATAAGGTAAACAGGGCTGCCGTCCTCCTGCTTGCGGAAAGGCTCTACAAAAATAACGCCCGCCAATTCCTTGGCAAGCGTTGCTTCGTCTTTTCCAGTAAGGTGCATCATGTAGGGCATATCGACCTTGGCGCGTTCACCGATGCTCAATGCCAGTGCATCCGATGCCGTGTCGGCGTGGTCGGGTATCTGCGCGGAACGAATAGTTCTCTTGGTGAACATATCCGACTTACTGATAAAGTTGCCTTTCTCATCGACGTTTTCTAGTGAACACAGCAAATAGTAGCTGCTGTCATCCCGGAAAGATAGTTCCGCGCTGCGGCTGTTGATAAGACCGTGCTTGGCGCGGTAGGCATCGTACTGGCGGTTAAGCTGCGCTTGCAGTCGGTGGATTTCTTCGTCCGGCATATCCTGCAACTGTGCGTCGATCAGAGCGCGGGTGGTGTCGCGCAGTTCCACCAGCTTGCGGATACGCTCGGCAGATGCCGCATTGGGGTTACATTCCCGCATGACCGCACCCTCGCGGTAATAGATTTTATCGTCCTTGACCGTGTAGCTGTAATTGCGCACAAACGGGTCGGCATCAATGTATTTGGTATCCTCGCCGTTTTCCTCCTGCGCGGGAATCTCGGCTTTCGTCAGCGTGGCGGTCAGATGCTGCATGGCATCGTCAATTTGTGTTTCCAACAGCAATTTTCCGAAGCGGTCAACCGCATCGGGGTCTATCGGCTGGCAGGTGGACGTCGGACCATACGGACCGGCAACCATTTCCATCTTGCCGCAAATCATTTCGGGATGCTCCACAAAGTAGCGGTTCATGGTGATGCCGTTGGAATCTTCCGCAAGGTGCAGCCACGGCTCGTCCTGCTGGCGCAGGATGTCACGCTTTTGCAGGAAGATGATGTCCGTCATAATCTTTGTGCCGCTGCCCTTGAACGCATTGTTGGGCAAACGCACCGCGCCGATGAGGTCGCAGCGCTCGGCCATGTACTTGCGGGCACGGTCATCTTTTTTGTCCAGTGTACCACTGGAGGTGATGAACACCATAATGCCGCCGGTGCGCAGCTTGTCGATGCTTTTGACAAAGAAATAGTCGTGAATGGGAAAATGCAGCCGGTTATACTGCGGGTCGTTGACTTGAAAATTGCCGAACGGCACATTGCCCATAACGCAGTCAAAATAGTTGTCGGGAAGATGCGCACTTTCGTAGCCGGTCACTTGGATATTGGCCTTTTGGTAAAGTTGCTTAGAAATGCGGCCTGTAATGCTGTCCAGTTCAACGCCGTAGAATTTGGCATCACTGCTGCCAAAATGTCCGTGCGCAAGAAATGCGCCTGTACCCATGCTGGGTTCAAGGATTTTGCCGCCCTTTACACCGAAACGCTCCAGCGCTCGGTAGATGGGGTGGATAACGGTGGCGGGCGTGTAAAAGGCCGTCAGTGTGCTGCTGCGGGCAGCTTCGTATTCGGATTCGGACAATATTGCTTTCAGTCGGCTGTACTCATCTGCCCACGCGCTTTTGTTCGGGTCAAACGCATCGGGCAGACCGCCCCAGCCGGTATACTGCGCCAAAATTTGTTGTTCTTCCTCGTTGGCGGGTACGCCGCCATTGGCTACGCGCTGTTCAATTTCTTTCAGCTTTTGGATGGCGGCAATGTTGGCGTTAAACTTTTCGCGCGGCGCTGTCGGCAGATTATCCAGATAGGGGGCTTCATAGGTAATAGGTTCGCGGTGGTAAGGTTCATCTTCTGCCGAAAGGCGTTCCACATCTGCCATAACCTGCGCGACAAAGGGGCTGGGTTCTTCGATGATCTCGCCATCGATGGGTTCAACAGCTTCCTCCGGCTGCGCTTGTTGACTTGGCTTTTCCGGGGCAGACCGCGCTGCATTTTTGGGGTTGGCCGCAAGTAGCCGCGCAAATTCTTCATGGCTAATGGCACGCCCTATCAGCGGGAAACTTCCATCGCGCAGGTGGATGTTTTCTCTGCCGATTTCCTCAACGGTAAATGGCCTGTCATCTTCAAGATAAACTGTGCTGCCAATAGTCACGGGCGATTTTTCAATTTTCCTTGTGGTCGGAGGGTGTTTTTCAAATTCCTCTTCGGCGGTATTGATGAAGTCAGAAAACTCGCAGTTTTCAATGCCCTGCGCGGCAAGCTCGTGATTATCCCCGAAATAGTCGATATGGATAATATCGCCATCCACCGTATAGCGAATCTCGTTTCGCAGAAAATTCGCATAGACTTGGATTTCGTGTTCGCCATCCCCAGTAGTGGAGTACGCAAAGTCAACATGGGTCAAGTCGGAGAAATTCGGTTCGTTTAATCCCTCATTTTCGCAAAAATCCGTGATGGCGTGTTTTGCGTGGTCGAGGGCTGCATCGTTGGCTGCGCGGACAGCCTGTTGTTTTTCTGTCCACCTTTTGTAGAGAACCTTTTCATCCTCGGCCAGATACTGGCCGTTGTAAACTAAAAGCCGTAAGCGCTGGGCGGCTTCTTTCCATTTCAAAACGCGGCGGTACGAGCCATCTGCCGTATGGCGGATAATTTCAAGATTTTTTCCCATATGGTCGATTGAGCCGCGCCCACCGTCACGGAAATACCATGTGCCGCCGCCGATGCCGTATTCTTTTTTCAGCCAGCGGGCTTGATCTTCTTCAAGGGGCAGCACCCGTGCGGAGAAATACTGCTGAATGCGGAATTTGCCATCTTCAAAACCACTGCCGTTGCACAGGGCATCGGTAATGTCCTGCTCGGTAATATACTTGCCGGAAGCGTCAATAATGGGCTTGCTCCACTTTTTGACTTCCGCCGCAAGTTCGATATTCTGCGTCTGTTGCTCTTGGCTCGGCAACCCTACTTTTTCAGAATCTTCGGGAGTGAGGGTAAGCTGCTCCATCTGCGGCAGCGCGGGTGCAGCTTTAATTGGAACAATGAATTTGCCTTGCTCGATAAGTTCGGCAATTTTTGTGGATACAGCATCCCATGTCAAATTGACCTGTGCTGTTTTGGTAAGATAGTTGCCCTCCCACAATTCCAGACACATATCATGCCGGATAAAACCTACGAAATGGTCGTCCACGAACAAATTTGTATAAATTTGCTTGTAGCAATGCTTACAATAGGTGCTGCGCTCGGCAAGGTCGGTGTGTTGCGTAAAATATTCCAGTATGGCCGCATTATCGGCGCGACTACTAGATTCTTGTGCCAACAAGCCCATAACCAGTTCTTCATCCAACGGGGGCAGGTCGGAAACAGGCATAGAAAAAGCGGAGAGCGACAACACGCTCTCCGCTTGGGGTTCTTGTATTACAGGCTGTAAATCTGCTGCATCGCCAGTTCCTCGGCTTGGCTCTGCATAGCGTTCATCCACTGTGCCCAGCCCATCGGGTTGGTCTGCCGGTTCGGGGCGGCGCTCTGCTGCATCAGCGTTTGCATGGTCTGCTCGATCTGCCGGTGTACTGCGTTGTCCATCTTCAGCAGATGCGGGTACAGCGTTCCCTCCAGCAACATCTCGTCGAACACCATCGGGGCGTTCTCCTGCAAGAATTTCCGGCGCAGGCTGCCGTACTTGCCGATTTCCGGCATCGGCGGCTCGTCCAGCGTCAGTTTCGGGATTTGATAGCCGTTCACCATCGCGTACTCCATTATTAACCTCCTTGGTGTCGTTGGTTTTCTCTTGCTTACCACCATAATAGCGGACTTTTTCAGCCCGTGCAACACTGTCAATTTCGCGTGTGATGCTGCCAATCTGCTGCATAAAAGGCCGCGCCGCCTGTTGGCAAGCACTGCCCAAACACAGGGCAATGCGGTTGGTATCAAACTGCCCCACGGATTCGAGGGCAGACAAGTCCAGCCGCGCGGTATCTACACCGCACCGCAGCGCGGCCATATACAGGCAGCTTTGGGTGACGATTTGCAAAAATAGCCGACGCTGTTCATTTGGCTTTGCCCACTGTAAACTGCTGCCGTCTACGGCCTTTTCCAGTGCAGTCGTGAACATGGCGCTGCGCTGGGCAACATAGGAAGTTGAGAGCATGAGCAACGCACTTTGGATGCTGTCGGCATGATTATCGACAATGATTTTATCCCAAACAGGCTTCCAGTTTTGGTCTGTTACCGCCCACGGTAATGCTTCGGAAATTTCATGGATAGGAATAGTGTCGGAAATATCAAACAGATACCGCAGCCGGGGAGAATTGGCGCGGGTGTCAAATACCGCTGTGCCGTGCGCACCACGCTTTACCCTACGGCCTGCGTTTTTATTCCAGTAGTCCATGTCCGCCACGGCGATGGCGGTGGGGTTTTGTGCATAAATTAGAAGTTGGTTCGGGAAACTGTAATTATAAGCAATGGCCGCTGTCCTCAGAAATTCTTTCCAGCGGTCACTACTCTCCGTGACAGTTTGCAGTTGCTTTTTGGCAAGCGCACGGATGTTTTCGTATTTTGCCATAGGCTACTCCTTGATTTTATCGTTCGGAATGGTACTTTGATTGTGCCTGTTTCATTCTGTGTACATAGTCCACCACGCTGTAACGCTTCATGTATGGATTTTCGCTGGGGGTTGAATTTTCAAAATGGATGCCATCCAACCGCGAATCATTCATGTCCAGCACGGCCTCAATGGGGATAACTTGAAGTTTGCCCAAAATATTAAGGTTTCGTCCAAATATTCCCGAAACATTGTGGAAACAACGGTCTCCGCACACCCATAACAGCTTTTTTCCCGCCGGTATTTTCCCAAAAGAACGTTTCAGAATTATCACGGAGAGGGGTTCTGCGCCGAATAGCTTGTAGTAACCTGCGGCTTCGGCCTGTTCATAGGCACGAATCAAATATTTGAAATTCCACTGTGGCTCAATATAGACCCAGCTTTCTTGGTATCCCATTATCGTTCCAGCCTTTCCCAAAAAGATAGTTTGTTCCCATAGCGCTCATCCTGAGGGCGGATCTTGGCTGCGGGCAACTCACCGCCCTGCATTGTTTCCACCTGTGGCAGAAACAGGAGGCGGCTGTATCGGTCTGCTTGGTCTTTGGATAAACCCACGACCTTATCGCCGTTCAATCCACAAATGAGAAACCGTCCGCGCACGGTCATCCCCTCGTCGTTGGTTTGCCTGTTATATTTCAATCGGCTTTGGGTTTTGCTGCATATAAGCCCGATGCGGGGCGTTCCAAACGGCTTTAGAATTTGGCTCTCGCCATCAATGACTTCGGAAACCGCAGCCGCCGCGCTGGTGAAAGCAGCTTGATAAGGGCAGTAGCCGGGTTCGACAACCAATAATCTTGTCATCTGCATCACCTCACCGGCTGCCGTGCTGATGGGCACGGGCGTAGTTTTCCAACAGATGTACAATGACTTTTTGCATCTGCTCACTGCTGAATCCCTTGGGGAAAAATCGCTCGATTTCCGAAACAGGAATCATAAGCTGCGGTGTGCGCGGCTTTACGCTGGGCGGCTTGGCCGACATGATATGCTGGATTTTTTCGGGTGTAAGTACACTCTCCTTGCTCGCCTCTTTGAGTTTCTGCGCCTGTGACAGTGACGGGGTGCAGCCCTCGGATTCCATATAAGAGAGGAAGTCCTCTTGTTCTTCGGGAGTAAGGTAACTAAGTTCTACGGCGGGGGTAGTTTTTAGCTTGCCATCGTCCACCATCTGCATAAGAGGGGGTGTGAGTTTGTTAAGACGGATAAAACGCTGCACTGTTTTATACCCCTCACCACTTCCATCTGCAACTTCTTGTACGGATAACTTCTGGACAACTTGTCCAGAAGTTAAATCTCGGCGTTGACCTTGCCTTTTGATAGCCTCCAACTTCATCTGATATGCTTTTGCCTTTTCACTCGGCAGAATATGCTCCCGCTGGCAGTTAGAATCCACCATCAAAATAATAGCTGTATCATCGTCCATATCCCGCACAATGCAGGGCATTGTTTCCACGCCCGCCCGCTGACTGGCATGACAGCGGCGATGACCCGCCCCAATTTCATACCCGCCATCCTGCCGAGGGCGAACAATGGCCGGAGTCATAACGCCGTATTCCTTGACGCTGTCCACCATTTTGTCCATCTCGTCATCATCGCGGACTTGAAAAGGATGATTCCGAAAGGGATGCAGTTCCGTCAGCGGCAAGATTTGAATTTTCTCTAATTTTGCTTCCTGCCGCTCCTGCTCACTCGAAAAGAGATTATCGAGTGAGGGGAGATTGATGTTGCTGCCGTACTCTCTCATGTTCCGTCACCTCCTTGGCAAGCGCTTTGTACGCTAAACTGGCCGGGCCATTGGCGTCGTAGGTCAGCACGCTATGTGTGCTGGCGGCGCTCTCTGCCGTGCGCGTACTGACAGGGATTTCCGCGCGGTAGATTTTCAGTGCGTGGCCATAGGCGCTGCGCAAGGCGGCACACACATCTTTGGACAGATTGGTGCGCTTATCTACCATCGTCAGCACAATGCCGTCAATGTCCAACCGCGGGTTGATACGGAGTTTCACTTGGTTGACAGATTTGAACAGGGATACCAGTCCTTTCAGCGCAAAATGCTGTGCTTGCACCGGGATAAGCACCCTATCTGCCGCCACAAGTGATGCCACGGTGATGATGCCCAGCGAGGGCATACAGTCGATCAGGCAGTAGTCGTATTTGTCCTTGAACGGCTCCAGTGCCTGTTCCATGACTCTTTCGTGTGCCATGACGGTTACAAGACTCACTTCCATGTCGGACAAACCGATGTCGGAGGGAATGAAATCTACCTTTTCTTCGTGGTGCAGTACCACTTCGGGCGGATTTTCACACTTGATAGCCGATTCAATAAGGTCACTGATTGTTGCGCCGTTTTCGCAGCCATCATAGCCGAGATAACTGCTCAAATCGCCCTGCGGGTCGGCATCCACCAACAGCACCTTGTAGCCCATTGCCGCCAGCGCTGTGCCAAGATTTACGGTGGTGGTCGTTTTTCCTACGCCGCCCTTTTGGTTTGCAACTGCAATAGTTTTCATATTCTGCTCCTTTACCGTTCCATGCTAATAAGCCGACGAGCCGCCAGCAAATAGTCGTTATAGTCCTTTCCGATGGCCGGAGGTGTGTCCTGTACAATATATCCGCGCTCTGCCAGTCTTTTTGCAACGATTTTCGTGAAGTTCCTGCCGGGGTCATCGCGGTCAAAGCAAAGCGACACATACCTAACTTCGGGATGTTGCTGCAAGAAGTAGTCAATCGGCTGGTGGTTCAGCCCACCCAACGCCAAGTAGTGGACGCTGCGCCACGGTGCATCGTGCTTGTACTGCCGCAGTGTTGCGCCGGACATAGCATCAATAGGGGCTTCGTAGATTTCCACAGTATCACAGGTTTCAGTCTCGGCAGGAATCAGAAAACCATACTGCTTTTGACTGCCCGCGACATCGCCGCGAAACCCGCCTTGACAGCAACGCTGAAAAGCAGAGCGCGGTACACCTTCTGCGTCCTTGCCCACAAACACGCAGTTGCGATAGCTGCCGCGTGTGGTTTGGTACAGGATACCGCTGTTCACGCAATAACGCAGGACTTTCGGGCTGATGCCACGGTGCATCAGATAAGCGGTGGCCGCTTCGGTGTTTCGATCTGCGGCTGGCAGTTCAAACGGACGGACCGTATGCTGCCGGGTAGGTGTTGCTTTAGCCGCCTGAATAGAAACGGGCATTGGAGTCATCGCACTCAACAGCCGTATTGCCGACACAAAATTCATACCCTCAACCTTCGTCAGATAGTCGATAGCATTGTTGCCGCCCACACTTTGAGCGTACCAGTGAAACTTCCCATTTGCAGGGGTAATAACAAGGCTGCTATGCGTTTTTGTGCGATATTCCTTGTCTGTTTTGCGAACAAGCTCGCCGGGATGGTAGGTTTCGAGATACTGCATTACACTGATGCGCCGCGCAGCCTCGATATTTTTCTGATATTTGCCCATGATGACCTCCGATTTTTGAAATAAAAAGCACCTTGCCTGCGGACAGGTAAGATGCTTGTAAGAAACAATATTCTCTTTTCAGCTGGCTGTTTCTTCAGCCGGCTGGAGAGGGGGTGTGGGGGAGAGGAACGAAGCAACCCCCGTTTCTATAAAAGTGTATAGTATCCCCTTGGTGCATTTATATTGATTTTATGTTGTATGCTATATTTCGCACGTTGCAAAGGTGACCCTTATAAGGTATAATCTATTATGATAAGGTAAGGCAGGTGAGCATCCATGCGTTTTTTCTTGATGCAGCGTGACCATCAAGTGGCTGTTATTGAAATAGCCGAAAAAACCGGCGATATAATTGATGTGGCTGAGGTTCTTTCTGCGCAAAGAATCCCCCTCGGCGCAAAACATATCAACGGCAGTTTCGATGTTCTCTCCCTGCGTAAATGGTGGGCCGGGCGTGGTATTCCTGCAAGCCGCTCCGGGCTGGAACACGCGCTGGAAGCGCTGCACGTTCCCTATGCGGAACTTCTGCTCGTCAAGTGCAGCGGCCTGAGCCTTTCCGATCAATATTGGGTCACTCCCTGCGATGCTCCGCAACGCTGGCATGATGTAAACTTTTACGAGAATGACTTTTCTGACGATGTGGGCCGCGCCTTGTTTGGTGAGGGCGTTCTCTCTGCACAGCCGGATTTGTGTTCTCCCTGCAATACCTCGGACGGCTTTTTACAAAAGCGCTGGCGCATTGCGGACAGAAAACGGATTCTGTTAAAGGCCGGTTCGGGCATTTACCAGCAAGAGCCTTACAATGAAATTGTGGCCTCTGCGTTGTATGATACCCTCGGTATGCCGCACGTTTCTTATTGGCTCGTAGATCAGGGCGGGCAGGTCATGTCCGCTTGCGAGTGCTTCACTGACGAACGTACAGAACTTGTCACCGCTGCCCAATTTATGCGACTGCTGCCGCAGCAACAGGGCATTTCCAACTGGCAGCACTTTAACGATTGCTGTAATGCAGTTGGAATCTCCGATGCACAAAAAAATGTCTGCAATATGCTGGCCGCCGATTATATCTTAGCCAACACAGACCGACACTTGGGTAATTTCGGTTTTCTCCGTGATTCCGAAACACTGGAGTGGAAAGGACTTGCCCCTATCTATGACAGCGGCACAAGCCTTTGGCAGATGACACTCACCCGCGCCATCAGCTCGGATGCAATGGTTCCGGCAAAGCCATTTGAAACGTCGCAGCAATCTCAGCTAAAGCTGATCGCGCCTTATGTGGATTTGCCGCTGGAGCGGCTTGATGGATTTTCTGGCAAAGCAAAGGACATCTTGGAGGATGCGGCCCAGTTTGATGATGGGCGAGCCGCGAAAATTGCTGCCGCTATTGAGGGCAGAATCCAAATGTTTCGATTGAATAGGGCATAGTCCGAAATGGTTTCAAAGCATACGGTTTGTGAACTGACTACAAATTGTATGCAGTTGGAAAAAGCAGAAGCCATGTGTTGCTGGTTACTGCCGATGATAGTTGTGCGCCAACTGGTGACAAATTGTCAGCAGTTGAAATAGAGGCAAAAACAGCGTCCTCCCGGTTACATTCGGAGGACGCTGTTTCCATATATTCACAGGCGTGTACCTATGCACTGCTTTTTTCAGTTGGCTTTCCCTGCTGGCCGAACTCTTTGGCAAGAGCAACCATCTTTTGTGCCGGTCTATAACTATCCAGCACATGAGGACTAACCAAGAAATTTAAGATGCAAACTTTTGGTATCATGTAGCTACTGCCGATTTTGAAGTACCGAAAATACCCATTGCTGCACCACGTTGTAATGGTATTGTGATGGTAGCCAGTAAACTTGCTGACTTCCGTAGCGCTTAGTACATCGCTGTATGGCCGCATCTTGCATTTCAGAAAAGCTGCAAATTTGTCTTTGTCTTTTGCCGTGTCAAGATTAGCCCATTCCCGCAGCGTAAGGGTTTTCCTTGGACTGCCATTGTTCCAACTTGCCGAGTAGTAACCAGTTGGGGGCGTATATCTTTGCGGGCTGGATTGGCGCTTTTTTAGGTAGGCAATAACATCCTTTGTGTTGATAATGTACTGCCGCGTTTTCTTGCCGGTATCTATGCAGGGCACAAGCCCGCTTTTCAGCAAGTATCGGGCTGTCTTTTTACTGATATGGCAGATGACACGCATCTGTTCCAGCCCGATTTTTTCGGGGTAAGTTTCCTTGATTTTTGCAAAATCATAACTGTAATCCACTATAATCACCGTCCGCTATTTGAACTCATCAACAGCAGGTAGGGGGCGGTTTGATTTTTCCGATAAGGGGATTTTTGCATAAAATTTAGTCAACGTAATTCTGTAAATGCCTGTTGTAATAAGGAAAATCAGCCCATTTTGTTCTCTCCGGCTTTTCTCTCCAACATCTCTCCAACGTGCCAAAAACGCCCATTTTTCTCTCATTTTTCCCGGAAAATCAGCTTTTTGAAATGGGTTCAAATTGCGACGCTTTGACGTTAAAAAGGACTTCTTTTTTGACCTTTTTCTTCGTTTTGCCGCTGAATCATCTTCCGACAACTTCCGCTTTTTACTGGCAAATTCCGTCAGTGGCGGTGTAGGCGATAAAACTCGAAA
>ULQZ01016313.1_pt1 | contig 10671 bp, 10 predicted proteins | sample 1955011 | NCBI WGS metagenome assembly ULQZ01 (sample SAMEA4835670, study PRJEB28245) | human gut metagenome | biome: gut microbiome; material: fecal sample | place: Denmark | collected 2008 | reverse complement strand
AACATCACCGGTAGACCTAATCTTGTAATATGCGGTGGAGGTCATGTGGCAGAGGCACTTGTAAAGATGGCTGTTCTTGTGGATTTCGACATTACCGTGATAGAGGACAGACCCATATTTGCTCAGAAAATACGCAGTCTTGGTGTAGGAAGTGTTATATGTGATGACTATGTAAATGCACTGAAAACTATTGACAAAAACCGTGACAACTATTTTGTGTGCATGACCAGAGGACACAGATTTGACGAGCAGTGCATTTTCGAGATTTTTAAGATACCATATGCATATGTAGGGATGATGGGTTCAAAAAGGAGGTCGGCAATGGTAAGAAAAGACCTTAAAGAACATGGTATTGAGATTGAAAAAATAAATGAACTTCATTCACCAATAGGTCTTTCAATATGTGCGGCTACACCACAGGAGATAGCGTTGTCAGTTATGAGTGAGATAGTATATTGTAAAAATAAACATTGCAATAACGGCTCCGTTGACGATAATATTATTGATGAACTTGTAAAACAGTCTGATGAGCAGAGGATTTTATGTACCATTATAAGAAAAAGCGGCAGTGCTCCAAGAAATGTCGGAACGCAGATGATAGTAACTTCGGACAACCGAATTATAGGAACTATCGGAGGAGGATGTGCGGAGGCTGAAATTATCACGAGATGCAGGGACATTTTTAACGGCTTTGCAATGCCAATGCAGGAAACAGCATCAAAAAATGATGAGAATAAAAATAGGGCTGTTTGTCAGAAAGACAATTTTGAAAATAAACATTTTATAGGCAGACCTGAGATAATGGAAGTAAGTATGAATACTGATGATGCCGAAAAAGAGGGTATGGTGTGTGGCGGAAATATAAGTGTTATGCTAGAGAGAATGTAGATTGCTCAAAAGAGAAAATGAGTGTATGGAATAGAAAAGAGGTTTTTATGTTTAATGTAAAGAAGATAATTAAAAAAATAAGCGTATGCTGTGTTATGGCGGCACTTATTACAGGGATGCTCTCAGGCTGCGGAAAGAAAAACGAGAACAGCAAAAAAACAGATATAACCATATTTGCTGCAAAAAGTCTTAATAATGTTATGGATGAACTTTGTAAAGAATACAACAAAGAGCACCCTGATATAAATTTCCACACAAATTATGACAGTTCAGGAACACTTATGACACAGATAAAAGAGGGAGCAAAGTGCAATGTATTCTTTTCGGCAGGTGTAGAGCAGATGGACGAGCTTGAAAAGGGATATGATTGCGGCAGTGTAAATAAGGATAACCGCAAAGACCTTTTAAACAATCAGGTGTGCCTTGTAACATGGAAAGGAAGTAATACAAAAGTTAAGAGTTTTAAAGATATGTCAAAAGCAAAAAACATGGCACTTGCAGAGGAAACTGTTCCTGTAGGACAGTACACAAGAAAGGCTTTGATAAATGCAGGTCTGGTGTCAGGCGATAAGGAAAAGGCTAATGACTTAAAAGATACAGATATATCAAAGGCACTCGGAGGTCTTGAGATAAACAGTTGTGCAAATGTAGGTGCTGTTGCGGCAGCAGTTGCAGAGGCTGCAGACGAGATTGGAACTGTTTATTATTCAGATACCTTTGGATATGAAGACAATTTAGAGATAATCGAAAAACTTCCAAACAGCCTTACAGGTGATGTTATCTACCCTGTTGCACCACTTAAAGGTGATGATATATCTGATGTTGAATTTAATGCTTCAAACGAATTTATAAAGTTTATGAGTGAAGAAAAGGCTGTAAAATTATTTGAAAAATACCATTTTTCTATGTCTTAGAAAAGAGGTTTATTATGGATTACTCCCAGATTGATTTTAGTCCGCTTTGGATAAGTCTTAAAACTGGTATTGTAGCTTCACTGGTATCTTTTGTGCTTGGCATACTGGCAGCTTGGTTTGTCGTGAGCAGGCGTGGAAGAACAAGAGGTATATGGGATGGTATTCTTACAATGCCTCTTGTACTGCCGCCAACAGTTGCGGGATATATATTGCTCCGTATATTTAGTACCAGACACAGCTTTGGAAATTTTGTTGATAAGGGACTTTCAATTCATGTCATACATACATGGCTTGGCTGTATCATTGCGGCTACGGTTATTGCATTTCCTCTTATGTACCGAAATGCCAGGGCGGCATTTGAACAGGTAGACGAAAATGTGATATATGCGGCACAGACACTTGGTCTTAGTGAGTGGACAATTTTCTTTAAAATCCGTATGCCTATGGCAAAGCCCGGAATTTTATCGGGTATTACACTTACATTTACAAGGGCACTCGGAGAGTACGGTGCAACATCAATGCTTGCCGGAAACATTGCAGGAAAAACCTCAACAATATCTCAGCAGATAGCTATGGTGATTCAGAGCGGTGATTTTAAAACGGCAGGTTTCTGGTGTATTGTGATAACGGCAATATCGTTTATCTGTCTTGTTATTATAAATTTTATTACGGGTGACAGATAAAAAATCTGCAAGAATGAGGATTGATATGGCTTTAATAGTAAAGATAAGAAAAAGGCTTGATAATTTTGAATTAAATACGGATATACAGACAGATGACGATATACTGGCACTAAGTGGTGCATCCGGTGCGGGAAAGACTATGATATTAAAATGTATTGCAGGGATAGCAACACCTGACAGCGGTTATATATCACTGAACGGTCGTGTCCTTTTTGACTCGGAAAAAAAGATAAATTTAAAAGCTTCACTTAGAAAAACAGGTTATCTCTTTCAAGATTATGCTTTATTTCCTACAATGACGGCAAGAGAAAATATAAATATTGTTATGAAAAAGAAAAACCATGAACTTGTAGATAAGTGGATTAGTGCATATGGGCTTGAAAAAGTGGCTGACAATTATCCCCAAAAATTGTCAGGAGGACAGAAACAGCGTGTTGCAATGATTCGTATGCTTGCATCAGACCCGGAGTGTATATTGCTTGACGAACCATTTTCAGCACTAGATGAACATATCAAGAGAAAAATGGAAATGGAACTTATGGAGATGCTTGAAAATTTTCATAAGCCGATAATTTTTGTTTCGCATAACCGGGAAGAAATCTACAGATTTGCAGATAAAGTATGTTCCGTAGAAGATGGAATTGTAAGCAGGACATATGATAAAAAATATTTTTATTATAAACCTGAGACAAAAACACAGGCAAAACTTGCAGGGTGTCTGAATTTTTCAAACATAAGCTGGATAGATGAAAGTCATGTGAAAGCACTTGACTGGGGGGTTACGCTTAAAGTTAAGGCAACAAAAGAAAGCGACTGGGAAAAATATCACAGTATCTGCATTTTTCAAAATGATATAAATGTTGAAAAACATTCCTTTACGCATCAGAAAAAATATATTAAAAACGAAAATATAAATCCTGAAACAATAGGAATGTATGGAGATACGCTAAATACCTTGAAGATAAAAAATATCTCGCTGTCAGAAGAGCTTTATAATACCTGCTGCCTTTGTGAGCTTGAAAACGGTGAGGTTATAACAATGATAAAGCCAAAAGAAAATCAATTGTTTTCGGATGACTTACAGGATAAATATATTGACTTACTAAATAATGTTAAAAAAATTACGGTATCAGAAGAATACATACATCTTCTTAAATAACTTGAAGATGATTTCTGTTGCTGATATCATGCCAGGAGGAATATATTAGTGATATATCTTGATAATGCGGCGACTACACTTTACAAACCGCAATGTGTATATGATGCTGTTATGCACGCAATGAAAAATTATGGAAATTCAGGCAGGGGGTACACCGCGACATCACTTGAAGCATCAAGGTGTATATTTGAAGCAAGAAAGTGCCTTACTGAATTTTTTGGTGGTGACAATACCTCAGGTCTTATATTTACATCAAATGCGACCGAGGCATTAAATACTGTTATTCATGGACTTTTTAATGAGGGCGACACGGTTATTACCACGAACCTTGAACATAACTCAGTGTTAAGACCTCTTTATTATGCCGGTGAAAGAGGAGTTAAGACAGATATTGTATCGTGCAGTGGCAATGGGATTATTGATGCCTCTGATATAGAAGATATGATAACAAAAGATACAAAAGCAATCATCTGTACTCACGCATCCAACCTTACGGGGAATGTTGTCGATATAAAAAAGATTGGAGAGATTGTAAAAAAGCATAATCTTCTTTTTATAGTGGACGCATCACAGACCGCAGGTGTACTACCTATAAATGTTAGGGATATGAATATAGACATACTCTGTTTTACAGGACATAAAAGTCTTATGGGACCGCAGGGGACAGGTGGGTTTTATATAAGAAATGGTATAGATATAAGACCTTTAAAAAGCGGTGGGACAGGCATAAAAAGTTTTTTAAGACAACAGCCTGAGGAACTTCCTGAATTGCTTGAAGCAGGGACATTAAATAGCCACGGGATAGCAGGACTTCTTGCCGCTGTAAAGGAGATAAACACTGTTGGAATTGACAAAATATACAATAAAGAAAACAGACTTATGCAGATATTTTATTCGGATATAAGCAGAGTAAAAGGCGTAAAAGTTTATGGTGATTTCAGACAGGATAAAGCTCGCTGTCCGATAGTTTCGTTAAATATAGGAACGGCAGATTCTTCAGAGATAAGTATGCTCCTTGAAGATGAATTTGGAATAGTCACCAGAGCAGGAATTCATTGTGCTCCGCTTATGCACGAATATTTTGGCACAAAAACACAGGGCATGGTAAGATTTAGTTTTTCATATTATAATACAGAAGAAGAAGTGATGGCTGCGGCAGATGCAGTAAAAGAAATTGCTAGAAAGGTGGTGGAAATATAATTTATCATGGAAGATATAGTTTTTTGTAAAGGCGGCGGATGTACCGCAAAACTTGGAGCAGATGTACTGAAACATATACTTTCAAAAATACCGAAAGGTGAGAAAGATATTTCACTTCTTGTCGGTTATGACAGCAGTGACGATGCGGCAGTATATAGAATATCAGACGATATGGCAATTGTTCAGACACTTGATTTTTTTCCACCGATGGTCGATGACCCGTATATTTTCGGACAGATAGCGGCGGCAAATGCATTAAGTGATGTATATGCGATGGGCGGTGAGGTAAAGACTGCACTAAATATAGTCTGTTTTCCTGAAAAGATGGACTTAAACATTCTTGGAAAGATAATGCAGGGCGGTGCAAAAAAGGTGAATGAAGCAGGTGCCACACTTGCAGGTGGTCATTCCATAGCCGATGACAGTGTAAAATACGGTTTGTCTGTTATGGGACTTGTAAATCCTGACAAAATATATGAAAATAATAAGGCAGAACCGACTGACATACTTATACTTACAAAAAAACTCGGTGTAGGGCTTGTGTGCAATGCACAGCGTGTCGGACAGGCTTTTAAAGGTTCGCTTGATGAAGCAATAGAGTCGATGACTACACTCAATAAAAAAGCGTCTGAGATAAGCAGAAATTATGAAATCCATGCCTGTACTGATGTGACAGGATTTGGATTTTTAGGTCATTTAAACGAGATGATAAATAAAAATGTATCGGCGGAGATTGACTCAATATCCATACCTGTTATAAAAGGTGCACTTCATTATGCCGAAGAATTTCTGTTCACAGCAGCGGCACAGCGAAACAGAAATCATGTCGCAGATAATGTGGATTTTTCAGAAAACATAACATTTGCGATGGAAGAACTGTTATTTGATCCGCAGACATCGGGAGGTCTTTTGTTTGCCGTAAAGAAAGAAGATGCACTGCCTTTTTTAAAGGAATTAAAAAATGAGGGATTTCCGGCGGCGATAGTTGGTCATTTTACGCAAAAAAAAGAAAAAAATATTTATATAAAGTAACAGGAGATAGCGAAACTAATTATATGTTGTATTAATTGTGTGAATATAACAAATGCTATAGTTCTAAAGTGAAGGAGAAAAAAGAGATTATGATAACAATAAATGCAATGGGTGATACCTGCCCGATACCTGTAGTTAAGACAAAAAAGGCGCTTGAGAAACTTGAAAAACCGGATATGGTTGAGACTCTTGTCGATAATGAGATTGCTGTTGAAAATCTTAAAAAGATGGCTTCACAGATGGGGTTTGCAGTTTCAGACAGCAAGATAAGTGACTCCGGGTACAGTGTGAAGATAACTGTAGATGATATTGATAAAATAAATGACAATAAAATGTCGGCAACAAATGATAAAAAAATATCCGTTGCTAAAGCAAATTCCATAAAGACAGGTGCGGATGAGATGCTTTCCTGCAATATCAAAAACAGTGGTGAAAAAGTTGTAGTCATCAAGTCTGAATTTATGGGTGAGGGTGATAGCGAACTTGGAAAGGTGCTTATCAAAGGTTTTATATATGCACTCTCGCAGCAGGACGAATTGCCTCAGACAATGCTTTTTTATAACGGCGGTGCAAAGATTACAAGTGAAGGCTCTGAGTCTATAGAAGATTTAAAGGCTTTAGAGGAAAAAGGTGTAAAGATATTTACCTGTGGTACCTGTCTCAATTATTACGGACTTACCGAAAAGCTCTGTGTCGGCGAAGCCACAAATATGTATGAAATTACTAAAAAAATGACGGAAGCATCACTTATAGTCTGCCCATAACATTATGTGCAAAAATTGTAAGAGAGAAAGACATACACAGCTTGTGATTTCATTCAAAAATACAACTGCTGCGATGGAAATGGAGAGCAGGGCAAAGAGTGAAAATATTTACGGCAGGATAATACCGCTGCCGTCAAAAATATTGGCAGGATGTGGTCTTGCCTGGAAGACAGAGCCTGATATGAGAAATGAGACAATAAACTTCATGCAGAAAGAAAAAATTCAGTGGGATGCAGTATATGAACTGGATTTGTTTTAATACTAAAATCATAAGAGAAAGGAAAGAGATATGTTCTATTATAATCAGTATATAAGGGCAAAAAGCCTCAAAGAAGCATATGAACTCTACCAGAAAAGACAAAATTTCATTGTCGGCGGAATGCTCTGGACAAAGATGAAAAATACAACTCTTGGAACAGCGATAGACCTCTGTGAACTGGGGCTTGACAGCATAGAAGAAAATGAAAACGAGTTTCGTATAGGTGCATATGTATCATTAAGGGACATAGAGACAAATGAATCATTAAATAAATATACGGATAATGCCTTTGCCAATTCCGTAAAAGATATAGTCGGTGTCCAGTTTAGAAATGTTGCAACGGTCGGCGGAAGTATATGGGGACGATATGGCTTTTCAGATGTTATGACGATATTTAGGGCACTTGGTGCTAAAGTGGAGCTTTTCCATGAGGGTATCATGGAACTTGACGACTTTGTAAAGCTGCCACGCACGGTGAGAGATATACTTGTGTCAGTAATTGTGCCAAAGGAAACTGAAAAGGTAGTTTATCTAAGCCAGAGAAACCAGTCAACAGATTTTCCAGTGCTTACTTGTGCCGTTTCAAAAGGAAAAAGAGGTGCTATGGCTGTTATCGGGGCAACTCCATATATGGCTGAGCCTGTATATGACAGTGAAAATATATTATCTGTACCTACAGATGAAAATATTGAAAGATTTGCAGATTATGTGGCACAAAATATCCGTTTTGGCAGCAATATGCGTGCTGGTGCCGAGTATAGAAAGATAATATGCAATGTTCTTGTAAAAAGAGCATTAAAGACGATAGTATCAGAAAACGAAAAGGAGGAAATCTGCTGATGGAAGTAAAGATTACATTAAATGGAAAAATGATAAAAGATACCGTAGACGCAGATATGCTTCTTATAGATTTTTGCAGGAAACATAAATGTTATTCGGTAAAGAGAGGATGTGAAACAGGAAACTGTGGTCTTTGCACGGTGCTTATGGATGGAAAGCCGATGCTTTCGTGTAGTATTCCTGTTGGCAGGGCAGACGGAAGATGCGTTGATACACTTGAGGGATTAGAGGAAGAAGCTAAAAAATTCACTGATTATTTTGCGATGCAGGGTGCTGACCAGTGTGGTTTTTGCAATCCGGGATATATAGTTAATATAGTGGCACTTCTCCGTGAAAATCCGGATCCTACGGACGATGAGATACTTGAGTATCTTTCAGGCAATCTGTGCCGTTGCACGGGTTATCAGAGTCAGCTTCGTTCACTCAGAAATTATCTGAACAGCAAAAAGGAAAATGCACCTATGCAGTTTGAAGCAGAAGTTTTTGGGGCGGACATTGGAAAGGAGTGGAAGGATGAGTAAATTTAACCGTGAAAGAAAAGATTACCATGCAGTAGGAAAAAGTATTCCAAAGAAAGACTCATCACAGCTTCTCCTTGGAAAGCCGGTATTTACAAATGATATAATACCCTCTGACTGTCTTGTGATAAAGCTGCTTAGAAGCCCTCATGCTCATGCTTTAGTTGAGGATATAAATACTGATATTGCAATGAAAGTACCGGGGATAGAAGCTGTTTATACATGGAAAGATGTTCCTGACAAGCGTTTCAGTATTGCAGGTCAGACTTTTCCGGAGCCGTCACCGTATGACAGGCTTATACTTGACAGGAGAGTGAGAAGTGTAGGTGATCCTGTTGCGATAGTTGCGGGTGAGAGTGAGAAAGCTGTTGATAAAGCATTAAAACTTATAAAAGTAAAATATCAGGTACTCGAACCTGTACTTGATTTTCACAAGGCACTTGACAATCCCATACTTGTGCATCCGGAGGATAACTGGATGTCATATGGCAATACGGGTGATGTTAAAAGAAATCTATTACACCATGAGGAAGATGAACATGGTGATGTAAATGCAGTATTTAATGATTGTGAGGAGATAATAGAGCATACCTGGCATATAAAGGCGGCACAGCAGGCTTACATGGAAACGATAAGGGCATATTGTGAGATTGACAGATACGGCAGACTTCATTGCATAAGTTCAACGCAGATAGTTTTCCATATCAGAAGAATACTTGCAAATGCACTTGATATTCCAAAGTCGATGGTGCGTGCGGAAAAACCACGCATAGGCGGAGGTTTTGGGGCAAAACAGACAGCCGTATGTGAAGTATATCCTGCTTTTGTTACATGGATGACGAAAAGGCCAAGTAAACTTATCTATAGCAGAAATGAATGTCAGATAATATCTTCACCACGTCATGAAATGGAAGTGACGGTTCGTCTTGGTGCAATGAAAGACGGCAGGATAAGAGCGATAGACCTTTATACGCTGTCAAACGGAGGAGCATACGGTGAGCACAGCACAACGACCGTTGGACTTTCGGGTCACAAATCACTGCCGCTTTATACGGGCGGATGTGAAGCAACAAAATTTTCATGTGATGTTGTCTATACGAATGTTCAGGCGGCAGGAGCATATAGAGGATATGGTGCAACGCAGGGGATTTTTGCACTCGAATCTGCGGTAAATGAACTTGCGGAAAAACTTCATATGGATCCGGTTGAGATAAGGATGAAAAACATTGTAAGAGAGGGAATGTTCATGCCTGCATACTTTGGTGAGACAGCGAATGCTTGTGCATTGGATAGGTGTATAGAGCATTGTGCCGCAAATTTTAACTGGGCTGAGAAGTATCCGGTCAGGGATATGGGAAACGGCAAAGTCAGGGCAGCAGGAATGGCACTTGCGATGCAGGGGTCGTGCATATCAAATGTTGATGTGGGTTCATGCACATTAAAACTTTCAGACGATGGAACATATAATATGATGATAGGTGCGGCTGACATGGGAACAGGCTGTGATACCATTCTTTCGCAGATGGCAGCAGAAGTCCTAGACTGTGATGCAGATAAAATTTCCGTCTTTGGTGCAGACACAGACGCATCACCTTATGATTCAGGTTCTTATGCTTCATCAACAACTTACATCACGGGAATGGCTACACAAAATGCTGCTTTAAAACTTCGTGAAAACATAATGAAGATAGGTGCAGGGCTTCTCGGCTGTTCTTCTGAAGATGTAGATTTTGATGGTGAGAAAGTGTATATGACGGAAGATGAAAAATCGGTCAGCCTTGCGGATATTGCCACAAAATCACAGGTAAATAATACTATCCCTGTCGATGTGACCGAGACATATTCATCACCTGTATCACCGCCGCCGTATATGGTCGGAATGGTTGAGATAGAGCTTGACAAAGAAACAGGAAGTGTAAAGATACTTGATTATCAGGCGGTTGTCGACTGCGGAATACCGGTAAATCCAAACCTTGCAAGAGTTCAGACAGAGGGCGGTATAGGACAGGGGATAGGCATGGCACTCTATGAAAATGTCACATACAGTGCCGATGGAAAGATTGCCGAGAACAGTCTTATGCAGTATAAAATTCCAACAAGACTTGATGTGGGAAATATAAATGTTGAGTTTGAAACAAGCTATGAACCGTCAGGACCTTTCGGTGTAAAGTCGATAGGAGAGATAGTTATAAATACCCCTGCACCGGCTCTTGCACACGCAATATACAGGGCAACCGGAGTGTGGCACAGAACGGTTCCATTCACACCTGAAAAAATCCTTATGGGGATGCTTGATCCTGATTGGAAAGAGATTGACTGCCGTATCATATAGTTTAACGCCTGAGGTCAAAAGCTTCTACGGATTAGTCTATATTGATTGAACAGGGAGTAACAGTTCAGCCTTGCATCGCTTA
>ULQZ01041667.1_pt1 | contig 10724 bp, 9 predicted proteins | sample 1955011 | NCBI WGS metagenome assembly ULQZ01 (sample SAMEA4835670, study PRJEB28245) | human gut metagenome | biome: gut microbiome; material: fecal sample | place: Denmark | collected 2008 | reverse complement strand
AGCAGCGGCAGCATACACACAGCCGTCACAGCAGCCTCAGCCGATGCCTCAGGCAAAACAGGATACTTTTGAAAAAGCTGATAAAACGCAGACTAAAACTCCGGAATACTCTAAATCGTCCGTGACATCAGCTCCCAAATATTCAGCCCCTGATTATACGCAGACAGATATTTTTTATATAAATGATAACCATGGTCGTATAGGAAATATGGCACGTATATATAGCGCGAAGAAATTTTATGATTCTCAATCTAAATCCTCATCCGCAGATAAGTTAGTTCTAGCTGCCGGAGATATTTCCGCAGGGGCTGATTTACATATTGTACAAGCCGCAAATACATATATGAATGGTCTCGGTGTAGATGCAACTTCTGACGGCAATCATGAATATGATGCAAACCCGCCGGAAATAGCTGAAAGTAAAAAAGGTGCAAAATTTAAAAGTTTGGGTATGAATTTGCAAATTCCTAAAGGAAACCCTCTCGACGGAGTTATTGAAAAGTCATTTGTAATTGAAAAAAACGGTCATAAATATGCAATTATAGGTCTTGCTCCTCCTGATTTGCATGAAAGAATTCGTGATAATGACTCTAGAAAGCAAATAGGTGTTGATGATTTTGAAAAAACATTGAAAGATGTTCAGACAAAAATTGATGAATATAAACAACAAAAAATTAATAAAGTAATATTACTTTCTCATTGTGGTCTTGCAAAAGACCAGAGACTTGCACAAGAAACTTCCGGAATTGATATTATAATAGGCGGACATACCCATGATTTGCTTGAAGGCATTCAGGAAGGCAAAAACCTATTGTATTCAAAATCCAACGAACCGGTAATTATCACTCAGGCAGGAAAAGACGGTGAATATTTCGGTGATTTAAAAATTACGTGGGATGATGAAAAAGGTATTATAGTTAAAGCACAAAATAATGTCACTCCTTCCAGTAATTTTAAACGTAACAGAGTTTTAAAAGGTGTATTTGACCATATTTTAGGCAAACCGGAATATCTTGGTGAAATTAAATCAGCTACAGGACCTACAAAAAACAGACTTATAGATCCTAATCCAAATGCATTTTTTATTATGGATGCTGTAAGACATGAATTCGATACTGATTTAGCTTTGATTAATGTAGGAAACATAAGAGGTTTCTTTGAAGCAGGACCTTTAGATTCCCGTCAGGTATTTGAAGTTGTACCGTTAAAAAATAGTATGGTAAAAATAAAATTAACAGAAAAAGAAGTAGTGGATTCGTTGAAAAACGGTGCAAAATCCTTTATTAACCCCGGAAATAAACCGAGCATAGTTATTCCTTCGGGCTTAAAATATACTGTTACAAGAAACGGAGAAATAAAGTCTGCAACGTTTATTGACAAATCAGGAAAAGAAATTCCTATAGATATAAATAATCCAGATCCTAATAAGATTTATACAGTGGCAACAGATGATTTCTTTGCATCAGGCGGTGATAACTTAATATCTAATAAAGTAGAAAAAGGTGAAATTGACGAAAAATTTGATTTTGATAAAGACAAACTTACTTGTGATTATATCAAAAAACTAAATGCTCCTATAGAAATTAAAGACGATGGCCGTATTAGGGTTATTGATTAGTATCCGTACTGCCCTTTCGCATTCAGGTATTCTTTTACAGTGTTCAAAGATGCCTGAACAATGCGGGTAACACGTGATGAAGACAGTCCGACCTGTTTTGCAATGTCTTTAACCTGCATATTGCGGTAAAATCTGTATTCCACAACAGTTCTTTCTTTTGGGGGAAGTTTTGCTATTGCTTCTCTTATCATTCTGCCCATTTCCGTAATTTCTGCATTTTCATCAGGTTGTGCATGAGGGTCTTTCAAAAAGTCAAAAGGAGAATCGTTATCGCTTGCTGCGGCTGCTAATCCGTCAATAGAAAGAATTGTTTCATAAACAGCTTCACGAACTTTCGCTTTCTGCATATCCATTCCTTCAACTGCTTCTTCCTCTGTATATTCATCTTCTGACTTATGTTTTAAAGAATACCATTTATATCTAATTCTTAATTCGTTTCTTATAGCCCATCTTACGGCTGTTGCAATATAAGCAGAGTTATATCTTTCTAACTGCTCAGGTGTTTTGTTTTTTATCAAAACCTGAATTGCCAGAATACCAATTGACACTAATTCCTCATAATCAACCATATGAGAAGGAATTCTTCTGTGTTCTACTTTCGCGACTTTTTGAACTATGTCTATATATTCTTGTAATTTATTTTTATTCTGCATAACCATGATTATAAAACTATTTTATCATAGAATTTACTTTATTTTACCTTTATTTGTAGTATTTTTCAAGTTGTATACAAAAAGTAAGATTTCTGCGATTGCCTTGTAAAGCTCGGGCGGTATTTGCTGGTTTAAGTCCACCATTTTGTATAAAGCTCTGGCTACAGGCGCATTTTCAATAACGGGAATTCCGTGTTCTCTGGCTATTCCTATAATTTTTTTCGCGATCAACTCTGTCCCTTTAGCTATAAGCATTGGTGAAGCCATTTCCTCTGCTTTATATTTCAGCGCGCATGCAATGTGTGTCGGGTTGGTTACTACAAAATCAGCGTCGGGAACAGCATCCATCATACCCTTTTGCAGCATTTGCATACGTCTTTGGCGCAATGCTGCTTTAACATTAGGATCGCCTTCCGTGTTTTTGTATTCGTCTTTAATTTCTTTGAATGACATCTTCTGGTCTTTCAAAAACTTCCATTTGGTAACCCCGTAGTCAGCAGCAGAAATTACCAAGAACGCAATACAGGCTTTAAATATAAAGTCAGTTATAAGTTTGCCGAATTCTATCATAACGGCAAAATTGTTATCTATGGCCGCAAGCATCAATATACTTTCTATATGCTCCATGTAGACGCTCCAGCCTATATAGCCCAATAAAACAACTTTTAAAATATTTTTAAATAACTCGAATAAAGTTTTTATTGACATAATATTTTTAAAATATTTTGTCGGATTAAGTTTGTCGAGTTTAGGCATTAAAGGCGCAGTTGCAACAAGAGGTCCGACCTGAATAAAGTCTGCCATAATTGCCACAAACCAGGCAATAAAAAGTATCGGACCTATAATTAAAACAGCGCATTTTATTGTAACGGTCGTTATATAAGTCATTCCGATTTCCGACAGATGTCCGTTCGGAATTTGCTCATAAAGAAGCGTATAAAGCTGCACAATTTGATCCCAGACAAAAGGTGCAAGACCGAAAATTACGGAAAATAATATGAGCAGCGATAAAGCTGTTGAAAAATCTTTAGATTTGACAACCTGACCTTCTTTTCTTGCCTGTTCGAGTTTTCTCGGGGTGGCATCAAATTGTTTATCTTCATCACCCATATGCTATACCTTTTTTAATTATTATTATAGCATAATCAATCTCTATGAAACTATTTTTACACCTGAACTTGTCCCTAGACGTTCGGCACCTGCATTAAGCATTTTCAGTGCAGTTTCTTTATCTCTTATGCCGCCTGATGCTTTTACCTTCAATCCGTATGGAGAAACTGTTTCATACATAAGTTTAACATCTTCTGCTTTTGCTCCTACGCCGTTTTTTACAAATCCTGTTGATGTTTTAACAAAGTCTGCTTTAGCTTCTATACATAATTCACAGGCTTTTTTAATTTCTTCTTTTGTTAGTAAATCTGTTTCAAGAATAACTTTTAGCGGTTTATTTTTACAAGCTTCTTTTACTGCCTTAATATCTTTGACAACAAAATCATAATCTTGATTTTTTATTGCCGTAACATTAATTACCATATCAATTTCATCGGCACCGTCTTCAACTGCTCTGCCTGCTTCAAAAGCTTTAACGTCGGACCTGTCGGCTCCGAGCGGGAAACCCGCAACAGTAACAATTTTTACATCTGTTTCGTTTAAATGTTCTTTGGCAAGTTTGACATAGGCAGGGTTGATGCATACGCCTAAAAAATTGTGTTCTTTTGCTTCTTTAAACAATTTTATAAAATCTTCAAGTTTTGCATCCTGTTTTAAAAGAGTATGTTCAATGTGTTTGTTTAAATTTTTCATATTTCTTCCTTTATATTATCTAAAATTCTATTTGCTGAATATGACTTATTCAGTGTAAAAAAATGCAGTCCCTTAACTCCTTCTTTAATAAGAGCACTGCACTGGCTGCTTGCAAATTCTATGCCGAAAGCAATTAAATCTTTCCCTTTGAATTTTTGAATATTTTGTTTCAGCTTATCGGGAACCGAAATATTTGCCATAGAAATCATTCTGTTTACCTGTTTTTCGCTTATTACCGGCATAATTCCCGCAATTACCGGGATTTCAATTCCTGCATTTCTTACACGATTTACGTAGTCAAAGAATAAATCATTATCAAAAAATAATTGTGTAAAAATTGCATCTGCCCCTGCATCAACTTTTTTCTTAAGATTTTCAATATCTGTTTTTAAATCCGGGCTTTCTATGTGTCCTTCTGGATAACCCGCAACCCCTGTTGAAAAATTCGTTTTAGCTTTGATGAAACTTACAAGCTCGTTTGCATAACGAAAATCGTTACGGCATAATTCATTATTTTCAGGAATATCGCCTCTAAGAGCAAGTATATTTTCTATCCCTATATCGCCGAGTTTTTTCATATCGGCTTCTATGCTTTCTTTGCTGCTTGAGATGCAGGTAAAATGAGGCATAACATTCACGCCTGTACTTTTAATGTGTTTTAATAAATTAAATGATTTATTCTCACTTCCTCCTGCTCCGTAAGTTAAAGAGATAAATGCAGGATTATGTTTTTCCAGAATTTTTATTTCTTGTAAAAGTTTATCAATATCTGATTTAGGCGGAAAAACTTCAAAAGATATAACTGTTTTGCCGCCGGAATAAATCTCTCTCAACTTCATAGGTTGATTATACCATAAAGATTAATTATAATAGTTGCATGGATTTGAAAAATAAGTTACAAATTTTTGCAGGGGATATATTAGGCGGTCTTAATGCCGCAATAATAACATTGCCTCAGGCATTGGCTTTCGGGGTTGCTACTGGCTTTGGTGCGAGTGCAGGGATATGGGGTGCAATTATACTATCATTTGTTGCGGGAATTCTGGGAACAAGAATTCCTATGATATCAGGTGTAACTGGTCCTGTTGCGATTGTTGTCGCATCTGTAATGCATGCTTTGAATAAAGATTTAGGGGCTGTTGTATTTATCGTATTTCTTGCAGGGATAATTCAAATACTGCTTTCGCTTACCAAACTGCCTGAAATTGTTAAATACGTGCCTTATCCTGTTATATCGGGCTTTATGAACGGTGTAGGCGTGATTATTATAATTATGCAGCTAAATCCGCTTCTTGGAATCTCCCCTTGTTCAAATACAATTGAAAGCATCGAGACAATTTGCAAATCGCTGAGTTCGGTTAATATTGAAGCGTTTGCTATAGGTGCATTGACACTGCTTATTGTGTTTTTATTCCCTAAAAAGTGGAATAAGTATATTCCTTCACAAATTCTTGCGTTAATTATATGTACGCTTATTTCCATAAAAACAGGACTGCAGGTTTCAAAGATTTCCGAAATTTCAGTTTCTCTGCCTGCAATAACTATGCCGCAGACAAATTTGCATGATTTAATTACATATTTTCACTATGCAATTACTCTTGCGGTAATACTTTCATCAGAAAGTCTTTTAACAGGGCTTGTATGTACTTCTATTACAAAAGTACAGCTTCCGCCTAAACTTTTGTTATCTGCACAGGGGATAGGCAATATTTGTTGTGCATTGACAGGTACTTTGCCCGGTTCTGCCGCAACTATGAGAACTGTTGCGGCTTTAAGAACAGGGGCTTCAACAAAGCTGGCTGCCGTTGTTACATCTTTTGTTCTTGTTTTGCTGATATACAAATTTTCAGGTTTTGTCGCTGAAATTCCTCTGGCTGTTCTTGCGGGAATTCTTATAAAAATAGGTTACGACATTATTGATACAAAGTTTTTGAAGGTTATTAAACTTGCCCCGAAAGATGATCTGTATGTCCTAATCCTGGTATTTCTTTTGACAGTATTTTATAATCTTATTGTTGCGGTTGGGGCGGGAATTACTCTGGCTGCTCTTTTATACGCCAAAAAAGCCGCAGATAAAGCAAAACTTGTTAATAAAGAAGTTTATGATAAAGATATTATGAACCTTGAAAAAGTTTTGGAGAAAGATTACAGGCATAAAATCCGTGTTGTTCATATAAACGGTGCATTTTTCTTTGGTTCTGCAACCCAGTTAATATCTCAGTTTGATGAACTTTTGGGGACAAGGTATTTAATTCTTGTTTATGACAGTGATGATCTGCTTGATATTTCAGCAGTGTTTGCGCTTGAAGATATCGTTCTAAGACTTAAATCGCAGCATATTAAAATATTGATGGTAATTAATAATGAAGAAGTTCATAAACAATTGCAGCAATACGGAATAACTGAACAAATCGGTGAAAACAGAGTTTATTTTTCCGAAATTGAAGCTATTGAACACGCTAAGGCTTCTTTTAAAAAACGTGTAAAGAAAAAATATTTTCGTAAATAAAAAGCCCGTAATTTTACGGGCTTTTTATTAGAATTTGTAATCGGGAATTACGAATGGTTCGTTATTTGCATCTTTGTCCACAAAATTCAAATAATATTTCATCGCTTCATCTTTTGTGCTTTTGTACAGTTCTTCGGACACGTATTTTCTATGGAAGTCATTCAAATCACCCGAGTAATTTCCCAGAACGTTTGCATAAGTTTCAATTACCGCTTTATTTGAGCCTCCGCCGTAAGCTTTTGTTTTTGCATCTGTTCCTGAAGGTCTTATTTCGATATATTTATCAGTAAATTCCAGATATGTTCCGTCACCTACAAATTTTATTGATACAAGATTGTCAAAGTTTAAGCTTTTGAATGTGTTATTTAAAACTTCTTTTACATTTTCAATTGTCATTTTGCCTTCTTTGACAGCTATTGCCATTGAAAGATAGAATAAATCATTTTTTGTTCTTTTTGCTTCTCCGGCTGCTTTATCTTCTTTCAATTTGTTAATATCAGGTTCGGATTCGTTGTAATAAGCGATATCAACACGTGTATCAAAACGACCGATAATATTATTTTCGTCAAATATTTCAGTCAGATACTCAGAAAGCGAAACCTGCTTTCTTTGAAGTTTTGATATTAATGCAGATGCGACGATTATTGCCTCTGTAGCACTTTTTTCTCTCATTGCGATAGCAAATCTTCCCGCTTCGGACTTAATCAGCTCCTCTGTGCCCATAATCATTCCGCCTGATTCTTCGCCCCCGAACAGCAGTCTCGGGTTAACTCCGAGATTTATGGAATTTCCTAAAACGTCGTCGATTATAACTTCATTCTGAGGTGTATTTTTAAGTTTTAATTCGACTTTTTTCATTATGTTTGCAATTTCTTTGAAACCTACAGGCACATTAACAACTTTAACCCCTTGTTTTTTAGCCCATTCATCCCAGGAAATTGCGGAAGCTGTAGTTTTAATCATAAATCGCGGGTGCTTATCCCATAACCCTTGAGATTTTAATTGTTTAGCCCAGAAATCCATTAACATCAAAAATGCCTGATTTGCAGTAAATATTGTAAGAATTAAATCTTCATTCAATCTTATGTAATCAATTCCCGCTTTTTCAAGTTCGGGGATTGTGCAGGCGTATTCGGTCTGAGCTATTGTTAATCTGTCATGGTCGGGATCAGTAATTAATACAGCTGTTCCGACAGGCATTTTAGTTAATTTTTCTTCGTAGTGAAGTGTTTCAATAACAGGGAAGAATTTTTCTCCGTTTTGCCTTTTGGCTGTTACTGTAGCGTCAACAGAGTAATCATAAAATGCCTTTTCTCCTTTAGGAGTATGGTCATATTTTCCGATTGAATGGAAAAACGGATCTTCCTGAATATTAAACCATGTGAATTTATCTGAAATTCCAAGTTTGTTGAGAACTCTGCTTAATGTTCTGTATGCGGAACCGCCCACATTTTCAATAACAATTTTGTCTTTAATTTGTTTGATTAAATCGAGATTAATTTTTTGAGCAACTCCTGATTGCAGATATTCTACATATAAATCTACTCCGTCGTCCATATTGCCGAGAACTTTTTCATCAATCAACGGGTTGTTTTTTGCTGCGATCCTGATTTCATAGGTTCCGTTTTTATTTGTTTCATCAAAAATTTGACGTATTTTTTCAACAAATTCCATTGATTCTTCAGGAAGGTACTGGCTTCCCTGAGAATTTAAGTCCTTAGTTGCGTTTTTGACTGAAATACCATGACTTGATGTAATATATTCACCGCCCAGTAAATCTAATTTAAAAGCCAAAAATGAAGCAAGCCAAATCGGAATAGTTTTTCTTTCTTTAGGAACTAATGTTCTTATTCCGTTAGCAGCCTGAATTCTGGCAATTGCATCAAGAAAAAGCTCAGAATTATATCTTACTTCTCGACCTGCAACTTTTATAATTTCTTTCCCTTTGTATTTTTCGTTTGCAACAAGTGCTTTTGCTAATGTTGCAAGTACAATTCCCGCAAGGTTAATAGGAAATCTTGTATCCTGAGGATATAAAATGTTTTGCGGACCTCTTATGCCTGCAGTTGAAACCTTTGCTTCTTTTGCATAATTTGCGAACCATTCTTCAAGGTTTAATCCTTCAGGATTTGTATCTTTATCATAAGGTTTTAAATGGTCCTTTTTTAGTGTAAAAGTAAACTCTCCATCATTTGAAAAATCCATTAAATCAAGATTTTTGATGTAATCAGGTGTTTTGTCATAAATACTCTTAAATAATTCATTTTCCAACTCAACGTTAGATTTTCTCATATTTCTCTCCTTAAATTTTAATTATAATATATACAAAAAAGTTGTATTATGCAATCAAATTTGTTATAATAATAAAGAACATTGAAAGGAGTAATTATGAAAAATTTTGAAGCAGAACAGGCACATGAGTTTTGTAAAATTTGTGGCGCTTGTGTTGAAGTGTCTGCGCACGCAGTGCTCGGGGGGGGGGCAATTCTGTAGCTCCTAAACCCGCTTTTACATTAGCTGAAGTACTTGTAACTTTAGGGATTATCGGTGTAGTATCTGCAATGACTGTGCCGTCTTTGATGCAAAACCATCAGCGTAAGACTTATGTTACCCAATTACATAAAGTCTATAATGAATTTTCTCAGGCATTTATACGTTTTCAGACAGATAAAAATGCTTTAAATTTAAAAGAAGCAGGATTTTCTTCACAAGACGATGTTAATTCTTTCATAAAGTCTTATTTTAAAGTTGTAAAAGAATGTGACAGTATGGATGATTGTTTTGCTGAAGAATACAGAAAAATTAACGGTAACGTTACTTCGGATTGGGTGGCAGGTATAAAATCTTTTGTACTGGCAAACGGAGCTTCAATAAGACCGGCTTATTCTTATGAGGGGAATAAAATTTTAAATATAGCTGTTGATATAAACGGACTTAAAGGTCCTAATATCGTGGGGAGAGATTTGTTCTGGCTTTATGTATACACAAATGGCTTAATTGATGATGCTCCGCCTGATGCTGCCGCGAATGCTCCTTTAACAAAAGAGCAAAGAGATGAAAAATATAATTCAAGCTGCCTGCCTGGAACTTCCAGTGACGGCTGTTTCGGTAAAATTTTGAATGATAACTGGGAAATGACTTATTAGTGTGTAAAAGCCCTGTTGAATTATAACAGGGCTTTTATGTACTTGTCTTATTATTTTATTAATTGTATAATTAAAGAAAATGTATACCATTTATTAGAGGATATTAACACAAATGTTTTGGGACAAAGATAAGAATTATACAAAACGAACTGCTAAAGAATATAATATTTGGAGAACAATATTTCAATTTATAATTTGTAAAATATTTTATATGATACGTCTTAAGCTGGTTTACAGATTAGAAGTTTACGGCTTGGAAAATGTTCCGAAAGATAATGAATATATTGTTTGTCCTAATCATTTATCAACCCTTGATCCGCCCATGATTGCAGGTATCTTGCCTAGACGTGTCGCATTTATGGCAAAAAAAGAATTGTTTGATATTCCGTTTATAAGATGGTGGATAGATTGGCTCGGAACCTTTGCCGTAAACAGAGAAAGCCTCGGGCCTTCTACAATAAAAACTGTAATGGAAATTAAAAAGAGTAAATGGGTATTCGGTATTTTCCCGCAGGGTACAAGAGGTATTCCCGGCACCATTTCTGGTGTTACTAAAGGCTTTGCGGGACTTGCTAAGATTACCAAATGTGCAGTGCTTCCTATCGGTATTGTAGGTACTCAGGAGGCAAGACATCTGCCGTTTACGGGAAAAGTTATAGTTAAAATCGGGAAACCTATACCATACGATGATAATCCTGATATTGTTGTTCAAAAATGGATTGATGCAATTCAGGAATTGACAGGTTTTAAATACGTACCGTATGATAATAATGTGAATTTAGGAGTTAAGGGAAGTGATGAAGGAAAGAAATTATAACAGAAGATACCCGTATGAATACAATATATTCAGAACGATATTTTATATGTCATTCTTGTATTTTGTGGTAATCCCGTTTATGAAAATCTTTTATACTTATAAAATTACGGGCAGAGAAAATTTACCGACAAAAGCTAAAAGCGGTAAATTTATTTATACGGCAAATCACGTTTCTCAT
>ULQZ01012528.1_pt1 | contig 10734 bp, 7 predicted proteins | sample 1955011 | NCBI WGS metagenome assembly ULQZ01 (sample SAMEA4835670, study PRJEB28245) | human gut metagenome | biome: gut microbiome; material: fecal sample | place: Denmark | collected 2008 | reverse complement strand
TCCTCCAGCTGGCCGCTGGCCGTGAGCACGGCCAGCAGCAGGGGCAAATCGTACACCGGGCCGGTCTTGCGCACATCGGCGGGGGCCAGGTTGACCGTGATGCGCCGGTCCGGGAACTTGAAGCCCAAGTTCTTGATGGCGGCACGCACGCGGTCCGCACTTTCCCGCACGGCGGAATCCGGCAGGCCTACGATGGAAAAGGCGGGCAGCCCGCCCGAAACGTCGGCCTCCACGGCCACGGCAAAGCCGCGCAGGCCGTTCAGGCCAAAGCTCTTTGTTACCGAATACATGGGTGCACCTCGCTTGCATTTTCTGCGCGAAAACGGTCGAAAATTGGGTGGAAAAATTTGGGAGGAACCGTCAGCCTTCGACAGCATCTCCCGGTCGATTTCATTATAGTAAAGGGCAGGAAAGATGTCAATGCAGCGGAAAGGAGAGCGACAAACGATGACAGGCAAGGAATACTGCCGGTACATCCGTACTTATTCAGAGCTGGAGGGGCTGCAGCGGGCCCACACGGTGGTGTACTGCGCCCAGACCGTGCCCGGGGGCGTGCTGGCCCAGCTGCGGTGGGAGCAGGCGGGCCGGGTACAGTGCAGTACGGCGCTGGCTCCGCAGGGCAGTTTTGCCCGGATGATGCAGATCATGCGCTATCTGTGCGAGAACAGCATCGGCCCGGAACAGTGGCTGGAGGTGCTGGAGGACGTGCACCAGCCCTACCGGCTGCTGCCGGAAGCACAGCAGCCCGCCGACATCCACCCGGAAAGCGGCTGTTTTTGTGGCATTTGCTGATTTTGTACCGGTAAGATTGTGGCAGAATATGCAATTGACATGATGGACACAAGCGTTTATAGTATAATTAGGTTTGAATAAACTGTCTCCTTTTTTGGGAAAAAATAACAAAGGTAAGGTGTGCAACATGTATCTGGATGAATATAAGCGCTGGCTGGCAGCGGAGCTGGACGATGCGGATCTGAAGCCCGAACTGGCAAAGATCGAGGGCAACGACGACGAGATCAAGGATCGCTTTGCTGTGGCCCTGAAGTTTGGCACCGCAGGCCTGCGCGGCGTCCTGGGCGCGGGTACTAACCGCATGAACATCTACGTTGTGCGTCAGGCTACCCAGGGCCTGGCCAACTGGGTCAAGACCCAGGGCGGCAGCCAGACCGTCGCCATCAGCTACGACAGCCGCCTCAAGAGCGACATTTTTGCCAAGACGGCTGCCGGTGTTCTGGCAGCCAATGGCATCAAGGTGCGCATCTATGATGCCCTGATGCCGGTGCCGGCCCTGAGCTTTGCTACCCGCTACTATCAGTGCAATGCAGGCATCATGGTCACCGCCTCCCACAACCCGGCCAAGTACAACGGCTACAAGGCCTACGGCCCGGACGGCTGCCAGATGACCGATGACGCCGCCGCCATCGTGTACGACGAGATCCAGAAGACCGATGTGCTCACCGGTGCCAAGTACATCTCCTTTGCCGAGGGCGTGGAAAACGGCCTGATCCGTTTTGTGGGCGATGACTGCAAGAAGGCCCTGTACGACGCCATCGAGGCCCGTCAGGTGCGCCCCGGCCTGTGCAAGACCGCCGGCCTGAAGCTGGTGTACAGCCCCCTGAACGGTTCCGGTCTGGTGCCGGTCACCCATGTGCTGAACGACATGGGCATCACCGATATCACCATCGTGCCCGAGCAGGAGTACCCCAACGGCTACTTCACCACCTGCTCCTACCCCAACCCCGAGATCTTCGAGGCTCTGAAGCTGGGCCTCGACCTCGCCACCAAGACCGGCGCCGACCTGATGCTGGCCACCGACCCCGACGCCGACCGCGTGGGCATCGCCATGAAGTGCCCGGATGGCAGCTATGAGCTGGTGTCCGGCAACGAGATGGGCGCTCTGCTGCTGGATTACATCTGCGCAGGCCGCATCGAGAAGGGCACCATGCCCAAGAACCCCGTGGCCGTCAAGTCCATCGTGTCCACCCCGCTGGCCGATGCCATTGCCGCCCACTACGGCGTGGAGATGCGCAGCGTGCTGACCGGCTTCAAGTGGATCGGCGACCAGATCGCCAATCTGGAAGCGGCCGGTGAAGTGGACCGCTTCATCTTCGGCTTCGAGGAGAGCTACGGCTATCTGGCAGGCCCCTATGTCCGCGATAAGGACGCCGTCATCGGCTCCATGCTGATCTGCGAGATGGCTGCTTACTACCGCAGCATCGGTTCTTCCATCAAGCAGCGTCTGGAAGAGATCTACAAGGAGTACGGCCGCTACCTGAACAAGGTGGACAGCTTCGAGTTCCCCGGCCTGACCGGCATGGAGAAGATGGCTTCCATCATGCAGAAGCTGCGTGACGAGCCCCTCACTGAGCTGGCCGGCCACAAGGTGGTCAAGGTCACCGACTACAAGAAGCCCGAGGAGACCGGCCTGCCGGCTGCCAACGTGCTGATCTACGCACTGGAGAACGGTGCGACTGTGGTGGTCCGTCCCTCCGGCACCGAGCCGAAGATCAAGACCTACTTCACCACCCTAGGTAAGGATCTGGCCGAGGCCCAGGCCCAGAAGGATGCCCTGGCTGCTGCCATTGAGCCCATCCTGGCATAAACCGCACTGAAATAAGGTCCCAAAGCCCTTTTGCACCCGCCTGCCCGGCGGTGCAAAAGGGCTTTTTTGCTGGGCGGAACCGGTTGCAGTTTGCGGGCCGATACGCTATAATAAAAGATGACTTATTATAGCCAGCCGCAGCCGGAAACACCGGCGCGGCGGCAGCAGGGGCAGGTGTGCAGATTGCAAAAAACGATTTCGGCCGTGCTGGTGGCGGCAGGTTCTTCCACCCGGATGGGGTTCGACAAGCTCAGCTTTGACCTGGGCGGCGAAACGGTGCTGCACCGCAGCATCCGCGCTTTTGACCAGTGCCCGCAGATCGGCGAGATCGTGCTGGTGGCGGGCAAAAACCGTGCTTTCGTGGAGCAGCAGGCCGTCGGCTGCACCAAGCCGGTGCAGATCGTGGCCGGTGGTGCCACCCGCGCCGAGAGCGCCAAGAATGGCGTGCTGGCAGCCCACGGGGAGCTGGTGGCTGTGCACGACGCAGCCCGGCCCTTTGTGAGCCCGGCCGTCATCGCGGCGGTGCTGGAAGCCGCTGCCCGCTGCGGAGCCGCCGCCCCGGCAGTGCCGGTCAAGGACACCATCAAGCAGGCTGTGCCCGGCGACGGCAAAACGGTGCCGGAAGCCTGCCTTGTGCGCAGCACCCCGGACCGCAGTACCCTGTATGCGGTGCAGACGCCCCAGTGCTTTGACCGGGCGCAGTATCTGACCGCCCTGCAGGAACTGGACGCCGAAAAAGCCCGGCTGGTCACCGATGACTGCAGCCTGTTCGAGCTCACTGGCCGCTCGGTGCAGCTCACCCAGGGTGACTACGCCAACCTGAAGATCACCACGCGGGAGGACTTGCCCCGCCCGGTACAGAAAGAGGAAACGAGAATGCGCATTGGACATGGTTATGACGTGCACCGCCTGGTGGAAGGCCGCAAGCTGATCCTGGGCGGCGTGGAGATCCCCTTTGAAAAGGGCCTGCTGGGCCACTCGGACGCCGATGTGCTGGCCCACGCGGTGATGGACGCCGTGCTGGGTGCGGCGGCGCTGGGGGATATCGGCCAGCATTTCCCGGACAATGACCCCGCCTATGCCGGGGCCGACAGCCTGGAGCTGGCCCGCCATGTGGCCCGCATCCTGTCGGAGCACGGTTACCGGGTGGAAAACATCGACGCCACCATCCTCTGCCAGCGGCCTAAGCTGGCACCGCACATCCCGGCCATGCGGGCCAATCTGGCGGCGGCTTTCGGCCTGCCGGTGGACGCCGTGAGCGTCAAGGCTACCACGGAAGAGCATCTGGGCTTTACCGGCGAGGGACTGGGCATTGCCGCCCACGCCGTCGCCCTGATCGAAACACGGTAACAGGAGTGTGCGTCCATGACACTGAATGCGATCATTGCCAATTTTCAGACCTTCAAGCTCGTTGACCTGCTGGATATCATCATCATTGCGTTCCTGATCTACCAGCTGCTGGGCATCGTCAACCGCACCCGCGCCGGGCAGCTGTTCAAGGGCGCGCTGCTGGTCATGGCGGTTTATCTGGTGGCCGAAACGCTGAACATGCGCACGGTCACCTGGTTGCTCAACTCGCTGCTGCAGGTGGGCCTGCTCACTCTGGTGGTGCTGTTCCAGCCGGAGATCCGCCGTGCTCTGGAGCGCATGGGCCAGACCGACCAGTGGGCCGCAAAGCTGTTCAACGTGAAAGGCCGCTACAACGACCCCAGCCTGAAAGGGGCCTGGCGCAGCGCCATCATTGCCATCTGCGACGCGGCAGAGCGCTTTTCGGAGACCAAGACCGGTGCGCTCATCGTGCTGGAACGCCACACCAACCTGTCTGAGATCGTGCGCACCGGCACCCCGGTGAACAGCGCGGTGAATCTGGAAGTGCTGGGCACCATCTTCTACGAGGGCACCCCCCTGCACGACGGTGCCGCCATCATCGAGAACGGCCGCATCAAGGCCGCAGGCTGCGTGCTGCCGCTTTCCAATAATCTGGATCTGGGCAAGGACATGGGCACCCGCCACCGCGCCTGCCTGGGCATTGCCGAAAACTCGGACGCCATCGCCATCGTGGTCAGCGAGGAGACGGGCATCATCTCCATGGCAAAAAATGGCGTACTGATCCGTCATTTTGACCGCCAGACCCTGTACACCCGCCTGATCGACGAGATGATCCCCAAGGAGCCTGTGGTGGAAAAGAGCACGGCCGACACCTGGAAGGACCGCGCAAAGAGCCTGATGAAGTGGGTCAGCCAGAAAGGGGAGGACGAGCAGCAATGAACAGTAAACCGAACAAGTCGAACGGCACAAAGCCTGCGGTGGGCAGCCACAGCCGGAGCATTCTGGACGACCGCCGCATCCGGCTGGCACTGTCCATTCTGGGTGCCATTGTGGCCTGGATGATCGTGACCATCATCGTGCAGCCCGGCACCACCAACACCATCTACAATGTGCCGGTGGACTATACCTACGATTCCTCCGTTTATACCTCCCGTGGACTGAGCATCGTCAGCGCCGAGGACAAGACGGTGAACCTGAAGATCTCCGGCGACGGCTACACCATCGGCAGCTTGACGGCCTCCGATTTTGTGGTCTACCCGGACTGGTCCAGCGTGCGGGACAGCGGCCAAAAGACCCTGCGCCTGCTGGTGCGGGGGGCCAACGGCATGCTCAATGGCGTCACCGTGACCATCGACGGCTCCGACAACATGGTGGACGTGATGTTCGATGTGGTGGAGGAAAAGACCCTTCCCGTCACCGTGACCACCAATTACCTGACCATCTCGGACGGGTATATCCTCTACAGCACCGAGGTGTCCAAGGACATGGTCACTCTGTCCGGCCCCAGCAGTGAGCTGGACAAGGTGACCACCTGCACCGCCGAGGTGACCTACTCCGGCGAGCTGGACAGCTCGGTCACCCTGGCAACGCCGCTGCGGTTCTACACCTCCGGCGGCACGGAAGTGAACTTTGAGTACACTGAGCTGGAAGAAAGCAGCGTGGACGTGACCTTGCAGGTGTACAAGATGGCCACCCTGCCGGTGAACGTGAGCTTCATCAACGCGCCCCGCGACTTTGACGAGTCGGTGCTGGTGTATGAGCTCAGCCGCAAGCAGCTCAAGGTGGCCGGCCCGGCGGAAAAAATCGACGCTTTGTCCACCCTGTCCATCGGCACCATCGACCTGTCCACCTTCACACTGAACAAGGTCTATGAGCTGCCCATTGAGCTGCCCAGCGACATCTACCTGCTGGACAACATTTCCACCATCACCCTCAGCTTTGACTGCTCCGGTCTGGAGACCAAGACCATGAACCTGCCTTCCAGCTGTGTGCAGGTGGTGAATCTGCCGTCCACCTATCAGCTTACGGTGGAGACCGAACGGCTGATGAACGTGACCCTCTGCGGCCCGAAGGCTGCATTGGAGACCCTGACCCCGGAACAGGTGGTCGTGGAGATCGACGCGGAGGACTTCTCGGTGGCCACCGGCCAGCAGAACATCGCCTGCCGCCTGTATGTGCCCTCCAACGGCAAGATCTTTGCACTGGGCAGCTATGTGCTGCAGTGCCGCATTGAAAGCAACTGATAAAAAGGAACACACTGTACTATGATTCTCGTTCGCAACATCCGTCTGCCGCTCTCCGCCGGGGAACCGCAGGCATTTGAAAAGGCCCTGCGGGAGGCACGCATCCCCCGCGCAAAGGTGCAGCATCTGGGCGTGGCAAAGCTGTCGGTGGACGCCCGCCGCGGCCAGCCCAAGCTGGTGTACACCGTGGCTGTCACCCTGAAAAACGAAGCCGAAGAACCCGCCTTCGCCGGGGCATCGGCCAACGTGTCCCTGCACAGCAGGACCGACTTCCGGGTGCAACGGGGCACGCAGAAGCTGCCCCACCGCCCGGTGGTGTGCGGCCTGGGGCCTGCCGGTCTGTTTGCGGCGCTGCTGCTGGCCCGGCAGGGCTACCGGCCCATCGTGCTGGAGCGCGGCCCGGCGCTGGACGAGCGGGTGCAGGCGGTGGAACACTTTTCCGCCACCGGCGAGCTGGACCCCAACGCGAACATCCAGTTCGGTGAGGGCGGCGCAGGCACCTTCTCGGACGGCAAGCTGACCACCCGCATCGGTGACGAGCTGTGCGGCCTTGTCACGGAAGTGTTTTTGCAGCACGGTGCCCCGGCGGAGATCGCCTGGAAGCAGAAGCCCCATGTGGGCACCGACCTGCTGCGGGGGGTCATCACCTCCATCCGCAAGGAGATCGAATCCCTGGGCGGTGAGGTGCATTTCAACACGGCCCTCACCGGTCTGGAACAGAAAAACGGACACATTACCGGAATTTTCACAACGGATGGTTCCTTTGCCTGCGAAGCACTGGTGTTTGCGGTGGGCCACTCGGCCCGCGATACCTTTGCCATGCTCATGGACAGCGGCCTTGTGCTGGAGTGCAAGCCCTTCAGCGTGGGCTTCCGCGCAGAGCATCTGCAGAGCGAGATCGAAAAGAGCCTGTATCACGAGGCGGCAGGCCACCCGGCCCTGCCTCGCGGCGAATACCAGCTGTCCCAGCATGTGGGGGAGCGGTGCGTGTATACCTTCTGCATGTGCCCCGGCGGGCAGGTGGTGGCCTCGGCCAGTGAGGAAGGCCGTGTGGTGACCAACGGCATGAGCTACCATGCCCGCAGCGGCAAAAATGCAAACGCCGCCGTGGTGGTGAGCGTGAACGGCACCGACTTTGCAAACGACCCCCGGCAGGCCATCGCGTTCCAACGGGAGCTGGAAGCAAAGGCCTACGCGGCAGGCCGTGCGGCCGGGCCTTACGCCGCCCCGGCCGAGAACATCCGGAGCTTTCTGGAAGGGCAGGGGCAGCTGCACATCGGCAGCGTGGAACCGACCTACGACCGCGGTGTGATCGCAGCCGACCTGGGCAGCCTGCTGCCTGCGGAGCTGGCCGACACCCTGCGGGCCGGTCTGCGTGCCTATGAGCACAAGATCGCGGGCTACACCGCACCGGATGCCATCCTCACCGGCCTGGAGACCCGCACCAGCAGCCCGGTGCGGCTGAAGCGGGAAGAGAACTTCGAGTGCACCCAGCTGGCAGGGCTTTACCCCTGCGGCGAGGGCGCGGGATATGCGGGCGGCATCATGAGCGCCGCCGTGGATGGCCTGCGGGTGGCCCGCGCCATCATCAGCCGGTATGCACCGGCAGAAGGGTGAGAAGATTTTGATGAACGATCGTGAAAACGACAACCGGATCAAGGACGAGGGCCGTCAGGTGCAGCAGGAGCTGGAGGACCAGCTGCGCGCCTTTGGCGACACCATGACCGACGCCTTTGCCCATGGCTTTGAGGGCCGGGGCATGGAGATCGGCGACCGGGCCTGGGATGTGGGAAAAGCAGCCGTCCATGCGGCCAACTTCGGCATCTCGGAAGCGGGAAAAGCCCTCCGGAACAGCCGGAACGAATACTACAAAGCCCAGCAGGAGGCACAGAAAACCGGGCCCCGGAACGCGGTCGGGATGCCCCAGTGGGCCAGACAGATCTTTGGCCTGAAAGGGGAGCAGACCCCCGTAGACCTGCTGCGTGCAGACGGCAAAAAGCGCCAGAACGGCGGTGCAGCCCTGCTGGCCGTGGGCATCACCTTCATGGTGATCTTTGGGCTGGGGACGCTGGGCTGCCTCATCGGGCTGGGCATTATTTCGCCGACTGCTTTAGGCGACGTTGTGGTGTCGACTGCTGAGGACGGCGGCATCCTGATGACGGGCACGGACTACGTTATGAACACCGCCTACAACGTGCTGGGCATCGTCAGCGGCGTGTTGGGCCTTGCCACGGCGGGCTTTGGCTGGATGACGGCCTGTGGTTCCGCCTGGGTGAAAGCTGGAAAGCAGCTGGGGCAGTTCGCCGATCTTGCGGATACCACCGACTACCACCAGGGCCTTTCGGTTCGGATGCTGGCCGACCTCGTCCACCAGAACCGGAAAAAAATGCTGAAGAAGCTGCAAAAGTACATCCGCAAAGGCTGGCTGAACGGATGGCTGGATGAAAAAACGCAAACACTCTATCTGACGGCGGAGGATTACCGCGCCGCCCAGGAAACGGCGGCTGCACCCCAGGCACAGCCGCAGCCGGAACCGGCTCCGGAGCAGCGCGAGGAAACGCCTCTCAATCTGGAAACGGCCCGCCGCTTTGCCGCTGTGCTGGAACAGGAAAAGCAGCTCATGCAGGACGCGCAGGGCGTGGAGGAGCTGGCCCACATGCAGAAGACCACTGAGGCCATCTGCGACTGGCTGGAAGCCCACCCCGAAAGCCTGCCCAAGGCCCGCCGCTTTGCGGAATACTATATCCCCACCACCCTCAAGCTGCTGCACACCTACAACGACGTGCAGGGCCAGAAAGGCGATAATGCCGAGAGCATCCGCCGGGACATCGCGGGCATCCTGCATACGCTCAATCAGGCGTATGACAACCTCTACGATAATCTGCTGAGCGATGTGGCGCTGGATGTTTCCAGCGAGATCGCAGCCCTGCAGGGAATGCTGGCCAACGACGGCCTGACCGGGAGGGATTTCCAATGACCTACCGTGCCTGGGACCTGAAAACGCTGGACCGCGCCGCCGTCCGGGAGCTGACCCATGCCATCGCGGAGCAGCGTACCGAAGAACTGGAATACAGCGCCATGGACGAGGAGCCCTGGAGCGAACAGAAATATGCCGCCACGCTGGCCGCCCAGCAGAAGGAGACGGCCTTGCTGGCCGGCATCCTGGCGGCCCGCGGCATCACCGACCCGGCCGACGCGCTCACCCTGCTGGCCGGGGAAGAGGAGCTGAGCGACCCCGCCCTGCTCACCGATATGGAAAAAGCCTGCCAGCGCATCTGGCAGGCCATCGACAATGGCGAGACCATCGTGGTGTTCGGTGACTACGACGTGGACGGCGTGACTGCCACGGCATTGCTGTATCAGCACCTCAAGGGCATGGGCGCCGCCGTCAAGTGCATGCTGCCCAGCCGCGAGGGCGATGGCTACGGCCTGTCGCGCAACGCCATCCAGTCCATCCACGACAAGGGCTATCGGCTCATCGTGACGGTGGACAACGGCATCTCCGCTGTAGCCGAGGCCGACTTTGCCGCAGAGCTGGGCATCGACCTTATCATCACCGACCACCATCTGCCGCCCGAGACCCTGCCCAAGGCAGTGGCCGTGGTGGACCCCCGCCGGGAGGACGATACCAGCCCCTTCAAAGGGCTGTGCGGCGCAGGCGTGGCCTTTAAGCTGTGCGCCGCGCTGGACGACTGCACCCCGGAGGAAATGCTGGATTACTGCGGCGACCTGGCCGCTGTGGGCACCGTGGCGGACGTGATGCCCCTGACCGGAGAGAACCGCACCCTGGTCAAGGCCGGCCTGCGGCAGCTGCAGCAGACCGACCGCCCCGGCATGGAAGCCTTGCTGGAAGAAGTGGGCCTTGCCGGAAAAACCGTCACAGCGGAGAATATCAGCTACGCCATTGCGCCCCGCATCAACGCGGCCGGCCGCATGGACAGCGCGGTGACGGCCCTGCAGCTGGTGCTGTGTGAGGACCCGGACCGCGCCGAGGAGCTGGCCCATAAACTCAACGAGATCAACGCGAAACGGCAGGAGACCGAACTGCAGATCTTCAAGGCCGCCGAGGAATTGCTGGAGCAGCAGCCGGAGCGGCTGGAGGATCGGGTGATCCTGCTGTGGGGCCGGGACTGGCACCCCGGCGTCATCGGCATCGTGGCGTCCCGGCTGGTGGAGCGCACCGGCCGCCCGGTCATCGTGGTCACGGTGGACGAGCACGGCGAGTGCAAGGGCAGCGGCCGCAGCGTGCAGGGTTTCAACCTGCACGCCTGCATCGGGGCCTGCGCCGACCTGCTCATCCGCTACGGCGGCCACGCCATGGCGGCGGGCCTCTCGGTGCGGGAAGAAAATCTGGAAGCCCTGCGCCGCCGCCTGAACGAGTGGGCGGCAAGGGAGTGCCCCGTGCTGCAGATCCCGCCGCTGACCTGCGATCTGTCCATCCATCTGGACCGGGTCACGGTGGACGCCGTGCGCCGTCTGGATCAGCTGGCCCCCTTCGGGGCTGAGAACCCCACCCCGGTGTTCCTGCTGCAGAATGCCGTGCTGGACGGGGTATACCCG
>ULQZ01055139.1_pt1 | contig 10749 bp, 9 predicted proteins | sample 1955011 | NCBI WGS metagenome assembly ULQZ01 (sample SAMEA4835670, study PRJEB28245) | human gut metagenome | biome: gut microbiome; material: fecal sample | place: Denmark | collected 2008 | reverse complement strand
CAGCCTGTGGCTGCTTCATCCGGGATTTCTCTGTGATAGTATATATAATGCAAGCGACCGCATTCAGCGTGAGAATGTACTAGGAATATTACATTCTTTTGGTTTGGGTTGTAGATCTGGTAATAGCTTATATCGGCAAGAAAAATAAAGGAAATAATATATAGCAGTACATTTATTGCCGATAATGTGGTATACTAATGAAAACAAACGTGGATTAAAACTTTAAAAAGGAGGACATATATGCAGTATCTTTCCGTGGCAGAGGTGGCAAAAAAGTGGAATGTATCGGAACGCAGTGTGAGAAATTATTGTGCGCAGGGACGTGTACCGGAAGCCTTTTTGAAAGGGAAAACATGGTATATTCCGGAAAACGCAGAAAAGCCCGAGCGTTCCAATAAAAAGGAGCAGCCGGTAACTTTGCTGGATGTTTTGCAGGATGAAAAGGCAAACAGATATGCCGGTGGTATTTATCATAAGACACAGATCGAACTGACCTATAATTCCAACCACATGGAAGGCAGTCGCCTGACACACGATCAGACCCGGTATATTTTTGAGACAAACACGATCGGAATCGAAAAAGAAGTGCTCAACGTAGATGATGTGATCGAAACGGCGAATCATTTCCGCTGTATTGACAGCATCATTGACTGTGCAAAAACAACTCTTACAGAAAAGTTTATCAAAGAACTGCATCTGATCTTGAAGAACAGCACCAGTGATTCCAGAAAAGAATGGTTTGCTGTCGGTAACTATAAAAAACTGCCGAATGAAGTTGGGGGTATGGAAACTGCACTTCCGGAAGAAGTTGCCGGTGAGATGAAGAAGCTGCTGGCAGCGTATAACAGTAAGGAAGAAAAGTCATTGGAAGATATTCTGGATTTCCATGTAAAATTTGAACGGATTCATCCGTTTCAGGATGGAAATGGGCGTGTAGGGCGACTTATCCTGTTTAAGGAATGTCTGAAATATCATATTGTTCCGTTTATTATTGAGGATGATCTGAAGCTGTTCTATTATCGTGGACTGAAGGAATGGAACAATGAGAAGGGATATCTGACGGATACTTGTCTGACAGCGCAGGACAGGTATAAAGCATATTTAGATTATTTTAGGATTGCATATTGACAGCATTGGTTTATAGATATAAACTAAAATCACAATAGATTTACAACTATAAACCAACAATCCAAAGAACACAGGAGAGGAGTATGGCAAATGGAATATGCAAAGTTATGTGACAGTGAATATCGCTTTATGTGTGTGATCTGGGAGGCAGAGCCGGTAAGCTCCGGCGAACTGGTCAGCTTATGTCAGGAAAAGCTGGGCTGGAAGAAGTCAACGACCTACACCGTGCTCAGAAAGCTGTGCGAGAAGGGGTATCTGGAAAATAAGGAGACGATCGTATCAGCACTGGTATCGAAAGAGCAGGTACAGGCAAAGGAATCAGAGGAGTTTGTGGAGAGAACCTTTGACGGCTCGCTGCCCGGTTTTATAGCTGCTTTTCTGGGAGGCAGAAAGATATCCGGTGAGGAAGCGGAGGCGCTCAAACAGATGATCGAGGCATATAAGGAGGTGTAAAGGATGCGTGGATGGGTAGAATTTTACATGTTATTTCTGCAGCGAAATGGCATATTGACACTGGTGATCCTTGCTGTATTATTGGTGCGGCTCCTTTTACGCAGACTGCCTAAAAAATACAGCTATCTGCTCTGGTCAGTAGTCGGGATCCGTATGCTTTTAAAGCTGCAGCTTCCGTCGCGGTTTGGTCTGCTCAGCCTCTGGCATTATATGACGCAGCAAATCAGTGGCTCACAGCTTTTGACAGCTCCGAAGCAGCTGACTAATATGCAGAAGATAACGGATCCGCAGGCAGGGGCGCAGAATCTACAGCCTGCAGGGCAGCTTATTACAGGACAGACAGTGACCGGAGCAACACAGGGACTGTCACAGGCAGGATCCGGACTGGGCAGCGGAGTGAATCAGATTTTGCAGATCTGTATGCTTATCTGGACCGCTGGCATGATCGTACTGCTGCTGTATGGTATTTTATCTTATTTTAAATGCAGGAGAATGACTGTGCAGGCAGTACATATGGAAGGCAATATCTGGGAATGTGATCATCTGACAACCCCGTTTGTGCTTGGAATCGTCAGACCACGTATTTACATTCCGTTTCATTTATCGGCGGAAGAAAAGCCATATATTCTGGCACATGAAACATATCACATCAAAAGGGGCGATCCAATCGTGCGGCTGCTTGCATTTGTGCTATTGACGTTTTACTGGATCAATCCATTTGTCTGGCTTGCCTATTTTTTGATGATCAGGGATATGGAAATGAGCTGTGATGAAGCTGTGCTTCTGCAGCTTGGGACAAAGATCAGGAAAGCATACAGTAACTCTTTGCTTACTTTTGCAACAGGTAGGAAGCAGGTTACCTTCTCCCCGCTTGCATTTGGAGAATCTGACACATCAGGGCGTATTAAAAATATTCTGGACTTTAAAAAGCCGAAGGTGTGGGGCAGTTTTCTGGCGATACTGGCTGTGATACTGGCAGCAGTATTCTGTCTGACCGGTCAGAAAACAGAGGATGACACAAGTGCTTCACAGAGTGAGCAGCAGGTAACTGACAGCTCTCGAAGTGCACAGGCAGAAGCAGCAAAGCAGGAGACAGAAGCTGCCAGACAGATGGCAGAACAGACGCAGCAGGATGCAGCATCGGCAGAGGATGCCAAACAGGCAGCAGCACAGAAACAGAAGGAAACAGAGAAAGCGGCAGAAGCTGCTGCAGAGAGTGCACGTCAAGAAATGGAAAAGCAGGTGCAGGACATGATGGACAGTATTCTGGCAGAACTTGACGGTGATCTTTCCAAGGCTTATCCATGGGTCAATACGGCAGAGTTTAAGGAAGATGCCAATGTACTGATCAAAATGGCAGAAGATCCGACCGGTCAGTATGCAGCGTATGGTTTTCTTTGCGGCGAATATGGAAGCTATGGGATTCTTTTGAATGACAAGTTAAACGGCGAGGATAACTGGAATTATTTCTATACACCATGGGCTTATACCGGTACATCCGACTCAGAGCCGACCATGGAAAAAGCAGCCGACGGATATAGCGGAACCTTTACCTTCCCGGCTCCTGCGAGTGATCCGGCAGACAGCAGCATACAGGTAAAAACATGGAAGCTGCAGAGCTACGATACGGGAACGATTGAGATAGAAGATGTGACAAAGAGTGCGGAAAATGAGTTGTTGTACGGCAACACCATAGCTGCGCTGGATGATCAGACGCAGTTTGCACTTGTTGATATCGGGCTGGAGCATGATGTGCTTTTGGTGACAGAGCAGAGCTATACTTACGATACGGGTATAGAAGCTGCGCTGTACTGTCAGGTGTATTATAGCATAGATGGCAGTGTAAAGGATCTGGGCAGTGTGGAAAGCGAAGGAACCGCATATCCTGTCAGCTATGGGCAGGAATGCATCTATACGGCAGGAAATCACAGTGTAAGTAAATATGTGATCGATGAAATGACATATCAGCTCATCTGTGAGCAGAAGGATGAGGTAAGCTACGATGCAGACGGAACTGCTTCCTATATCCGTTCTTATCCGGGGATGGATAAAGAAAAAAGCAGTACAGAGAAGGCATTTAACGAGGCGATGGAAGCTTACCATGAGGCAGTCCCGATCAGTTTTTCTTATGGAGCGTCCGAATAGCAGCATTTTTGTGATAAATACATAGAAATGCAATTCGGAAGAATACTAAATACATAAGAAATTCGTAGAAAAGGAGAGATTGTCCGATGGGAAAAGAAATACAGAATATGTTTTGTTTCCAATGTGAACAGACTGCAGGCTGCGATGGCTGCAGCGGAAAGGTAGGCGTTTGCGGTAAAACCGCGGAGGTGGCAAATCTGCAGGATGAGCTGACCGGCGCATTGATTGGGCTTGCCCGTTCTTTAAACGGAGCTGGGAAAGTAGAGCAGAGGACAAGTGATCTTGTGATCCGTTCTTTATTTGCCACACTGACAAATGTCAATTTTAATGAAGCATCTATCAAAGAAATGATCGCAGCGGTGCAGCAGGAAAAGGACAGCTTAAAGCCCGGCTGCAGGAGCTGCGCCAATCCATGCGGAATGACAGAGGATCTGCAGCTTGACAGCATCTGGAAAGCAGAGGAAAACATCAGATCCTTAAAGTCCCTTGTATTATTCGGACTGCGTGGTATGGCAGCTTATGCTTATCATGCCATGGTATTGGGATTCCGGGATGAAGAGGTAAACTTCTTTTTCATGAAGGCACTGTTTCTGCTTGGCGAGAAGCTTACGGTAGAAGAACTTCTGCCACTTGTAGATGAAGTGGGAGAAAAGAATCTGCTCTGTCTGGAACTGTTAGATCGTGCTAACACGGAAAGCTATGGAAATCCGGAGCCGACGGAAGTACCGCTGAAGATCGAAAAGGGACCGTTTATCGTCATATCCGGTCATGATCTGCTGGATTTAAAGCTTTTACTTGAGCAGACAGACGGGAAAGGCGTAAATATCTACACACATGGCGAAATGCTGCCTGCCCATGGTTACCCGGAGCTGAAAAAGCATCCACAGTTAAAAGGAAATTTCGGAACCGCATGGCAGAATCAGCAGAAGGAATTTGAAAATATTCCCGCGCCGGTGTTGTTTACGACTAACTGTCTGATGCCGCCGAAGGAAAGCTATGCAGACAGGATTTTTACAACAGAGGTTGTTTCCTATCCTGAGATGGTGCATATCGGAGAGGATAAGGATTTTACACCGGTCATTGAAAAGGCGCTTGCGCTGGGCGGCTATCAGGAGGACAAACAGCTTCATGGCATCAACGGCGGGGAAAAAGTAATGACAGGCTTTGGACATCATGCAGTGTTCTCTCATGCGGCGGAAGTGGTGGAAGCGGTCAAAGCAGGAAAGATCCGTCATTTCTTTCTGGTGGGTGGCTGTGACGGTGCAAAGCCGGGCAGAAACTACTATACGGAATTTGTCAAACAGACACCGCCGGATACGATCGTACTGACACTGGCATGTGGAAAGTTCCGTTTCAATGACCTGGATCTTGGGACGATAGCAGGGCTTCCGCGTATTATGGATGTCGGGCAGTGCAATGATGCCTATGGTGCAATCAGGATCGCACTTGCGCTGGCAGAGGCATTTGGCTGCAGTGTCAATGAACTGCCGCTCTCCATGGTGCTTTCCTGGTATGAACAGAAGGCAGTCTGTATCCTTTTGACACTGCTTCATCTGGGCATCCATGATATTCTGCTGGGACCTACATTGCCTGCATTTTTGTCCGGGGATGTACTGGATATTTTGGTAAAGAACTATAATATTGGCAAGATCTCCACACCGGAAGAAGATCTGGCAAAGCTGCTGCACACTTGACATAAAATTTACTTTCATTTTACGGAAAAGCGATATTGCACTTTTCTCCCGGCTGATACACTGAAAAAAGTGTATCAGACAAAGGAGAAAAATTATGAATGAAAAAGGTGCTGGGATTTCTGACAAAGAATCCGATCATGGGTGCTCTTGCGGGAGCACTGGTAACAGCCGTACTGCAGTCAAGCTCTGCAACGATTGCCGTTTTGCAGAATTTTGCCACACAGCCGGTCGCTGCAGACAGTACAGTCAGTGTGATCGGACTTGCAGGAGCAATCCCGGTCCTGCTTGGTGATAATATCGGTACAACGATCACAGCACTGCTTGCTTCCATTGGACAGTCAAAAAATGCAAAGAGAACAGCAATTGAGCATATCACATTTGACAAGTTTGCGATTGAAAACGAAGAGCTTGTAAGGGAAGGTTTGAAGATTCCCGCAGTAGTAGGATAGTAAAACGATCTCTTCTGTGTTACAATTTAGGTTAGAAATGACTAACATGTAATACAGAAGGGAGTTTTTTTATGCAAAACGGACAGGAAAGAAAACCGGATCTGGTCTGCAGCCTGGAAAAGGAAGGGTTTCTTGGCAGCTTTTATCAGGGAGACCGTTATGTGGATAAAGCGGTCATTTTTGTGGGAGGCAGTGGAGAACCACGGAATGTGGTAGAGGCAAGAGCTGCAATACTGGCAAGAGAGGGCTACAGTGTGTTAGCAGTGGGCTACTATCTTTGGAAGCCGCTTTCCAAACAGACCGTAGCGATCCCACTCGATTATGTGGAGCGTGCGATCGACTGGTTAAAGGGAAAATGTCCGGTGAAGGTAACCAAGATCGGTATGATCGGACTTTCACTTGGTGCTGCTTACACGGCACTTTGTGGTGCTTATTTTCCACAAGTCAGTTGTGCGATCGTTGTTTCGGGCTTTGATTTTGTGGTGGAAGGCTGCAAAAATATGGTCATCAGACAGCATAGATCATATTTTACTCTGCATGGGGAAAATATACCGTATGAGCCTGCGGAGGCACTTTCGCACCTGCCTGCAACACTGAAAAAGTGGAAAAAGGATCCGTGTTACGGTTCCAGTGCAATGAACCGCTTCTATTATAATGAATGTTTCAAAGACAGGACAGATGCAAGCAGGATCAAGGTGGAAAACGGAAACTGCGACTGGCTGTTTCTGGCACCGGGCTATGACGATACATGGCCGTCCGATCAGGCGGTGAAACGTATAATACAGGTTCTGCGGGAAAAACAATATCCACATCGTTATGAGTGTGTGATCTATGAAAAAGGAAGCCATCTGCTGGGCATGCCAAATGAAGCACTGAAAGCCATGGGGGATGTGGATAAACTGATGCGTATGCTTGGAAAATTTCTCACAATGGAAAAGAAATACCCGAAAGAGTGCATGGAGGCAAGAGAAGAAAGCTATCAGAAGATCCTCTCATTTTTGCGGGAGAGTATGATCGACGGATAAATGGAAAATTCTGTTTCACATTTTTTACACAGACAGGTCAAAAAGAGAACACGATTTACCGGCTATAATAAAGACAGATACAGAAGAAAACACAGATCAGAATACTTCGCCTGAAAAGCCGGACGGAGAAGCACCGGATGGCGCACCACCGGATGGGCAGGCATCGGGCGGAAATGGCTCAGGCGGCGATCAGAAGTGACCGCGGCGGCGGAACCATGACCGTAAACGGTTCCGAGGCGGTCTGCATTGAAGGATTGAATTCTCTGAAACTGACAAATTGTGATTTGACAGGCAATATGCAGGATCTTTCCCAGAATGACTGTACCTGGAATGTGATCTTGTACCAGAGCATGTCAGGGGATTCCGAGGTCGGGAACAGTACCTTCAGCATGACCGGTGGCAGTCTGACGGCAAAAAACGGCGGTATGTTCTATACGACAAATACGGAAAGTACCTTTTATCTGTCAGGCGTTGACATGATCTATGCAAAGGATAATCCGTTTTTCCTAAAATGTACCGGAAATGCCAACCAGAGAGGCTGGGGTGAAACTGGCAAAAACGGCGCTGACTGCAGTTTTACCGCGCAGCAGCAGGAAATGCAGGGCAATGTGATCTGGGACAGCATCAGCCAGCTTGACTTTACGATGAAGAGCAGCACATGGACCGGTGCTTTTGTGCAGGATGAGAGCAATGCGGGAGACGGTGGTGACGGCTATGCCAATCTGGTGATCGACAAAGATTCGACATGGATCGTGACTGGAGACAGCGTATTGACTAGTCTTACAAATAACGGAACGATCACAGATGCAGACGGGAAATCCGTGACAATACTTGACACGAATGGTAAAATACTTGCGAATGGCGAAAGCGGGTATACCATAACGGTAGACTCCTTAACAGAATAAAAAGGCAGAAGATATAAGGAGCAGAGAAACAAATGAAAAAGTTGGAAGGCATAAAAACAGAGCGCGGCGCGGAAATCTTGCTGATCCTGGTACTGGTTGCCAGAAGTACATCCTTTGTGATGTCGAAGGTCACAATGAACGCGATGAATCCGTTTAATCTGCTGGGAGTCAGATTTTTGCTGGCATTTCTGCTTCTCTGTATCCCATTTGGGAAAAGGCTTGTGAAGATCAAAAAACAGACCCTGCTAAAGGGATTGCTGGTCGGACTGGCCTTTTTCTGCGTTATGACGGCAGAGCTTTTTACGCTCCGGCTGACAGCCTCATCTACATCATCTTTTTTGGAAAATATGGCGATCGTATTTGTACCGATCTTTGAAGCGGTGCTTTTGCGCAGACTGCCTGCAAAATATAGTGTGGCAGGTGTTCTGATTTCTATGACCGGAATTGGATTCCTGACGCTGGAAGGTGGCAGGATCGTACTGGGAACGGGAGAACTGATCGGTATTTTATCCGGTATCTTATATGCGGTTGCAATCATTATCACAGACAGATTATCGCACAATGATGATTCTCTGCTGATCGGAATGGTACAGGTCGGAACGATTGGTGCGCTCGGAATGATTGCATCGTTCCTGTTTGAACAGCCGACATTGCCACAGGGACAGACGAGCTGGCTCATGGTCATTTATCTGGCAGTTGTCTGTACGGGCTTCGGGTTCACCCTCCAGCCGGTGGCGCAAAGCCGTCTGACTGCAGAACGGGCAGGATTGCTTATCGCAGTCAGCCCGGTAAGTTCTGCAATCATGGGTAGTATTTTTCTGAAAGAGCATTTGGGGATCAGTGGCATGATCGGGGCAATATTGGTTGTTGGTGGTATCATCATATCCAAGGATCCTTTCCATAAAAAACCACAGGTCTCTTCGTAAATTTTGCAGGAACTTTTTGAAGATTTGTTTAAGATTCCTTTTTTCGCTAGGAATTTTCAGAAAGGCATGCTATGATTTTCGAAGGGTGATAAAGATGAATAAGGATTCGATTGAAGAAAATAAAGCAATACAGGATGGGCTGGAACGCTTTTTGGACGAAGAGCTGGCAGGTGTCCGCAAGGAGCAGGTGGCACCGAACAGAACCATCATATACAACGAAGAGCCAAAGGAAAAAGAACTTAAAACTGAGTTTGCCACAGAAGTAACGCCAAAGAGACAGGCAAGCTATGAGAGAAGGTCCGCAGGCGGCTATACAGCTGCGGCGGGACAGCCGGAACATAGAAGCAGCGTGGGCGAAAGACAGATGAGCCATGCTGCAGATGCGGCAAGCAGGAGAAGAACGTCCGAAGAGACAGACAGATATCGTAACATAGACAGGGAAGCGTCAGCTCACCGGAGACAGGAAACTATCTCTGACCGCCGGAGCATAGCGCCTGAGAAAAAGCACCGGGGATATGAACCGCCTGTATCTGAAAATAGGAAGAAACAGCATAAAAAGTCCAACAGAAAAGCCGATAAGAGACAGAAAAAGAAAGACGGCAACAAGAAGGACAGGATGTCCAAGCCAAAGAAAATACTGCTGATCATCGGTATTGTCATTCTGGCACTTTTCCTGTGGTGGTATCTGACCATGGGACGGATCTACCATAAAATGAACTATGAAAAGTCAGATGAACTGGCAAGCGGTCCTTTAAAGGAACAGGGCGTGATCAATGTGCTGCTGATCGGAAACGATTCCCGTGAAAACGGAGAAGACGGCCGCTCCGATGCCATGATCCTGATCTCTATCAGCAATAAAACAAAGACGATCCACATGACCTCTCTGCTGCGTGATATGTACGTGGACATTCCCGGGCATGACGGCAACAGGTTAAATGCGGCTTACGCTTATGGCGGACCTGCGCTTTTGTGTGAGACGATCAAGCAGAATCTGGATATTGAAGTAAACAGATATGTACTTGTGAACTTCCAGGCGTTTGCAAGTCTGGTAGATGCAGTCGGCGGCGTAGATCTGGAAGTGACGAATGAGGAAGTCCAGTGGATCAATGCATATTTGAATGAATACAACCTGCTGGAAGGAAAAGAGATGACGACCGACTATCTGGATACCTCATTAAGCGGGGAAATCCATCTGAACGGTCCACAGGCACTTGCTTACAGCAGGAACAGATATATCGGAACCGATTTTGGCAGAACAGAAAGACAGAGAAAAGTACTCTCTGCCGTTATGAAAAAGCTGCCACTTGCCATGGCAACCAATTCCGGTGAACTGATAGATGGTCTGTTCCCGAATCTGACAACAAACCTGACGCAGACAGAAATGTACAGCTTATCAACGCAGGCAAGTAAACTTCTGACCTATGACGTGGTACAGAGCACGGTACCGGCAGAGGGCACTTATTCCAATGCCACGGTTCGCAAGATGGCAGTTCTGCAGGTTGATTTTGAGGCAAATAAAAAGCTCCTGAAGCAGGAGATTTACGGACAGGAAGAGTAAAAAGACAAGTTGCGGGCAATAGTGTGCAAGAGGTACAGAACGGAGGCTTACATGAGCAAAACTTTTAAAGAACGATATCTTTCGCATGAGATAGAACTGGAAGCAATCGATGATTACATCATCGAATGGAACAATTCCGATACAGAGGAGACTCTGGCAAAGTTTCTGGGACTGAATAAAGAGGAAGAGACCGCGTGGGTGGAAGACAGTGATGATGCCCTTTTTGATCTGTTGGAAGCACAGAGAAAGTAAAAGCATGCAGAAAAGCGGAATGCACGATATTGTAGAGAGAATAAAAGATGATCTGAAAAAGAATGGGATAGGATGTGCTGCAGTATTGGCATGTCTTATCCTTTTTGCGCTTATTTTCCATGATGTATGTCCGGTGCAGATCCTGTATGGACTGCCATGCCCCGGCTGTGGTCTGACGAGAGCAGGGGTCCTGCTTCTGACCGGGCACTTTGCA
>ULQZ01047534.1_pt1 | contig 10810 bp, 10 predicted proteins | sample 1955011 | NCBI WGS metagenome assembly ULQZ01 (sample SAMEA4835670, study PRJEB28245) | human gut metagenome | biome: gut microbiome; material: fecal sample | place: Denmark | collected 2008 | reverse complement strand
CGGCCGTATCGGCGGTTATCTATACGCCTACGGCATGCATACAACTCATGGCCGCGCTCTGCCTTTTGCCCAGGGCGTTAAGCTGGCAAACCCTGAATTGACCGTTATCGCCTGCGGCGGCGACGGCGACGGCTTTGCCATTGGCACAGCGCATACTATCCATGCTATGCGCCGCAACGTCAATATCACTTATATCCTGATGGATAATCATGTCTATGGCCTTACCAAAGGTCAGACATCTCCCCGCAGTGATGTTGGCTTTAAAACCAAGACCACGCCGACAGGCAATATCGAGACCCCGATCGCTGCTTTGGAACTGGCTTTAGCTTCCGGAGCAACTTTTGTAGCGCAGGGCTTTTCAGCCCAGCTGCCGCAGCTGGTAGATCTGATCGTCGCAGCCGTACGTCACGAGGGTTTTTCCTTCGTGAATGTGTTCAGCCCCTGCGTAACTTTTAACCATACCAATACTTATGAATGGTTCCGCGAGCATCTGAGCGACGTCAAAGATATTGCCGGCTACGACCCGCATGATAAAGGTGCGGCCGCACGGCATATTATGGAAAAAGAAGGTATGCTGACCGGGCTGCTGTATGAAAACGACCGCGCTTCTTACGAACAGGCCAGCGGCCTTGCCGGTTTCAACACTATTAAAAACGTTGAAAAAATGCCGCAGGCAAACTTTAACAAACTGCTGGAAGGTTTTAAGTAAAAAGAAAATAAGCAAAATAAAAAAATACCACCCAAAGGGTGGTATTTTTTTATTAACAGCACTTTAAAACATATTCAAAAACAGGGTAATAATAAAGGCATTGATAAAATCAATGAACAGACTGCCGACCAAAGGTACGATAAAATAAGCTTTAGGCGCCGGCCCGTAACGTGCAACGATAGCATTCATATTAGCCATGGCATTAGGCGTGGCACCCATACCGAAGCCACAGCCGGCAGCGGTAATAACAGCGGCCTCATAATCGCGCCCCATTAAATTGAAAATAACAAAGCGGGCAAACAAAGCCATCATCGCCGTCTGCGCCAGCAGCATTACCACCAGCGGCAGTGCCAGTTCGCTGAGCTGCCACAATTTCAGGCCCATCAGTGCCATTGAAAGGAAGATCGACAGCGACACGCTGCCCATAACGTCGATTTCTTTGGAAAAAACTTCGTACCTTCCGGTCAGGTCGGACAGGTTGCGAATAACAGCAGCCGCCAGCATCGCCCCGATGTACGACGGGAAGGTAACACCAAAAGATGTTATCAGGCCTGTGATCCAGGAACCGATACCCATTGCCACCAAAAGCTGACCGATGCCGAAAAGGAAATATTCTTTATCGACAGCATAAGCTTCCTTCCCGACAACAGGAGTTTTATGCACAGGCTCCTGCACACATTCAAAACAGAAAAGATTGTCTTTATCGATCAGATAACGGGCGATCGGCCCGCCGATAACGCTGCCCATAACCAGACCGAAGGTTGCCGCAGCAATAGCCACAGTCGCCGCCCCCTGCGCGCCCATCTGTTCGAGCAGAGGACCGAAGGAACCAGCCGTACCATGCCCGCCGACCATAGGGATCGAACCCGTCGCCATACCGATCAGCGGCCCCAAATTAAAAACAGAGGCCAGTCCGATACCAACAAGGTTCTGCAGAACGATAAGCACGGCGCAGACAGCTACCAGCTTCAAAACGCTGAGTCCGCCTTCTTTCAGCATACGCAAGCTGGCCGTATAACCAATGCTGGTAAAAAACATCGTCATAAAAAATCCCTGCAGCGATGTATCCAGCGTCAAATGCCAAAAGCCTCCGGTCGTCATGACAAGATTCAGCAGAGAAAACAGAACGCCGCCGATAACCGGAGCCGGGATACAGTACTGGTCAAAAATATTGAACCTGCGTTTTAAACGCAGGCCAACATAGTATACAACTACTGCTACAGCAGTCATTTGGTACATATCCAAATCAATATTCATCAGGTATCACGATCCTTAAAAAGATTGTTCCACCCATTCGTCCATCATAAAAGGTCAATGTAATCGCAAGCCGCCAGGGCAGCTTCCGTACCATCAGCGGCAGCCGTCGTCAGCTGGCGCACCTTTTTAACGCGGCCGTCGCCGGCAGCATAAATGCCGGGACAGGAAGTCGCACAATTTTCATCAGTTTTAATGTAACCATAAGCGTCCAGCTCAACCAAAGACGCGAAAGCTTTATTATCCGGAACATGGCCGATAGCGATAAAAACGGCATCGACATCCAGCGTCTGTTCCTCGCCGCTGACCTTATTGCGGATGCCCAGCGACTCCAGCCGTTCAGAGCCATTGATGGCTGTTATTTCACTGTCAAGAATGAAAACAACGTTATCATGCTCCTGCAGCTTTTCCAGCAACCGTTTTTCGCCGCTGAAAGTATCGCTGCGATGGATGAGATAAACCTTTTTACTGGTAAAGCTCAATACCAGCGCATCATCGAGCGCTGTATTACCGCCGCCGACAACGGCCACGTTTTTATCTTTAAAAAAGGCTCCGTCACAGGTAGCGCAGTAGGAAACGCCGGAACCAATAAAACGGTCTTCATTTTCCAGGCCCAGCGGACGCACCCGCGCTCCGGTCGCAAGAATCACTGCTTTTGCAAGCAGTTCGCCGCCATATTCAGTCTGTACGCCTTTATGGCTGCCGTAATCCTGCAGTCCGGTCACTTTATCGTAAACAATTTCCGCACCCATTTTGATAGCCTGATTATAAAGTGCTTCGGCAAATTCAAAGCCGGCAATGGATTCAAAGCCGGGGAAATTCTCTACATGCGAAGCATTGATGATCTGCCCGCCCTGCAAATACTGCTCGACCAGTTTAACAGATTTACCAGCACGAGCTGCATAGACTGCCGCCGTCAAGCCCGCAGTACCTGCGCCGACGATCAAAACATCAGTCATAATTTGTTTTTCAGTCATAGTTTCACCGCTTCCCAGCCGCAATTTATTTCAGCATTGCCAAAATAGCCGGCTTCGGCTGTACGCCGACAGAACGTTTCACTTCCTTGCCGCCTTCAAACACGACCAGGGTAGGAATCGTTTCAACTTTATACTTTGCTGCCAGATCCTGATTGGCATCAACATCGATCTTGCAGACTTTCACATCAGTCAGTTCGCTGCCCAGCTGATCAATAACCGGTCCCAGCATACGGCATGGGCCGCACCAGGATGCCCAAAAATCTACCAGGACTTTCCCTTCAGCCTGCATAACTTCTTTTTCGAAAGTTTCATTAGTAATATGTACAACTGCCATAATAATCGCTCCTTTTATCAATATATTTTATTTATATCTTAATTTTAACCATTAATGATTATAATTGCAACAAATAATAATTACATTATCATTGTTAAAATATCAATAAATTTTTTCTGATGCGCCGGAAAACTAAAAGCACTTTACCTTTATATACCCGGCAAAGTGCTTTTATGGTCATTTGTGATATATTTTATACTGTTTCTTGCCGTTTCTTTTGGCTTCGTACAAGGCCGAGTCACTCTGACGTATCAGCAGGTCGACATCCGTAAGCGCATTGCTGACGGCAATACCGATGCTGGCTGACAGCACGGCGAACTTAGCATTGTCGGCAATCGTCTGCTGCAGACTGCTCAAAAATCTTTCTGCCAAAATTGCCAGCTCCGCATCTGTCTTCGAGCCTAAAACTACCGCTAAAAACTCGTCGCCGCCGACACGGGCAATAAATTCAGCTCCGAAGGTCTGCTTCAGCAGCTTGGCTACCATTACCAAAACCGTATCTCCGGCCTGATGTCCATATTCATCGTTGATCTTTTTAAAATTATCAAGGTCGATATAAAAAAGGTTGACATGCTTAGACATGATTTTATTACGCGTCATATATTCATAAAAATAACGGCGGTTATAAAGATCTGTCAGCTGGTCGGTGTTGGCACTGTAAATAATTTTCTTTTCCAGCAGCCGTTCAACGGTTACGTCGCGGCACATACACAGCATACCTACAGCCGTACCGAAAACATCAAAAATAGGCTTTTCGTAAATTTCCAGATTTTTTTCACGCCGACCGACAAGCACTTTTGCATCGGCATAGCCTTTTGCATTGATCTCACTCATATCAGCTAAATTCTGCTGCTTCCACTGCTGATACTCCTGCCCGATCATAGCTTCTTTTCCTTCTGTAAAATACTGCGAGCAGATATCATTGGCATTGATAATCTTGCCGGCCTCGTTAGTCAGCAAAACCGCAAAAGGAAGATTACGCAGGATAACTTCCAGCTCCGCCCCCATATTTTCCAGATCAGTGACGTCGTGCGCGATGCCAACAGTGCCGATCAACTGCTCATTATCATCAAAAATCGGCGACTTGTAAGTCTTAAACTGCCTCATTCCATGCTTAGTTTTGACCTTTTCGTCGAAAATACAGGTTTTCTTTTCCTGCAGGACGATCTCTTCCGATTCCAGACAAATATACTCACCCTGCTCGTATTCTTCCTTTTTCATATCCCAGATATAATAATGGCCGCGGCCCTCAACATCTGCCTTGGTCTTACCAACGGCACGGCAAAAACTGTCATTGACCTTTAAATGCGCGCCGCGGATATCTTTAAACCAGATCAGGCTGGGAATACTGTTGATTCCGGTATCAAGATAACGCTGCGCCAGATGACAGTCTTTTATGATCTTGATATGTTCAAAAAGTCTGTGCAGCCTAAAAGCCACAAAAGCTTCAGTACATGGCCTGATCCAAAGATCTGTCAGCGACTGGTAAACAGCTGCATCCAGCTGCTCTGCAGTCTGCGGCTCAGCACAAAAAACTATTGCGGCATCCGGCTTAGAGTTTTTGACAAGCTCTGCCAAAACTGCTCCTGACAATTCACAGACAATAACATCAGCAGTTTTAACAGCTGCGTCTGCCGACTGCCTTAAAAGCAGCTCGTGCTCAAAACCAGCCAGCGGTTCAAGAGCACTGACAACATCATATATACGATTATCCTGGCTTAAAATCAATACCTGTAATTTATAATGGTACACGTTTTCACACCCAACTTTTTAATTCCCCATAAATTATTACACAAGCATATTATTGAAATTCTTCTAACTATTTTATTTATATTACATCAAATTATATGCTATTAATTCTTTTTTGTCTACAGTTTCAGCAACATCAGCCTTCCTATGTTATACTATTTTCAAGAAACCGAAAACCGAGGTCTATCATGACAAATATCGCCACTCTTTTAGAAACTGCAATAGCACACGCCCTGCCTGATAACTGGCAGCAGGAGCCGGAAACACATTTGCCCGCTCTGTCGCTGATCATCAGCAATATCCTGCTGCCCAACTGCTGCCAAATGTCGAATTTAAACAGCCTGGCAGCTTTGATAGAAGAATCTGCTGTTTTAAAACAGCTGCCTGCTGCTTACAAAAATAAGCTGGCGCATACAGTTTATGATACTTTGGCACGCTTCAACGGCCTGGGCTGAAAATAAAACCACCCTGTTTATTACGGGTGGTTTTATTTTTTTATGTTTATTCTGCTGTTTCAGAAAACAGACTCCAACTGCAGATCCAGTTTCGGTGCTTTTACCCTTACAGTGATATTATCATTCACCAACTGGCTGATCTGAATATCGCAGGCAGCACTCAACAGTCTGTAGGCATCAGCAAAATCCAATTCTTTTTTCAGCATTAAAAATTCTACCATGTCATGCACTGCTGTTTGGATAGCTTCCTGAATATCAGCTCTGCTGGCCAGCGTATAAACAGCATCAGGAGTTTCAAGCATCGGACGCGCCAGCTTCCGGTCTTTGATAACTTCCACCTGCAGGCATACTCTGCCGGCTGTCTCTATTCCCGTACCGCTCAGCTCGCCGTCACCCATACAGGCATGCAGATCGCCCAACGCCAAATTGGCACCGCTAACAAATACCGGCAAATACACTTTGGAGCCGACCTTAATGAGCTTGGTATCCATATTAGAACCGTGATCACCTGGAACAGCGCAATGTACGCTGCCTTCCGCCGGAGCAACGCCAAGCACGCCGATCATCGGCGTTAACGGCAGTCTTATTTTTTCATTGAATTCAGCAAAGCCATTTTTGATAGGAATTATTTTAGTGTGCGCTTCTGTGATTTTTTCACCCAGCACTCCCAAACCGGGAGATGTAACCATCACCCCCTGCTCAGCCAGCTGAATAGCCAGTACCTCAACGCAGAGAACGTCACCCGGTTCAGCCCCGCTCACAGCGATAGGACCCACAGAACAGTCCATAATGCTTATATCGATATCAGGTCTTAAAACCGTTTCTGTTTTTATCTGCCCGCTATAACAATCATCGGTTTCGACCCAAAACGTTTCTCCGGGTTCCACAAAATATACCGGCTGATTAGCTTTACTGAAGTTAAAAACGACTTTATCTTTTGCAAAAATTTTCATTTTCGTCATCTCCTTACCAGGCTGCAGGCAGCAGGCCAAACAACCCTAAAACAGCATACAAAGCAGCACCGCAGAATAAAACGATCATTGACCACTGCACCCAGGCAGACGCTATCCAGCCGCATTGCCATGAAGGTTCCATATCACCTGTTTTCCTTGCCGAACGCAGCATCAAAACAGGCAGCACGGACATAATGACACCGCCGAACGTACCAGCCAGATAAATAGCGTCGACAAAGCTTACCAAGCCGCTATACGCCAAAATAAACGGAGGAATAACCACACATGACAAAACAAACAGCCTGGTCTTAACATCGTCCTCCGATTTAAAATTAAACTTATCCACGATGTTGGTAAGAAAACTGCCGGCAACCGCCCAATAGGAAGTCATCATCGCAGCAAGAGCAAACAGATTGGCCGTAAAAAAGGCCCATTCCCCCAAAGCCTTGCCCCAGGCAATAGTTGCTACCTGCGTTACATTTTCCGGCCCCGTCAAAGAAAGTACTGCCAGCGGCACCAAAGCCAGCAAAACCATCGTCAATGACATTCCCGTAACAATAGCCGGCGCCAGCTTCTGCTGATCATGTGCCAAACCTCTTGCCAGTTCAGGAACGGCATACTGAGCGATATAACAAAAGATCGCAACATTGAAAACCGGTATCGCATAAGTCCAGTTTGTAAAAATCGCATTGGACAAATCAGAGTTCTCAGCTAAAAAAGATGCTGCTATGATCACCGCCAGCAACGCCATCATTCCAAAGCTGATAACTTTCTCTGCTACGCCGGTCGCTTTCAGGCCAAACCAGACTACAATAACAGCCGGAACAGAAAAAAGCAAACTGCCGATCTGTGTAGAAAGACCGAACATCTCGCTTAAAATCCTGCCGCTGCCATTAGTATAAGCAATCAGGCAGCCAATGGTATTTGCCGCCACTGAGATAAAGACAAGCCAGGCTCCCAGCTCGCCCACATATTTTTTAGCAAGTCCCGGCAGCTGCATGACCTTTCTGGTCCTTAACGTAGTTTCAGCCACATACAGCATTGACGCCGTCGTAAAAAATCCTGCTATGATCAGCCACAGCATCAATACCGGCCAGCCGGCTTTTCTCGCCGAATAGGCCAGCCCTAAAATGCCGGACCCGATGTTAGCGCCGACGATGATCATGGCAGCTTCCCAAAAGGTAAGTTTGTGGACCTTGAGCGCACCCTCAACAATATTATTTTCTGATTTCACTATTTTCGCCCCCTCAAGCTTAACAAAGTTATGTTTTCATTGTATTACTAACTTCCAAATATTCAACTATTTCTTCATAAAAAGCCACTTTAAATTTTTTTCTATTCATTTTCTGATAAGTTTATTACACAGAAACAGCGTATTTAAACCAGAAAAACTTTTAAAACTTTATCCAGACATAGAAAAAGAGCCTTCGAGAAAAATCTCGAAGGCTCTGAAACTTTTAATAGTGGCGGAGTGGGTGGGATTCGAACCCACGCACGAGTCACCCCGTCTAACGATTTAGCAAACCGTCCTCTTCAGCCACTTGAGTACCACTCCGTTTGACTTACTTGGATAGTATACACTATCCTGATATTTTTTTCAAGAGTACCAACGCAAATATTTATTACGAGGCCCCTACAACGCTGTTGTAAAAATATGGCGGAGAGGGTGGGATTCGAACCCACGGAGGCTTGCACCTCGCTGGTTTTCAAGACCAGAGCCTTAAACCACTCGACCACCTCTCCGTGCTATTTTGATATTATACGGCAAATATGCCTTCTCGTCAAGTTCCAACAAATACCTCTTGAATGCCGTAGACTGCACAGCACACCCGAAAACAAAAACCGCCGTCGGTTTAGACGGGTGCTCGTAAGAAAGTAATTCACTCAAAATTACACTTACGGCATCTGTCAGACGGGATTGGGTAAATGAAATATGCTGGACATGGTTGATTTTAACCGTGTCCAGCATATTTTTTTGCCTATTTGCGTTTTCTTTTCCCTTTTCCGTGGGTCATATTGGTTTTCCCTCGTTGGTTAATAGAGGGTTTCAGGTGTTTGGACAGTTTCAAAACCTCTATTAGATTTACAAACTGCTCCATCGTGATCGCATCATAGTCAATACCAAAGGTTGCGAGGAAAATGCGGGCCTGCTTTTCTGCATTGCTGCCTTTGTAGTTCGTGGCTTCCTGCAAACTCTTTTGCACATCCAGCGCCGGAGAATGGCTGTCCGCAGTGGTTGCATCATTTTGATGGGCTTCCCGAATATCCCGAAGGATCAGTTTCAAATCGTCAGAAATAACATGGCAAAAATACTCGTCCTCTTGTATTTGTGCAAGTTCCAGTGTCCGCAGATACAGATCATTTTCCGTTTCTCCCTGCTGCATCAGTACCATTTGACGAACGGCTTGCAGTACAGCGTTCATATCGCTAATCCGCATATCAGCGATCCGATCCACATAAATCTCCGCATCCAGCATCATTTTCTGAAAATCATGGTGACTGATAATTTCCGACAGCAGCCGGGGGTTGAATTTCCCGGCTTTCAGAACATCAATCGCATCATCACTCAGGTGCAGGGCACTCAGCTCTGTGTCTGAGTGATTTTTTTGTTCTGACACCCCTAACAGATAATCCGTAGTCACATGATAAAACTTTGCCAGTGTGACGATGGCAAAAGGGCTTATGTCCTTATAATCATCATTCTCGTATTTGCCGAGCGCAGATTTGGAAAGCCCGGTCTGGTCGGCCAGCTGTTCCAAGGTAAGTCCGTGCTCCACCCGCAAATCCTTCAATTTTTCTTGAATAGTTAAGGTCGTATTCATGCCAAGCCTCCCCACCGCTCTATTTCTTTTATTATAACACAGCTTGTCCATAAGCGTGGAAATTGCTGCTTTTTCAGAGCCTTTTCCATCCTTTTGGATATACGGGAATGGTCATGTTTTTTCGCTAAAATGTACTTGTCGCAAGACTCCGTAGCTTGAAAAGTACATGACCGTCCGAATGGGATATGTTCTCCGGCGAAGTATCGCCACGACATGAGCGTACCAAAGAGAACAAAACGCTGGGGTGAGATTCCCGGGCAGGAACGGCATTCGGGAAAAACGGCGCTTAAAAACGCAGGCAAAAATCAATCCATGTGAAATCAGCGAACAAACTGCAATTTTAGTATTGCTACCCACACCAAAAAGCGTTGCACCGCACAGCGTACACAGTACAGCGTTCTGTGTGGATATTCGCTGTTTTACTTGATTTCGCACAAACCAGCAAAACGGAAAAGCGGGGGCTGTGAACAGGGCATCACAAGCAAAAATTCCAGTTTGAAATTGAGTTTTAGCAAAACAAAGCTTTGCAGCAAATGGAGTTTATCACGGAATAGATTTTGTTCGCCGCAGAGCAAACAAAACAGGAGGACTTTTTATGAGCGATCATGAGAATTACAGGAACGAGATCAAAGCCTACATTGTCAGGGCTGGCATGACCATGAGCGAGGTAGTGGAGGTTTTGGCTGACGAATACGGATGGAGCAGCAGCGTCCCCAACCTGTCCGGGAAATTAAAGCGCGGTTCTTTACGCTATGGCGAAGCGGTGGAGCTGGCAGATGTGTTGGGGTATGACATTGTGTGGCAGAAACGGAGGAAATAAGATCGAGCAGAAAATATATGGGTACATCCGTGTTTCCACCAGAGAGCAAAATGAAAATCGCCAAGTCATTGCCCTCCGGGAAGTGGGCGTACCTGAGAGAAATGTTTATATCGACAAGCAATCCGGCAAGGATTTCGAGCGTCCGCAGTATAAGAAACTGCTGCGAAAAATAAAAAAAGACGATCTGCTCTATATCAAGAGCATTGACCGTCTGGGACGCAATTACGCCGAAATATTGGAGCAATGGCGCTTTCTCACAAAGGAAAAAGGCATTGACATTGTGGTTCTGGATATGCCGCTTCTGGATACACGGAGAGGCAAGGATTTACTGGGAACTTTCCTCAGCGACATTGTGCTGCAAGTGCTGTCTTTTGTGGCAGAGAACGAGCGCACCAACATCCGGCAGCGGCAGGCTGAGGGTATTGCTGCGGCAAAAGCCAAGGGCATTCGGTTTGGGCGGCCGCCCAAACCGCTGCCCGAGAATTTCCACTCCGTTTACCAGCGTTGGAAAATGGGAGAAATCACCGGGACGGCAGCAGCAAAGGAATGTGGGATGCCCCCTTGCTACCTTCCGTTACCGGGCAGAGATTTACGAAAAAGCCAAGTTGTTGTAAAAGGGGTGTTTTTACAGAAATGTGTACCTTTCTGTAAAAGGTGCAAAAGCTTATACAAATTTATTATATCATGCAGCAGCAAAATTTTCCATACTGTTTTGGCGAAAAGCCCCACAAATCAGC
>ULQZ01023614.1_pt1 | contig 10815 bp, 9 predicted proteins | sample 1955011 | NCBI WGS metagenome assembly ULQZ01 (sample SAMEA4835670, study PRJEB28245) | human gut metagenome | biome: gut microbiome; material: fecal sample | place: Denmark | collected 2008 | reverse complement strand
CCCGCCTCTTTTAAGGAAGCAATGACATCGCGGGCTTCCTCACGCAGCGGATCCTGGATGCAGATGACAGCAGCCAGTTCACCGTCGATGGCCAGATACAGATGCGAGTATTCCGGCGCAAGAGCATCAAATACTTCCTGTCTGCCTTTCGGAACGGTACATTTTTCATCCTCAAAAACGAAATGCGCACTGCCGATGATAGCCTTTTTATCTCCCATCTTATCTTCCAGTGTGGTGGAAATGCCGTGCGCAACAATATACTCTACCTTGCTGTGCAGTTCCTCATGAACGAGATGCTTCTTCTTTGCCGCATCGACCACAGCCTTTGCCATGGAATGCGGGAAATGCTCTTCCAGACATGCTGCGATGCGCAGAAGCTCATCACCTGTCATATTGTTAAAGGAAACCACATCGACCACAGTCGGCTGTGCCTTGGTCAGAGTACCGGTCTTATCAAAGACGATCGTGTCGGCCTCTGCCATAGCCTCCAGATACTTGCCGCCCTTCACCGTAATGTCGTACATATTGGCCTCGCGGATCGCGGACAGCACCGAGATCGGCATAGCCAGCTTCAGGGCACAGGAGAAATCTACCATCAGGATAGAAAGTGCCTTGGTTGTGTTTCTGGTGATCAGCCAGGTCAGGCCGGTGCCAAGCAGGCTGTAAGGAACCAGTGTATCTGCAAGATGCTCTGCCTTACCCTCCAGGGAAGATTTCAGTTTTTCAGATTCCTCGATCATGGTCACGATCTTATCAAACTTGCTGGAGCCTCCAGTCTCTTTGACACGGATGGTGATCTCTCCCTCTTCCACTACAGTACCTGCATAAACCGTGGCACCTTTCGTTTTTTCAGCCGGAACGGACTCACCGGTTAAGGATGCCTGATTAACCATAGCCTCGCCGTCTGCCACCTCGCCGTCAAACGGGATTACATTGCCCATATGAATGCGTACCAGATCCGATTTCTGGATTGTCGTGGTCGGAACTAGGACCTCCTGTCCATCACTTACCAGCCATACCTTGGTAATATTTAAGGACATGCTGCGCGCCAGGTCACCCACCGACTTCTTGTGGGTCCATTCCTCCAGGATCTCGCCGATGCCAAGCAGGAACATGACAGAGCCGGCTGTGTCAAAATCACTTCTTATAATAGAAACACCAATGGCGGTTGCATCCAGGACCGGAACCTCGATCTTTCTGGCTGCCAGCGTACAGATTCCCTTCCAGATATATTTTACAGATTTCACGGAGGTAATGACAGCCCGGACGCCTGCAGGTAAAAACAGGTTATTTCCCACACGCATGATGACACGGGTCATCAGCTTTTCCCAGTATTCGCTGTTTAGGGCACGGCCGGAATTCTGGATATAAGACTCCGGAACTTCTGCCTTTTCGTAGGAAAATGTCTGCAGATCACGGACAACCGTTTCCCGGTCACCATCGTAATGAATCACAATTTCACTCAGGCGCTCCCGCACTTTTACGGAAATGGAGTATGGTTTTGCGTTAAAATAATACTGCAGGATGTCTGCCTGCTCAATGCTCATGCGGCCCTGCAGGATCTGAACACGGATTCTTCCGCGGATCTCATGTTTGATCACAAATTTCATAGTGTATTCCTCTTTTCGTGTAACTGCTCAGTACCTTCACAGTCACGAGCAAAAATCCATGAAAATTGCCTGCGGCAATGGGATTTTTGCCTGCCATCCTATGTTTTCTTACGGTCAGCGCAGTAAATGCGCAGACCTACTGAATAGTTACCTTTTCGTTACTTTTTTCGTAACGTTTTCTGTCAGTAATCAATGCGCCAGGCAGCGCATTTAAGCCATTTCCGGCAATGAAAAAGGATGCAGAGCATGATCGTGCATCCTTTTCCTGCCTTGTTTCCAAAACAGAGCGCATGCTTTTTTACGGTTGTCTCTGCCTGGTAAATGGTCCGAAATTACTCAGCGTCTGCTGCCTCTGCTGCATTTTCCTCAGCCTCTGCTGCCTCATCAGCGAAGGCCGCAGCCTCAGCCTTTGCCGCACGCTCCTCGTTGATCTGCTGAGCCTCTGCCAGGATATCCTCTGCGTTAGCCTGTACGCTTGCTGCTACGTTCAGAACGCATGTTTTTGCACGAAGGACAGCTGCTGTGCAGTTGGTGTAAACCTTCTTGGCATCTTCACTTGCAAGGATCTTAACACCGGCAGTACCAAACAGAACACCTGCTGCGAACACTCCGGATTTCTTGATATCGAATACTTTTAAAACCTTTAACATGACTGGATTCCTCCTCATAAGTATTTTAATTTTTTGTTTAACGTGTATTGTAGCGCATCGAATTCCAATTTTCAAGAGTCTTATTGATAAAATTTCTTAATAAAAGCAGAAAGAGGGCGTTAATGATAAATTTTCTCATTAATGCCCCTTTTCTTTTTTCTTTCATGCAAACGCCATGCGCTCTCCCATATCGTAATCAATGCGGTACATATTTTTTCTCTGGATCAGGCCTGCCTCTTCCAGCGTTTTTACCATACGGTAAACGGTAGCCATGCCGATACTTGGGTCACGTTTTGCTGCTTTATAATAAATCTCCTTGCAGCAGCTGCACTCATCCTGCAGGATCACATCGATCAAAAGCTTTCTCTGGCTGGTAATCCGACAGCCATTCTTTTTCAGTTCAGAAATAATAAATCCTTTTTTTGCCTCAGCTGACATAAAGTACCTCCTTGGGGTTGTTTTTGATTGCTTTGGTTAGTTTTTGCTAACTTCTGTTTTTACAGAAAGGGCAGCGACACTGCCCTTTCTGTAATCAGATATTTTCTTTCGAATCCGGGGCGGAAGGATGACAGCCTGCACAGCCCGCACAGCCGGCGCAGCCTCCGGTACATCCACCCGACTTTTTCTGATCGTGATGTTTTTTGATCACGTAAAAACAATATCCGGCGATGACGGCCACTACAACAATATCTGCTAACACTTCGTTTCCCTTCTTTCAACACAGCCCCGGCCGGTGAAAACCGGAGCTGCAAAATTCAATTTCAAAATGGATTTCAAATATAAATTCAGATTGCTTATGAAGCCGCCTGTACAGATCTCTTGGCGTAGGTCTTCTGATCTTTGTACGGATCCGGGCGGAACAGCATGAACAGCATGAACAGCAGTACTGCGAATGCGATCACGGTCCAGGCACTGAAGGTACCATACAGTAAGAAGGAACCGATCTGGTAAATGACCAGGGTTACAGCGTAAGCAAATACGTTCTGGAACACAATTGCAAACCAGAACCACTTACGGCTCTGCATCTCTTTTGCCATTGTAGAAATTGCTGCCAGACACGGAGAATCAAGCAGGTTGAACAAAAGGAAGCTGAAGCCTGCCAGAGCGGTCGGGAACCACATGCCAACGCCTGCAGCAACAGTATCTGCATCCTCAACATCACCTGCAACGTTTGCAAGTACACCCATGGTAGAAACGATACCCTCTTTTGCGCTGAAGCCGGAGATCGCAGCTGCAACCGGCTGCCACTCGCCCCATCCAAGCGGTGCGAACAGCGGAGCGATAGCACCGCCGACGATAGCCATAAGGCTGTCTGCGGAATCCTCAACCATACCAAATGCGCCATCCTGAATACCGAAGGTACTTAAGATCCACATCACTACGCAAGCCAGGAACAGAACCGTACCTGCCTTGATGAAGAAGCCCTTCAGTCTCTCCCATACATGCAGAAGCACAGTTCTTGCAGATGGGATGTGGTACTGCGGCAGCTCCATAACGAACGGAGCCGGCTTGCCGGAGAACGGCTTGGTCTTCTTTAACATGATTGCTGCAACTAACACTGCAACGATACCTACAAAATACATGAGCGGGGTGATAAAGCCGGCAATATCCCAGCCGGTTACATAACCGGCCATAACACCGCCCATAAGAGCGATAACTGGAAGCTTCGCACCGCACGGAACGAAGGTAGCGGTCATGATGGTAAGACGTCTGTCATTGTCCTGTTCAATGGTCTTGGAGGCCATGATTCCAGGAATACCGCAGCCGGAAGAAATCAGCAGCGGGATGAAGCTCTTACCGGACAGTCCGAAGTGACGGAACACACGGTCCATAACGAAGGCGATACGTACCATGTAGCCGCAGTCCTCAAGGATAGACAGGAACAGGAACAGGATTGCCATCTGCGGCATGAAGCCAAGCACAGCACCCAGACCGCCGATGACACCGTCAACAGCAAGGCTGATGATGAAATCACTTGCGCCTGCATTGGTGAGGAAGGTTCCTGCTGCCTCCTGGATCGCGCCTACAAAGGTATCGTTGGTCCAGTCGGTAACAACAGTACCAACCGTCGTTACGGATATGTAATAAACAACCCACATGATCGCGATGAAGATCGGGATACCCAGGATACGGTTGGTTACGATCTGGTCGATCTTATCGGATACAGTCATCTTGTCTTTGCCCTTCTTTACGGAAGAGGAAACGACTTTCTGGATGAATTTGTAACGTTCGTCGGTTACGATGCTCTCCATATCGTCATCATGCTTTTCTTCAAGCTCTTTTCTTGCGGACTCTACAATGCCTGCTGCAGATGCCGGAAGTGCCACACTCTCAACAACCTTGCTGTCGTTCTCAAGGAATTTGACAGCGTACCATCTCTTTTTGTCAGCAGAAATGCTCTCCGGAAGGACCTCGGCAACCGCAGCGACAGCCTTCTCCAGATCTTCTGAGAAGATTTCCTTCGGCAGGTCAGCTTCTTTTTTATGGGCAACCTCAACGGCCTTGTCGATCAGCTTGTCAAGACCGATCTGCTTTAAAGCGGAAGTCTCCACAACCGGACAGTTCATTAACATGGAGAGACGTGCAACGTCAATTTTCATGCCTCTCTTCTCCAGAAGGTCGGTCATGTTCAGTGCAATAACTACCGGAACGCCAGTCTCAATGAGCTGAGTCGTTAAATATAAGTTACGCTCGATGTTGGTGGAATCCACAAGGTCCACAATGACATCCGGATTCTCCTTCAGAACGTAGTCACGGCTGACAACCTCCTCCAGTGTATACGGAGACATGGAGTAAATACCCGGAAGGTCGGTTACGATCACATCCTCATGTTTTCCTTTGGTTTTTAATTTACCTTCTTTTTTCTCTACCGTAACCCCCGGCCAGTTACCTACGTACTGGTTTGCACCGGTGAGGGCATTGAACATGGTTGTTTTACCACAGTTCGGGTTTCCGGCAAGTGCAATTTTAATTGCCATTTTTTCCTCGCTCTCTTTCCTTGTTGTTGTCATGTTATGTGGTTCAATTATTTTACCTCTACGCACTGAGCATCGTCTTTTCTGACAGAAAGCTCATAGCCTCTGACGGTAATTTCAACCGGATCTCCAAGAGGAGCAACTTTTCTGATGTAAAGCTCGCTTCCTTTCGTGATACCCATGTCCATAATACGACGCTTGTAAGCACCATCACCACTGATCTTGGTTACCACAACGGTACTTCCAACTGCTGCATCACCTAAAGTCATCGTCTTATTCTCCTTTCCCAAAAATCACTGCCATCCGCTTATTTCTGTGCCACAGCAAAACGACAGATAAATCTCAGTTGTATATAGTTACGCACTCACGGAAAGCTTACGCTACCATGATGTGACGAGCCATATCCTGGTTAATTGCAACTCTGGAATCTTTAATGTTCACGATCACGTTGCCTCCAATCGCGGAAATAACTGTTACCTCAGATCCAACCACAAATCCGAGATTTGCAAGAAAACGCTTGGTTTCATCGTTTCCTCCGACTCTCTGGATCTTGCTTGCCTGGCCAACCGGCGCCATAGTAAGTGGCATCATCATTCATCTTCTTTCTTTTTCTTAATATGCATATCTGCAATCTCATATGTCAGCGCACAGTGACAAACAATTAGTGCCCGCTAACCTGAGATTAGTATAGGCTAACCGAAGTTAGCCGTCAATAACTTTCTCGCATTTTTTTCAATTTTGTTAGGTATTGCTAACTGTATATTTTCTTATTGAGAAAAATTTATTCATAATAGAAACAAAACAGGACCGAAAAATCCGAGCGGATTTTTCGGTCCTGTTTTGTTGTAATATTTTTACTTTTTTGTCACCCGCATCAGCAGGCTCTGTACCACGCTGAACACGATAAACGCTGCCAGATTTACCAGCACCACGCTGGCTCCGGCCGGGGTAGAACATCCGTAAGAGAAGATAATGCCGAACAGAAAGCATACAACCGCCAGCACACCAGAGCAGATCACTACACCTCGGAAGCTTTTAAAAATCCGCATGGCGGTCAGTGCCGGGAAGATAATGAGGCTGGAGATCAGCATGGCTCCCATCATCCGCATGCCGAGAACAATAGTGACTGCCGTCAGCACGGCAATCAGCACGTTGTAAAGCTCTACATTCACACCGGTAGCCTTTGCGAAATTCTCATCAAAGGTAACCGCAAACAGCTTGTTGTAACAGAACACAAACAAACACAGTACAATGATGGACAGCACAGCACTTAGGATCACGTCCTCTCGGCTCATAGCCAGGATACTTCCGAACATATAGCTGCTGACATCAGTGGTCATACCGGTTGTCAAAGATGTAACGATAATTCCGACAGCCAGGGAGCTTGCTGAGATCATGGCGATAGCCGCATCACTTTTGACTTTTCCATGCTCGGTAATACGGAGCAGGAAAAACGCTGCCAGCACCACCAGCGGGATGGAAACCTTCAGCGGCGACCAGCCGGCCGCAACAGCAATAGAGAGTGCGCCAAAAGATACATGGGAGAGTCCGTCTCCAATCATGGAATAGCGCTTTAGTACCAGGCTTACCCCCAGAAGGGCACAGCATAAAGACACCAGGATGCCTCCCACCAGGGCGCGTACCACAAAGGGATAGGAAAGCATTTCAGAGATCATACTCATACCTCGTCACCTCCCAGAAATTCTTTTCCGGCCACGCTCTGTCTGTATGCTTCTGCGGTTCCGCAGAATACAACCCTGCGGTGCAGATGCAGGATCTTGTTGGCCTGGCTGATCACATTGCCGATATCGTGGGATACCATGATGATGGTGATCCCGTCTTCTTTGTTCAGCTTCTTAATTAAATGGTAAAAATCCTGGATCGCGGATGGATCCAGTCCGGTAATCGGTTCATCCAGGATCAGAAGCTGTTCGGTGGCGCAGAGTGCCCGCGCGATCAGAACGCGCTGCTGCTGTCCGCCGGAGAGTTCCCGGTAGCATTTCTGCTTCAGATGCTCAATACCCAGTCGTTCCAGATTGTGGGCTGCCAGCTTCCTCTCTGCCCGGGAATAAAACGGACGGTTTCCACGGCGGCTCAGGGTTCCGGACAGCACAACCTCCTGTACCGTAGCCGGAAAATCCTTCTGGGCTGCAGTCTGCTGGGGAAGATAGCCGATGCCGCCGCGCTTTAATTCATCTGCCACGCTGAGACTTCCCCCAGTCGGCTTTAACAGGCCGAGCATTCCTTTGATCAGGGTACTTTTTCCTGAACCATTCTCTCCCACCACGCAGAGATAATCCCCAGGATATATTTCCAGGTTCAGATCTATGACTGCATCGTGGTTTTCGTATCCAAAATCAGTGTGTTCGCATTTGATAATCGGATTCATCAGTCGATTCCTTTTCGTAAATTCTCAATATTCTGGCGCATCAGTCCAGCATAGGTAATACCTGCGTCAAACTGCGCCCGGGTTACATTGTGACAGGAATGTAAGAGCAGAGGCTCTGCCCCGGTCTCCTCTCCGATAATCTCGGCAACCCGGTGGCTGCTCAGCTCCAGGTAATAAACCGCCGGGATCTGCTCTTCCTTCACTTTATCGATCAGATAGGCAATGGTCTTCGCGCTTGGCTCTGTGTCAGAGCTGCAGCCGGAAAAGGCTGCCCGGTAGTCCAGTTGATACTCATCTGCCAGATAACGGAACGGGAATTTATCCCCCATGACAATCATGTTCCGCTTACGGTTTGCGGAAACCTCGCGAAAGCCTGAGTCAATCTCTTCCAGTTCTTTTTTATAATTTTCTGCCCCCTGATGATATGTGTCCGCATGGGCCGGATCTGCCTCGGCCAGTGTGTCACCAATCACATCCACGAGTTTCATGGCATTGACCGGGGAAGTCCAGATATGCTCGTCGTACTCGATTTCTTCCTCATGGCCGTCGTGATCCACGTAGCTGCGTGTATCTTCCTCATAGCTGTGGGCTGCATGCTCCTCCGGCGTTTCGCCGCTGTGGTCGTGGTCATCGTCCTCATGGGCGTGCGCCGCATGCTCCTCCGGCATTTCGCCACTGTGGTCGTGGTCCGCCGCCACATAGACATGAGTGTGCTCATGATCGTGGTCGGCATCTTCCATGCCTTCCACGATTTCCTCTTCCACCGCGTCCACATAATCCATCATGGTGACAATGGTCATGTTGGTGGTATCCAGGGCTGCCAGAGTCTCATCCAGCCAGTGCTCCATGGTGCCGCCATTGCTGATAAGGATATCAGCATGCTGAATGGTGCGGATGTCAGCCGGGGTCGGCTCAAAGGAATGGCTGTCCATTCCAGCAGGAATAACCATCTGCAGGTCCACCTGGTTTCCGGCAATCTGGCGCACAAAATCATAATAGGGGAACAACGTTACCGCCACTTTCAGCTTTCCGTTTTCTTCAGAAGATGCATCAAAAGCGCCCTGACTTCCGCCAGTCTGCGCGCATCCCCCAAGAACCAGGGATATACCGAGAACCGCGGCTGCACATCCTGTTTTTAATCTGCTTGTTCTCATATTCATTTCTTTCTGTTGCTATAATATTGTACCGTCATGTAACCGTTCAGGCACTGAGCAGTTACATAGTAACATTCAAACAGCTTCAGTCATCATGCATCTGACTGAAGCTGTCTTTTTAGGTTGCATAGTTAGTTTTAGTATATCACAATCTTTTTATTATGAAAAGATTTATTCTTTACAGATTTTATCAATCCACTGGAGCAGTTCTCCGTCATAATCAGCATTCCCATGCCCCTGATTCCACACCAGAGCGTAATCCACATCGGCATCGGTCTTGTTTTCCAGACTCAGAGCCAGAACTGCCGAGACGGAAAGAGCGGTATCTGCGTCCTGTGTGCCTACGCGGATGCGGATGTGTTCTGCTGTGTCCACAGAATCCGAACCAATATAATTTAACGGATTCAGAAGCTTCTTGCGCTCTGCCAGTGCCTTATCACCAATAACGGCATCGTAGCCCTCTGCATATTTGGAATACTCTTCCGGATAATCCGTTTTTAGTTTTTCCAGTACATCCGGCATATAGGAGTCAAAATGCAGGTACTGGTGCGTCTCATCGCCAAATTCCAGATTTTCACCGGATTTTTCATTCATTTCCAGATTATCAAAGGCCATGACAGATTTCATGCGCGGGTTATAGTCTGCCAGATAATCATCCAGGCTGGTGATTTTTGCGCTGCTGCCATCCCAGCTCAGACAATCGTTCAGCGTATATGGCACATCCAGTGAGCCCTCAGAAAGCTTATTCAAATAAACAGTTGCCGCATCTTCCACTTTCTGAACCATATATTGATAGAATCTTCCGCTGCGGCCATCCTCTCCCAGAGTCAGGGGTTCTCCGGTCTTTGTATCCACCAGTTTCAGGCTGTTGATATAGTCCACATAGCCGGAAGCCATCTGCTTAGATACGGCCTTCTCAAAGTCCGTGGATTCTCCATTTTCCCCGCTCCGGCTGTTATTGTAGGTCTGGAGATTCTGGTACATCCACTCATAAGCCTGGTCCGCATGATCCAGATCCGTGATCGGACAGTATGCCTGAGCCGCGTACACATCATCAGACTGATCCATAACCGCACCAATTTCTCTCAAATAAGAATCGTAATCCTTTGCATTGCCGGTACTCGCCAGCAAAGCGCTCATAGCCCCTCCGGCGCTGGTCCCAATGGAAATAATCTTATTCGCGTCTCCCGCCATCTCAGCATCATTCGCTTTCAAAAACCGGATTCCTGCCTTTAAATCCACAAGACCTGCCGGAGATTTTCCAATATAAGTTCCATCCTCGCTCTGGGTCTCCTTGCCGCGGCTGGCCGGAGAGACAAAGATGTAGCCCTGTTTGATATAGTCACTGTTGCGGGCGGAAATTTTGGAAGCATCCGCCTCGGCATAGCCGCCGATGCCATTCTGGTAAATGATAGGGGCGGTAGCCGCCGTATAGCCGTTTACTGTCCCTTTTTCATTGATAGTTCCATCTGCGTTCATATAAGCGGCAGGCACATAAATATTCATGCACTCCTTCACCGGATCTGCCGGGTTGTCGCAGTACACAATATATTCCAGGCCATAACAGTCATACTCATCGTAGTAGACCCACTTATCCCGGAAATCCTTCATATCCAGACTGCCCTGCAAAAGTTCGGATACATCCGGCGTCTGGCTCATAGACATTCCTGCATAAAACGGCTTTCCATCCTGGCCTTCGCCACCTTCTCCCTGCTCTTTTCCAAACGGTGACTGACCGTTCTTCGCAGGATCCTGGCTGCCATCCGGCTCCGATTCTGCCCCATTTACAGAAGAAGGTGCGTCCTTTGCAGCATTACCGCACCCCGACACGGATGCCGCAGCCACCACCGCTGCAAATAACACGCCCCTCTGATAAAACCGTTTTTTCCTCATCATATTGAAAATGCTCCTTTTTCCTCATAGACTTATTCATGCTACTCATCTTATGCGGAGAATGTGGTCTTCAAATGGAAAATCTGTGTTTTTTCTGTGAAAATAAAAATTTAAGAATAATTACGAAAGGTCCGAAGCAGGCCG
>ULQZ01029744.1_pt1 | contig 11002 bp, 10 predicted proteins | sample 1955011 | NCBI WGS metagenome assembly ULQZ01 (sample SAMEA4835670, study PRJEB28245) | human gut metagenome | biome: gut microbiome; material: fecal sample | place: Denmark | collected 2008 | reverse complement strand
CAAAAAACACCTCGCGGGATATTACCAGTGAACAGTAACGATTCTTGGACAATCTTGTCAGCACATTATGTTTCACGTGAAACAAACATATTGTCTTCCTGTAGTAATTCCACAATTTAACCGAATCAATTAAGTCCCCTGCAGAGGTTGCGAAAAGCAATAAGCAATGGGTGAGGACTTGCTTGTACAGGAGAAGTGTAAACTCCTTCTGATAAACTGCGAAGCAGTTATTCGGTGTAGAGCTGCGTAGCGAAGCGGATGATTTTATCCGCTTGACCCGAGTCAAGCAAATCTACTGCAGCACAATTATTCGATGTAGAGCTGCGTAGCAAAATGGATGATTTTATCCGTTTGACCAAAAGTTTTTATAATATCAGGAAATGGGTACTATGTTTCACGTGAAACATAGTACCCATTTCTCACTGACAGATTATATTTCCTGCTGGTAATATTCCAGAAAATCTCTGATTTTGCCGGCTGCTTCTTTTAATACTTCTATTCTTGGTAAATAAACCACTCTGAAGTGATCCGGCTGATGCCAGTTAAATCCACCGCCATGTACAAGCAGAATCTTCTTCTCTTTTAATAAATCTAATGCAAATTTCTCATCATTTACGATATTAAATTTCTTTGTATCAATCTTAGGGAACATATAAAATGCAGCTTTCGGTTTCACAGCGGTAATTCCCGGAATATCTGTCAGCGCATTATAAATAAATTCTCTCTGCTCATAAATACGTCCACCAGGAACAATATAACTCTCCACACTCTGATGTCCGCCCAATGCAGTCTGAACAATTGACTGCGCCGGTACATTAGAACAAAGTCTCATATTAGAAAGCATCTTGATTCCTTCTATATAATCTTTTGCAACTGCCTTATTGCCACTGAGAATCATCCATCCGATTCTAAAGCCCGCGATCATATGTGATTTGGATAAACCGCTGAACGTTACACAGAATAAATCCGGAGCCATTGAAGCAATGGAAATATGTTCTGCTCCGTCCATTACAAGACGGTCATAGATTTCATCAGAGAAAATGATCAGATGATGTTCTCTGGCAATATCTACTATCTGTTGTAATACCTCTCTCGGATACAACGCACCAGTCGGATTATTCGGATTTATAATAACGATTGCTTTTGTTCTGCTAGTAATTTTCTTTCTGATATCATCCATATCCGGATACCATTCTGCCTGTTCATCACAAATATAATGTACTGCTTTTCCACCAGCTAAAGTTGCACATGCTGTCCACAACGGATAATCTGGAGATGGAATCAAAATCTCATCTCCATTATCTAACAGAGCTGACATACTGAGATTAATCAGTTCACTGACGCCATTTCCCGTATAAATATCTTCAATAGATACATTAGGGAGCTTTTTCAATTGTGCATACTGCATAATTGCTTTTCTGGCAGAAAATAAACCTTTTGCAGGGGAATATCCCTCACACTCTGTCAACTGCTGTCTCATATCATAAATCACTTCATCCGGTGTTCTGAATCCAAACGGTGCCGGATTTCCGATATTAAGTTTCAAAACCTGAGTTCCTGCATTTTCCATACGTGCAGCTTCTTCTACAACCGGCCCTCTTACATCATATAACACATTATTCAGCTTAGACGATTTTTTAAATTCACGAACCTGTGCTTCCTCAACTGCCTCTCTGTCATTTTCTTTCATATTATTATAATTGTAATCAAATTTCATATTTTCCATTTGAAATCCTGCCTCATTTGTCTCTTTCTTTAAAGTGTCTACAGATACATCGGTTCCTTTCAGCCATTCAGTTTCTACTCCTAATGTTGTCGCCAGAAAATTAAGAATTTCTGATCTGGGAGTTGTTTTTCCACTCAGATACTGGCTCACATGACTCTTTCCAAGTTTCACGCCCTGCTCTGCCGCCTTTTTTACAAGGTCGATCTGCTTCATATTCTTCTGTTCCATTGCTTTTTTTAATCGTTCAGCAAATATATTATTCATAAATACTATCTCCGTTCTCTGTAAAAAACAAATTATATTGTTATAATCAATGGTTATTGTTATATTTCTTAATTCTTTCGCATATATGTTATAGAAAGAACAAATATATTATATTGTTTATACGGGAATCAAAATACATACAGGCATCCAAACATTAATTAAGTTCAAATGTATTTCTTTCAGTATCATACGCGAATATATGTTCTGTTCATTTTTAAATCCCGCATTTTATCAGCTTTTTCAAGTTTTTTTCTTTGCTATTATACTATAATTGAACTAATAATTCAACGGTAAATTTTATTATTTTCAATTTCATCAGTAAAGTTCAACTTTTAGTTTATTTTATAGTTCATTATTAATTGAACTATATTGAACATGTTGATTGTTTTCATTACATTGGTTCAATTAGTTTAATTTATATTTTGAACCATACATTGAACCAGAATTTAGCTTTTCTTATTTCAGTTCAATATATGTTCAATTTAGGTTTTGATGTTTTTGAAATTCCTTTTATTTATGCGGATTTCTCGCCATTTCGCAGATTCTGTTTGTTCAATTTTAAGTTCAAAAAGCACATGTTTTCGTCGGAGATCAGACTCACACTGGACAATTCTGTCTGAGAAACTTTTTCTATGCAATCAAATTTACAGGCTTTTCCACGCCTTTTCTTTCCTTATTATCCCATTATCCCGTCAGATAATTTATTATGTGATATGAAACATATCATAGTGTCGTTCTCTGACAAAAAATAAGTCCACTGCTTACTCCTTTTATAAATAATGCAGTGGACTTATCCGTTAATTTTATTCTTTTGTTATTCTGTAGTTTCGTTGCTCATCTGTACATTTTATATCGCATTGATTTTATTGTACGTTTTATTTCTCTGGATTTACAATTTTACCAGCAATTGCACACGCTGCTGCTGTTTTTGGTGATGCAAGGTAAATCTCTACCTTAGATGTTCCCATTCGACCAAGGAAATTTCTGTTATTTGTAGCTACTACACGTTCACCGTCGGTAAGGATACCTCCTGCACGTCCACAGCATAATCCACATCCGGGATGTGTGATCATTGCACCTGCTTCTGCCAGAGTATCCATAATTCCCTCTGCAATTGCCTGACAGTATATTTTACGACTTGCAGGAGTTACAATCAATTTAACGTAATCTGCTACCTTTTTGCCCTTTAACACCTCTGCTGCAGCTCTGAGATCCTCCAGACGGCCATTTGTGCAGGAACCGATAAATACCTGATCTATTTCTGTTCCTTCAAGTTCACTTACATTTTTAATCTTATCTACCTGAGACGGACATGCCATAACCGGTACAAAATCCTCTGCGCGATAAGTGATTGTTTTCATATAGGTTGCATCTTCATCTCCTGTAAGGCTCTTCTGGAACTCATTCAACTCTATGTCACAATATTCTGCAGTTTTTTCATCCGGTGTAAACAGTGCACATTTTGCACCTGCCTCAATCGCCATATTTGCCATAGTCATACGGCTTGCTACTGTCATATTCTTTACTGTACTGCCGGTAAATTCAAGTGCTCTGTATGTTGCTCCATCAGCTCCCAGATCACCGATCAGACGCAGGATGATATCTTTGGACATAACATTTTCCGGAAGTTCTCCCTCGATCACAACCTTAATTGTCTCAGGAACTTTGATCCACATAGTTCCTGTTCCCAGAATACTTGCCATCTCTGTATATCCGATACCGGAAGAGAAAGCGCCTACACATCCGTAGGTAGTGGTATGGCTGTCTGTACCAAATACAATATTTCCCGGTTTTACATAACCTGCCTCTGTCATTAACTGGTGGCAGATTCCATCACTTCTGTGAACATTTTTCATGCCATATTTCCTGGCAAAAGCATCTCCCGCATGGAAATGTCTGGTATCATCTAACTGACTTGCAGGAACCAGATGGTCATATATGAGTACTGCTTTATCTGGATCCCAGAGCTTCGTAAAGCCCATTTCTTCAAACTTTTCTGCTACAAATGGAATAAATATATCATGAATCATAACCCTGTCTACATTGACCGTTACAATGTCTCCAGGCTTTACTGTTTTTCCAACATTGTTTCTTATAATTTTCTCAATAACTGTCTCGCCCATTTTCCTCTCCTTTCCAAATCAATCCAGCCCATTCAGTTTGCGCATGGCTTTTACAAGTCCGCCAGCCTGAATAATGCTCATCAGATTTTCCGGAAGAGAAGCAATCGGGTACTGTTTTCCATTGTAATCTACATGTTCATTCATTACCACAGTGACTTCATCACCTTCTTTGATATCATCATGAAGATCTGGCTGCTCGATCAGTAACAGACCATTATTAATAGAATTTCTGAAGAAAATTCTCGCAAAAGATTTGGCAATTACACACTGAATTCCCAGTGCTTTGATAATTTCCGGTGCCTGTTCTCTGGAAGAACCACATCCAAAGTTCTTTCCTGCAACAATAATGTCGCCTTTCTGAATCTGTCCTGCCAGTTCCGGACGCAGAGGACTGAATCCGTACTGTTTCATATCGTCGATTGTTTTCAGTGCGAGATATTCTGTTGGAATAATAATATCTGTATCAATGTCATCATCCAGAACCCACACTTTTCCTGTGAATTTTTCCATAATCTTACCTCTTATCTTCTATCTTCACTTGTAACTGTTCAGTACTTTCACAGTCACAAGTTAAAATTCATTCAAACGAATTGTGAATATCCGCTTTGCTACGCGACTCTGTACCATACCGAATAACTACTCCGCAGTTTATCAGGATGAGCTTGCTCTCCTCCTGATACAAACAAATCTCCACCTGCTGTCTATTGCTTTTCGCAACCTTCGCAGGAAATTTACTTGATTCGGTTAAATGTTTCACGTGAAACATTTATAATTAGCATCACACCTCACTTGCCAGCGCAATCTTTCCTGTAATGGCAGATGCTGTAACAGTAGCTGCTGATCCCAGATATACTTTGGAGCTTGGGTGTCCTGCACGACCTTTGAAATTACGTGTTCCTGTACTGATCAGAACTTCGTTCTCACCGATCACACCCTGACAGCTTCCCCAGCATACACTGCAGTTCGGATTCATAACAATGGCTCCAGCCTCCATAAACGTGTCAATAAGCCCCTCTTTTAATGCCTGGCGGTAAATAGTCTGGCTTGCAGGCACAACGAGAAATCTGACGCCCTCAGCAACCTTCTTGCCCTTGATGATTTCTGCACCGACACGCAGATCTTCAATACGTCCGTTGTTACAGGATCCCAGAAATGCTTCATTGATTTCCATTCCGCAGGCTTCTTCTGCAGGCACAACATTGTCTACAAAATCAGGTTTTGCAACTACAGGACGGACTTTTGATAAATCAAATGTATATTCTCTCGCATAAACTGCATCCGGATCACTGTGATATACAGCCTTTGGCTCACGTCCATGTTCTTTCAGATATTCAATAGCTTTCTCATCTGCTTCAAAGATACCTGTCTTTGCACCGGCTTCTACTGCCATGTTGCAAAGCGCCATACGATCACTGATACTGAGTGTTTTCGCACCCTCGCCTGTAAATTCCATTGCCTGATAGTTACATCCATTTGCTCCGATTTCCCCAATGATTGTAAGAATCAGATCTCTTGCGTAAACTCCTTCCGGAAGTTTACCTGTCAGATTAAATTTTACGCTCTCAGGAACCAGTACCCATGAAGTACCTGTTACCATACCATAAAGGAAATCTGTACATCCTACGCCTGTTCCAAATGCACCTAATGCACCGTATGAACAGGTATGGCTGTCTGCACCAAAGATCAGTTCACCCGGACGGACATAATTCTCGATCATAACCTGATGGCAGACACCTTTTCCTTCCCAGAAATCAATGTTATGTTCTTTTGCAAAATCTCGCATCTTCTTCTGAGATGCTGCTGTTTTCGGGCTGTCAGATGGTACATTATGATCCACGATAAACACCAGCTTGCTTGTATCTGCAATGTGCGGATTTTTCAATTTATTGTTATACATATCAACCGTAAGATGTGTGGTTCCATCATTACTCATGAGACGATCAAGTTTAACTGTATGGATATCTCCCGGTTTTACGCTGTCAACACCTGCTGCCGCAGCAATAATCTTTTCTGCAATTGTCATTCCCATTTTACTTCTCCTCCTTGTTCAGAGATGCGATCAGACCACCCTGATTCAAAATATTCTGCATATATTCCGGAAGCTTTGTACAGGAATATGTTTTTCCGTTAGCTTCAACTGTTCCCTCTGACATATGAAGAACCATCTTATCTCCGGTATTTACTTCGTCCGGAAGATCTTTGCAGACAATTACCGGCAAACCAATATTAATAGAGTTTCTGTAAAAGATTCGTGCAAAAGATTTTGCTACAACTGCCTGTACTCCCAACGCTTTCAGAACACCAGGCGCCTGCTCTCTGGAAGAACCACATCCAAAGTTTTCTCCACCTACCACGAAATCTCCCGGTTTTACTTTCTTTGAAAAATCCGGATCCAGAGATTCAAATGCATGACCTTTCATCTCATCCAGATTAGGAAGTAACAGATACTGTGATGCTATGATCTGGTCTGTATCCAGGTCATTATGAAATTTAAAAATTGTTCCTGTTTCCATAAAAACTGTTTCCTTTCTATATCATTTTATCTTTTTACAATTTATCACTTGTCTCTCTTTAACGATTTAGTCAGATAAATTCTTTTCCTATTTTAGCACAAAAGACAGGAGATTGAAAACGCCTGTTTTCAATATTCCTGTCTTTTTTTACAATCGTTATTACATTAACTCTTTTAAAACAGAATGTCCAATTGTTCCCTCAGGCATTGGCACTCCAAAATTCTCCGCCACAGAAGCACCGATCACAGCAAAAGTATCTTCGTCTTTTATCGCACCGCCATTTTTCATTCTCTTTGAGTAAGCAATGAATGGTACATATTCTCTTGTATGGTCAGTTCCTGTATAAGTCGGATCATTTCCATGATCTGCAGTGAGAATAAGCAGATCATTCTCTCTCATTTCTTCTAACAACACACCCAGATTTTTGTCAAATTTCTCAATCTCTTTTCCGTAACCTTCCACATTTCTTCTGTGTCCCCATAATGCATCAAAATCTACAAGATTAACAAAACATAACCCTCTGAAATCTCTCTTGCAGATTTCAATTGTCTGCTCCATTCCATGTACAGAGCTGTCTGAATGATGAGTTTCTGTAATGCCTTCTCCGCAAAAAATATCATGAATCTTTCCAACACCGATCACATCAAATCCATGATCTTTCAACACGTTTAACGTGGTAAGTCCGGTGGGTTTCAATGCATAATCATGACGGTTACTGGTACGTTTAAATTCACCTTTTTTCTTACCAATGTACGGTCTTGCAATAACTCTGCCAACTCTCCATTCATCCTTCATGGTAATTTCTCTTGCAATTTCACAGCAACGGTACAGATTCTGAAGATCAAAAGTTTCTTCATTTCCGCAGATCTGAAGAACAGAATCTGCTGAAGTATAAACAATCATTGCACCCGTCTGAATCTCCTCTTCGCCCAGTTCCTCAATAATCTCCGTTCCGCTTGCGCTCTTGTTTCCTATCACTCTTTTTCCACATCTTTTCTCCAGTTCTGCGATCAATTCCGGCGGGAACCCTGTTTCTGTAAAGGTTTTAAATGGTTTTTCTGTTTTGATTCCCATCATCTCCCAGTGTCCGGTCATGGTATCTTTTCCATTGCTAGCTTCACCCAGATGCGTATATCGCCCCTTGGGATTCTCAACACCCGCCATTTTTCCTGCCGGATGAAGATTCAGCATTCCCAGTTTTCTAAGATTTGGAATCTCCAGAGAACCCATTTTCTCAAGAATATGTCCAAAAGTATCCACCCCGATGTCACCAAATTTTGCTGAATCCGGCATTGCCCCGATCCCCAGAGAATCAAGTACAATTACAAAAATTCTGTCGTAATTTTTCATTTATGTTTACTCCTTCTCTTACATTTTATTAATCGCTGACCTTTTCCTGTCCCCTTTTATTGGTCATTCACTTTTTTTACTTTTCGCAATTAAAAATCACTTGCAATGATGGGCGTTTACCTTATATTTCTCGGGAATTTATCAGATTTCGTAGTCCAAATCCCAGCGGTAGCAAATCCTTCAGTGTGTAGATATCATAATGCTCTTTATCTATTGCCAGAATAATCCGAAATGTCTCCGGATCACAGAACTCCATCATTACCTGACGGCAGACACCACAGGGAGCTGTATACTCTGTCAAAATCCCATCTTTTCCACCCACAATACAAATTGCGTCAAACTCCCTGACGCCTTCGCTCACTGCTTTAAAAATTGCGGTTCGTTCTGCACAGTTCGTAGGTGTATATGCTGCATTTTCAATGTTACACCCTGTATAAATCTGTCCGTTTTTTGTAAGTAATGATACACCAACCTTAAAATTTGAATAGGGTGTATAAGAAAATTTGAGCTGTTCCATTGCGGTCTCAATCAGTTTTCTGATCATTGATTTTTCCAGATTCTGCATTCCCTGTCACCTCCGTCCTTACAGAACTTGTCCCTGATCTTCTTTAATCATTCTGCGGATTGCCTCTACAGCTACCCGGATTGCCATATCTGTGTCATGTACAACCGGATTCTCAAGACCCAGCTTCTCTCTCTCCTGATTTGCCAATACCAACAGACAGGAACCCATCCTCGCCCTGAGTTTACCGGCTACGATGAAAAGTGCCGCGGATTCCATTTCAGAAGCAAGACATCCCATTCGTTTCCAGGCTTCCCATTTATTGATCAACTCATAACCTGCCGGCATTGCTTCCGGCTCATGCTGTCCATAGAAAGAATCTTTAGACTGTACCACACCTGTATGATATATAAATCCTTTCTCATTCGCAGCTTCAACAAGAGCATTGGTCACATCCAGATTTGCCACTGCCGGATATTCAATTGGCGCATATTCTCTGCTTGTTCCTTCCATACGTACTGCTGCTGTCGCAATTACAATGTCTCCACTTTTTATTTCCGTCTGCATTCCACCACAGGTTCCGATTCTGACAAAAGTATCCGCTCCGCAGCGATACAGCTCTTCCATTGCAATGGACGCTGATGGACCACCAATACCGGTTGACGTTACACTGACCTTCACTCCATCCAGTGTTCCTGTATAAGTGATATATTCCCTGTTGTCTGCGATCAGCACAGGATTATCAAAATACTGTGCAATCTTTACACATCTTTTCGGATCTCCCGGAAGGATCACATAACGGCCCACTTCACCTTTTGCCACTTGAATATGATACTGTCTGTTTACATCTTCTGAGTAATTTTTCATAATCATCCCATCCTTTTCGTTTTCACGTGAAACATCGGTTGCCACTGTTTAACAATCCTCTTAATTAATGCATTTAAGACAGTTCAACAGGATTTCATGTTCTGATGAGCTGAATCAATATACATTATTTACAAGAATTACTATAGTATCTTCCTTTTATTATGATTATAAATCATATACCTGTATGAGAAAAGTTCTTTTTTCGATCTGAATCCAATATCCGTCCATCTGCAAATATATTCCTTGCTTTCGCACTCTGCTGAACTGTCTTAAATGCATTATTTACGAGGATTGCTATAAGTCAAAAATCAAATTCGCTGCATCGAATATTGCTTCCATCCCATCTGGAATCTGTGGTTTATAATTGTTTTCTCTCATTATTAAACATACTCCTCTTATACTCTCTTAAATGTTCTTCTGCATTATTACAGATCTTGTCAAAGACCTTGATACACATATGCCTTTCCTCTTTTGTCAATCCGCTTAAAACATCTTGTGCAAACTGTTTTTGTGCGTTGAGCCCTGCTTCCACAATTAGCGCTGCCCTGTCCAGCAAAACAATCTCAATATGCTTTTTATTATCTTCACTTTGTATTCTTTTAACAAATCCTCTGTTTTCCAGTTTTTTCAATGAAGTTGAAACATGTGATTTTGTTGATTTTCTAATCTTTACTATTTCCGCAGCGGTATTAAGCTGTGGATTATTATGCAGGAACATAAGTATATCATATTCCATCTGTGTTAACTCATACCGGTCACATACCTCGCCAGAAAGCAATTCATAATAGCTTGTAATTGCTTTATGCTTGTCCCAGAAATACATCTTAACCTCCATAATCGTTCTTTTTAGAACGCTTATGGAGTAATACTTCTTCTTTGTCAATTATTTTTCACAAAAATCGAATTGTGTTAGCTGGAAATTGATTATTTTTTATGGAATTTCATGATACGAACATGAGTGAAATCAATAAAGCCGGTACTGGATACAAAATCCCGCACCAGCTTTATTGATTGTAATTAGCTTATTTTTCTAATAGTAAAATGGCTGATTTACCTATCTGTACTCAACGATTTCTTCTCTCTTTTCTCTGACACTTCTTTATCCTCTTTTCTTTGAAATATGAAAGAAAAATTATCCTTTCATATAACAAAACGCTCAGGGCATATTTTACAGTGGTCAAAAGCAATCTTTTTGAAATTTTTGCATTTTTCTATGATATTCAGTAAAAGAAAAACGCCGATGTGATTTCAACTTTTTCAAAAGTCAAAATATATCGGCTGAATCTCTGATAATCATATTTTTATAAATTCTCTCCGGATAATATGGCAAAAACGGTTTCAAATTTTCAAACTTGATATTCTTCTTTTTCATATAATCAATCTATTTGTCAATTCTTCTCCATCCACTTCAGAAATATCTACAACCTCTTTTATCAAATCCAGGAATTGAAGCGTTGCTACATTTTCCGTATCGATTTCACAATAAGGTTTTCGAATAATAACTCGTAAATTAGCCAGCTTGGTTTCTCGATACTCTGTTGTGGCTTTATTTGTATATACTTCATTCAACAAACTTTTGTTTATCTCGTTCTTAAGTTCATCTTTATTCTCGTATATTCTCACTATCGGAATCGTACTCTGTCTGTTCTACATAATC
>ULQZ01050843.1_pt1 | contig 11087 bp, 6 predicted proteins | sample 1955011 | NCBI WGS metagenome assembly ULQZ01 (sample SAMEA4835670, study PRJEB28245) | human gut metagenome | biome: gut microbiome; material: fecal sample | place: Denmark | collected 2008 | reverse complement strand
CCTTTGTCGTATATCTCCCGATGCTTATCCGTATCGTTCCGCCATATTTTTTACTGCCTATAACATCATGTATCAGCGGTGCACAGTGATATCCTGTCCTTACGGCTATATTGTATTCTCCGTCAAGTATTGTCCCGGCATCATCAGATGCATATTTTTCAAAAGCTGCTGAAATAACAGCTATGTGATTTTCAAACTCCTCCTCTTTCTCTGGTTTCTGAAAAACAATTATCCCATCCAGTTTTTCTATTTTTTCAAGCATGTATCTGAACATTTTGTCCTCATGCTGCCTTATTTCATTAAAATCTGTCTCGATTGAATCTATCCCATATTTCAACGCCCCTATCGCCGGAACATTTAAACTTCCCACCTCATATTTGGATATACCTGTTTCCGGCAAGTCGAGATTTAAAGAGTCCTCTCCGTTTCCACCAAATATCACCGGATTTAACTTTTTGTCACGCTCAAATATCCTGCTGTTTGTCACAAAACCGCCAACACCAAAAAGTCCGTACAGTGATTTGTGTCCCGCAAATATAAGTATATCTATATCAGTTTCTTTAAGGTTTATTTTAATATTTCCTGCTGCCTGTGCCGCATCTGCAAACACCACTGCCACATATTCTTTTGCCATGTGTGCTATCTTCTCAAACGGCAATATATACCCTGTAACATTACTTGCCATATTTATACATACAAAATCAGGCTCATCACACATAAACTGATATTCAATCTCTTCTATATCCAGATACCCCTTATTGTCTGTTGCAAGTAATTTTATTTGAATGCCTGTCTTTTTTCTTACAGCCTCCAGTGTCCTCATAACCGCATTATGCTCATACGGCGATACATATACTGTCATATTTTCTTTAAAATCATATCCTAACAAAACGCTGTTAGCTGCTTCTGTTGCAGAAGATGTAAAAACAACATCATTTACATCCTCTGCCCCAAAAAACTCTGCTATTTTTGCTCTCGTTCCATTTATCACATCTGTTGCTTTTCTTGCAAGTTCGTAACTTCCTCTCCCCGCATTTACCGACATCTCTCTTGTAAGCATATCCATTTTTTCATAGACCTCTTCCGGCTTTGGATATGTAGTTGCCGCATTATCCAAATAAATCATAAAAGTGTTTCCCCCCTTGTGCTTAACCGACAATATCTCCTAAAACTTTTAATACCGCACTCACCTGTGCGTTTTTGTCATAATTATTTTCCCTAAGCACTTCCCATATTTGTGCTTCTATCAAATCTGTCGCTGGAGATTCATCATACTCCGAAAGTTTACATTTAACCTGCCTGCCATCCACAGTATCCATAGTAAACGATACAGCATTTTCAGTTGTGTTTTCTTTTTTTATCATATGTTCAAGTTCATCATATGATTTTTTAAGCTCCTGTTTAAAGATTTCTATTGTCTCATCTTTATAATCTCTTAGAACAAGACCTGTTAATCCCTCTGAAATCCTGTTAATAATTTTTTCTTCATTGTTCAAATCATTGTCTGTCACGCATTTAAATAGTATTGAGGCTGAATAATCTAATACCACTCCATTAAGTTTTTCTTTGTTTTTCTCTGACCAACGCTCAAATATAGTTCTCAGAGAACTTTCTTTTAAATTGCTTGTACTTTGGAATGTATTTTTCACTATTCCTGTAAGTTTTTCAAGCAGCTTATCATACATCTCCTCAATTTTTAATTTATATACCTTCAATTCATTTACACATTTCTCATAATCAATGCCATCTCCTTTGACAGAGTCCATTAATTCAGGTAATCTCTCAAATAAATACTCTCTTGCACTCTGAATATTTCCGGCGAGGTCATTTCTAAACAATTCACACTTTTTTGCCATCTCGCCGTTATTATCATTTGAAAAACTTATATCGGGTGATGCGTATTTACAAAATCCGGGTAAACTTCGGTACCATTGCTGTATTCCATTAGATAACATTCTAAGTTTCTTTATAGGAGTATCCATAAGCTTACTGTCCGCTGATGAAACTGTACTATCCTGCCATATGTCAAACAAACCTATGATTTTCTTTAAATATTCTTCTTTTTTTCTGTCATCAGGTTCAATATATAAATAACATTTTTCAGGCTCTTCATCTGCCTTGGCAAGAATCTGAGCTGAGATTTCATTTTCAATTTTGTCGTAGTATACAAGCGGTGTTCCATATCTCTTTGAAAGACTGTACGCAATATATATAGGTATTATTCCATTTCTCACTCCAAAGTCTCTCCCTTTTATCTCTGTATACAATTTTTCAAAACAATTTTTATTTCCGACACTATCCGTTATAAATTCATCTATCTTTTCAATAAGTTCCGCTATATCACCGTCTGCATTTTCAGCAAATTCTGAACCAACCACCAATCCTTTATTTTTTATAACAGCCCTGTATATTGTAGCTTCACTGCTTGTACCTCTGTCCCATAAACTCATGTCCTCGTGCGCAAGAAGCTTTTCGATAATATTGGCTCTGGCTTTTTTTATCGGAGCAGTTATCTCATTTTTATTTATAAGCTCATGATTTACACATGGTGTCTTTCCATAATAAGAACTGCATATTGATGATAATAATTTTTGTAATTCTGTAGCTGTATCTGCCTTCGTCTCTTTTAACACCCTGCATCCATTCTGATTTTCCGCATATAAATACAATGGACTGTTCTCCCCCGGCATATAATAGTCCTGAATTCTGCTGTTGATTTCATAGATAACATCATCAAGACAAAAAAATGATTCCTCAAATGCAGTCTCATTTTCCTTTAAATATTTTTCATCACTTCGTATTGCTTTTATTGCATAATACTTTTTTATACACTCTTCAAAGTCTACAGGCTCATTTGGATATACCATTACTATTCGCTCATTTAAATTATTTTCAAAATTCTGCTCCAGCTTTTGTATTTCAAATTCACCAACACACAAAAACAGTTTTCCGTCTGCGAAATCATTTTGTGTTAATGCAGTATCTATACTGCCTTTCAGATATTTCTCATTTTCTAACTTCTTTCCGTCCTCAAGACAATACTCAAAATATCTTGTCATTTTCTTTTTGTCATTATATTCTTTAGGCAGTTCATATCGTTTGTTTGCAGTTTCCCTGAAGCACTCAGCGATAGTTCGATTTGTAATTTTGACTTTATTTTTTCTCTTTTCAATCTCATTTTCCAGGTTCGCATCTGTGTTTATTCTAAATACATAGCTGTCACTTCTCTGCCTGTAGTTTAAATATCCGTAACTAATCAATGCCTTTTTTGCATCATCGTACAGATTTCTGTTATCTTCTAAGCATACCATGCTCATGATACATTTATCATTTGGTATAAGTTCCGTTTGATTCAACATATTTAACAGAGCTATTGATTTTATGATTTTTGTCATGTACTCAAAAAGTCTTTCACCGTAATACGCCTCTTTTGCCGCTTTTTGCTTCTCAATATCTATCTTTTTTATAAGATATTTTGCTTTGATATACTCAGAATGACACCTTTCGTTTAAAACATCTTTCTCAAAAATATAAGCAAAATAGTCAAATACAGTGTCCGCTGATACCAGTGTATCCGCTCCCTGTACATGTTCTTTTACAAATCTTGCAAGTGTATTGGGAGCGTTATCCGACATAAAAGTAAATACCGTTCTTTCGTTCTGCCCAACTTTTTCACTTATCTTTACAAGAATATATGTTGTAAGAGGTGCCATCGGAAAACATCCCCTTACAATAATCTTTTCATAGTCTTTTTTGTCAAATATCGTATACATATTTGTCATATTGTAAGTTCTGTTGACAATATCATTGATTTTTATACCATATTCATCAAAATATCCCGGTAATGCACTGTCATTCTTTTGAATTACATTCATCATCAATTCATAATAATTCTGGGCACTTGTTCTAAATACAACTTCCTGTAATCTTCCCTCAACACCTCTAAAAGAATTTAATATCTGTGGTGACAAAAAATTACCATACTCCCTGATACTCTTATGTGCAATAAATATATGTCTTATATCAGGCTCTTTTGACGCATTACAAAGCTCACACATAGACTGTATAAGTTCCATGTCTTTTGAGGTTTCTCTATTGTCCTCGCCCTCAATAAATTTGCTGAACTCATCAAATACTATGACGATACCGGCAAAACCATATTTTCTTAATTCATATGCAACATTTTCATAAATTTTTGGAATATTGTTTTCAAGCAGCGGATTAAATTCACTGCCCGCAGTTAACTTTTTATATATCTTTTTAAATAACACAAGAGTTTTACTGTCATTTTCACATATTTCTTTTCTGAATGTTTGAACGTCATATCTGTTTTCTTTTAATTCATGAACAAATTTTTTATATGTATCCGGATATTCTCTCTTCCAAAAATCCACTTTTGCTGTAATTTCATCAAACACAGAATCAGGCATAATTTCTGACAATTTTTCTCTTTGTAACGCTTGAAATAATGCAAGTCTGTACGATGTTTCAAGACCTGAACGTCCAAAACTAATTATTATAGGAAGATATTTTTTCTTCCTGCTTTCCTCACACAGAATATTCTTTTCAATTTCCTCCTCAAGCTTTTTGTTTTTATTCTTAATTTTATTATAAAAATTAACGATTGATTTATGCCACTTTTTATCATCCCTGTTTCTTAAAAGTGCCAGGAGCACAAGAAGAAGATGTGATTTTCCTTTTCCATAAGGTCCAACCAGCAATGTCGCTTTATTATTTCCTTTTTCAAATATATTTTCTAAATATGTCTCTAACACATCCAGTGTACTTTTTGCCGGAATAAATTCGTCTATCTTATTTGTCTTATCTATATCAAACCTTATATTTACAGATGTCTGAAATCTTTCATCTATTTTTATGACATCTTTTAATACCATCAGTATTTCCTCCTGATTTATAATTTTATTTGTATATAAACTTTAAAACTTCTTCTCTTGTTTTTATTGAGTTTTCTTCAAAATATACAATATCAAGTCCCGCTGTCCTGTCTATCCTCAGATACCCCTCATGTTCAAGCCGGTCAAGACTATCATTCAATACAATTCTTCCAAGTCCAAATATTCTTCCGGGACTGTTTTCATCTTCAAGCAGTTTTTCAATACTCACGCTTGTTCTCCCGTTTTCTTCAATGAGCCCTGTCTTTTCAAGGTAACCGCATATTCCAAACAACACGGCGAGACTGCTTATATCATTTTCTTTTATCTCATTTCTTGAGTATATATTCCTGCTTTTGGATAAAAGATTGAGTTCTGCCAAAGGACAATGTAATTTTTCCTCGGGATTTTCATTTTTTCTGTCATCGAAATACATCTGCAAAAGCACCGCACAATCATTTGAGAGGGATTTATCGGAAATTTTTTCTCCATATGTTCTTTTATAGAGTTCATTTTCCATCATTGACTCGAGTTCTCTTCTGTTAAATCTCTCCTCACCTACAATGTTAAAAAACAAATTCCACACTGTAGCTTCCCTATAATTTGATGCAATGTTATAATGAATTATCCAAAGCGTATCTTTATTTTCAATATATCTGTCATTGTCAAGAATATATTTGCCTGTTTTCGATATAAAATGTCCCTTTTTATTTTCATATTCTAAAGGAGAAAGTTTTGAATCTTTAACAATAAGTCCCGCTGTCAAAAGCCAGTATCTTATTGATTTCGACATAGCTGAACCAACACCCAATGCATCTGCCCCCTCATTATTTTTCTTTGAGAAAAGTTCCGGGTTCTTTGCTATCTCTACCAGTCCTTTTGTCAGCCATCCCTCTCTTATATAAAAACTTCCGTTTCCTTTTAATGTAATCTTATCTTTCATATATCACCTTTTTATTGACAGTACCTTTCTCATATAACATCCAACCGAAAAATGACCTACACACTCCTGACATCTTTTGCATTTTTCGTCATCAATACAGTAGTCTGCCATTCTGTTTATATCTTCACCTTCCCTAGATGTTTTTACTTTTATGGCACCAAATCTACACACACTTTCACATGCCCTGCACCCAAGACACATCTGATATTTTGTTATCTGACAATCAAGTTTTCTTTTCGCTTCATCTGCATCTTTTGCACGCATCAGTTCCGGATGGTCAACAAGTATCTTAAGGTTTTTTGTTCCCATTTTTCCCTGAAGCCTGAGCACTGACACACTGTTTTTATCTACGACATAGACTTCTCCAAGCCTCTTATCTCCGAGTTCCTCTACAATCTTTCCAAATGGCTTGAACATTTCATAAAGCGTCGGCGTAATTTCTCTAGTCAATTCATAATTAAATGCCAAACTCTCTTTTACACATCTCTCAAAATTCACGATAGAATTTTTTGCAAATTTAACTCCGTTTCCACCTTGTCTTGCTTTCCAGTTTCCGCTGTCTACATAGACATCAGGGTCTTTCTTGCCGACACTTTTTGCAAAATCAATAAGCATCTTATGAAATTTTTCATACTGCTCTTTCATAAAAATTTTTGACAAAAACTCTGACCATGAACTGTTGTTAGGACAGCACCAGCAGCCGACTCTCGAATATCCAAGCCTGTATGCCCTGTTGAAAATAATATCTCTGGTAAGTATATAGAGCCACACGTCAAAGTCATACCATGATATAATCGGTGCACAGACTTCCTGCTTACTTATTTTGGATGATTCAGACACCCTGTCATATTTATTTCTGCTATTCGACTCGCTTCTTCTTATTCCCTGAAAAGAAAGAACTTTTACTTTATTGGCATAGATTGTCTCTATTTTTCTGTTTATCGCTCCAGTCTTAAAAATAGTACAGCACCATCTCATAACCCTGCTTGGTGGACCTACTACCTTGCACAAATCTTCAAAATTCTTGTCCTTATTTTTAGATGAAATCATCAGTGTTTTAGGATTATACTCTTTATATTCCTTGATATAGTTGTAAGTCTCCGGAAATTCAAGTGTAGTATCTCCGAAAAGATGACATATATCCGCCCTGCCTGTTGCCCTTTTTACTAAATCCGCTACAACTGTCGAATCTTTTCCCCCGCTAAAGGATATAAATATTTCTCTGTCCTCATATCCTCTGACCTTTTTATTTATTTGTACTATCGCATCATCATCTATATCGTTAAATCTGTTTTTATTTGCAGTAATGAATCTTTGAACCATGCCATCAAAAAATTCTGTATTCAGTGTTTTTATTCTTTCATCAAATTTTTCTCTGATTTTATCCGTATCCTGATTTATCAGTCCACTGATTTTTATCTTCATATTTTTTCCGTCAGCATAGTAAATGTTTCCGCTTCCGTTCCATATGGAAACATCATCAAATTCACCTTTTTTCTTTCCAAGAAGTATTTCTAAAAGTATCTTTTCTTCCGGAAAAACAATACGGCAGTCTTTGACAAACTTTCTCCCTCTTTTACCGCAACAGCTGCATTTTTGCTCATATAAAGGTACTTTGCAATCATTGCACCAGTAAAGCATGGAGTCCACAACCAGATGTTTTCTGCTTCTGCAGATAGGACACTCTATATTTCTGTCAAAATCCTCATTGTCACGAACTATATCATTATTATTCAGTATATCAAACACATAATACTTTCTTTCATTTTCCTTAAGCTTATCAACATCTGTAGTTTTATTCTTATCGTGATTTCCATAGCATTTGTAAAAAATCATTTTCTCCACCATTCCCGCATTTTTTAAAGCAAACTTAATGGATCTATCCCAAGATATGAACATATCTCAAGCATCTCGGTAGCATTCATTTTTCTGTCTGCATTTCCAAGCAGCAAATCTAAATCCACTTTTGTGTTTTCTGATATCTCCGCCGCTGAAATATTATTTTTTCTGATATATTCAACAATTTCTCTTGTAATTTCCATTGTTACCACCTCTTTTTCTTGTTTTTCAAGAAACGTATATAGTGCTTCTATTATACTCTTGTAATAAAAGAAATTCAACCATACGTTTTCCTAAATACAGAGAATGGTATTGATATTCTTGACACTATGGTTTTTAGTCTGATACTATTTAACTATTAAACTGATTTAAATTTTAACGTATGATTATTAATAAACTGGAACTTATCCGACAATATATAATAAATAATGAATGTATTATAGAAATGAGGTTCAAAATGAAAAATCCCGTTATTGCAAAAATGCTTAAATATTATCGAAAAGCAAATAACCTTTCTGTGGATGATATTGCAGCATATTTGGATGAATGCGGCATATCTGTCGCAAACAAAACAATTTACGGCTGGGAAAGCGGTCAGACCCAGCCCGATGCCGATATTCTCCTATATCTCTGTAAATATTACCGTATCACTGATATTCTAGGTACGTTTGGCTATTCAAAAAAGAAGAAACCTGAAACTATTACCTATTCTCTTAAAGAAAGAGACCTTGTAGATGCATACAGAAAAAACATAAATATGCAGGCTGCTGTCGACAAACTTTTAGATTTAGATAAATAATCTTTAAATAAACAAAAAATCTCCCACCTCTCATCTATGAGAGGCGGGAGAACAAACTTTATCTGCCATATGCAAATCCGTCTCCTTTTATGTCCAAACCGATACCTATCTTATTTTCATAATAACATTTGTTTTCTCAACATCGCCGTAAGCTGTCAGTTCTATTTCTTCATATTCATCGGAATTTGTGATTATTACCGGGGTAACTGTATTGTATCCTGCATTTCGTATTCCCACTAAATCACATTCAAGCAAAGGCTGTCCCTTTGTCACTTTATCGCCCTCTTTTACAAGTGCTTTATAATACTTTCCTTCAAGTTCAACAGTATTTATTCCAACATGAATAAGAATTTCAACACCATTATCTCCTGTTATTCCAATTGCATGAAGTGTGTCAAATAAGGTTGAAACTTCTCCGTCAACAGGTGCAGTCACCAGACCTTCTTTTGGAATGACAGCCATACCTTTTCCTAATATCTCATTTGCAAATATGTCATCAGGAACTTCTGACAATTTTATTGCTTCTCCTTTTAAAGGTGAATAAAGCTCTTTTGCTGACTCTTGTAAAACTTCCTTACTCTCCGGTAAATTTTTTGTTTTATTTACCGCCTTTTCTTCTTTGCTTTCTTCCTTATTCTCTTCTTTTGTTCCTCCTGCTATATTAGCAATGGCGATAAACTCATCATATACCTTGTTTACGGCACTTGTTCCAAAGATTATCTGAAGCTGTCCCGATGCTTCAAATACTCCTTTAACACCCTCTATATTTTCAATCTCTTCTTTATTACATTTACTGTTGTCTGCAATTACAAGTCTCAATCGTGTAGCACAATGTGCAGCAGAAACTATATTTTCTCTACCACCTATTTTTTCTACAACCTCTTTAGCTGTACTCCTGTAATCCATATTTTCTTTCTCCAATTCTCCCAAAGCCTTTTATGCATTTATTATCATTATTGGTTCACGGGTAACATTTCTCAAACTGCTTATTCCATATCCCTCACAATTTTTCTGATAGGCAGTACACATGCCGGTGATACTGAAAGTTCATCTATTCCCATTTCGACAAATCTTTCTGTAAGTTCAGTATCAGCACCAAGTTCGCCGCAGATTCCTGCCCATATTCCTTCTTTGTGTGCATTATCAATAACCATCTGTATCATTCTTAAAATTGCCTCATGATGAGGATTGTAAAACTCATCAAGTTTTGAGTTCTGACGGTCTATTGCGAGTGTGTACTGCGTCAAATCATTTGTGCCTACACTGAAGAAGTCAACTTCTTTTGCCAAAAGGTCACTTATGATGGCTGCTGCCGGAGTCTCAATCATGATTCCCTCCTCAACTTCACCAATCCCTACGCCTGCTGCAATAAGTTCATCCCTCACCTGTTTTGAAATCTCTTTTATTCTTCTAACCTCGTCAACAGATGTAATCATAGGATACATGATAGCAATATTTCCATATGCACTCGCTCTGTATAATGCACGAAGCTGTGTCTTAAATACTTCCTCTCTTGTAAGGCAGATCCTTATAGCCCTGTAACCCATTGCAGGATTTTCCTCTTTTTCAAGATTAAAGTAATCAGCCTGCTTGTCAGCTCCTATATCTAATGTACGAATTATAACTTTCTTTCCCGCCATTGTCTCAGCAACCTGTTTGTATGCCTTAAGCTGTTCATCCTCTGTCGGATAATCACTCGCCTCAAGATAGAGGAACTCACTTCTAAACAGTCCTATTCCTGCCGCATCATTCTGAACTACAGCCGCAAGGTCTGAAGGATTTCCTATATTGGCATATAATTTTATTTGTTTTCCTGATTTTGTAACCGTATCTTTCCCTTTAAGGCTCTGTAAAAGCTTTTTCTGCTCTTTAGCTGCTTCCTGTTTCTTTAAATACTCATTTAATGTCTCCTCGTCAGGCTCAACAATAATCTTTCCCTCGAAACCATCAATAATTCCTTTTTTTCCGTTCCATTGTTCATCAATCTCAACACCGATAAGGGCCGGTATTCCCATTGTTCTTGCAAGTATTGCCGTATGAGAATTTGAAGAACCGTATCTTGTGACAAATGCAAGAAGTTTTGTCTTGTCCATCTGGACTGTCTCACTCGGTGCAAGATCATCAGCCACTACTATTACAGGTTCATCTCCTATATCGCTGTCGCTTGTCTTTCCGCAAAGCACTGAAATAACTCTTTCCGAAATATCTTTTACATCAGCAGAACGAGCCTTGAAATAATCATCCTCCATATTTGCAAACATTTCTGAAAAATTATCTCCGGTTACACCTACTGCATACTCTGCATTAATCTTCTGTGATGTGATGATATTTTTTACGGAATCGTTATAATCATCATCCTCAAGCATCATAGCATGAACCTCAAAAATCTCCGCATTCATCTCTCCGACTTCTTTCAATGCCTTCTCATAAAGACCGTGAAGCTGTTCAATGGCTTTTTCTCTTGCTGCTTCGTATCTTGCAATCTCGCCCTCAGAATCATCCGTCTTTTTTCTTACAACAACATTCTGATTTTTTGAATAAAAACTTATTTTTCCGATTGCAATACCGCCAAAAATTTTCTTTCCATAATATTCTTTCATAATATTAGTCCTCC
>ULQZ01051850.1_pt1 | contig 11111 bp, 9 predicted proteins | sample 1955011 | NCBI WGS metagenome assembly ULQZ01 (sample SAMEA4835670, study PRJEB28245) | human gut metagenome | biome: gut microbiome; material: fecal sample | place: Denmark | collected 2008 | reverse complement strand
GGTAGAACAGTTGGTTCTGGTGCTGTTGCTACAATCATTGAGTAATTGTTATTAATACAGTTCTTTCAAGGGTTTCCGAGGTTATCGGAAACCCTTTTTTGCGCGAGCAGCTCCTTGAGAAGTCATGGGCAGTTCGCAGTCGTGCTCGCGAAGTAATGAGCTAGAATATGATAAAAAGAGGAGTACAACATGCTATACATAATGCGTCATGGCAGGACGGACTGGAATGTACGTCATAAATTGCAGGGCAGAACTGATATACCTCTTAATGATGAGGGAAGAATGATGGCGGCAGAGGCTGGGGAAAAGTATGCAGATATACATTTTGATGAGTGTTATTCATCACCTTTGGCAAGAGCAAAAGAGACAGCCGAGATTTTTCTCAAAGGAAGAGGAGTACCTGTATATACAGATGACAGACTTGTTGAGATGGGATTTGGAATATATGAGGGAATAGAGAATTCATTTGCAATAAAGGATTGCCCAATTAATTCTCTTTTTAAAAATCCAGAGGATTATGTGACGGTTGAAGGCGGGGAAAGTTTTGAACAGCTTTTTGCAAGAACAGGGGAGTTTATAGACAATGTAGTTATGCCACAGGTAAATAGTGGCAAAGATATACTGATTGTTGGTCATGGTGCCATGAACTGCAGTATTATAGCAAAATTCAGAGGAACACCACTGGATAAATTCTGGGATGGAATGACTGATAATTGTCAGGTGGTAAAGCTTATATAATATTATAAAGCACAATTTTTACGATTTATTCAGACCAAATCATGCTAGGTTTCGTATATAAGTATAGAAGTTAATAAATGAGACTTTGACTTACAACGGAAGGTTAGGATGGTGATTGGGATGAGTAGGAGAGATGGCAGGAGAAAATACAAAAGAATAGGAAAAAGGAAGAATCAAATATTCCTTGTAATGATGACTATACTGGCATGTACGGTAGCAATTGTATTAACAGTCAAGATGAATAATAAGAATGTCAGCAAAGGTGTAGCAGTAGGTGCAGAATATACAGCAATTAAGAGCGATGGTAATGTGACGGAGGAACAGCTTTCTGTAAGTGAAGAGACTGTAAATGATTTACCAGATGTATACAGAATAGAATGCTATGAATCGCTTAATCAGAATCCAGAGCTGCCAACAGGATGCGAGATTACATCGTTAACATCCGTACTGAATTATTATGGATGTAATGTTGATAAAACAACTATGGCAGATGAATATCTTAAGAAAGGCAATGGCAGCTTCTACGAAATGTTTCTTGGTAATCCAAGGGATAACACAAGTTATGGATGCATGTCACAGCCAATTGTTAATGCAGCTAATAAATATTTCAAGGTTAATAATATGTCAGCAGTTGCAAAGAATATAAGCGGAACAGATTTTAAAGAGATTCTTGGTATGGTTGCTCAGGGTGATCCGATAGTAATATGGAATACAATAGATATGAGACAGCCATATGAATCTAAGACATTTGTATTTAATGGGAAAGAATACACATGGATGTCTCCAGAACATTGTGTTGTAATTACAGGATATGATCTTAATAAGAATATTGTTTATATAATGGATCCTATGGAAGGTAATGTAACAAGGAATCTTGAGACATTTCAATCAAGATATGAAGCGATGCACAGCCAGGCTGTCTATATTATAGAATAATTAAGGGAGGGCAATATTGTCCTCCCTTTAGTCATGTTATTAGTTTGATTTAATATTGTGCCTTGCATTAAGCTTTTTGGCACAATGTATGAATGCAGGGAACAAAAATGCGTCAGCAGCAATCCATGCGATTGGTGAGGCGAGGCATGCACCCATGAATCCAATACTTGGAATGAGTATGATGGCTGCAAATGCACGGCCAATCATCTCTAAGATACCTGCTGATATTGCAAATACTGAGAAACCCATACCCTGTATGCAGAAGCGGACCACGTTAACACCTGTAAGTGGAATGTAGAAGCATGCAGATGCAAGGATGAACTGTCTTGTAAGAGCAATAATTGTTGTCTCAGATGCATTAACGAATAATAATGCAATATAATCTGTAGTGAAATACAGTGCAATAAGAGAAAGAACACTGTATACTGAACCGATTATCATAGCGGAGCGTACGCCCTGACCAAGTCTTTTAATCTTGGCAGCTCCAACATTCTGTCCGGCATAGGTTGCCATGGTTGAGCCGAGTGCATCAAATGGACAACAGGTAAAGTTGAACATCTTAGAACCGGCAGTCATTGCGGCTACATATGTTGAACCAAGTGTATTGACAGCAGCCTGAAGGATTGTACTTCCGATGGCTGTTATTGAATACTGGAGTCCCATAGGAACACCGTTCATACACAGGTTAGTGATAAATCTTCTATCAAGTACCCTTTCTGATTTGTCACCTTTTAAGATGTCATATTTCTTATACATATATATAAGGCAGGTAAGTCCCGAAATTAACTGTGATGTTACAGTTGCCCAGCCAGCTCCGGCAACCCCCATCTTACATACAAGAATAAGAAAGAAATCAAGTACTACATTTATTATTGAAGAAAGCACAAGGAAAACTACAGGTGTCTTACTATCGCCAAGCGAACGGATAACACCGGACACCATGTTGTACAGGAATACAGTTGGGATTCCTATGAATATAACTACTATGTAATTGTAGGCATGGTCAATAATATCTGCCGGTGTATTCATGATAATAAGTATTCTGCGGCAGAATATTACGGATGCAAGCGTAAGCACTATGGCAAACACAATACTGCAGATATATCCGTTAAATACATATTTTCTAAGGTCAGCAGGCTTCTTTGCACCAAAGCATTGGGCAACCGGAATCACGAATCCGTTACAGACTCCCATACAGAAACCGATTATCATGAAGTTGATAGAACCTGTTGCTCCAACTCCGGCAAGAGCTTCAACACCGAGAGTTTTACCAACGATTATTGTGTCAACAAGGTTGTAGAACTGCTGAAACAGCATTCCGAACAGCATTGGAACTGCGAATCCAAGAATATGCCTGGAAGGCGAACCATTTGTCATGTCTTTTACCATAGGATTTCCTCACTTTCGTATATTTATAAAGCCAAATGATTATACTATATTTTTGCAAACTGTCAAACTGATTTTGCACGAATTTGAATTAATTTAACGAATTATTGTCTTAATATGAAATGTCTGTTAAAATGCATAGGTAATATTTATGCGGAGGCAGATATGAAGAAAACTTTTGATGTTAAGAGACTTACAACACTGGCATTGCTTACAACAATAGCGCTGACAATATTTGTTGTGGAATCAGCAATACCTACGCTTGTTCCAATACCGGGAGTTAAATTAGGACTTGCCAATATAGTCACACTTTTTGTGTTAAAAAGATATAAATTCAGTGATGCAGCGATTGTGTTAGCTATGAGAATTATACTTGCTACAATATTTACAGGGCAGGCAGTATCATTTATATATAGTGTAAGTGGTGGATTCTTATGTCTTATTGTGATGGCAGCTGTTAATAAATTGCTTAGGGGACAGTATATATTCCTTACAGGTATACTTGGCGCGGTGTCGCACAATGCAGGTCAGATTCTTGCTGCATTTTTCATACTCAGATTGTCAGGTATATTTGCGTACATGCCGTTCCTTGTGATAAGCGGTGTTATAACAGGTCTGTTTACGGGCCTTGTGTGCTTCTTTGCAGACAAATATATTCCTAAAAAATATACTATGTAGCAGATGGAGGAGATTGTGAAAAAAAGAGTTATTGCAGTGGTGGCTGTGATTGTCCTGCTTGTCGGGGCAAGTGTGGCTTCTATTATATATATGAAATCAGGAAAGAATAACGGCAGAAAGACCGCTTATATATACAGAGATAACGAATTGTTAAGAACTGTTTCGTTAGATGACGTTAAGAATCCGTACACATTCAGGATTGAATATGGGGATGGAGAGTATAATGATATTCTTGTCGAGAATGGAAAGATTAAGATTGCTGATGCAAGCTGTCCGGATAAGCTGTGTGTAAATATGGGATATATATCTGAACCTTTAATGCCAATCACATGTCTGCCAAATCATCTTGTTATCAGAATTGTGAATGACGGCGAAGAATCGCCGTCACTCGATGGTGTTGTGTATTAATCATTTCATCCAGCGGCCAGAAGCACCACATGGAAGAACAAGTCCGTTGCTTGAAACAGGAAGACCTACTTCCTGTGAATCACAGTGTCCGCCAAAGCTCTTAAGCTCTGTGCTTAACATATAAGTAAGAACGGCCGGCTGAAGACCTGTAGTGTATGAATTAATAAGGAAAAATAATGGTTTATCAGAAAGAAGCTGTGCACAAAGCTTAACAAGCGGGTGTATAGCTTCTTCTATTTTCCAGATTTCTCCTTTAGGACCTCGTCCATATGAAGGTGGATCCATGATGATTGCGTCGTAATGGTTGCCTCTTCTTATCTCTCTTTCTACAAACTTTACACAGTCATCAACTATCCAGCGGATAGGCTTGTCAATAAGTCCTGAAGACTGTGCATTTTCTTTAGCCCATGCGACTATACCCTTAGAAGCATCTACATGCGTAACATTAGCACCTGCGGCTGCACATGCAAGTGTTGCTCCACCAGTATAAGCAAACAGGTTAAGAACCTTTACAGGTTCGCTGCCACGCTTTTTCCTGGCATCAGAGATTATCTTTCCAAACCAGTCCCAGTTAGCAGCCTGCTCAGGGAATATTCCTGTGTGTTTGAAGCTGAATGGCTTTAAGTTGAATGTCAGCTCCTGTTCAAATGAAGGACTGTTGTAGTGAATCTGCCACTGCTGTGGAAGGTCAAAGAACTCCCATTCACCTCCACCCTTAGAGCTTCTGTGGTAGTGACCGTTCATATTCTTCCAGCCACGCTCTTTCTTAGGAGTGTCCCATATTACCTGTGGGTCCGGACGTACAAGAATGTACTTGCCCCAGCGCTCAAGCTTTTCACCTTTAGAGGTATCTATTACTTCATAATCTTTCCAGTTGTCAGCTATAAACATAATTAAGTATCCTTTTCTATATTAAAATATGTTGCGGTTTGGTACCGCATTTGTTATTAAATAATTATATACGAAAATATTAATAACTGCAATCGTGCAAAAATGTTTTGAACAGGCTTGTTTTATGTTAATATATTTCTATCGAAATCTAATTAAGGGGCGATGCATATTGAAAAATGTTAGTTTAAAGAATATACAGAAGGATATTGTATCAGGAATAATTGTTGCTCTTGTGTCAATTCCTATATCAATGGGATATGCACAGATTGCGGGACTGCCAGCGGTGTATGGTCTGTACTGCTCTATTCTGCCAGTGCTTATATATGGACTTGTGACATCTTCGCCACAGTTTGTGTTCGGAGTGGATGCAACTCCGGCGGCACTTGTCGGTGGAACACTTGCAACGCTTGGGATAGTGTCAGGCTCTGAGGAGGCGAAGGCAGTAGTTCCGTCGATAACTTTAGTTGCAGCATTGTGGCTGCTGCTTTTCTTCTTTATCAAAGCAGGGCGTATTGTCAATTACATATCGACACCTGTAATGGGTGGATTCATAAGCGGTATTGGTGTGACAATAATTCTTATGCAGACAGCAAAGCTTTTTGGCGGTAATGCTGGGACTGGCGAAGCGATACAGCTTGTTATGCATATAGCTGGCGAGTTTGGTTCATTTAATCTGCTCTCGGCAGTGCTTGGAGTCGGAACAGTTGGGATTATTCTTATTGCGAAGAAGTTCATTCCAAAATTTCCAATGTCAGTGCTTCTTATGGTACTTGGTGCACTTGCAACTGCAATTTTTCATATTGACAGATTTGGTGTTAAGCTTCTTCCACATGTTGATAAGGGGCTGCCGGGATTCTCGCTTCCTGATATGTCAGTTGTGCTTAAGAATCCGTCAGAGATAATACTTCTTGGACTTTCAGTGGCAGGTGTTGTCATGGCGCAGACATTGCTGGCAACTAATAATTATGCCAACAAATATGGCTATAAGGTAAGCAACAACAGAGAAATTCTGGCATATTCTGCTGCAAATGCGGCTTCTGCTGTAATTGGCGGATGCCCTTTGAATGGAAGTGTGTCAAGAACAGGAATTGCAGACCAGTTTGGCTGCAAATCACAGGTTATGTCAATAACAGCTTCTCTGGCAATGCTTCTTATAGTGCTTTGGGGTACGCCGGTGCTTGAGTATCTTCCTGTACCAATACTTACAGGAATTGTTGTTGCAGCACTGATAGGAATTACTGAATTTGGGCTTGCAGTTAAATTATGGAAAACAGACCATACGGAGTTTGCAATATTTGTAGGAGCATTTTTAGGCGTTCTGTTATTCGGAACGATATACGGAGTTGTAATCGGTGTTATTCTTTCATTCATAGCTGTTATTGTCAAAGCGGTTGAACCACCGAGAGCATTTCTCGGGGTGATACCGGGACAGGAGGGATTCTATAGTCTTAACAGATACAGCAATGTAAAGAAGATAAAAGGCGTGGTTATATACAGATTTAACGGAGCACTTTTCTTTGCAAATATTAATACATTTATTGATGATATAGAAAAGAATCTTGATGATAATACTAAATGGGTAATTGTAGACGCCGGAGGCGTTGGATCTATTGATGTGACGGCAGTTGACAGGCTTATGGCTTTATATAAGGTGCTTGAAAAGAAAGGTATCAGATTCTATATTACAGAGCATGAACACACATTAAATGACCAGTTAAGAGAGCTTGGTGCAGGAGAGTTTGTTGAAAAAGGTGTTGTAAGAAGAACTATTCCGCTTGCCCTAAGAGATGCAGGTCTTGACAGACCTTATCCTGTCGAGGAGGAAGAAGAGCAGGCTGTTTCTGGCGAGGTACATGAGGACAACGAAAGACTTGCAGAAATTGAGTGGGCTTTTGGTGCAGATGCAGACGAATGGCTTGAGAAGATGGCAGCTGAGATGGCTGATGAGATTGGCAGTGTCAAGAAAGATGAGAAGAATGTTATTGTTGATGCTGAAAAGCATGCTGCATGGGGAAGAATAGGACTCTTTGATGAGAATGAACTGCTTGAGCGACTTGAGATGCATTTGTTTGATGATAAGAAATATCCTAATCTTGATATTGATGATATTGAGAAAAGAATTGATGAACGCCGCGTCGTTGTTGAGAAGAAGCTGGCACAGATTAATCCTGATGCAATACAGATGCTTAAGGAACACAGAAAACAGATACTTGACAGAATGAAGCTTCACAATCCGTATGCATATGAGCATATGATGGAGCAGAAGAAGAAGCATTATGAACATCTGAAGAAGAAAGACCCGGAGCTTGCACAGAAACTTAAGAATTTCTATAATCTTTCAGATGACGACAAATAATTGATATAACGGAGATAATTGTGAATATATTAAATGTTGAAAAGGTCAGCAAGACCTATGGAGAAAAGGAACTTTTTAATAATATAAGTCTGGGAATTAACAGTGGAGATAAGATTGGACTTATAGGGGTGAACGGAACAGGAAAGTCTACACTTTTAAAAATTATTGCGGGCATTGAAGAGCCGGATGAAGGACAGGTTGTCAAGGGCAAGGGGATTGAGCTTGCGTATCTTGCACAGACACCTCTGTATTATGAGAATGAAAATGTACTGGAATATGTTATGCGTGGAAAGCATGCGGACAGCCAGCCAAAAGCAAAAGAGATTCTTAACAAGCTCGGAATAACAAATCATGGCGCAATGATGAATATTTTATCAGGTGGTCAGAAAAAGAGAGCGGCACTTGCGAGAACTTTAGTTGAGCCGGCAAGACTTCTTATTCTTGATGAACCTACGAACCATCTTGATAATGACATGGTACTCTGGCTGGAACAGTTTATTAAGAATTTCAAGGGAGAACTTATCATGGTTACTCATGACAGGTATTTCCTTGATAATGTAACTAACAGGATTGTAGAGCTTGATAAAGCTTCCCTTTATAGCTACGATACGAATTATTCAGGCTTTCTTGAACTGAAGACCCAGCGTGAGGAGATGGAGAGGGCAACTGAGGCTAAGAGACAGAATATATTAAGGAAGGAACTCGCGTGGATAAGAAGAGGATGCCAGGCTCGATCTACCAAGCAGCAGGCACGAATTGACAGATTCGAGGATATGAAGGAGGCTTCAAAGCAGGCGAGAGCAAGATTTGACAAGCAGCTTATGGATATGAATTCAGTCAGCAGCAGGCTTGGAAGAAAGACTGTTGAACTCCACAACATTTGCAAAAGTTTTGGAGAGAGGACAATAATTGACGATTTTACCTACATTTTTCTAAGAGATGACAGAATAGGTATTGTCGGTGATAACGGATGCGGCAAGTCTACGCTTATGAAGATTATAGCAGGCCAGCTTGAACCGGACAGCGGCAGTGTTGAGGTTGGAGAGACTGTAAGAATCGGATATTTCATGCAGGAGAATGAACCACTTGACGACAGCCTTACTGTGCTAGAGTTCGTAAGAAGCATAGGCGAATATGTTACGACGGCAGATGGAAAGGCAACAGCGTCACAGATGTGTGAGAAGTTTCTTTTTACACCGAAGCAGCAGTGGACGCCTATAAGCAAGCTGTCAGGTGGTGAGAAGAGAAGACTTTATCTGTTAAGTGTTCTTATGAGTGCGCCAAATGTACTTATTCTCGATGAGCCTACCAACGACCTTGATATTGAAACTCTTGAGATTCTTGAGGAGTATCTTGATGGATTTTCAGGTATTGTAATCACGGTTTCACACGACAGATATTTCCTTGACAGAGTTGTTGACAGGATATTTGCATTTGAGGCAGGAGGCCACCTTACACAGTATGAAGGTGGTTATACGGACTACAGGGATAAATGTGTTTCTTCTATATATAATGTGGAATCAAATGGAACATCTGATGCGCCCAAATCAAAGGCAGCAGGTCAGGTGAAGAAAGCATATAACAGCCATGAGAATAAGATTAAGTTCACATATATGGAGCAGAAGGAATATGAGACTATAGATGATGATATAGAGGAGCTTGAAACTAAAGTTTCAGAACTTGATGACGAGATTGCAAAGAATGCAACTTCTTATTCTAAGCTTGCAGAACTTACTAAGGAAAAGGAAGATGTGGAAAGGCAGCTTGAAGAAAAGATGGAGCGATGGGAATATCTTAATGATCTTGCAGAAAAAATAGAGAAACAGAAACAGTAGTAAATATTAACAAAACAAGTGACATCAGAACAGATTATTTGGTTGAGCAAATCATATATTCATGGTATGATGATATATGATTTACTATATTAATCATATGAGGGAGGAAAAATTATGTTTTGTCCAAATTGCGGAACAAAGAACGAGGACGATGCACTATTCTGTGGAAACTGTGGAACACGTCTAGTGATAGATGTGCCTCAGGAGACACCGGTGCAGGAAAGTGTGGAAGAAGAGCCAGAGGTAACACCGGTACAGGAGAATGTGCCAGCAGGGTCGGAGGAAACACCAGTACAGGAGAGTGTGAAAGCAGAGCCGGAAGTAACACCGGTACAGCAAAGTGTTCCTGTTCAGCCACAGCAGGCTTTTGGCCAACAGCCTGTACAGCCTACACAGTTTACAGGTCAGAATTCTGGTCAGCAGCCTGCCAATAATAAGCCTGCCAGATTCCCTAAGGGTATAATTGCAATTGTAGCTGCGGGAGTTGCTGTGATAGCTGCCATAATTATATTTGTATGTGTGGGAAACAATGTGACAGATTATAAGAAAACTGCCAAGCAGTATGTTAAGGCGGTTGCAGAGTGCGAATGGAATGATGCGTATAGTCTTATTAATCTACCAGATGGGGAGTTCCTTACTAAGGAAGCATTTATTAATGTTCATGCAGATGCGACTGGTGAGAAAGTTGAAAAGATGGCAGCAGATGACATTGTCTCAACATATAGCAAGATGCCTGGTAACAAGGCTGTTAAGGTCGGATATATAACAGATTCGGGAATGCAGTATAATGATGTGTATCTAACAGTAGCCAATAAGCACTATATGCTTTTCTTTAAGAAGTATAAAGTCAGCGCTGAGAATCTTGTAGTAAAGGATGTTACAATAAAGGTTCCAAAGGGACTTACGTTATATATTAATGATGTTATTGTTGGCGATGGATATAAGTCGGATGCATCTAAGAATGGAAACGGCTCTTCTGATGAATATGTTATACCATATCTGTTCAATGGAAAGAATAATATTAAGGTAACTGGAGAATTTATAGAGGACTACACAACACAGCTTTATGCAGCACATGATGAAGATACATTTACTGTTGGAACATACAATGCAAAATATGTTAATTCGAAGCTTGAAGAACTTAAGACACAGGCAAGAACAGATGTGGATGCAATAATTAACGCTATACAGGCAAAGAAAGATTATTCAGCTATAGCCGACAGGGTGTGTAAAGAAGAAAAGAAGAACATAGAGTCAGCTTATAAGAATATTTACGACAGCTACAATGACAAATACAAAACTGTATCCGATTTGAAGATTTCCAAATTCACAGCTTCTATCGCGGATACATCTTTCAGAGTGGATTCAGATGATGGATGCCCGGTGATTAAAGTTTCAATTAAACTAGGATATACATACAAGATACAGTACTCAGGAAGTGATAAAGCTAACGACAAGAATAATAACAATAATTCAGCTTACATATATTATAAATATGAAGATGGTAAGTGGAAGATTAATTCTATGTATCTTGGATTTGGATTTTATTAAAATACTGTTTTGACCGGGACTTATGTTCCGGTCAAATTTGTTCTGCATTGTACTAAAAAAAATACAATTTTTTCTGTTGATTTTATATAAGGAGTAGTGTATATTAATACTTGCTGTGACATTGATAGCTGTGAAGCGTGAGGTTGCTGCTTTAATAAAGCAGGTTTTCCGTGGAGCGAATGTCAATGCTGGAGATAATCTCCGGCGAAGAAACTGGCGACAAGTCACTGTACCAAAATCATCTGCAATCCGCAGAAATGACGCGCGTGGGTCGAATTATGAATGAGACTATATGATACGCGTGGGAGTGTGTACAGTCACCGCTTGTCGTA
>ULQZ01050735.1_pt1 | contig 11262 bp, 10 predicted proteins | sample 1955011 | NCBI WGS metagenome assembly ULQZ01 (sample SAMEA4835670, study PRJEB28245) | human gut metagenome | biome: gut microbiome; material: fecal sample | place: Denmark | collected 2008 | reverse complement strand
ACTTATGAAAAGATAATCAGAAATTTAGTAAGTTTTTATACAATACATTCACTTTTTAAAAAAAATCAAAAGCTTAAAGATATGGAAATGCAATCCATAAGAGAACAGCACATGAAACAATTCGTTGACAACGCCAACTCGCAGTACGACTTGATTAGAAAAATAAGGCACGATATAAAAAATCAGCTTTCAGCCGTGTATTTTATGCTCTCAAAAAATGAAACCCAAGAGGCAATGAATCTTATATCAAAATCATGCAGCGTTGTAAATGGAATTGAAACCTATGTCAGAACCGACAGTGCGGTTGCAAACTCAATTATAAACTCTAAACTATCTGCAGCGGCAGCTTTGGGTATAAAGGTTTCCTGCATTACGGTAAGCGACTTTACAGGCATCAGTGAAACAGACTTATGCGACCTGCTGAGCAACAGTTTGGAAAATGCCGTAACCGCTTGCAAGAATATGCCAATCGATGCTAACAGATTTATATACCTGGAAATAGGGAAAGAAAACAACATCTATACATTTCTCATAAAAAACTCAATGCATTGCTCAGTACTAAACATCAATCCACAGTTAAAAACCACCAAGAGCGATAAACAAAATCACGGGTTGGGAACTGCGATAATAAAGGATATTGCCTGCAAATATAACGGCAGATATGATTTTTATGAAATTGACAATACTTTCTGCTGTTCTGTAATATTGGAAACTTAGTCTTTATGATAGCTCGGCTTACGCCGAGTTATTTTTTGTGCCCGAAAACTGCACGATGTGCCAAAACGCTTGACGAAAGACTTTATATTTATTAAAATATAAAAAAGCAAGGTGATAAAATGAATTATTTGGTATCTAAAATCGTTACTTTCCTTACAGAGCAAGAAGTAATCAGCAGCGAATCAGATGTACAAGACTTTTATAGATATGGTACGCTGTCCAAAGGTCAGCTTTTGAAAGCAACAACAACCCATAACCGTAATACTAGTTATAAGTATTCTGCCAGAACTCTAGTCATGAAAGATAATAGAGTTTTTAAGGATATTCAGTCTGATTACTAATATATAACCCTGAGGAGCTAAAGCTCCTGCGGCAAGCTTGCTTCGTCGCAGCCGATGAAAAGCTACGCTTACATCGGGCTTTGCTCCGAATTAAATATACATTAAAGAAATTTTAATAAAAATCAATTGAACATTTTACAAAGGCAATGCATTATCTGAATAACATCAGATAATGCATTGCCTTAATGGGTTTGAAGGAGGAAAGAATGTACACGCTGAAAAATCTTAGAAATATGATGAAAAATCATACCGGTATGCTGGTTCTACTTGTGATTTCTATGTTTGTTTCATTCGGGGTTTTGTTTTTCGGTGTTGGATTGTACTATCAGTACAGCAAAAATATTGAGGACGGCGAAATTGACAGCTATGCTGTCGGTTTTTCCATAAATGACATTATTACAAAAAAAATTTTTGTGAGTTTGTGAAGAATATGCCGAATAAGCTTATGGGTGATGTTTCATATATTACCTGTTTTTCGTCCACGCAGGTAAGCGGAATTGATGAGGAAATACCTGTCGCATTCTATCTTCAGTATTCTGAAGGAAAATTTGAATATTCCGATAAAGTATTTCAGCCAATGATTGATGACCTTGTAATTAAGGACGGCAGTTTTTTCACGCAGGAGCAATATTCAAACGGAGAAAAAAAGGCTGTTGTAATGGGCAGCGGAAATGTAAATCAGCCGACTTCAGCACCCGAATATACAAATTCGGTTACAGCATTCGGTCAGAGCTATGATGTTATCGGCACAATAAACCCTGCTAACAGCAGCTATTTTTTTTACAGTATCTATGTTCCGTTCAGCTCAGTCCCCGACGATACAATTATGAACGACGGGGTTTATCTTGCACTCAACAATAAAATCACTAAATCTGAATATGATGATTTTACCGCATATATCAGCGAATTTTTCAAAGATAAAATCACTCTTTATGAACCGGCATTCGACTTGGCATCAAACACTTCCTACTACATAACAGTTGTACTGATTTCGGTAATCATTGCCATTCTTTCGGCATTGAACATTTCCATTCTGTATAATTACATCATTATCAGCAGAACAAGACAACTGACCATTATGCGTATCTGCGGAGGGTTAACCTCAAATCTGAGCATATCAACCGCAAATGAGATTATTCTTATTATGCTTCCTGTAAGCATTATTTCAGCTTTGTGCTATGATAAATTTATTCTTACTGTACTTTCAGCTAAATTTCCGCTTATGAAAGCTGCATATAATCCATATGTTTACGCAGAAATAATTTTGATTTACTCTGCAATATCGTATCTTCTTAATCTGTTTTTGCTTCATCATAATCTCGGCAAAAAAATTAAGGAGGGATTGAAATGAGAATTAAGTTATACGGCAGGGTTATCGGTATATTCCTGAAAAAGCACTCGTTTATCAATGTTTTAATAAGCCTCCAGCTGATTGCTGTTTTTGTTATCGGAATAATTATGACATCGATAATAGACGAAAAGGCTTCCTCATATGAGGCTGTCAAACCGCTGCTTAATGGCGAGGGATTGTATTGTGGTGGATATTTTTTGAAAGATAATGAAAATGGCGGACTTTTGGAAAACACAGATGAAATCAAAACTCAGCTGAAAGATGTTGATTTTATCTCGTCTGTAAACTTTGCGTCCCTGCAAACAGGCGTTGATACACAAACTAACGAGGTTAAGACCGCATATGCACTTGTATATGATGATTATTCTGCAAATCTTTTTCGCCCGACAATAGAAAAAGGTTCGTGGATAACTGATTCCAAGCAATCCGATGATATACCGCAGGCTGTAATTACCCGAAATTATCAAGGCTATAATGTTAATGATATTGCTGAATTTGAAACTGAAAATGGAACGTTGAAGGTCAGAATAATCGGTGTAATTGGTGATAATGAAAAATACCTTGGAGCAAACTCGGAATATGAATCAAATGAACCATCCTATCAGTTAATGCTTTCTACACATTTCAACTGTCTGAATGACCAGCTTAAAAACAAAGGCTTTACAAACGAGGAGATTGCTTTGAAACTCGAATCTCTTGGGTATTCAGCGGACAGCATTGTATATAATGAACCTGTATTGTTTTTTACAGATAAGGAGTGGAATAAAACCGATTTGGATTCAGTAATGTCAGACTCCCTTTTTATAAAGTACAACCGGAATATTTCCGATGATGAAAAGCTTTACAACAGAAAATATATCAACGAGAATCTTTCTGTATTATCATTTGCGATACAGTTTTCTCAGTTGAACAACAACAGTCAGACCATTGTTTATAGAGAGTTGTACACATTGATGCCAATAATGTGTGCAATATACCTGCTTGTACTGATTGCGTCAGTGAGCGTTAATGCGATTAACTGCAAAAATAATATAAGAAACGAAGCCATACTGTATTTGGGTGGTGCAAAAAGAAAACAGTTGCTTACAATCAATGTAATTTACAATGGGCTGATTTGCATTGTGTCTTTGATAATTTCAATAGCAGGATCGTTGATTTTCTACAAGGCAGGATTGTTCAGCAAAACAGTAATTACATTGGGCTGGAAACAGATCACCATTTGCCTGATTGTGTGTGCTGTATATATCTTGGTATCCTGTATCATTCCCTGCATTATCCTCACACCAAAGGCTTTGAAAAAAGCAATAATATTATCGGAGGAATAGTAATGGTAAAACTTAATAACATAGTAAAAATATATAATTCAAAGAAAGCCAACGAATTCAAGGCTCTCCACGGTGTTTCGGCAGAAATTCGGGACGGTGAGCTTATTGCGATTATCGGAAAATCGGGTGCAGGAAAATCAACGCTTCTGCATATTTTAGCCTGCATTGACAACTATCAGGAGGGCGAATACTACATTGATGATGTGCTTGTGAAAGACCTTTCCGAAAGTCAGTATGCAAAAATCAGAAACGAGAAAATCGGGATGGTTATGCAGGATTTTGCACTGGTTGAGGATTTCACGGCACTGGAAAACGTGATGATACCGCTGAATTTTTCCAAAAAGAAAGTCAGTGACAAGAAAGAAAAAGCCCTTGCGGCACTGAAATCGGTAGGCATTGAGGAGCTTGCCAAAAAGCTATGCAGCAAACTTTCGGGCGGACAGAAGCAGCGTGTGGCAATTGCCAGAGCGATAGTCAATGAACCGTCAATGATTTTGGCGGACGAACCGACGGGAGCGCTGGACACAAAGACTTCCGCTGAGATTATGGAGCTTTTCAAGTCCCTGAACAAACAGGGCAGGACGGTTGTTATAGTTACCCACGACCCGAAGATTGCGGAGCAATGCGGCAGGGTTATTGAGATTAGTGACGGGAATATTGTTACAGCAAAATAAATTGTGGAGTGAAAACAATGAAAATTACCGATTATGTAGATCTGTTCTATCCGTCGGCGGAGGCTGAGGAGTATGCAAAAAAGCGGCAGAAAAAATATGAAAATTATCCGCAGGATTTTATGGTCAATCTTGAAACGGATAACATAGCAAAACTTATTGCACCTATGAATTTTGCTGTCGCAACATCTAAAATGAAAGAGTTTACAGATGACATTGAAACCCTTGATTACAGGCTGGATTGTCTTGAGGACTTTATGAATGTCCCCGAACTTAACGGCAGATTTCGACAGCTGATAAATGAACTCGCAGGAAACAGAATTGACTTTTCAGATGTTGATTGTGTCAACTCGTTTATGCAGATTAAGACCCATATGGACAGCCTTGAAGAATTTCTCGGCTGCATTGAAAACATCAACAGGTTCTTTGCAAAGTATAATCACGCAATTAAGTCGGTAGCGGTAAAAAGGCTTGCACAGTTTTTTGAAAAACTGCCAAAAAGCGAGAACATTTTCGAAATAGCATACAGCATTTCACAGCTGAAAGATACCTTTTCAAAAACCATACGGAGCGTAAAAATCGGTGTTAATTTTGATTCGGCTATGAATCCCGACAGTGCAGGACTGCTTGAAATCGGATATGACAAAATTTATCCCAAGGGAAATATTCTTGAAAAGCTTGTGTTCAAAAGTTTTGCAGGCAGAGAGCAGTTTATTGGCGAGGAGCATTTCAACTCGGCAACAAGGCACACTCCCATTGATATAGACACTGCCCTTTTCCGTGAACTGAGCAAATACACAAAGGAGTTCGCCCTGCGGATTGCCGCAGCACTTAAAAGCTATCGTTCCTCGGTTCTTTCAGACCTTTCGGAGCTGGAATCACAGCTTGACTTCTATGGCGGAGCGGCACAGTTTATATCAAGTGTTAGGGCAAGGGGAATGAAAATGTGCCGACCGAAATTTCTCCCCTCTGAGAAGCGTGTTACAAGGCTGAAAAACGTCTTTGACCTCAACTTCTACAGGCAGCTTGTTACGCAAAATCCGCAGGAAATTCTGACCGAAAAAATTGTTGCAAACGATATTGATATGTCAGATTACGCACGGTTTTATATGGTGACGGGAGCAAACAACGGCGGAAAAACCACTTCCGCAAGAGCGGTGGGAGTATGTCATTTAATGGCACAAATGGGATTGTACGTTCCTGCGGAAAGTGCAGAGATTTCCCCTGCCGATTACATATTCACCCATTTTCCAAAGGAAGAAGCTGTCGGAATAAATTCAAGCCGATTTACCACGGAAATCAAGGAGCTGAAAAAAATCTGCGAATATATGACCGACAGAAGTCTTGTTATTTTCAACGAATCCATTCAGTCAACCACGCCAGTTGAGTGCTTAAACATTGCAAAAATTCATCTTGAAATTATAGCGGCAGTGGGGGTAAGGGGATTTTATGTCACTCATCTAACAGAACTTTATAATGAAATTCAGCGGATAAACAACAAAAACTATCCCACAAAGGTGGGAAGTCTGGTATCCTGCACAGACAGTGAGGGCAAGCGTATGTACAAGATGAAAGCCGCAAAGCCGCCTATTGAAAGTCTTGCATACACGGTTTACGAAAAATTCGGAGCAAAGCTTGAAGACGTACTTGCAAAGTCGGGTGATAAGAATGGACAAGCGTGAAAACCTTTTGCAGTTTCTTGATTACGGTGGAAACGAGCTGTTTTCAAGCCTTATGGAAAGTGACAGCGACAGACCGCAGGCGTTGGACAGAATGTGCATTTTACTTCGCAAGGCTGTGATTTTCGGGAAACTGAAAGGCAGAGCTGCGGCATACCAATATATGATTTCAAAGGCAAACCAAATGGGATTTATAAAGTCAAAAAAAATATATGCCTACAGGCTGACAGCTGCCGAACGGGAGCGGATTACAGAAAAAGTCTGCAAGTCAACAGGTGCGAAATATTTTTTCAAAAAGTATGGAAAGAACGTGATAATTTATTCTGCACTGCTTGGGGCGGCTGTGATTTTGGTTGTGCTGATATATAATTATATGCACTCGGAAAAATATCTGAAAAGAATGTACCAGGCGGCTGAGGAAACTGTAATTATAGAGTCGGCATACAAAACCGATTACGGCATAAAGCTTACCATACACAACAATTCACTTGCGGACTATTACATCTGCGATTTGCCGACCTTGAAATATACTGACGAATATGATGACCGGGCAATCGGAACATATTATCATTGTAAAAATGCAAAACTTTAAGATTGTGTTATATACAAGTTTGACAAAAAATGACCTGATTCTAAATTCTGTATAGCTGCGGAATGGCATATCAAAATTAAAGAGCAAATCTATTTGATGAGATCGTCGAAACCACCGTCGGTCTTATCTGCATATTTTCATAAAAGTATTCTGTGCAAGATACAGCATTTTGAACAGTCTCTCATCGGTTGGAAATAACGACTTTGTTTTGGTGACCTTTCGCAGCTTACTGTTAATTCCCTCAATCGCATTGGTAGTGTAAGTCAGCTTTCTCAGTTCCTGCAGAAACTTGAAGTAAGTGCTTAGATTCGCCCGATTTTCATACCATGACTTTGAAATCTTTGGATACTTCTTGTCCCATATTGATGCAAATTCGTCAATGGCATCATGCGCAGAAGGCACATCAACAGCGGGATAAACACATTTTAAATCAGCCATAAGTTCTTTCTGACACGCTCAGACCTAAATATTGCGGATATGCTCTTCAATGTCAGCAGTTGACACACCTTTTGCGTAACATTGAGATGATTTTATTCTCCATGTCCGAAGAAATTTTGGGCTGATTTTTCCAAATAAGCTGCAGCTCTGGCCCTGCGAAAAAATCTCTGTAAATTCAACAACAGTGATAAAAAACGATATTGTGGAGCGGCTTGAAAAACAGCCGCTCATTTTTTTACAGTATACAATAAATACCGTAATTTGTCAAGGTTCTTCAACAGTCAGTCTGCTGGAATGGAGCGTAGCGGAATGGAAGCAGACTGACTGTGCCGGCTCAGCTTAGCCTGTCGAGATACATGATCTCCAGCTCGCCAAGAACTATGCCCCAGTTTCTCAGCGGTATAGTCCATTTTTTCGCTATTTCATGCGTTGCAAGATACAGTACCTTCAGGAGCGCCGTATCGCTCGGAAATACGCTTCTCTGCTTGTTCAGACGACGATAGCCGCTGTTAAGGCTTTCGATCGCAATGGTGGTGTAAATGACCTTTCTCACATCAGCGGAAAACTTGAAGATCGGTGAGATCACATCCCAGTTTTTGTACCAGCTCTTCATGGCGTTTGGATAATCTTTCTCCCACTTCTCCGTCACACGCTCAAGCTGTTCAAGCGCAGCGTCCTCAGACGGTGCGTGATAAATGGTTTTCAAATCGTTGGAAAATTCTTTCTTGTTTTTTGCACCAACATATTTCAGCGTGTTTCTTACTTGATGAACGATAGAACGCTGTAATTCTGTCTGTGGAAATGCCGTATTTACGGCTTCTTTCATACCCGAAAGACCATCGGCACATATCACGAGGACATCCTTTACGCCGCGATTTTTCAGCTCATTCAGGACTCCAAGCCAATATTTTGCACTTTCGTTTTCTCCGATATGTATGGATAAAACTTCCTTGTGACCTGTCAAACTTACTGCAAGGATTACATATGCTGCAAGTTTTTTATCTGTCCGTTTTCTCGTACAGAAAAATGTACAGCATCAATAAATACAATGAGATAAACCTCGCCCAGAGGACGTTTCTGCCAGTCCTCTATCTGCGGAAGAAGGCGGTCTGTGATATCGGATATCATACTCCTCGATCAGCTCTGCGATGATATTCTTCTTCCCCTCGCTCATTGGTTCTCTTTTTCTTCTTGCCATAAAAAATCAGCCTCCTGTGTTATTTATATTTTACCATAGTTGACTGCGTTTTTACAGACTTTTTTTCGGTGGGACTCAGCTCTTTTATTATACACTACTTTGGAGATTTACACAACATATGGGGAAAAACCTATCTTTTCTTTGAATATAGCTTTTAAGATATTTCTTAGTTAGTCATATTTTGTTCTTCTCTGATGCCAATTCCTGACTTTCTCTTTTGTATCATTTTTCTGAGCTTTCTATCAGTTTGTATTTTTAAAGAACACTGCTTCTGCGAATAATTATCCTCAATACAGCGACTTAAATTCACAAACAATCCCATAACAGTATTTCTAAGTAGCATATTTTCAAAATGCCCCATATCGTCAAGCATATTCTGAGCGTACTCATTACCGTCGTTTGCGGACTTTGTAAGCCATTGGGCAGCCTTTTCCTTATCTTTTTCAACTCCCTCTGCCCCGAAAAGATAAAGCCTGCCGAGCTGATAAGTTGACCACATATTTTCAGCGGATTTTTCAAAATATTCGATGGCTTTAGGAATATCAATCTCCGTTCCAAGTCCCTTTTTGTACATAGCACCCAGTTTGTAATATAGATTATCGTCCGCCTGATCTTTGCTTTCAAGTTCAAGGAAACCAGATAATGCGACCTTGTAATATCTTTGTGCGGTTTCTTCACTTTGACTTACATATTCGCCTTTATCGTACATTTGAGCAACAGCGTATGGGGCATAAGGCTGTCCCTGTTCAGATGATTTGCGATACCACAAAAACGCCTGCGACAAGTCTTTTTCCACACCGTTGCCGTAGTAATATAAATTGGCGAGACTGTATTGTGCGAATTTGTTGCCCTCCTGAGCTGACTTCAAAAACCATTCAAATGCCTTTTCATAATCTTGTTCCGTTCCCAGACCATAGCAATGCATTTTTCCGATTCTATACCAAACGTAAGAACGCATATCCACGGGTTTCATGACCTGCCCTTTGTATTTTGGTTCATATGGAAACATAAAATCTGAGTCCGGCTCGATCTCCATAAAACCCTGAAATGCTTCTTCGTAGAATGAAAAAGACTTTTTTTCATCTTTTTCGCCGAGTTTATCAGTAGAATAGAGTTTGCCCAGATCTTGAATAGCAAGAACATTACCTGCCCCTGATTCGTTAAGCAAAAGCTGCTCCGCTTTTTGAAAATCTTCAAGCTTTGATCGCTTGTTATAAATCAGCTTGCAGGCTTCTTTGTAGGAACTACTCCACTTGAGGTAATATTTGCTTTTCGGAGCGTCATCAACATCGACTGTTACCGCATTTTCACCACTCCAAATGAAATCTTCGGCTGTCAGATCATCGTTATTTGAAAATGTCACTTTATCATTTTCGGATTGCTCAGATTCATCGAACTGTGGAGAAATATCAACATAAAAGTCATCATTCGCAAATTGTTCTGTTGGTTCGGGTTCTTCAATTTCTACATCAATGACAGGATAATTCATGTCAAGCACAGTTCTGATTATCATATTCCGCACAGGCTGAAAAACTTTGTTATCAACCAATGGCGGCAGTTCTTTTTCCTTTTGCGTATAGCTCTTGTATTTCAAGCTCTCCAAACTGCACCATTTTTCATAAAGCTGACGGATATTATTGTCTTTTGCAAGTTCTGAAAAAATACTGTTGACCGTTTCTTTGACATCAGGCGGAAGGTACCCATATACTTTTTTGCCTTTAACATTCTGTAACTGAGAATATAGTTTGCGGATAAGATTTTCAAGCTGCGGATTTTCAAAACCGCCTTGCTGAACTTTTCTGACAATACTTTTAAACTCCGTTTTTGATACAGCTTTCAATTCGTCACGGCTTAACGTCTGCTCCTGATATATGGACTGCAAATCGTCCTTAAATATATCGTTTGCAAAAGCTGAACGAATCTTATTAATTCCCTCGTTTGTTAAGAATCCTTCCTTTGTATTTTCGGAATAAACAAGCAGATGAATATGCGGATGATGAGTAGTGTCATGAAATGCGGCGTACCATTTTAAATTGCATAATGAAATTTTCTGATTTTTTGCAATATCTGAAATGTGACGCATAACAAGCTGCCGCCACGCTTCCGAATTATCGTAACCAAGTCTAATTGCATCTTCACGACGAAGTGAAATTACGTGGGACCAGACATTGCCTTTGTGATTTGCTATTTCGTTAGCTACCCTGTCAAGAATTATCGGTTCATCTTTTTCATTGAAAAGACCATGAGAACCTCTTTTCTGAACTCCCGGACGCATAGCCATGTAACCGACAAAATTCTGACGATTACCAATGACGTCAGCGTTACGCTCAATGATCGTACTGATTAGTTCCGAAGCGTTTTCTACAGTAGGGTTCACAGTGTAGTCCTCATATTCCAAATATTTTTTAGCTTCGGGAAAATCTGAAAGCAGATCGTTTAAAAGCTGTTCTTGATTCTTTGTAGCGTTATCATTTCTATCCATAATGTTTTGGTCACGGACTTCAACTGTTTCACGGGTTGCGATGTACTTTGTGTAGTTTCTGCGCTTGTTTTTACTTTTCTGTGTACCGCTTTTTAGGTAGCGGCTTGTGACAATCAACTGTGATAGCGCCAACACATATCACCTCCGTTTTAATTTGATTTAATCTGACCGCTGATACCTAACCGCCTTCTCAAAATTAATAATACCATTGATCCGCTTAACCTCATCCGTACACATAGCCCTCAGCTTTATCATAGTATCATCATCAATACCATGTATCGCCGCAAGCATATGTGATACTGCACCAAGTTCAACAGCGACCTTAAACATGGCACGGGACAACCTTTGTTCCGTGCCTTTTACAATTCCCTCTGTTATCGTTGCAATCTGCGGAGCAAGATAATCCACAAGCTCAGGCTTGTTCTGCAAAAGATAACCGCAGTAAAATCTGATTGCCTTTTCCATAAA
>ULQZ01006944.1_pt1 | contig 11407 bp, 8 predicted proteins | sample 1955011 | NCBI WGS metagenome assembly ULQZ01 (sample SAMEA4835670, study PRJEB28245) | human gut metagenome | biome: gut microbiome; material: fecal sample | place: Denmark | collected 2008 | reverse complement strand
CTGAACTCCACCAGCCTGCCGGCCATGGGCTTCAACGGCATTTCCGTTGCTCTGCTGGCAAGCTCCAACCCCATCGGCACCATCTTCTCGGCACTGTTCATCTCGCACATCTCGGTGGGCGGCTCGTTCCTGTCCACCAAGTATTACCCCACGGAGATCTCGGACCTGATCAGCGGCATCATCATCTATCTGTGCGCATTCTCCATGCTGTTCCGCGGCAAGATCCACGGCCTGCTGTTCAAGAATGCCGACAAGACCAATGTGAACGCAGAGCCTGCTCCGGCCAAGACCGAAACCAAGAAGGAGGGCAAGTGATATGCTGCTTCTGATCAAATATACGCTGCTGTATGGCATCGTGCTGATGCTGGTGGCTCTGGGCGGTATGTTCAGTGAGCACTCCGGCATCATCAACATTGCGCTGGAAGGCATCATGGTCATCGGCGGTGTGGCAGGTGTGCTTACCCTGACCCTGCTGCCCGCCGACATGTCTCCCTTCCTGGTGGTGCTGCTCACCATTCTGGCGGCGGCCCTGGCTGGCATGGTGTACAGCCTGCTGCTGGCCTTTGCCTCCATCAACCTGAAGGCGGACCAGACCATCGGCGGCACAGCCCTGAACCTGCTGGCCACCGCCATTGCCGTGGTCATCGCCAAATACTTCAGCGACAGCGGCAGCGCCAAGCTGAACTATTCCAATAAGCCCTTCCTGTTCAGCATCGGCGGGCTGGAGCTCAGCGTCTTTGTTCCGCTGGGCATCATCCTGCTGATCATCAGCTATGTGGTGCTGTACAAGACCCGCTTCGGCCTGCGTCTGCGGGCCTGCGGCGAGCATCCCCAGGCAGCCGACTCGGTGGGCATCAATGTCTACAAGATGCGCTACGCTGGTGTGCTGCTCTCCGGTGCCCTGGGTGCCATTGGCGGCATGGCTTACATCGTGCCCCCGGTGCAGACCTGGAACTTTGAGGTGGGCGTGGCCGGTGCAGGCTTCCTGGCCCTGGCCGTTATGATCTTCGGCCAGTGGAAGCCCTTCCACATCTTTGGCGCGGCCATGTTCTTTGCCGTGTTCAAGAGTCTGGCCAACATTGCAGATTCCACCTTCCTGGCACAGCTGCACTGGTCCAGCAACATCTACAACATGATGCCGTTCGTGGCGTCCATGGTCATCCTGGCCTTCACGTCCAAGAACAGCATGGCCCCCAAGGCAGAGGGCATCCCCTACGACAAGGGTTCCCGCTGATCCGGGGCGTTTCTCCGCAAACCTCACAGGCGCAGCTGCTTTTTCGGGCAGCTGCGCCCTTTTGTTTAAAAAATGGGCAAAAGTTACAGAAAAAACCTTGCTTTTGACTGGAATTTTGCTATACTGAGACTACAATGTCATACTATTTCGACAGGAGCGTGAAGTTATGCGCATTTATGATCTGATCGCCAAAAAACGCGACGGCGGCACCCACAGCCGTGAAGAGCTGGAGAGCATCGTCAACGGTTATGTGTCCGGTGAGGTGGCCGATTATCAGATGGCTGCCTGGATGATGGCTGTGTACCTGCGCGGCATGACCGACGAAGAGACGGCAGAGCTTACCGATGTGATGGCCCACAGCGGCGTCATGGTGGACCTTTCGCCCATTCCGGGCATCAAGGTGGACAAGCATTCCACCGGCGGCGTGGGCGACAAGACCACGCTGGTGATCGCCCCCATCGTGGCAGCCTGCGGGGTCAAGATCGCCAAGATGAGCGGCCGCGGTCTGGGCCACACCGGCGGCACCATCGACAAGATGGAGAGCGTGCCTGGCACCAAGACGGCCCTGACGCAGGAAGAGTTCTTTGCACAGGTCAACCGCATCGGTCTGTCGGTCATCGGCCAGAGCGAGGGCATCGCCGTGGCAGACAAAAAGATGTACGCACTGCGGGATGTGACCGCCACCGTGAGCTGCATCCCGCTCATCGCGTCCAGTATCATGTCCAAAAAGCTGGCCTCCGGCTCCGACGCCATTCTGCTGGATGTGACCACCGGCACCGGTGCCTTTATGAAAACCGTGGACCAGAGCATCGAGCTGGCAAAGCTCATGGTGTCCATCGGCACCCACCATGGCCGCCGGGTGGCCGCCATGATCACCGACATGGACACCCCGCTGGGCCACAACATCGGCAACAGCCTGGAGGTCATGGAGAGCATGGATGTGCTCAAGGGCCACGGCCCGGCGGACCTGACGGAGGTGTGCCTGCAGCTGGCCGCCAATATGCTGGTGCTGGCAGGGAAGGGCACCCCCGCCGAATGCCGTGCCATGGCACAAGCAGTGATCGCGGACGGCTCTGCCTTTGCCAAGTGCAAGGAGATGTTTGCCGCCCAGGGCGGTGATACCCGGGTGCTGGATGACTACAGCTTGTTTGAGCAGCCTGCTGCCCGCTATGAGCTGCTGGCCGAGCAGGATGGGTACATCGTGGCCAACGATGCCGAAAAGATCGGCTCGGCCAGTGTGCTGCTGGGTGCCGGCCGCCAGAAAAAGGGCGACCCGCTGGACTTTGCCGCTGGCATCATCCTGCACAAAAAGCGCGGCGACTACGTCCACAAGGGCGAGAGCCTGGCGACCTTCTACGGTGCAGCGGACAAGTTTGAAGCCGCTGCCGCCGAGTACCGCAGCGGCCTTGTGTACGGCGCGGAAAAGCCGGAGGAAGCCCCGCTGGTATACGCCCTTGTCACCAAGGACGGCGTAGAGCGGTACTGAGACCTGACAGCAGGGGAGACCTTGCTCTTATAACGATACTTTTCCGCTGATGACGCCCAAAGCGCACGCGGAGGGCATTCTGAATCATTTTGACCCAAGGAGGCTGCTGCACAAAAGCTGTGCGGCAGCCCCTTTTTTGCGCTTTCACGCTGAAAACAGGTAATCCTGCACAAAAAAACCGTCGCTTTTTAAGCAATTCGATGTATTTGTGGGGCAAACAGTGGAACTTTGCGGCTGGATATGATATACTAAGCTGTGTTTGTATGCTCCGGGAAAGGGGCTGCCAAAGGAGAAAGGACTTGTTATGAAGATCATTCTGGTGGGCAGCGGCAAGGTCGGTACCGCCCTTGCGCGGCAGCTCAGCGAGGAGGGCCACAACGTGACCGTTGTGGACACGAACAAGGCGCGGGTGGAGCACCTGATCGAGACGTACGACGTGCTGGGCATCGTGGGCAACGGTTCCTCCATCACTACCCTGTCCGAAGCCGGCATTGAGGATGCGGACGTGTTCATTGCCGTGACCGGTTCGGATGAGCTGAACCTGCTGTGCTGTATGTTTGCCAAAAAGGCGGGCCACTGCCACGCCATTGCCCGCGTGCGCAACCCGTCCTACAGCCACGAGCTGGACTTTATCAAAAAACAGATCGGCATTTCGGCCATCATCAACCCGGAAATGGCGGCAGCCAAGGAGATCTCCCATCTGCTGCGGTTCCCGGGGGCCAGCAAGATCGACACCTTTGCGGGCGGCCGCGTGCGGCTGATCAAGTTTGCGCTCACCGAGGCACAGGGGCTGGACGGCGTAGCCATCCGCGAGATCCCCAGTCGGCTCAAGAGCGACATTCTGGTGTGTGCCGTGGAGCGTGACGGCGGGGTGATCATCCCCAACGGCAACCTTGTGCTGCGGAACGGCGATCAGGTCACCTTCCTGGCCACCCAGGAAAACGCGCATGCCTTCTTCCGGCAGATCCACATGCCGGTGCGGCCGGTGCGCAACGCCCTGATCGTGGGCGGCGGTGCCATCGCGTTCTACCTGAGCCAGGAGCTGCTGGAGAACCATGTCCGGGTGCGCATCGTGGAGCGGGATGCCGCCCGCGCCCAGGAGCTGGCCGAGCAGCTGCCCGGTGCCCAGGTCCTGAACGAGGACGGCTCCAACCGCGAGTTCCTGCTGTCGGAGGGCCTGGAGTCCGCAGAGTCCTTTGTGGCTCTGACCAACATCGACGAAGAAAACGTGCTGCTGACCCTGTTTGCCAAAAAACATTCCCACGGCAAGCTGGTGACCAAGGTGAACCGTCTGGAGTTCGATGACATTCTGGCCGGGCTGGACCTGGGCAGCGTGGTGTACCCCAAGTACATGACCTGCGATTACATTGTGCAGTATGTGCGTGCCCTGCAGAATGAGGCGGGCAGCAACATCAAGACTCTGTACCGCATCCTGGACGACCGCGTGGAAGCGTTGGAATTCACGGTGCACGAGGAGAGCCGGGCCACCGGTGTGCCCCTGAGCCAGCTGCATCTGAAAAAGAACCTGCTGCTGTGCTGCATCACCCGCGGCGACCGCATCCTGATCCCCCGCGGCGGCGACCAGATCCAGGTGGGCGACAACGTGATCGTGGTAACGCTGGAGCATGGCCTGCATGACCTGCGGGACATCGTGGAGAGCTGACGGAGGCGGGCTATGAATTATGCGATCGTTTTCCGTCTGCTGGGCTATATCCTGATGATCGAGGGCGCCCTGCTGCTTCTGCCCGCCGCTGCCAGCCTGATCTACGGCGAGTGGATGGTACTGGCAGTGTTCCTGCTCACGGTTGCCGTGAGCGCAGGCATCGGCTTTGCGCTGCGGGCCATCAGGCCCCGCAGCAAGGTATTCTATATGCGGGAAGGCTTTACTGCCACCGCACTGAGCTGGATCGTCATCTCGGTGGTGGGTGCCGCGCCTTTCGTGCTCACCGGCTGCATCCCCAACCCGGTGGATGCGCTGTTTGAGACGGTATCCGGTTTTACCACCACCGGTGCCAGCATCCTGCCGGAGGTGGAGAGCCTGCCCAAGGGCATTTTGTTCTGGCGCAGCTTCACCCACTGGATCGGCGGCATGGGCGTGCTGGTGTTCCTGCTTTCGCTGCTGCCGCTGACCGGCGGCTCCCATGTGAACCTGATGAAGGCAGAGAGCCCCGGCCCCCAGGTGGACAAGCTGGTGCCCAAGGTGCAGTCTACCGCCAAGATCCTGTATGGCATCTATCTGGCCTTGACCGTGCTGGAACTGCTGTTCCTGCTGGCGGGGCACATGCCCCTGTTCGAGGCCATGCTTACCTCCTTTGGCACCGCAGGCACCGGCGGCTTCGGCTTCCGCAACGACAGCTTTGGCAGCTTTTCCCCCTACATCCAGTGGGTCGTGACCGTGTTCATGATCCTGTTCGGTGTCAACTTCAACGCCTACTTCCTGCTGCTGATGCGCCGGTTCCGCCGTGCGGCGGCCAGCGAAGAGGTGCGCGGCTACTTTGTGGTCATTGCAGCCGCCATTGCCATCATCACGGCCAACATCTACAGCCTCTACAACAGCTTTGGCGAGGCGCTGCGGCAAGCGGCGTTCCAGGTGGGTTCCATCATCACCACTACGGGCTTTTCCAGCTGCGATTTTGACCTGTGGCCCACTCTGTCCAAGGAAGTGCTGGTGGTGCTGATGTTCATTGGTGCCTGTGCCGGAAGCACCGGCGGCGGCATCAAGGTGAGCCGCATCCTCATTTTGGGCAAGACGCTGGGCAAGGAACTCAAGCAGGCTCTGCACCCGCAGGTGGTGGCTCCGGCGCGTATGGACGGCAAGCTGCTGAACCATGAGACCATCCGTACCACCAACGTGTTCATGGCGGCCTACAGCTTCATCTTTGTGGGGTCCTTCCTGCTCATCAGTCTGAACGGCTTTGACATGGTGACCAATTTCACTGCCGTGGCCGCCACTCTGAACAACATCGGCCCGGGCCTGGAGCTGGTGGGCCCCATGCAGAACTTTAGCGGTTTTGCAGACCCGGCCAAGCTGGTGCTGATCTTTGACATGCTGGCAGGCCGGTTGGAGATCTTCCCCATGCTGGTGCTGTTCCTGCCCGACACCTGGCGCAAATTCTGATCGTACAACGAAATCTAAAAGGGGCCACCCGCTGCGGGCGGCCCCTTTGCCATGCTTGCGTTCTGCAGGCAAAAAGGGTACAATACAACTGCTGGAAAACCAACGCTTTTGGAAGAAAGGACTGCTATGGAATACGATTTTTATACGCTGGGCGTCCTTTACCTGGTCTACTCGTTTGCGGGCTGGGTAGGGGAGACGGTAGTAGCTACGGTGCGGGGCAAGCATTTTGCCAACCGCGGCGCAGCAGCCGGGCCCTTCTGCTTTGTGTACGGCTCCACGGCGGTACTGCTGGCCGTGGGCTTCACGGACCTGCGCAGCGACCCGGTGTACCTCTTCTTTGCCTGTACGCTGGCCTCCACGGTCATGGAGTGGCTGACGGCTAAGCTGCTGGAACGGCTGCACCGCCGCAAATGGTGGGACTACTCCGGTAAGCGCTTCAACCTGAACGGCTATGTCTGCCTGCAGTATTCGCTGCTGTGGGGCGTGCTGGGCACTGCCAGCGTGCTGTGGCTCAATGGCCTGCTGCTGCGGCTGTGCCAGGCCATCCCGAGCTGGCTGCTGCACCCGCTGGTGTGGGCGGCGGTCATCGTGGCAGCGCTGGACCAGATCGGTTCGGCCGTGCTGGTGGGGCACTATGCGGCCAAACACCCGGTGCTGGAACAGCTGAACCAGCGGCTGGGTGAAAGCTCCGACGGCCTGCGCCGCCGCATTGCCCTGTATGTGGAAAAGCGCATCCAGCGGGCCTACCCGGAGGCGGCCCGGCAGGAACCGACCATTGCCCAGAACGGCGAAACGCCCCTGAGCGCCGCCGACCTGCTGTGGCTGTTCGTGGTGGGCGCGTTTCTGGGTGACCTGGTGGAAACAGTGTTCTGCCGCCTGACGGCAGGCGTCTGGATGAGCCGTTCCAGTCTGGTGTGGGGGCCGTTCAGCGTGGTGTGGGGCCTGGCTCTGGCCCTGACCACCGTGCTGCTGCGCCAGAATCAGGACAAGAGCGACCGCTACCTGTTTGTGTTCGGCACGGTGATGGGCGGCGTGTACGAGTATGTGTGCAGCGCCGTGACTGAGCTGTTGTTTGGCACGGTGTTCTGGGATTACAGCAAGTTCAAATTCAATCTGGGCGGGCGCATCAACCTGCTGTACTGCTTCTTCTGGGGCATGGCGGCCGTGGTGTGGATGCGCTACGGCTACCCGGTGGTCATGAAGTGCATGACCCGTCTGCGCAGCCGGGTGCGGCCGTGGATGACCGTGCTGCTGGCGGTGTTCATGGCGGTGAACATGGTTACCAGCTCGCTGGCGCTGGCCCGTTACGACGCCCGCACCAGCGGGGTGCCAGCTGCCAATGCCGTGGAGACCTATCTGGACGCCCATTTCGACAATGCCCGCATGGAACGCATCTATCCCAATGCGAAAAAAGTGGAAAAGGCCGGGTGAAACTTCCGGATTCCGCTTGCTTTTATGTCCGGCAGACAGTATAATAAACAGGATAAAAGGGAGTAAAGGGCGCAGACCCGGCAGGGCCATGCGCTGTGCTGCAGCGACAACCCGGCAGAAATGCCCGATGCAGTACCGAATGCTTGAGACTTTTATTACAAGGACGTAGTATGCGTACCCTGTAATAGGAGTCTTTTCTTTTTTGCCCGGCTGAGAGACTCCCGTTCCTGGAGCCGGGCCAAGGAACGATCAAAAAGGAGAAAAAACATGCTTATACCTGTTTTGCTGTTCATCGTGGGTCTGCTATGCCTGATCAAGGGCGGTGACTGGTTTGTGGACGGTGCCACCGGCATTGCCCGCCGCTTCCATGTGCCGGAGCTGCTCATCGGTGCCACGGTGGTGTCCATCGGCACCACCCTGCCGGAGGTGATGGTGTCTACCACCTCGGCTCTCACCGGTCACGGCGAGATCGCCTACGGCAACGCCATTGGTTCGGTCATCTGCAATTCCGCCCTCATTGCGGCCATTCCCATTGTGGCCAAGCCGGGCAAGGTGGACCCCAAGAGCCTGCGCACCCCGGTGCTGTTCTTCTTTGTGGCGGCAGCCTTCTATGCCGGTGTGGCCTACACCACCGGCTCCTTCACCCGGTCGGTGGGTATCATCCTGCTGGCCATGTTCGTGGCCTACATCGTCTGCAACGTGATGGCCATGAAGAATGCCCCCGCCCCGGAAGAAGAGGAAGAGCCGGAAGAAAACACTTCCTTTGCCAAGGAACTGGGCCTGCTGGCGGTGGGCGCGGTGCTCATCGCGGTGGGCGCGGACCTGCTGGTGGACAACGGCACCCTCATTGCACAGGCACTGGGCGTGCCGGAGTCGGTCATTGCTCTGACCTTTGTGGCACTGGGTACCTCGCTGCCGGAGCTGGTCACGGCCATCACCTCGCTGGCCAAGGGCCACGGGGCGCTGTCGCTGGGCAACGTCATCGGTGCCAACGTGTTCAATCTGGTGCTGGTGAGCGGCGTGTCGGTCGCGCTGGCTCCCTTTACCATCCCGCAGAACTCCACCATTGCTGGCATGAACGCCTCGCTGGTGATGGATATTCCGGTGATGTTTGCGGTCATGCTGCTGCTGACGGTGCCCGCCCTGCTCAAGGGCAAGCTCAGCCGCCCGCAGGGCATTGCGCTGCTGTGCATCTACGCTGCTTTCTGCGTGGTGCAGTTCACCATTTGATGACGAAGTAAAAAACAGGCCCCCGCACGGTTTTGTGCGGGGGCCTGTCTGCGTTTTGTGGTTACTGCTGTGCAAAAATTTTGACTTCGTCCTTGTCCATGAAGGCGGCGCCGGCAAACCCGGCGGCCTCCAGCTGGCCCAGCTGCTTGCCCAGCTTCTTGGCCTGCTGCAGCACGGTGACGTTGTAGGTGTCACGCAGGGCGGCGGCCTTGCTCAGCACGGCGGGGAAGTCGGCGTCCTTGCCGTACAGCAGGGCGATCTTCTGCTTGGCACCGGGGATCTGATACCCCTGCTCCAGCAGGATGCCGCACACGCGCTCGAAACCGATGGAGAAGCCCACGGCAGGCACCTGGGTGCCCAGGAACTTGCCCACCATGTTGTCGTAGCGGCCGCCGCCGGCCACGGCACCGCTGAACTGCGGGCAGGTGATCTCGAACACCATGCCGGTGTAGTAGCCCTGACCGCGCACCAGGCTGGGGCAGTAGGCCACCTGATAGCGGCCGGCAGCCAGCGCATTGGCGGTGGCCAGAACGTACTTCAGGTCATCGGCGATGGCGGGGTCGGCGCAGCGGGCAGCCACGGCGTCCAGCGTCACCTCACCGGCGGCGATGAAATCGGCCAGTGCGTTGATGGCGGCTTCCGGCAGCTGCTTTTCGGTCAGCTCGGCCTTCACGCCGTCAGCACCGATCTTGTCCATCTTGTCAAAGGTGATGCAGACGGAATCCAGCGTATCGGCGGCAAAGCCCATGCTCTCCAGCATGCCGCGCAGGATGCGGCGGTCGTTGATGTTCACCGTGAAGCCGGTGAAGCCGATGTTCAGCAAAGCGCGGGTGGTCACGTCGATCAGCTCCACCTCGGCGTTGGGGGAGCTGTCGCCCAGAATGTCGATGTCGCACTGCACGAACTCGCGCAGACGGCCCTTCTGGGGGCGCTCGGCACGGAACACGCGGTCGGTCTGGATCACCTTGAAGGGGCTGGGCAGCTTGTCCTTGTTGGCGGCATAGTAGCGGCTCAGGGGCAGGGTGAGGTCGTAGCGCAGGCCCATGTCGGAGAGCTGCTTGGGGTCGCCGGTGTTCAGGGCGGCGGTGAGCTTGTCGCCGCGCTTGAGCACCTTGAAGATCAGGTTCAGGTTGTCGCCGCCGTCGGACTTGTCCAGATTTTCCATGTCCTCCAGCATAGGGGTGGAGATGCGCTCAAAGCCGGACGCACGGTAGGTCTCCAGGATCTTGCCCTGGATGTAGTCGCGCAGGGTCTGCTCGGCGGGCAGCAGGTCGCGCATGCCCTTCAATGCCTGTGTTTTCATGGTTGCAATACCTCTCTATATGTCAATTGAATTGTTTCCAGTACATCATATTATAAAGGAAACTGCCGGATTGTCAATCCGAATGGGCACACTATCGCAAATTGCACGGATTTTGAGGTGAAACGATGAAACAGCAGTTTGCAGCAAAACACCCGTGGACGATCCTTGCCGCCGGGGCCGCCATTCAGGTGCTCACGGGGCTTCCGGCGGCGTGGGGCGTGTTCCAGCAGCCGGTCATGGAGGAATACGGCCTGTCGGAGCAGGGGGCGGGGTATGCGTTTGGCATCCTCATCGCGGCCTTCGGTGTGGGGTGCGTGCTGGGCGGCTTCCTGCAGGACAGGCACGGCCCCCGCTGCGCGGGCCTGTGGGGCACCGCCCTGCTCTGCGGCGGCTTTTTTGCGGCGGGCCTGCTGCCACCGGGCAGCGCAGAGGCGTTCTTTCTGGCGTTCAGCATCCCGGCGGGGCTGGGCACGGCGTTTTTGTATCCGTCCATCCAGTCCTGCGCCCAGAAGTGGTACGCCGACCGCAAGGGGCTGGCCACCGGCGTCATCGGCGGGGCGGTGGGCCTGAGCGGTGCCTTCCTCACCGTATTCGTGCGCACGGCAGTGCGGGGATTTTGGGTCGTGCAGGGCATCCGGGGGGCCTTCTGGGCACTGGGTGCGGTCACCCTGCCGGTATGCCTTGTGGGCAGTCTGCTTTTGCAGGACCCGCCGCAGACCGGGCAGACCCAAAAACCGCAGGAGAACGGCAAAAACACCATTGACCTTGCCCCGCAGCAGATGCTGCGCACAAAGCAGTACTGGCTGTGCGCCGGAGCGGTGTGCTTTTCTACCCCTGCAGTGCTGCTGTTCAGCCCCATTATTTTAAAGCTGGGCATGGAGCGCGGGTTGGAGGAGCAGGCGGCGCTATGGAGCGTGGTACTGGGCAGCGTGGGCAGTGCGGCAGGCCGCCTGCTGATGCCCCTGCTCAGTGACCGAATCGGCCGCCGCCCCACCGACATGCTGCTGTTTGCGGTGTCTGCCGGGCTGTCGGCGGGGTTTGCCTTTGCACAGGGCTGGGGCGTGGTGGCCTGCTATGCGGGCCTCACCTTCTGCTACTCGGCGCTGGCGGCGGTTCTGCCGGCCCTTTCCACCGACCTGTTCGGCTTCCCCCATGCGGGGGTCAACTATGGCTTTCTGGCGCTGGGGCAGAGCGTGGGCAGCCTTGCCTTTCCGTTTGCAGCCAATTTCTTCGGGCTGGAAGCCGGTCGACACTGGATGGCCGTGGCAGCCGCCGGGGCCGGCTTTGCCTGCATCCGGGCCTTGCGGCCGGTGGAACCGTCTGCCGGGCGCGGACAGCAGGGCATGGACCGGACCTGCTGACAGAATTGACAGAAAAATGACAAATGCCCGGCAGAAAGCGGACGAATTGACGGTTAGATGGAAATGACCAGAAAGAGAATTGCGGATTTTTGGCGGAAATGTCTTGCAAAATGCGCGCGCATTCTCTATAATAAAATCATGCGTGGTAGTGCTGTGCGGCCGAAAGAGAGAGCGGCCCGCGCAGCCGATGCAAAACGGGAGGACGAGCTGTGCCGGCAGGGCGCAGCCGTGTTCCCGCCAAGCG
>ULQZ01014269.1_pt1 | contig 11600 bp, 9 predicted proteins | sample 1955011 | NCBI WGS metagenome assembly ULQZ01 (sample SAMEA4835670, study PRJEB28245) | human gut metagenome | biome: gut microbiome; material: fecal sample | place: Denmark | collected 2008 | reverse complement strand
CTTCCCCCGCCAGCCAGAAGCTGCCGCCCGAACAGCGGCAGGTGAAGGTGCTGGCCCGGATGCTGAGCCCCGCCATGCTGGGCCTGCTGGTAGAGAACCGCTATGACGGTGTGCTCAAGCGCCAGCAGGGCACCCTCCACTCCACGAAACACGACGGAATGGGCATCGGCCTCGTCTCCATCCAGACGGCCGTTTCCAGATATGGCGGTTCTATGACCGTCGAGACCGAGAACGGTTTGTTCCGGGTGAATATTTTATTGAACCTTTAACCTCTCAGTCTCGCATTCGCAATGACGGAGAGGTTGACACAGCTAATTAAAGGAGGACTCCACCATGAAAATGACCCGACGCAGCTTCCTCAGCGCTTCCGCTCTCACACTGTTGTCCTGCCAGCTGGCCCCCGCCGCCAGGGCAGACTGCCTTCTGTCCGACCTTTTCCACGGCGCAGACACCGCCCTGCCGCCGAAGCCTCTGACGGCGAAAGTCGTGGACGCCAACCCCTTTATGGGCCGCAGCGAGTCAAACATCCACCACGACTGCTACAACACCGACTCCACCGACGCCGTCCTCCCCGTGGGCATCTGCCCCGAGGTCAACGTGGCAATGGAAAAGACGAACCCCAACGCCTCCCCGGCCATCTTCTTCGACAACTTCGACAACCCCGTCAGCCCGTTCCTGGGCGGTCTGGCCATCCGCGACCTCGACGCCGAAGAAGTCCGCACCATCGGCTTTTTCTCTCCCGCAAAGCACGACGGCGGCGGCTATCTCATCCAAAGCTCCTATTCCTTTGTGGACGGGCGCAACCTCATCGTCTGCCCCACCAGCCACAACCATGTGCTGATGCTTCGCGCCACCGACGAGAACGGTACGCCTCTGCCGGTTTTCGAAAAGGTACTGGACATCAACATCAAGGAGGCCGCCGAGCGGGTGCTTGGCCGCAGCCTCGAGCAGAACCTGCTCTCCATCGTCTTTGACTACGACGGCAACCTCTGGTTCGTCACCGGCGGCTTCCGCATCTCCCCCAGCCGCGGCCAGCAGGGTGCGATGGGCTACATCTCCCACAACGCCATCGAAACCATCCTTGCCGGCGGCACCGCCGACCTCGACCACGAAGTCCATGTCTACGCTCCCGCTCCGGGCGAGGGTGCTGAAAACGGCATTGCCTCCTGCCGGGAGGGTGCGGTCATCCTGACGAATCTTGCCTGCTACCTGCTGCGCGCCAACGGCGGCGTTGAAGTCGTCTGGCGCACCCCCTACGACAGCGTGGGCGCAAAAGACAGCCGCGAAGGCGCTGCCACCACCGGCGGCGGTCTGGCATGGGGCGGCGGCTGCTCGCCCTCTCTGAGCAAAGAGCTGGTCTTTTTCACCGACAACCTCGAGACCGTCAGCCTGATGGCTGTGGACATCCGCACCGGCGAAGTCGCCGCCAGCCACCCGGTCATCGACGAGCTGCCCGCCAATATGCCGGTGTCGGTGGAAAATTCGGCTATCGTCTACGACCACGGCAATGGCCGGGTCAGCACCATCGTCTGCAACTGGTTCGGCGCAGGCAGCCCCAACCTCGCAAAGCCCGACAGCGACTCTTCCATCCAGAGCTACGAGAACATCTACGACCGCAACTGGCTGCTCAAGGGCAACTGCATGATCATGCCCGGCGTCGAACGGGTGGACACCATCCGCACCGCCGACGGCTGGACCATGAAGAGCGTCTGGTGCCGCGACGACCTCAGCGACACTTCCATGATGAAGCTCTCCACCGCCACCGGCTACATCTACGGCTTCGTGCAGGACGTGGACAGCGGAATGTGGCAGTACATCGTGCTGGACTTCGACACCGGAAAGACCGTCCTCACCGTGGATGTCGCCTCCCTCTACGGCTACAACAACATGGCCATCGGCATGTACGCGGGCCGTGACGGCAACAAGCTCTACTGCCCCACCGGCTACAAAGAGCTGCTCCGCCTGCAGGACCGCTTCGTCTTCCTGCCCGAGATGCCCTACCGCAAAGTCGATCTGGATAAGACCTCCCGCCGGGTGCTTTCGGCGGCAGAGTTCCAGGCCGCAGGCGGCGCCGGCACCCCCGCAAGCTGGCTCCACACCGCCACCCTCGACAATCTCCACCCCGCGACGACTGTTTCTTTCCGCATCAACGGCCTGACCGGAAATGCCGCCGACTATAAGCTCTTCGCCCTCGGCACGGATGGCCGCTACCGTGAGGTGTCCGACTGGCACTTCGACGATGCCCCGGCCCGTCTCAGCGCGAAGAAGGTCTACAACGTCTGCCTCACCGCACAGGACGGCGGCAGCTTCGACCTCTCGCCCGACGCCAAGGAAGTCACCCTTTCCATCGTTCTGGCCCGCTGAATCTGACAAAGCAGGAGGACTCCCGCCATGAAAATGACCCGCCGCGATTTCCTCAAGCTCTCCTCTGCCGCTGCCGCCGCCTGCGGCGTCACGCTGCTGCCGGCCCAGAAAGCCGATGCGGCTTCTGCCATCCAGACCCTGCTGGAAGAAGCTTATCTCTACGCCTTCCCGCTGGTGCTCGTGGACGCCACCAAGACCGTCTCCACCAACACGAAGACCGCTTCCGCCAGCCGCGCCCCCGTCAACCAGTTCATCCACGCCCGGAAGCTGCTGGACGCTTCCAGCCGCACGGTCGTCAGCCCCAACGTGGACACCATCTACACGCAGGCGTGGCTGGACGTCAGCGCCGAGCCTCAAATCTACGTCGTGCCGGAGGCCGACCGCTTTTTCAACGTGCAGGTACTGGACGCATGGACGAACACCGCCGCCGTGCTGGAAGCACCCGGGGCCTACGCCATCGCCTACTCGAGCTGGGAGGGCACGCTGCCCGAGGGCGTCCGGCGCATCGACATTCCCACCCGGACGGTCTGGACCATCGCCCGCATCATGCTCTCCGGGCCGGACGACCTGCCGAACGTGGCGGCGCTTCAGGGCCGGATGCAGCTGATGCCCCTCTCGGCCTACCCCGCCGGGCTGGCCGCTGCGCCGGAAGGGAGCTATTCTCCGGAGAACGATTTCGTCCCGGTGCAGAAGGTACTCGCCATGACGCCGCAGGAGTTTTTCGACACCGCCAACCGGCTGATGGAGACAGACCCGCCCGCCGAGGCGGACGCTCCTCTTCTCCGCAGCCTCGCGGCCCTTTCCGTCGGCCCGGGCCAGCAGTTCGACGCCTCCGCCCTCGGCCCTCTCGGCGGGCTGCGCTGGAAGCGGCTGCTCCTTCAGCTCAAGAGCAGCCTCCGGGCACAGGCAGCACGCTATTCCCGCCAGATGGGCCAGTGGATCTACTATGGCGACCCCATCGGCAATTTCGGCACCGCCTACGACTACCGGACGATGGTCGCCCTGATGGGCCTCGGGGCCAACACCACCGACATCGCCATCTACCCGCGCACCTCCACCGACAGCGCCGGGGCCGACCTTACGGGCCAAAAGACCTACACGCTCCACTTCGACGCCCTCCCGCCCACAGTGGGCAACGGCTTCTGGTCGGTGACGGCCTACGGCGAGGACAACTTCCTCATCGACAACCCCATCAGCCGCTACTGCGTGAACGATCGTTCCGGCCTCCATCGGAACGCCGACGGCTCGGTGGACGTCACCCTCTCCAAGGACGCGCCCGAGGACACTACCAACTGGCTCCCCGTCTCGGACGAAAAATTCCACCTTTTCCTCCGCATCTATAAGCCCGACTGGACGGCGCTGGACAGCTTCCCGCCGCCGGTCATCTCTGTGAAGTAGCAAAAACGCCATCTGCGTCTCGGCGCAGATGGCGTTTTCATCGTTACAGCGTTTTACAGGGTGCTCAGCAGGCGGCGGCCGCCGTTCTGGTCGGCGGCATAGAGGGTGGTGCGGCTGACCTGATTGTCCAGCGGAAGACCCTCGGCGTAGCGCTTGAGGTTGTGGATGTGTTGTCCAGCGTCTTGGGCAGGCTGAACTTGCCGGAGTTGTGGGGCGTGATGATAGCGCCCGGCTCACCCCACAGCGGGTGGTCGGCAGGCAGAGGCTCCGGGTCGGTGACGTCGAGGCCCGCGCCAAAAATTTTGCCGCTGCGCAGGGCTTCCACGAGGGCGTCGCTGTCCACGGTGGTGCCGCGGCCCACGTTGATGAGGATGGCCCCGTCCTTGCATTTGGCAAAGCGCTCGGCGTTGAACAGCTTGTTGGTCTCAGGGGTGCCGGGCAGGCTCAGGGCGATGAGGTCGGCCTCGGGCAGCTCCTCGTCCAGCTGGCTCTGGGCCACCACACGCAGGCAGTAGTCCGGGCAAGGCGTGTCGGGGTGGACCGTGCGGCGGACGCCCACCACCTCAGCACCCAGCATATGGGCGCGGCGGGCGAAGTTGGAGCCGATGTCGCCCATGCCGACGCAGAGCACCCGCGCCCCGGTGATACCCCTCACGGGGCGGTCAATGGGAGCCCACTGGCGCTGGTTCTGGCGGTCGCGGTAGAGGAACATATCCTTCTGGATGCCCAGCCACATGGCCAGCATCCACTCGCTGATGGCCAGACCGTAGGCACCGGTGGCGTTGGTCACCATGCAGTTTTCGGGCAGGACGCCGGGCTTCAGATAGGCGTCGGGGCCGGCGGAGTTGGACTGGAACCACTCGATGTGCTTGTTCTGGCGGATCATCGGCACCGGTGCGTTGCCCAGCACGACATCGGCCCAGAGCACATCTTCGGCGTGGACATCGTCCAGCGCGTTGAAACGGAATTCAAATTCCGGCACGGATGCCTCCAGCGCGGCGCGGTGGGCGTCGTTCAGGGGCAGACATACCAAAACTTTTTTGTGCATAGGGATACCCTCACTTCCTGTGTATTCTTCTATAAGGATACTCTCCCCCGCCCCGCTCCGCAAGAGGCAAAAGGGCCGCTTTCTTAAGAATTCCTTAGGATCTTATCCCACAAATCCCAAGAAGTATGTGATAAACTGTCCACAATGCAGAAAATCTGCTATACTGATACTATGCAATACAGGAAAGGAATCACAGACTATGCAGACCATCATGATCGTAGAGGATGACCCGGACATCCGGGACGGCGTGCGCATCCTTCTGTCCGGGGAGGGCTACCGCATCCTCGAAGCCGAAAACGGCCCCCGCGCCCTCAGCCTGATCACACCGGAAGTCGATCTGGTCATCCTCGACATCATGATGCCCGGCATGAGCGGCCTGCGGGTCTGCGAGGAGATACGAAAGACCTCCACCGTCCCCATCCTCTTTCTCACCGCAAAATCGCAGGAATCCGATAAGCTTCTGGGCCTGACGGCGGGCGGCGACGACTATCTGGCCAAGCCCTTCTCCTTCGCGGAGCTGAGCGCCCGGGTCAAGGCCCTGCTGCGGCGCTACTGCGTCTATCAGGGCAAAGACCAGGCCGAACCTCACCACCCCAGGCCCGACGCCCAGATGCTGGAGCTCCACGGCGTGCGCATCGCGCTGGACTGCAACCGGGTCTGGGTGGACGAGCAGGAGACCGACCTGACCGAGACCGAGTACAAGATCCTCAAGCTGCTGATGCAGAGCCCCCAGCGCATCTTCCCGGTGCAGGTCATCTACGAGACCGTGTGGGGCGAGCCGTATTTCTACGTCTCCAACGGCACCGTCATGGTGCATATCCGCAATCTGCGGATGAAAGTAGAGCATAACCCTCAGAATCCTCAGCGCATCTGCACTGTCTGGGGCAAAGGCTACCGCTTTGCGGCGCAGGAGGACGGCAATGGTAGCACCTGAAAAGCACGGTCTGGCGAAACAGTTCACCCGGCTCATCGTCCTGTCGGGGCTGGCGAGCTTTCTGCTGCTGGGCTTTCTGCAGGTGGTGCTGAACAAAGGCCTCCGCCTTTATTTCGACCAGCCCGAGGTTCAGACCAAAGCTTCCCAGTATCAGGTCAACGAGCTGCAGAACTATATCACCGAAAATTCCCTTTCCAGCACAGACATCAAAAAGCTCACCGACTGGACGCGGAGCCATCGCTATAACCTGTTGGAGCTTTACCGCGGCCAGAAGCTCATCTATTCGTCCTACGCCCCCCGCCACTACTACAAGAACAACGACCCGGAGGCCCCTGAGCTGACCGACAGTCACCAGCACGGCCCCTTCTACGACTGGTCGCCCGTCTACACCCTGAACTTCTCGGACGGTGAGATCACGGCCCTGCTCTACTACAACGGTTTCGACGCCTGTTACAGCACCGGCTGTGACCTCCTGCTCATCATCTGCCTCGCATCCTTCCCCCTCTTTTTCCTCTGGGGGAGCCGGGGCATCGTGAAGTACATCGTCCAGCTCAGTGAAGAGATCCAGGCCATGGAGGGCGGCGACCTCGACCACCCCATCACGGTGCAGGGCAGCGACGAGCTGACGACGCTGGCGTCCAGTCTCGACTCCATGCGTCTCACCCTCCGCCAGCAGCACGAGGACGAGGCGGCCGCCGCCGCCAAGGTGAAGAACCTTATCACCGAGATGAGCCACGACCTCCGCACACCCCTGACCACCCTGCTGCTCTACACCGAGATCCTTCGCCACCGCAAATATGAGACGACGGCGCAGGCCGAAGATTACCTTGCCAAGATCGGCACCAAGGCCCGCCAGCTCAAGCAGCTGTCGGACAACCTCTTCGAATACGCCCTCGTCACCCGAGACACCGTGGCCGTCCTCGACCCGCCGGCCCGCTTCTCCCAGATATTCGAGGAGCCGCTGACCGAGATGGTGGGCGAGCTGCAGGAGCGTGGCTTTGCCTGCGCCCTCGAGCTGGGCGAGGAGGACGACACCCTCACCGTAAAAGAGCAGTACGTCCGCCGCATCCTCGACAACATCACCTCGAACCTGCTCAAATACGCCGACCCGGCGCAGGACATTTCTGTCCGCTTCGTCAAAGAGAAGGGCAAAGCCGGGCTTGCCTTTGAAAATGCCGTCCTCCCCGGCCAGCACCGCACCGACAGCACCAAGGTCGGCCTCACCAGCATCGAGACCATGATGGAAAAGATGCACGCAGAATGCCGCATCGAGCAGAGCGGCGAACACTTTTGCATCACGCTGCTGTTTCCCATCACCATCTGAAATCGCTTCTTTAGTCCCCTCCATGAGGGGCTTTTTCTTTTCCTGCAAAGGCTCTCCCTTTGGGAGAGCTGGCGCGAAGCGCCTGAAAGGGCAAGGCGGGCGACGTCGTCTCTGCCGGGCAGGAAGTGGCCGTCGTCCGGGACGATTCCACCCTGCTGCTGACGCTGGACTTCCCCGCCGCCGACGCCGCCACTTATTTTGTCGGCCAGAGCGTGGATGTGACCATCGACGGCACCTTTGAGACGACCGCCGGCACCACCAGCGGCGGCACCACCACCTACCCTGTCACCATCCGCATCGACGACACCGGCAGCCTCATGCCCGGCATGAATGCCACTGCCGCCCTTGACATTCCCCCTTGCCGGCGTTATGTTATTGTTAAGGCGACAGCCGGTTTCGCCGTCTTTCGCCTCATATTAAAATCGCTCTTGTTTTATAGCTGTCTGGACTTTACACAAAATTTGGGAAAGACCCATTTTTGTCTAACTTTTGGGGTTCATTTCAGTATCCGGAGTCTCTTTTTTGGCATTTTCTTCAATGTTTTTGCAATTGGAATCTATAGTTTCGATAGCTGTTTTCTTTCAACGGCATGGATAAGCTAGACCTTATTGCTTTGCAGAAACAGCACATCACCCGAAATTTTAATTATTTTCGCTCTGATTCTGATATACTATCGTTAAGACATCGATTTCGGAGGTCCACATGGATACAAGTATTTTCCGTTATGTGCTCGAGGTAGAAAAATACAGAAACATCACCCAGGCGGCGAAGCGACTGTTTATCTCGCAACCGGCACTGACCAAACAGCTGAATAAGCTTGAAAAAGAGTTGGGCTTTTCGCCTTTTGACCGCACGCACAGCCCGATCAGCGTTACACCACAGGGCGAAATTTTTCTCGATTTTGCTCGGCGCTATGTGCAGCTCGAAAGCGAGATGATGAATAGTCTTCGACAGTTTAATCAGATTCCAGCAGAGCCTGTACTGATTGCCACAACGCATCGTGGTGGCGCCTACGCTGCTGTTCAGGCAGCACCTTTCATGATGACACATCCAGAGATACATCTCAGTTACCTGAATCGCAACTCTCAGCAGTGCGAAGAAGAGCTGGAAAGCGAATCCGTCGACTTAGCCATCTATACTGAACCTGTACACTCCGAAAACATCGAGTATATGCCAGTACAGGAGGATCCGCTCGTATTTGTCATTCCACAGGAATCACCGATTCTGGAGGACCTAGATATCTCCGATAATTCACTCGAGCATCCGGTTGAAATCGACATCAGCCGTTTCCGTAATCCGTCGCTCCGATATATTCTGGCGACGCCAGGTCAGGGGCTGTATGATGCCGAAAAATCTTTTTTCAGAAAATATCACATCACACCGATTCATCCGCAGCGCATTGATTATGTTGACACACGATATCTCGTTGCCTGCAGCGGCTGTGGCATTGCCCTGTTGCCGCACACGACGATTCGTAATTCATCTACTGGTCAAAACCCGGTCTATGGCACGATAAAAGGCGATACTCTGTATCGTTATGTCATCGTCGCCCGAAAGAAGGGCCGCAACTTATCCCCTTCTGCAGAAATCGTCTGGCGCTACATGATCAGCGCATCTGCTAAAAATCGATAACATTTTGGAATCAGGTTCATAACAGAAAAAGGAGAAGCACTCGTCATTCAATTTGCAGTACAGAGCGAGTGCTTCTTTTTCTGTTTTATGGCGCTATGTCCATTCCAAATGGTTATCGTCCCATAGAAGAATCGCCATTGTCACAATCTTGCACAATTACTCCCGTTTTTGTACAATACATTTATCAAATTTGCCGGCAAATAAAAGTGCTTTAAAAATTCTGTATCACTTTTTGGGAGGATTTACTGTGAATAAGTTAAAGGAAACGAAGATCCTTGGGTTCCCTCTGTGGATGTACCTTATATTCAGTATACTGATGATGGTGATGGCAGCCAATGACTGGATGCTGACCAACATGGTCGGCGCACTCGCCTTCGCGATGATCATCGGCACACTGCTCGGCTGGGTCGGTGACCATATCCCGGTCTGGAAGACCTGGTTCGGCGGCGGCATGCTCTTCTCCTGCCTCGTAGCCGGCGCGATGAACACCTTCCACCTGATCGGTGAAGGCTCGATGGAAGCCCTGAATACCTTCAACGGCTCCACCGGTTTCCTCGATCTCTACATTCTCGTCCTGATCACCGGCTCTGTGCTCTCGGTTGATCGTAAGATGCTCATCAAATCCTTCGCCGGATTCGTTCCGACGATTCTTGCAGGTATTGCAGGTGCACTCGGCCTCGCTGGTCTCGTAGGTGCCATCACTGGAGTCGGCGCAATCGAGGCGATCGCCACCTATGCAATTCCAGTCATGGGCGGTGGCAATGGTGCCGGTATCACACCGATGAGCAAGATGTGGGCTGCTGCAACCGGCGGTGATGCCTCCTCCTGGTATGCATCTGCCTTTGCAATCATTAGCATTGGCAATCTCTGCGCCGTCTTCATGTCTGCACTGCTGAACAAGCTCGGCCAGATCAAGCCATCCATGACGGGTAATGGTCGTCTCATGGTCAGTGAAGAAAATGTCAGCACGAAGTCCAGTGACGTGAAGCCGACCGCAGCCGACTACGCAACCGGTCTCGCACTCGGTGTCGTATGCTTCAATGTAGCTAACCTCTACGCAAAGCACATCTCCATCATCAACCATGCAAACCTCGGCTTCAGTATTCATACCTTCGCTTTCATGGTCATCCTGATGGCGATTCTGAATATGACGAATATCCTGCCGGAAAACGTGAAGGCCGGCGCAAGGGGCATGCAGCAATTCTTCGTAAAGTATATGTCCTTCCCACTGATGATTACCGTTGGTATCGGTACGAACCTCACAGACTACGCGAAGGTCTTCACAAACCCAGCGTATATCGTCATCATCATGGCGACTGTCATCGGTGCGATGATCGGAACCTTCATCGTCGGTAAGCTGTTCCACTTCTATCCTGTAGAAGGAATGCTGACTGCCGGACTCTGTATGGCAAACGGCGGTGGTGCCGGCGACGTACAGTGTCTCGGCGCTGCACACCGCATGGAGCTGATGTCCTATGCTCAGATTTCTTCCAGAATCGGTGGTGCCATCATGCTCGTCATCGCAAGCTTCGTCTTCGGTAAATTCCTGTAATCCTGGAGGTACAGTATGGCAAATCAGAATCCTTTGGCTACGAATCTCACGCTTGAGCAGCAGAAAAATCTGTTCGGCAATGCTTACTTAAATATGCTCTGGCACTGTCCGACCGACCCGCGTTTCCACTACTGGGTGCATCTCCCAGACTACTACTACGACGAAGAGGAGCATGAGTACTCTCTCCTCGTCATCATCCATGGAACCGGCTGTGCAATCGAAGAGTACATCAAGCAGGCGAAGGAACTCGCCGACAAATATCATATGGCTGTGCTTGCACCTATGTTCCCGGGTGGACTCATTCAGCGCGATGACTTCAACAGCTATAAGCTCCTCTCCTGCGACGGCATCCGCTATGATCTGATTCTCCTCGATATGATCGAGGATATGGCGAAGCGCTATCCAGGCGTTCACACAGATCAGTTTTTCATGTTCGGACACTCTGGTGGCGGGCAGTTCGTAAACCGCTTCCTGCTCGCTCACCCTGATCGTCTGAAGGCCTGCTCCATCGGTGCACCTGGCCGTCCGACCTTCCTGAATCCAGACGAGGACTACTTCTGGGGTATCCGTGATTTCAAGGATTACTTCGGTTATGATGTCGACCTCGAAGCCGTAAAGAAGGTACCCGTCCTCATCAGTGTCGGCGAGCTCGACAACAAGTTTATCGGCGACTCCCCGTATGGCGATAACCGCGTAGCCCGTATGAAGAGCCTGCAGAAAAATTTCCAGGAGCACGGCGTCCATACGGAGCTGACGATCCTTCCGGGCTTCGCCCATGAGGCTGGTGAAAAGGAACGAGTGCAGGCCGCGCAGAAATTCTTTATCCAGTATTTATAACTCAAACTACAGTTTTTTGAATTTCCTTTCTTTGTACCCTCTTTTTAAAAGAGGGTACATTGCGTATTTCTTGCTTTTCCTTCATACTTGCGTACTTTTAGCAGATTATGAAAGCAAGCAGAATTTCTATTCTACGGAATCAACTATTCTGCACTGGAAGCTGCCGTCCGGCGAATCCAACAGGATGTTGATTTCCTGATGAAGTATCTCCCCAAGGTGCCTGATGATGCCTATGTGAAAGTGGAGACCACGAAGATTCTCAAACAGCTTCGATCTCACTCCTTACATTGAGGGGGAGTGATGCGTCCACCTGCAAAACAGTCGGACATCGAACAAGCATTTTCAAAAGCAACGAAATAGCAAGAATTGGGGGTTGCCGTCCATGCGCCTGCAAAATCAGGCATTTGGCTGATTCTCGATGCAACCTCTAAGAAAGCAAAAAGAAAAGCACCATACCTCACATGAAGTATGGTGCTTTTTTGGTGGAGCTATCAGGAGTCAAAACGAACAT
>ULQZ01056644.1_pt1 | contig 11633 bp, 10 predicted proteins | sample 1955011 | NCBI WGS metagenome assembly ULQZ01 (sample SAMEA4835670, study PRJEB28245) | human gut metagenome | biome: gut microbiome; material: fecal sample | place: Denmark | collected 2008 | reverse complement strand
TCTCCACGCCAGCCACTGTCTAATGTATATTTATCCTCAATACCATCCTTCTGGTTTCTCAGCGTATCTATAGCTGTCTCAAGTCTCGCTTTCAGTTCCTTTAATGTATTAAGTGTTCCTTCCATGGGAGCCAGGCTGCTGCTTTCTAACTGCAAACTGCTCTTTACTGTGTTTAACTGCTGTTTTACCTGATTAATCTCCGCTGTACTGGTTGTACTCTTCTTTGTTGTTGAACTTCCTTTACTGCCGGAAGAGCTTTTCTTTGTCTTCGACATTTATCCTTTCCTCCTCGTCTCTCCGACGCCTTCTTATGCTTCCTGTTCTTTCTTCAATAGCTGCTCCTGCAGCACACTCAGATTGTTTTTAATATTTTCCTGCATCAGCTTCTCGTCTTCATCCTCATAACCGCGATATACTACTTTCTGAATATCCTTATGCTGAAAATATAACAGTGCATCTCCTATAACCCCTTCCGGATAGGTACACGCCCCATAATCAAAATATCTTTTTTCACCTTTGACTACTGCAAATGCACCTCTTGCTATAATCATAATTTTCTTTACGCCACCTTTAAGCTGCACAATACTTCCTAACGGCAAAAACTCTATATTTTCCTGTTCCATCTTTTTATCCTCCTGCTTATTTTTCTTTATTTTTCTCTGTCTTCACATTTCGGTATGCGGATACGCACATATGCTCCATTATGGAAGAGCAGGCCATCACTTAACTGCGGCAATTCCTTTGCTGCAACTGTTCCAAAAATTCCTGAAGAACCAGGGTTACCCACCAGCAGACCATCCGTAGTTGCTTTTGCAAATTTGGTAATCTCATCAAATCCTTTTAATTTACCGGAATTGGCTGTAAGAATAAATTGGATTCCACTGGACAGTGCCCCACTCAATATCGGTGCCAGCAATACAGCTTTTAATTTCGTTGCCTCTACAAAGTCATCCCACTCATCTACCACGACATAACATGCATCCAGTTCCTGAACCAGACGGCGTGGTAACTGTTCCGGATGTTCCTTCATCTTCTGCTGCAGCTGCTGATTTCGTACAGTCACCAGTCCCCCCAGTTCCATAAGAAACGCATCTATTCCATCTGCTCCGATATAATGAATCTCATCTCCGGACCTGTAATGATATAGTTCCATATCTTTTGAGTCTAATAAATATACTTTTCCTCTTCCTGTTATCTGTTCTAAAATAACCTTTAATGCATTCGTCTTTCCTCTTGCAGTCTCACCCAGAATTACAAATGGAGTTGTAAGACCTGCCGGAATACATTCCGGCAATACACTCTCTTTATTCAGTCCCAGCCAGATTGCCTTCTCTGCAGCGTTTTCTTCTGCTGTATGCTGTTTCTTTATCATTTCCATAAATGTTCTATTATTTAACTCATCCGGCAATACCGGGATTCTCGGTGCTACAGTATCCGGATAGCATGCATTTATCTGCTCAATACAAGCTTCTATACCCTGGTTATACTCCAGTTCATCTGTAAATGCAGTCATGACATAGACCTGCATGACACTTACCAGTCCATTGTATTTTATAAGTGTCCGTCCCTTTATCTCTGACTGTGAATATGAACTTCGTCCCACAATTACATGCAAGTCTGATTCATCGAAAAGATAACCTGCCACTTTATTCTTAAAATTGTTATATGTAGAATACTTCATGGCATTACTTCGTGTTGCTGTTGCTGCCATATATATGCCAAGTCCGGTACCATCTCTGGATAATTTCTGGAAAAATTCTTCCGCTTCATATCCCAGTTCTTTGACCACATCATAATTGTCAATAGCAATTACTATTGCTTTTAATGTCTTTTCTGCCACCTGATTGTATACTTCAAAATTCTGTACCATCCGTTCTGCCAGTAATTTTTTACGCCGTTTTATCTCTGCCTGTATAAGATTGCAGAATTTACGGAATCGTTCTGTATCATCAAAACTGATATAGTCTGCCGTATGATGCAGGCGGTTCAATGGAATCAATCCACTGTTTCCAAAATCCAATATATAGAAGTTCAGATTCTCTACCCGGTTATGCATTGCCAGTGACAACAACACGGTTGTAAGAAATGCTGTTTTTCCATAACCTGCGGAAGCAATATATAAGAGATTTCCGTCTGTGGCAAAATCAAGCTGGTACTCCACCTGCTGCTGTTCTTCCGGAATATCTATCTTTCCAATCCGTGCAGTCAGATTTAATGCATTTCTTTTCTCTGCCTGCTGGTCCGATACAATCTGTTCCGGCAGCGGTGGCATCCACGGCCGTTTTACTTCCACGGTATCCATTGCCTCATATACTCTGTGGATATAATCTACCGTAGCATCCAGCTGCGTCATCATATTGCCGCCGGAAGCATGTTCATCACTTAAATCTTCGTTTATCAGTTCACCCTGTCCAAGGTCATTCACCAGATAAACTCTGTCATCTACTTTTTCCTCTTCCTTTTCACTTACATAAGAAGCTCCACTCCATGCCGACTGGAATAATTCATAGATTTCATTATTTCCAACCTGAAGATAAGCTCTTCCGGGGATTGTAATATTGGCGGCATCCGGTGTCTTTAATATTTCTTTACTGTCTGCCTCATTCTGTACCATAAGTGCCAGTTTAAACTTGGAGTTTGTCCAGATCTGGTCATCTACAACTCCGGTTGGTTTCTGTGTTGCCAGTATCAGATGCACCCCAAGGCTTCGTCCGATTCGCGCCGCCGATACCAGTTCAGTCATAAAATCCGGCTGTTCCTTTTTCAGCTCTGCAAACTCATCACTGATAATGAATAAATGCGGCAGTGGTTCCTTTGCCTCTCCATTCTGGAACAGCTTATGATATGCGTTGATATGATTCACATCATAGCTGCTGAATATTTTCTGTCTTCTTGCCAGTTCACTCTTAATTGATGCCATGGCACGCATGCTCTGTGCCCCATCCAGATTGGTGATTGTTCCCAGCAGATGCGGCAGATTCCGGAATAATCCTGCCATTCCACCACCTTTATAATCAATCAGTAAAAATGCCACCTCATACGGATGATAATTGACTGCCAGGGACAGTATATAAGACTGGATAATTTCCGATTTACCGGAACCTGTCGTTCCTGCTACAAGTCCATGGGGGCCATGGGCTTTTTCATGCAGATTAAGATTGACATAATCTTCCTTGGCTCTTACCCCAAGCGGAACAGCCAGGGACTTTGCTGCATGATTTTTCTTCCATCGTTTTGCAATATCCAGTTCCTCCGGATGCTCCACCTGATACATTTCAAAAAATGTAATACTCTCCGGTATCTGTGCACTGATTCCCTGCATATGCTCCAGTGTACTTAAATTTCTTGCCATCCATTCCAGATTTATACCGCTGGTATCTGACAATTCGAAGGAAAGATTTTTCTCTTCCTTCTCTTCCATCAGAAGTGTTGCCTGACCGGAATTATGAAGCATAACTATTGTACCGATATTCTCCGGCAGATTTGCTCTCATATTTGTGGTGTAAATAATAGAAAATCCAAGGTTATCCCCTTCTTTATCCAGATATTCCATAATAGAATGGTCCATAATTAACTTTGGCTCATCTATAATAAATATAAGATGCGGCAGGAAACGGCTTTCCTTCTTACTCTCCTCTAATTTGTTTTTCCGATTCTTAATCATCTGATGCAGGCTTCCAAGAATCTGGTCTCTCTTCCGCTCTGAATTTACAGTTCCCACTACATTTACCGCATGTATCCGTAAATGTGGATACCAACGCATCCACTGGAAATCAGCATCAAATCTGTTATTATAAATTGTTACGATTTCAAGGTCATGATAACTCTGAAAAAAAGTAAGCTGTGCCACAAGTAATTTCAATTGCTCATGAATAACGCTTTTCTCTCCCACCAGTCCCAGATGTGCTTTCTTTAAATCTACTACAACAGGCTGTTTCATCTTTGAAAATTCCCGCTTCAATTCCTGTGCTTCCAGTTCCAGTTCATCCGGTTTGTCCTTTAATTCATCCGTAGAAAGGCGGATACGGAAATGACAATCTGCCATTACCTGTCCCAAAGATACATTCAGGAAATCATCATCATTAGAGCTTCTCTCATAGATTCTTGGACTGTACTGCCCAACCATCCGGGCAAGCTCCTTTACCTCCGGATAATTATAGTGATTTGCCTCTTCTTCATTCTGATATGCTGCATATATTTCCTTTCTTTTCTTTAACAGATATTCCCGATATGTTTTCTCCCGGAGCCTTTTATTCTCCTGACCTTCCTTACGGTCTGTTATATATTTAACCACCGTAAATATTGTTGTCATCACTGTGCCTGCTGCTGACATCAGCACATATAAACCACGCTTCATTAAAATACTGATTCCTACTGTCACACACAGCATCACAAGAGGCGGCACAATAAGTTGTACCAGACTCTCTTTCTTTCCATTCTGCTGTTCTTTTGGGCTGGTCAGACTAATTTCCAAATCCGGTATTCTTTTAATGATTCGCGGAGAACGTTTATACTGCGGATATCCTTCAAATGGAATTTCTTTTTCTTCCAGTTCCAATAATCCATCGGTATTGATATTCACCGCATCTTCGCATTCCACCTGTACACTTTTTTCCAGGAAGATAATTTTTCCCCGGGAAAAGCTTAATTCATCTCCATTGTTTATCTTTCCTTTACAGGCGGCTTCCCTTCCGTTCCAGTATATGTTTTCATAACCTTCTATTGTTACCTCATCATTCCTGACCCATAGCCTTGCCGGAAATCCTTCAATTCCAAGATTTCCATTTTTTCCGTCTATTGTAAAATTCTCTGTTCTCTGAAAGCTTCTCTTCATGCTATTCTTCCTCGGTATCATATTTTTCCATCAATGGCTGCATCTTCTGTGCAATTTTCTCCAGCTCCTGTGTTTTCTCTTCTCCACTGAGACTGCTGTCTGTCTCTATCATGGATTTCTGTTTCATATAAGCATAAAGCAGCATTTCATCATCGGACTGCTGCATGGCAATATCAATTGCCTCTGAAATGTCATTTCTTCCAAGATATATCCAGTACTCCAATCTGGCTGGCGTCTCCTTTAAAGAAAGATTGCTTATAATATTCTCTTTCTGCTGCTGTGTCAGATTCTCACTTCTCACATAGGAATTGGCAAGAATATATTTCTGATATATATCCATATCTTTTACCGATATTTCCTGCATAGCATCCACACAGGATACATAATCAGCGGAAATATAGGCATTTTCTGCCGCAATTACTGCATCCTTATATGGCTCAGTACGGATGAAATCAACCAATGCATAGACCGCCAGTACTATTGCCAACAGCAATACCACAACAAACGATGCCTGCAATGTACGATACCGTCTTCGGTTCAGAAAAATCATTTTCACAGACCGTTCTGTCTCTATCTCCTGCTTCCGCTGTTCCAACAGTCTGACCAGCTCTTCTACGGATTCCACCTGCCGTACCTTTTGCAGTATGCCACCCTTTAAAAGCTGCATTCCTCCCTGTACATAATCCGCATAACTGTACTGCTTCTGTAATGCATAGCCAATGAGTGCTTTATATTCTTCCATCCATTTCTGTTCATCATATTCTCTGTCTTCCCCACAGATATCTCTCTGTTTTACATAGACCAGATGATTCCTGTCGTAATAAAGATTTTCCGGCTCTAATGTAAAGTAATATGATTTCCGGCATGCTGCCAGTAATTCTATATTTTCCAATACCGCCAGTCTTGTGGTAATATCTTCTTTTCGTATCTCTGTCATCGATGTCAGTGCTTCCAGATTATAGGTTAAAAGCAGTTCCTCCCCTTCTTCCTCTATTTTCACTGCAATAAGACCTGTATCCGGATACATTAATTTCTGATAATCAAATATGCCTTCTGCCTGTAATGCTGATTTCTTTATTCTTTCTTCCATCTTTTCTCTCCCGTATCTTATTTTCTTCTGTCCTCTGTCTGCCTCTACTGTATGCAGAGAATATCTCCATCATAAATACTCTGCTGTTCATAGTTCTTATTCATGTCCAGAAATCTTCCCCTGCGTTCAGATTTCATTTCATGTACCTCTTCCTGTGGCAGTTTTCCCGCTTCCTTTAAAATAAGCATGGTATCTATTATTTTCTGCTGTGGATTAACCTGTATATCTTCCTGCCAGCTTCCTTCACGATTCATAATTGTAAGTGTGAGCAACATTTTTCTTCCACCTTCCCTGTCTTCTCTTCCGATATTGCAGCAACAGCAGAATTCCCACTGCCAGCAGAATTCCGCATGCCGGAATCCAATACACATCCAATGATGCGGTTACTTCTGCCTGCTGCTGCAGCTGCTGACTTCCTGTTGTTAAAAATAATTGTTCTTTTACAGCCTCTTCTTTTCCGGCATTTTCATCCATTTTCTTTATAAATACCTGTTCCTTTGTATCCTCATAGCTGCGTTGTTCCTTCTGCTGGTAATCTTTTACTTTTTCTTCATAATCATCCGTAAATACATCTGCTCCGTTTACATCCGTCAGCGACTGATAGGTCTGCGACCGGTTCTGCAGTACCGAAGGATTAATCTCTATCTTAGAATTATCTGTCACTTTACTTCTCCTGTTTCTGACAAAAGTATGGTCTTAAGGGATAGAAGAATCGGAAAGTCACAGGATGTGGCTTTCCGATTCTCTATTACATTACTCCAATCTTTCCGGCAATTTCACGGTCAATGTTCTGCATAGATGTAGATACATCACGTAACTGCTGTGCAATGGATGTAATTAATTCTGCAGTTGCAGAAAAGCTAGGCTCTAAGGAACTGAACTGATCATAAAATGCCTGACTGCTCTGTCCTGCCCATTCATCGCAAAGTGTAGAAACCATATTACGCATGGTACTTACTACCTGCTGGAATTCCTCACATCTTGCATCAAATTCATTTGCCTTTGTCTCCATCTGCTCCGGACTAATCCGGATGTTGTTTACATCTGCCATTTCTTTTGTCTCCTTTACTTTATATTGCAACGTCTTTCGACGGGTTGCTCTGTTCCTTGATTCTTCTGTGATAACTTCTGGCATAGCTTCCTAATATTCCCACCGCCAGAATTCCTAATATTCCATATAAAAGATATTCCACCCAACGTGAACTCTTCTGTTGTTCCCTGCTGCCGGTAACACTTTTCTGTGATACGGTATGATCCACCTCATCCTTTAAACGCTGGTAATCGCTGACCTGCAGCATCTGCGTTGGTTGTGCCACAAATTCATATACCTGTGTATATTCCATGCTTCCTACTCTTGTATAGGGAAGCTTTGCTGCAAAATCTGCCAATGCCGTCTGATTCTGACTGCTTGTAGTATTCTTCACTTCCTTTGCCGAAGCCAATGCATCTGTAACTGCCTGATTGGAAGTTTCTTTCGCTTCTTCCATGTGCTGCTGCAATGTCAATATATTTTCTGAAGTAGTCTGATACAATTTATCTGCATAATCCACATAAGACTGATTGCTGGTATTGATTTCCTGCTGCATAAGTGCAGCATTCTCTCTCATGCTGCTCACACTGTCATTCATCACTGTGGTATCCTGTCTTGGATGAAATCCATTTACGCTTCTTTGATAAGAATTAACTGCATCCTGTTCTTCTTTCTGGCTATTTTCTATCTCCTTTTTCACGAAATCTGTGCGGTCTGCCAATGGCTGTATACAACCACTCTGAACCAGACCCGTAATGCCATCCACATCAACATTCTTCTGTGCCGCCACATCTGTCTGCATCGCATCACATAAAAGCCCGGTGTCTCTCAGCAAATCACGAAATCCCATCCTGCTGCCATCCCCGGTCTGCCAGCTTCCCTCAAATACCGGTAATGTATAATCTTCTGTCGTAATCTGTTCCAGTGATGCCTTAAGATATTCTCCCAATGCATCCACATCTCCCGTTACCTTTAGCTGCGTCTCTGTCTGTGCAACCGGCACTTCTCCATCCAGATATGCCTTTAAAAATTCCTTTGTAGAGGCATACCCCTGTTCTGTCAGAAATCCCATGATTTCTGTATCTGCATCACACTGTTCAAATATTTTTTCTACCGTAACCGCTGCTTCCGGTTCTTCTCCAGTATCTTCGCCTTCGCCTGATTCCGGTTCGTTTTTCTCTCCTTCTTCTGTTTTGCCTTCTTCTGTTTTGTCTTCTCCGGTTTTCTCTTCTCCGTTTTTGTCTTCTTCTGTTTTCTCTCCTTCTCCGGTTTTATCCTCTTCTCCGTCCCCGCCATCTGAATCTTCCGGCAGCAGAAATGCCTTTAATATTTTGTCGATATAATTCTTGTTCTTTACATTTTCTTCAATTGCATTCTGTTCCAGTGCAATGGTAATAACCGGCGGTTCTTCCATTCCTTCTACCTGACTGCAGGTCAGTTCATATGCTACTGTTCCATCTTCTGTCTCTGCTTCCTTCCATTGCAGTTTCGGCAGCTGAGCCTTCATTTCTCTGCCATAGGAATTCAGGTTCTGTATTCCTGCTGCTTCAATTCTCTGATTATAGTTTTCAATGCATTGCTGCAAATTCGTATCCAGTTGTTCTGTCACATTTTGAATCTGTGCAATCTGGGCAAGACGGCTGTTTTGTTCAGCAGTCTTTTCTCCGTTATATGCAAGCAATGTATCCTGCAGATTTCGAATCCCATCCCGATATAAAAGTTGCCCGTCTGCATCCGAAAGTAAATTGATTTCTCCTACGCCTTCTGATATTTCTTTTAAGGAACTGACCAGTTCATTTCCTGCTGTTCGCAAATCACTTAACTGTGCAGAAGCATCTGACAGATTTTCCCGATATGCACTGTCTACTGCCTGAATCAACTGCGCATTTTCCTCTGTATAATCCGAAATATCTAACGGTATTGTAGTGTCTTCCTGCTGTTTTAATTCCGGAACTGGAACCATGCTTACCAAATCAGATGCCTGTATTCCCTGTATTGCTTCTTTATCTGTAATGTCATTATTCATAACCATTGCAGATTCATCCTGCGCCGCATGAAATTCATCCATTATGTTACATAGATACATATATGTCATCTGACTGTTCAGTTGTTCTCCAAACTGAAGGACATCACCTAAAAGTTCTTCTCTTGCATCCGCTGATACATCTTCACTGACTGCATACTGTAACTGCGATGCCGCCGGAACTGTATTTAAGCTTTCAACATTTTCCGAAAAATCTGATGGAATTATAATATAAGCACCATATCGCCCTTCTTCTATTCCATTTCTGGCATCTTCTAATGAGGTATATATGAAATTATCATTTGGAAAATTTATGATCTGCTCCCCATAATAGACTTGTGTATTACCATCCGATATGCCGGTATCCAGATTCACCACTGCCACTCCCTGTGACTCCACTGTTCTTTCTACTGCTGTATTACCTGTCTGTAATGTAGTGTTTCCATTTATCTTACCGATTCGATATCCGGTAAAACCGCTTGTTCCCAGCAGCGTAATGCACAAAAGAACAGTTATTACTTTCTTCCGTTTCATATCCTCTCTCCCTTTTCTTTTGTCTTTGTCGTATAGATTTTTTCTCTTTTTTTCGTAAATGTCAACCAAAAATATTCGACCTCATTTTCCCTTTATCTGTTCCTCTTTTTTTCTCTCCTGATTTTTCATTTTTCCTTATTTTCCGGGCATTTCAGCATACTTTTTCTAAAATTAGCAGATGATTAATTTCTATATCATTTTAAACTTAATTTAATCTGGTCGAATAAAAGTCGAAACAGTTTTCTCTGAACATCAAAGCAGTTTTTCCTTTTTTGTGTAATCTGCCATCTTGCTACTCGCGTAAACTACAAGAAACGCATTGCTTCCATAGCACCAAGTGCTATGGAAACAATGCGTTTAAAAATTATCCTACTTAACATATCTTTTGATTTTTAGCGTTCCAATGAAATGGAGGCGTGATATTAAAATCAATTCTTAATACATCTACTTGTACCTGTTTACCGTCTAAATTTACTAACTAATCCTTTGGCTACTATACGCAGACAATTTTTGATATATATATCCGCCCCTTCTCCACTCAATAAATTTTCTCTATCTTGACTATCATATGCTTGTGCAAAGAAACTTCCGCAGGGATATTTCCCCATATCCGGATCCTTTTATACAAATAATATATTTCTATATCAAGGATTATATTTTTTTATATAATTCTGCCAACTCCACCAACTCCATACCTAAATAATCTGAATAATCCCATGAGTCAATTATAATTCGAGGATAACTCAAAATAATATTTTTCTGTCTGCTACTAGTTTGAAGTTCACTCAATATAGTTTGCAACTGAACTATATTTCTCTCACTTTGTCCCTCTTTTACTTTTTCTATTTCTTCCTTTACTTTCTGTTGCAACTCACCATTTCTTTTAATGAACTGCTCTTCTAATGGCATTTTATCAACTCCTCCAAATTTACTTCAGTACATTTTCTCTATATTCCAAATATTTACTTACAACTCTTTTCTCCTCCATTTAATAACTCCCTTATGTCTTTGACTCTTTTTATACCCTCAGCATTCTTCCTGTATAACTTACCATCTTTATAAAAATAAAAATTAAATTCATTTTTTAACAAAACAGCCTTTAGCAAATTAATTGCTTCTTCAATACATTCTGTACTCAGATGATTTTTAAATTTACAAATTCGCTGCAAAGAATTAGATGCTTGTTCATCATCAAAAATTGATATATCAAATAGTGTTATATCATTTTCTATCACAATTCTATAATTATGAGGATAATACTTGTATTCTAATCTAAAAAAACCTCTGTTTTCAAAACTGCATATTGCTTCCGTTTTTTCGATATCTGTACCAAATATTTTACACATATATGAGTCAAACAGCTCAACATATTTATTATAAAAACTACTATCTAACCGCATGCCAAATTCCCCCTTCATCAACAAACTTATAACCATTATATCGTACCAGTGAAAAGCAGTGATTATCCGATTATGGCTACGGTACTTCACTTATGGGAAAGTATCTGGAAGATTTCCTTCTTACTACCAGTATGAATGCAGGAATACTTATTATACTTAAAAGTATTTGGTTTTTATTATCAGTAATAGAAACTACTGTCAGTATTATTTGTAATTGTCTGTGTTTATGAGACCTATGCTTTTTTATTTCTCTAATGCTCATAAATCATCTGAAAGTGAAACTTAATTACGAATTAAATCTTGAAAACACTGGTATTCTTACGGATTTCATTGAGCATCTGACAGTTACGGAAAACAAACTCAATGAAGCCTATAGTTTATGATATGGATACAGATAAATGGATTTTTTTGCTGGAAACCTCGTAACGAAATTGAAGGGCAATTTTTAATACATTTTTCTCAAATCTATCGAATATGAGATTTCCCAGCTTTATCAAAACATCAGTTCTGCGGAAAGCATATTTTTCTTTATCAACGGAAATAATGATACTGTAAGGCTTTCCTACATTGTACGAAAACTTTGTCCGACATTTTGGTCTGGATAAAATGATTAGGATACACAGAACTACAACCCTTTCAATTACCGCAAAAAAGATGAAAATGTCCAATTAAATTACCGCTTTTGAGACCGTTTCAAGTTTTGTGTAAACGTTAAAAACTGA
>ULQZ01002714.1_pt1 | contig 11643 bp, 7 predicted proteins | sample 1955011 | NCBI WGS metagenome assembly ULQZ01 (sample SAMEA4835670, study PRJEB28245) | human gut metagenome | biome: gut microbiome; material: fecal sample | place: Denmark | collected 2008 | reverse complement strand
AGCCTGATAGCGGCGCAGTACCGCCTTGACCCGGGCCACCAGTTCTTTGGAGTCGAAGGGTTTGATCATATAGTCATCGGCACCCAGCTCCAGTCCCAGTACTTTGTCGAAAATCTCACCTTTTGCGGAGAGCATAATGATCGGCACCTGGGAAGTGGCCCGCAGCTCGCGGCAGACCTGGTAGCCGTCAATACCCGGAAGCATCAGATCCAGAAGAATCAGGTTTGGCTTAAATTCCGGAAAGATTTTCAGTGCTGCTTCACCATCATTGACAATGTAGGTTTCGTAGCATTCTTTCATCAGATAGAGAGAAATCAGTTCCGCAATGTTCTCATCATCATCTACGATCAAAATCCGCTGTTTTTCAGCCATGTCTTTTTCCTCCCGATTATTTGAATACTACGATGGTTACGCCTGCGTCGCCTTCCCCGAAGCCGCCCAGGTGAAATTCCTTGACGTATTTCAGGCGTTTTAAATGTTTGTGAATGCCGGCGCGCAGGGCTCCGGTACCTTTTCCGTGTACAATGCGTACCTGCGGCAGGTGGGCAATATAGGCATCATCCAGATATTTGTCAAGCTGTGCCACGGCTTCGTCTACGGTCATGCCCAGCACATTGATTTCCGGGGAAATGCCGAAGGATTTGGACATCTTGATGTTGCTGCTTCCGCTGCCCTTTTTGCGGGATTCCAGTCCCGGACCACTGACGGAATTTTCCTGCAGCAGCTCCAGATCGCTTATGTTTACCTTGGAGCGCAGAATGCCCATCTGGACAAATACGTTTCCCTGGGCGTCAGGAAGGCTGCTGACGGTACCATTTAAGTTCATGGAAAGCACACGCACGCCGTCGCCCAGCTTCAGGGTCTTCGGGTTGATGGCCTTGTGCGGCTTCTTGGTCTCCTGCTTTAAGGAGAGGCCGCCTTCGACCTTCTTTAAGCTGTCGCGCAGCTTTGTGCGCTCTGCCTCGAGGGCCTTGGTGTCGATGCCGGAGGAAGCAGCCAGCTTGTTGATGTTCTTAATGGTGCGGTCTGCTGTTTCTTTTGCCTCCCGTAGGATCTGCTGCGCTTCCTCGTTGGCCTTGCGGATCATCTTATCCTTGCGCTCGTCGAAGCGTTCTTCCTTCTTTTCCAGGCCGGATTTCAGGCGGGCAATTTCGGCTTTGTAGCTTTCGATTTCCGCGCGCTCCTTCTCGATGGTGACCCGGTTTTCCTCCAGACGGCTGATGACATCCTCAAAGGTTTCATCCTCGGACTCCAGATGCGTCTTCGCGTCATCAATGATGTAGTCCGGCAGGCCCAGCTTTTTGGAGATGGCAAAGGCGTTACTCTTACCTGGGATGCCGATTAACAGGCGGTAGGTCGGGCGCAGGGTAGCCACATCGAACTCGCAGCAGGCGTTCTCCACGCCCGGAGTGCTGAGAGCGTAGATCTTTAACTCACTGTAGTGGGTGGTAGCCATGGTGCGGCATTTCATGTTGTGCAGGAAATTTAAGATGGCAATGGCCAGAGCCGCACCCTCAGTCGGGTCGGTTCCGGAACAGAGCTCATCGAAGAGGCAGAGAGAATGACTGTCTGCCTGGTTTAAAATGTGTACGATGTTGGTCATGTGGGCGGAGAAGGTACTAAGGCTCTGCTCAATGCTCTGCTCATCGCCGATATCGGCAAATACTTCTTCAAACACGGCCAGCTCAGACCCTTCAAATGCCGGAATGTGCAGGCCGGCCTGTCCCATTAAAGTAAAGAGCCCAACGGTTTTTAAGGAAACCGTCTTACCGCCGGTGTTTGGGCCGGTGACCATCAGCAGGTCAAAATCAGTGCCCAGCCATACGGTGATCGGAACCACTTTCTGGGGGTCCAGAAGCGGATGGCGGCCATCCTTGATGTGGATGCGACCTTCGGTGTTGAACTTTGGCTCGCTGCATTTAAAGTGGCGGGACAGCGCTGCCTTCGCAAAAATGAAATCCAGATGGGAAAGAATCTGCAGGTCAATAGCCAGCTCCTCGGTGTAAGGCATGAGCTGACCGCTTAGATCGGCCAGGACGGCCTCAATCTCTTTCTGTTCCTGAATCTCCAGGGTGCGCAGTTCATTGTTCAGCTGAATGACTGCCATAGGCTCGATGAACAGGGTAGAGCCGGTGGAAGACTGGTCATGCACCATGCCGTTTACCTGCGATTTGTACTCAGCCTTGACCGGCAGGCAGTAGCGTCCGTCACGCATGGTGATGACGGCATCCTGCAGATAAGAGCGGCAGCTGTTCAAGATGCTGTTGAGCTGCGTGTGGATGCGGTCGTTGATGCCGTGCATGGAGCGGCGGACCTTATGCAGGCCGGGGCTCGCGTTGTCACTGATCTCATCCTCAGAGAGGATGCAGCGCTTGATTTCATTGTTGACGGATGTGACCGGTTCCAGGCTGCGGAACATAGAGTCTAAGGAGTCATCCGGAAATTCTTCGGATTCTTCATGCTGGCCATATGCTTTGGCGCGGGCTGCCACAGTAAGCAGGGAACTGATGGATAACAGCTCCGGAATGCCTAAAGCGCTGCCAATCTCCAGGCGTTTTAAGGAATCGCGCACATCGCGGACACCGCTTAAAGAAAGACTGCCCTTCATGCGGACACGGGTGAGGGCGTCGCTGGTCTCTGTCTGGGCCTGCACGATCTCATGGTAGTCACTCATGGGAAGCAGGTTCTGGCAGAGAAGCTTTCCCGGCGTGGAAGCTGCGTAGCTGGTCAGCTGGGTAATGATCTTATTATATTCTAATGTTTTTAATACTTTCTGGTTCATAAAAATCCTCGATTGTGTTTTATTGATAGCGGAAAACTGCCTGAGGGAAGAACTTCAGGCGCTTTTGATTATAACATGAAATGCACGGCGGCGAAAGGGCGGACAACACTTTTTAGTTGCGTAAATTGCCCCAAAACCTTATAATAAAAGATAATGCATAAGTGATGCATACGGGAGGGTGACTGTAACGGTACTGAACAGTCACGGGGATTATGAAGTAAGGAGGACATGAATGTCTGAAATACAGGATCCAGAAAAGAAACCTGAAAAAAAGAATGACCGTGATTTTATCAGTGAAAAGATTGTAAGGCCGGCGCCCAGCAAAAAGCAGATTGCAACAAAGATGGCAACAGCAGCCTGTGCCGGTGTGATATTTGGTGTGGTTTCAGCGGTGTGCTTTGCACTGACCAGGCCGATCCTGGAACAGTTGTCGGAGGGAAACCGGCCAACTGCGTCTGCCATCTCCATTCCGAAGGACGAAGTGGAATCCTCTGTAGAAGCGCAGGAGACAGAAAGCGCGGCAGAGACGGAGACAGAGCCGGTAGAGGAAATGGTCCAGACTGCGCTGGAGCATTACCGTTATACAGTAGACGACCTGAGTTCGCTGTTAAACAGCCTGCGGGCAAGAGCCCAGACTGCGGACAAAAGCGTGGTGGTGGTTCATTCAGTTCAGCAGAATACAGACTGGTTTGATAATCCGGTAGAAACCACAGGTCTGTATGCCGGGGTCATCATCGCAAAGACAAGCCAGGAGCTTCTGGTTCTGACACCAGAGGCTGCGGTGGAGCAGGCAGATTCTATCAAAGTGACCTTTGAAAATGGAAAAGATGTAAATGGCCATATGAAACAGAAGGATGCCATATCCAGAATGGCCATAGTCAGCATCAGCACAGGAGATGTAGATTCATCGCAGCTGCGGGATCTGGAGCCGATGGCCCTTGGCAATTCCTATCAGGTGCGGCAGGGAGATCTGCTTGCGGCGGTAGGAAGCCCGGCGGGGGTGGTTCATTCCCTGGATTATGGTTTTGTTTCGTATGTGGTGAAAAGCAGTCCCATGGTGGATCAGCACTGCCGCATTTTGTATTCCGATATTCTGGCGAATGCGGAATGCGGTACGTTTTTGATCAATACGGATGGAGAACTGGTGGGCTGGGCCCAGGTACCTGCAGATAATTCAGGAACCGAAAGTCAGGTAACAGAAATCTTTGGCATTTCCGATTATAAGGGAATCCTGGAGAAGCTCAGCAATGGCCAGGCAATTCCATGCATTGGAATCGTAGGCCAGGAAGTGACAGATGTCCAGGTGGCAAATGGTCTGCCGGAAGGTGTTTACGTGGTGAATGCCGTGACGGAAAAACCGGCATATAACGCGGGCATCCAGAATGGTGATATCTTCACGCATATCAATGGAAATCCGGTGAGATCCATGAAAGAATACCAGGCCGCACTGGACAAGATGACCTGCGGGCAGATCATTCATGTGACGGTAGCGCGCAATGGTCGGGACACCTACACGGAACTGGAGTTTGACGTGACGGTAGGCAGCCGCTGACGGACGCGTAAATGAGTTAGAAAACGCGCCGCAGTGGGCGGCAAAACAGAACAATAAAAATGATAGAATAGAAAGTAAAGGGAAAGATATGAGGTATATTGACGGTTTCAGAGAAGGCATGCACATTTCCGATGTGTATCTTTGCAAAAGCAAGCAGATTGCACTGACCAAGAATGGCAAGGAATACGGAAATCTGGTTCTTCAGGACAAGACAGGCACTGTGGATGCGAAATTGTGGGATCTGGGTTCTCCGGGAGTCGGTAATTTTGAGGCGCTGGATTATGTTTACATCGATGCGGATGTGACTATGTTCATGGGAGCAAAGCAGCTGAATGTCAAGCGGATCCGCAAGGCAGATGAGGGCGAGTACATTCCGGCGGATTATCTTCCGGTATCCTTAAAAGATGTCAAACAGATGTATTCCGAGCTGCTGGCACTCATTGCTTCTGTAAAGAATCCGTATCTGAGAAAGCTTCTGGACAGCTACTTCGGTGCCCCGGATTTCGCGAAAGCATTTCAGTTCCACAGTGCGGCCAAGAGCGTGCATCACGGTTTTGTGGGCGGCCTTCTGGAGCATACGTTAAGCGTCACCAAGATGTGTGATTACTTTGCAGCTACCTACCCGATGTTAAACCGTGACCTGCTTCTTACCGCGGCCATATTCCACGACATTGGAAAGACCAAAGAGCTCTCCGTATTCCCGGAGAATGACTATACCGATGACGGCCAGCTGCTTGGCCACATCATCATCGGTACCGAGATGGTCAGCGAACGGATGCGCACCATCGAAGGTTTTCCGCCGAAGCTGGCAACCGAGTTAAAGCACTGCATTCTGGCACATCACGGTGAGCTGGAGTATGGTTCCCCAAAGAAACCGGCCCTGTTAGAGGCTATGGCTTTGAACTTCGCGGACAACGCTGACGCGAAGATGGAGACGATGATCGAGGTGCTGCGGGGCGCGGGAGATAACCAGGGATGGCTGGGATATAACCGGCTGCTGGAGACGAATATCCGCAAGACGACAGACTGTTGAAACAGAACATAAAAAATCAGAAAACGCGCCTGCTTGGGCGCGTTTTCTGATTAAAAAGGGGAAAGAGGTAATGTAAAGTATCGATATATGGGAACCGTTTGTTCCATCATAGCAGATGGATAACGGATTGTTATTGGACGACCCCGGCAGCGGTTGCGCGCTTGGTGCCGCCGGGCTCTCTTATATTGGTGTATAATGAACATGTTCGTTTACTTCTGTTCATTATGATGATGAGGTTGCTTTGTTTCTCTCCCTCACATCATGGCTTTATGATACTAGAAAAATGTGTCTAAAGTTTGAGGAGATTGTGAAGAAACCAGGAAGTTTCTAAACAAAATCTTACAGAAAAGAAGGGGTATGCTAAAGTTTTTGAAAGGATACTGTGGGAATGCTTGCGCAGGAGCGGGAAAACCCGTAAAATGGGAGGAAGAAAGCTGGGCGGAGAAATGCTCTGGTTCGGACAGTCAGGGATATTGATTCCTGGTTGGATTGAAGTGAGATGAGAGGATAAAAACATGGATTGGAAAAAGAATGATGTATTTCAGGTTCAGATAGAGGATATGAGCGATACAGGGGAAGGAATCGGAAAGACCGACGGCTTCACCTGGTTTGTAAAGGATGCCGTGATCGGCGATGTGGTGGAAGCCAGGGTCATGAAAACGAAGAAGTCTTACGGCTTTGCGCGTCTGATGCAGGTATTGGAACCATCAGCATGCCGCGTTACCCCACGCTGTCCGTCTGCCCGCCAGTGCGGCGGATGTCAGCTTCAGGCCATGAGCTATGAAGAACAGTTAAAGTTTAAGGAAAACAAAGTACGCAATAATTTAAGCCGCATCGGCGGACTGACCGAGATTCCGATGGAGCCGATCATCGGCATGGAAGAGCCCTGGCGTTACCGCAATAAAGCACAGTTCCCGTTTGGAAAAGATAAAAACGGACGCATCATCACAGGCTTTTATGCAGGCAGGACCCACGCTATCATTGAGCAGGAGGACTGTCTGCTTGGTGTGGAAGAAAATCAGCCGATCCTGGACTGCATCCGCGGTTTTATGGAAGAATATCATATCGCGCCCTATGAGGAAGAAACCCATAAAGGACTTGTCCGCCATGTGCTGATCCGCAAGGGCTTTACCACGGGAGAACTGATGGTCTGTCTGGTATTGAATGGCGATGTGGAGAAACTAAAGGCACCGGAGGTGCTGGTGGAGCGCCTGGTGAAGCTCTTCCCTTCCCACATGGCAAGCATTTCCTGCAGTATCAATCGGGAAAAGACCAATGTCATCATGGGAAAAGAGATTGTAAATCTGTACGGGCCGGGCTATATCACCGATTATATCGGAAATGTCTGCTACCGCATCTCCCCACTGTCCTTTTACCAGGTCAATCCGGTGCAGACCCAGAAGCTTTACGGAACCGCGCTGGAGTATGCAGGCCTGACCGGTGAGGAAACCGTGTGGGATCTTTACTGCGGTATCGGAACCATCTCCCTGTTTTTGGCGCAGAAAGCAAAGAAGGTATATGGCGTAGAGATTATTCCGCAGGCGATTGATGATGCCCGTGCCAACGCAAAGCTGAACCATTTTGAAAATGTCGAGTTCTTTGTTGGAAAAGCGGAGGAGGTACTGCCGGAACAGTATGAAAAGAACCAGGTCTACGCCGACACCATTGTGGTAGATCCGCCAAGAAAAGGCTGCGACAGCGTCTGCCTGGACACCATCGTAAAGATGGCACCGGAGAAAGTCGTATATGACAGCTGCGACTCCGCGACTCTGGCCAGGGATGTGAAGTATCTTGGAGAGAGAGGATATGAGGTGAAACGGGTAAAAACTGTGGATATGTTCCCGTGGAGCGGACATGTAGAGACGGTTGTCTTGCTTTCCAAGGGTGAGGTCGACTCGAAAAAGATTCGGGTTGAGTTCTCTTTGGAAGATATGGATATGTCAGAGTTCCAAGATGGAGCTACCTATCCGCAGATCAAGGAGTATGTGTTGGAGCATACCGGGTTAAAGGTGTCCAACCTCTATATCTCACAGATTAAGCGGAAATGCGGGATTGAGGTAGGCAAAAACTATAATCTGCCGAAATCCGAGGATTCCAGACAGCCCCAGTGTCCACCAGAAAAAGAGAAAGCAATCCGAGAAGCATTCAAATATTTTGGGATGATCTAACATCCCGCAGAATGGAGGTTTCTTATGGATAGATTGATTTCTTGTGAGTTCAACATGGATAACGCCTGTGTGGAGCTGAAATTTTTAGATGGCAGCATGATTGCGATTGACACGATTGCCGTGGAGAATGAGGTTGCCGATAATATGTATCAGCGGTCGGAGCTGGACTGGCTAATCTACAACAAGCCGCTGGAATATGCACAGCTTGTGTTTGGCGGTGATTTAGAACGGTTTGTGCAAGGCGTATCGGAACATCAGTTGATGGATTGAACTGAATAAACATAGCGCAGCCCACCGGTCAAAATGATCGGTGGGCCGTGTTGTTTCTAACAAGGTTTTAAATTGTAAACTGGAACTCCACACCCGTCTTCGTGTTTCGGACAGAACACTTGCCGCCGTGCAGTTCCACGATATTCTTCGCAATAGCAAGACCAAGCCCCGTGCCGCCTCCGGAGCGGGATTCATCAACTCGATAGAAAGTGTCCCATACTTTAGCCAAAGCTTCTGCGGAAAGAGGCTTGCTGTCATTTTCGATGGAGAATGTGGTTTTACCACGATTGTTCTGAATCCGTACTGTGACACTGCCACCGGCGGGGGTGTACTTGACTGCATTGGTCGCAAAATTCTCAACCACCTGTGCAATTCGATTCTCGTCCGCAACGATGGTGCTTTGCTCCGGGAACTCGTAGCTGATCTGCAGTTCCTTTGCCTCTGCCGCCATTTGGAGTTTCTCGAAGATGGCTTTCGTAAGATCGGCAAGCGAAAACTCATCCCGTGAGAGTTTCACTTTACCCGCTTCAAGTCTGGACAAATCCAGCATCTCCAAAACCATACCGTCCGTTCGCTCGGCTTCCGCAAGGATCACATCCACATACTTATCACGTTTGTCTTCTGCAATGTGTTCCTTCAGTCCCTCTGCATAGCTGTGAATCACCGCCAGCGGAGTCTTCAGTTCATGGGCAATATTAGAGGTCATCTGACGACGGTTTTCCTCAGCTGCTTTTGCATACTCAAGTGCCGTGTTCAAGCGTGTAATCTCGTTTCTTTGCATCCGGCTCTTATCGCTATGCTTGGCGAAACCCTCTTGTAGCAACTTGCTTTCATACCAAGCTTTTGACATTTCCGGATATAGGTAGTTCTTCTCTTCTTCGCTCATCAGCGCTTCTCCAACCGATAGGACAGGTTGGATTAAATGATTTTTTATTATGGAGCGTAATACGAACACAAGTGCCACTGCAATAAGAAGTGTAATTAAGTACACAACGCTCAGTTCGCCAAATGCGGTGCGCCAAGGAGAGCAGTACACGACACTCACGGTATAAAAATGGAGATCAGGCGCTTCTTCTGCATAGGCAGCCTCCCCATAATAGTATGGGTCATAATAGGTTTCTCCATCGAAGCTGTGACAGTAGTTCACACTTGGGATTAAAAGGTCAAGGTCATCGTAGAAAGTCAAATTCTTTGCTCCGGCAGCCAGTTCCGGTCCAAGTTTGGCAACAAGGGAAGCTACATTTTCATAGTCTGTTCCTTTGTACGAAAAAGCAGGAGATATCTCATTATAGCAAACATCAAACCAATCAGAGTAGAATACAACAACGTCCTCACTGGATAAAGCGTCAGAGGCATCTTCGTACATGGTGTTCCATTGAAGATCGTAATCCTCTACGATGCCGGAAACGGTATACTGACCACTTCCCTTTGAATCTAAGGCATGCTGGAATTCGTCCCAATCGATATATTCAATTTTGATGGGTGTGAACTCGACACCATCAAAAGTCCCGGTAAAGCGCATTGCGGCAGCATCGAATGTCAGATCGCTGTTGCTGAGTATCTCCTTACCTTTCTCAGTAAGCATTTCTCTATCAAAGAAAGCACGGGCATTATTCCCGGATCTTTCCTCTCGATTATCCCATTGGTTTTCTGTCAAATACTCGAAGTAAAAGAAATCCGACCAACTACATTCAAGAAGATTTCCTCCTGCATCATAAACAGCAGTAGCAGAATATACCTTGTTGCTGTTTGGCCGCTTTAGAAATTCATCATCTTCACCAACTATAAATCTCGCACCATAAAAAGTATCTGCATGTCCGCCGTCGTCTACCGCCTCCCACCGGCGATTTGCATCGTAGTTCGCATAACTGGAATCAAAACCTTTCCCCAACCAGTGTTCAAAGCTTCGAGTTGCGATGGTAGATGCAAAATCGCGATAGCCATTTAGATATCTTGTGGCGGCATACTCAGCAGTAACGGAGGTCAAGCAGAACATTCCTGCTCCCCAAATTACAAACAATGCGAGGGAAAGTAGGCAAGTAATAGCTGTCAGAGCGGTACGCTGTTTCTTTTTCCTTGCTCTGATTAGACCAACCACGATGATGGCGACAGCCAAAACAACCTTTACAATTCCTTGAAACAGTTTATCCTGTACTAATTCCCAAATAATGCTTTCACCAGAATAATAAGCTACAAGGTCTTTCCCGATTGTTGCATAATTGCGGAAATCAACAATCGCCCAGATTAGGAAAAGAGCTGATGCAATCCGATAGCCTTTGGAGATTTTTTTCATCGTCACCCCTCCAATCTATAACCCGCCTTAATAACGGTCTTGATGCATTCGGCATAGTCGCCAAGTTTTTCTCTCAATCGCTTAATATGGGTATCTACAGCCCGAGATTCGCCCTCGTAGTCGTAACCCCAGCACTTAACCAGAAGTTGCTCACGGCTCATGACAAGGTTTTTATTCTGCATCAGGCAGCGAAGGAGAGCAAACTCCTTCGGCGTCAAAAAGACTTCCTTGCCTCCAGCATAAGCTCTGCCTGCAGTCAGCTCCAGAGTGATCCCGCTGACCTCCATCCGGTCACCGGCAAGGACACTGCGCTGATTACGCTTGATGAGCGCCATAGTTTTTGCATAAAGGACAGACATGGTGAATGGCTTCGTCACATAATCATCTGCACCGAGTTCATAACCCAGCAGTTTGTCCTCCTCGTCGGAAAGGGCTGTGAGGAAAATGATAGGAACATCGTTTGTTCTGCGCACAGCACGGCAGACAGAAAGCCCATCAAGCTCCGGCATCATAATGTCAAGCAAAACTGCGTCAAATTCATTTTCATCAATCAGCTCAAGCGCCTGTATTCCGTTGCTTGCTTCAACAGGCAGTTCTCCCTTGCTGCTGAAATAGTCACACAGGATTTCCCGCAACTTGGCCTCATCTTCTACAATCAAAATCTTACTGTTCATAATACTTTTCCTCCTTTCGCCCTTACTGTACAACACCGATTTGTATTCTCTGTGTCAAAAGAAATGATTTTTAATATTTATAAGCTTATTCAAACGCTACTGTAGTTTCCTTTGGCAGCTTCTCATTCTCGCAGCTCAAAAGGTAGGATATTACCTTGTTGGCAAAGCGGTTTGTTTTCATGGTATCCCAATCGGCAAGTCGGATAATCTCCGCTGTGCCGTTTTCAAAATCCAAGGAAATCTCGCCCCATTCGCCGTCGCAGTCTGCCTGGTATTCGTAGATTGCGGCGGCAATTTTCTTTTTGCGCTTGGTTTTGGACTTCTGTTTCAGCCGGACAGCATGGATTGCGCCCTCGGCAACCAATAATTCCGTCAGCCTGTCCACCGCTTTCCGGTAGGCTCGCTCTGCACCGCTGGCTGTGCTGCCCTCGAACATAACTGCAAGTTCCTCAAAGGTGGGACGACCTTTCCATGAGCCGACACGCCCACAGGTCATGCAGATTGCCAGCCGCTTTTCAAGCAAGGTCTGCTCCCGGTAGTTCAGCTTCTCAAAAGCCCGCTGCACCTTTTCCGCCTGTATGCCGTTCCAGAGAATGTCGGCATAGTTCCAAGTATCATCAAGGGCAACATCTTCGTCGGTTTCCTCGCCGTCCTCGTCTGTCACATAGAAAGGCTGCTGATTGCGGATGCCACGGACAACTTTCAGATATTCTTCCGCAAGGGCAAGATCACAGTTGTACTTCTTGGCAAATTCGCTGACTGCATCCTTGCTGTTATGGTAGAGCCAAGCCATTGACCGCACCATTTTGTAATTGGTCAGGGAGGATACCGACCATTTTTCTTCTCCCATGCGAAAACGTAGCATAGCATC
>ULQZ01008310.1_pt1 | contig 11677 bp, 7 predicted proteins | sample 1955011 | NCBI WGS metagenome assembly ULQZ01 (sample SAMEA4835670, study PRJEB28245) | human gut metagenome | biome: gut microbiome; material: fecal sample | place: Denmark | collected 2008 | reverse complement strand
TTCAAAGCCTTTACCTGATCCTGCATCAGTGAGATCAGAGGAGAAATTACAATCGTAATTCCTGACAGCATCAGTGCCGGTACCTGATAACAGATGGATTTTCCGGCTCCTGTCGGCATGATTGCAAGCACATCCCGGTGTTCCAGAATGGACTCCACAACACTCTCCTGCCCTTCTCTGAAGGTATCATATCCAAAATAAGTCTTTAAGGTTTGTACTGCCTGTCTGTTCACCTGAAGCCTCCCTCTGCATTTTAATCTATTTTAATCTCTTTTTCAGCTCCTGAATCAGTTCGGAATAGTCTCTGTGCTGCATCTTCGGAAATGCCTTGATGATACGCCCCTGACCGACAACGGTATGATTGGTAATAGAACTGGACAGTTCCTCAAACTGAGCCTGAAGCTCCGCTCTTTTTATACGAAGCATTTCGATAGATTTTTCTCGCTGTGCGGCAGTTGCATCACGCAGTTCTGCTGCTGCAAGAGTTGCCTGAACCTTTCCTTCTCCCACTTTCTGTGCTGTGCCAATCGTAGTCGTAGCCAGAGTATCACTCAGTTTATCACTTACAATTCTCAAATCTGAACGAACTTTATCCAGTCTGGTAAGCTTTTTATTCAGTCCCTGGATTACTGCTACGGTCACAATAAAATCTGTCAGATACACAGCATACAAAACTGCTATCACAATCCATTCCCAGGTTGCAGGTGTATGTGATGCATGTGACTCTACATACTTCTGGAAAACTTTTACCACCATAACGATAGCCAGTCCCCAGATCAGAGAAAACTCCAGACAAATGTAGCCATGAAAATTGAAGGGTTTATCTGAATAATCCCACCATCTTGCATGGAAACACACATCCAGCAGCCAGCCTGCAACCAGTTCCACCGCAGTTGCCAGAACAATTCCAAACACAAAAATCATTCCATCACTCATCTGACGCCCGCTGCCCTGAATTGTATTGAGCAAAGCAAAAACAGAAAGCACCCCAAATCCATATACCGGGCAGACCGGTCCATTCAGGAAACCTCTGTTTATAACTTTTCCCAACGCTACTGCATGAAAAATAACTTCAACAACCCAGCCGCCAAAAGAATAAATAAGAAAATACAGACATATCTGAAAATACGTCATTCCACAAATCATTCGTTGCTCCTCCTTGCTTTCATCAAACCACTTTTCATATCCCATTATCACAGTTCAAACAGAAAACTTACCCCAGACTGTTTTGTAATGTACTGATCAGTTCCTCTATAACAATTGGTTTGGATAGAAATCCATCCATGCCACATGCCAGTGCTTTCTTTCTGTCTTCGTCAAAAGCATTGGCAGTCATGGCAAGGATCGTAATTCCCGCCAGTGAAGGATTATCCAGTGAACGGATCCGCTCAGTAGCCTCATATCCATTCATTACAGGCATCTGCACATCCATAAGCACCAGATCATAGTCACCTGATGTTGAATTCTTAACTTTCTCCACAGCCTCTGCTCCATCTTCCGCTGTATCAACCTGAAAACCATATTCACTAAGGAGTGCTACTGCAATTTCTCTGTTCAGTTCATTATCTTCCACAAGCAGTATTTGCCTGCCTCTGAAATCTGAATCTGCTGCCGGAAGAATATTATCCTCTGCCCCGGCCTGCTTCTGACCGATAGCAGCCATCAGAGTCTCTCTGATATCTGACATAAACATAGGTTTGGCACAGAACGCAGTCACCCCTGCTGCCCTGGCTTCCACTTCAATATCTGACCAGTCGTAAGCAGTCAGGATAATGATTGGCGTATCATCACCAAGACTGCGGATCTGACGGGTAACTTCAATGCCATTCATATCAGGCAGACGCCAGTCAATGATATAAGCGTGGAATGCATCCCCCATTTCCATAGACTGTCGTGCACGGAGAACAGCCTCCTTACCGGAAAGTGTCCATTCCGAACGCATTCCAACCTTTACAAGCATCTTAGTCACACTGTCACAGGTATTGAAATCATCGTCTACTACCAATGCCTTCAGACCTTCCAGTTCTGCGATTTTCTCTATACGGTGGTTCTCAGGCTGAATCCGCAATGGCAGACGGATAATAAATTCAGTACCTTTGCCCTGTTCTGTCTGAACCTCAATGGTTCCGCCCATCATATCCACGATGTTCTTGGTGATAGCCATGCCCAGTCCTGTACCCTGAGTCCTGCTTACAGTGGAAGTCCGCTCTCTCTCAAAAGGAGAAAATATCTTCTGTACAAATTTCTGACTCATGCCGATTCCGTTATCCTTTACCCGGATTTCGTACAGTTCACAGCCTCTCTGTATACCCGGATACTCTCTCAGCCGGACAGAAACGGTTCCGCCTGCAGGAGTAAACTTGATCGCATTGGACAAAAGATTCAGCAGTACCTGATTCAGCCTGGTCTTGTCACAATAAACATCCTCATTGATAACATCCATGACATCCATGTAAAGCTCTAACTGTTTCGCATGGATTTGTCCGCTGATAATGGTTTTCAGATCATGAAGAACCTCTGACAGACTGACTTCCGTCTCTTCCAGATGGATTTTCCCGCTCTCAATACGGCTCATATCCAGGATATCATTGATCAGTGAGAGCAGATGATTACTGGAGGAAAGAATCTTACCCAGATAATCCCGAACCCTTTCTTTATCATCAATGTTGCTTACAGCCAGTGTAGTAAAACCAATGATCGCATTCATTGGTGTACGGATATCATGAGACATATTGGAAAGGAAGGTGCTCTTTGCCTTGTTTGCAGTCTCCGCAGCGCGGACCGCCTCAGAAAGGGCCTGATTCATTTTTCTATCAGAGGTACGATCTGACAGAACCAGGATATATTTCTTTTTTCCGTTTACCTCGCTGCCCATTGCAACGTTATGAAACCAGCGGTGTTCTCCTGTTTTCTGATGAACATATTCAAGATCCCATTCCTGCTGCTCATGAACCTGGATTTCTTCCAGATACTTCTTCTCCGGATCTTCAACGTCCCCGGGATGCAGTTTCCCAAGGACACAAATATCTTTACGAATCTGTTCTACTGTAATTCCCAGCAGTTTTTCCACATTGGGACTGACGTAATCTGCCTGATATGTTTTTGCATCCAGCATCAGGAAAACGTCATCTACATTCATTGACAGCTTTTGAAACAATTCGTCCCTGTACAGGATCTCCGTATCCTTTCTCTTCAGGTTTACCCTGTTTTTCCGGAGAATAATTCCAATAAAAAGACCGGCAATACACACCGCTACTGCACTTACAAGCAGCACAGTGCTACGCTGCAGAACATTCATACTTGCATTGACGATATCAGCCTGGACAAGTCCCAGAAAGATCCAGTCCTGAGGTTTGGATTTCTCATAGACCAGATAGTAATCCTCTCCATCCAGATTTATCAGCATTGCATCTGTATGTCCTTCCTTAAACTCTTCTGAAAGCTTAAGGATCTCTTTTTCAGACAGAGTAGAATGTTCTCTCAGAATCCCAAAGAAATTATACACCTCTCCCCATGCCTCAGAAGAATGATCCACAACAACACGGCCATCCGGATGAACCACATAACTCTGGGCATTTCCATTGAAAGCAGAAATATTCAGCACATTTACGATATCAGAGTTTTCATAGGCAATGGCAATGGCATCATATTCAAAGCCCTGATAACTTCCATGAGGCCTGGGAGTGGCAAAAACAAGGAGCTGGGATTTTCCGGGAACTGTTGCATTGGTTATCACATCATTTCCCTGCCGGATCTCATCTTCAATATTTTCCTGTAATCCCAGATACCCGGTTTCACCTGTTACCATCTTATAGTTCCCGTCCGCTGACAGGAAATAAAAATCTAAAAAGCCTGCATCTTCCTGTGCTTTCTCTATATACTCACGAATTTCACTTTCATCGGAAGTGTTCTGCAGATATTCCCCCCATATATGGAGATAAGTCAGATTCTTATTTGTCAGCTCACTTAGCATATTATCAGACTGATGAAAAATTTCTGTCAGGTGAGAAACACTTTCCTCATAAACAGTCTTCGATACAAACCCCAAATATTGGAAAACAGTCAAAAGGATTCCAACAAATAGGGCAATAAGAACTGCTGCATTCCATCGTTTTCTCACAACCCGTTTCTTTCTGTTTGTATTATGATTCTTAACATCCATTCTTCTCACCTCAGAGTAATGTAGTCTTCAGGCTCTGCAAGAATGGCATTACCATCTGAAACATATGTTGTCCAGGTATCTTCCACAGAGGTATCCCCTCCATCAAATACAATATTTTCCTCTGCCGGATAAGCATCCATATATTGTGGTGCTGCAAGGCAGGTCACAGTAAAAGTATCCTTGTCCTGAATCTGTTTTCCATTCTTTGAAACTTTACTCAATGTATAACCATTATCCGTTTCCCTGATTTCTACAGAAATACCACTGAACACAGGCAGAGAGCCACGGTTAAAGGGGATAAAGCCTCCCTGGTAGCCTTCTACGAAGTTTCTGACCGTTTCCTTCAGTTCTGCCCCGCTCATCTCACTGCTGTAAGCGGAAAGCTCGTTTGGCATAATCATGTTGCCTGCCATTTTTTCTGTATAACCGGCCTTCAGTACATTTCCTGTAAAGCTGTTTCCTGTTGCAATCAGCACATCCGTCCCATAAATACCGCGCAAAGTGTTTGCCATAACAGAATAGGCTTCATTGCCTCCGCTGGTATGGAAACGATTGGAATAAGTTTTCTTTGAATCCAACACAATATCCTCAGAAGTGGATTTTTCTTCAAGAAGCTGGGAATTAAATGACTGATAAGCCTGCTCTGCATTATATTCTCCTGAGATCATCTTAGACACCACATCCCTGGAAATGGAAAAAAAGTCATTTGACGCAATACGGATATACATATGGTTTTCTTCGATCACAGGTTTCACATCCTTCAGATATTCCGTAAGCCGGAAATCCACATCCTGGCTATAGCTTAACAGATCCTGCCCATCATAAATGATCCGGTTCTGCGCATCCTCTGAAAGCATTGTGTTCAGTACCTTCATTGCTTTCTGCCGACGTGTTTCATCCTTTGTCAGGTCACGGTTTAAAGCTATCTGGAAATATGGTGTAGTCATCAGCCACTTTTCGCCGTTCTGCTGAAAGAATGGCAGGAATGTTGTGTTAATGCCCTGATCCTGGAACATTTTTACACCGGCAGAACTGCCGAAATACATGGCAAGCTTACCACTTTTGTACATCTCAACCACATCATCATAATTCATATCCAGATCATCCTGGCTCAGCCCTGTATCCTGAATAAACTGCTCCATACGTTCAAAAGCCTCCGGCCAGACAATACTGTCCAGACCTTCTCTCTTTGCATTGTCCGGGTCACTGTAGATGGTACGCCACTTACGTCCATCCACAGAAGACAGCTCTGATGCAGACAGACCCTGCAGTGTTTCCATACAGGTATAATCATAGTAATAGTCTGCAGTAAACCCACGGATACCCACCTCATCAAATGCCTGGCAGGCAGAAACGAAGCTTTCATAATCCGTTGGAAGAGGAATATCATACTTTTCAAAAAGATCTTTGTTCACTACAAAGCCATGGGCATCTGCACACACAGGAAGCCAGTTTACACTGCCATCCTGATTTTTGAAATTGTTAAGGTAGGTATCATAGACAGCACCTGCAGCATTGGTTGTGGAAAGATCCATCAGACTGTCCTTCAGGGGGCTTGCATCATGGAGGGAAAACCTGCAGCAGGTTATAATATCCGGCAATCCGCCGTTTTCATTCAGAAAACGATAGAAATCCAGATCATTATTGCCTACTACAAATTCAACGTTGATATCCGGAAGCTGTTCCTGGATGTATGGCGCATATTTTTCATACAGCTTTGTGCTCCATAAATACACTGTGATGGTTTCTGCATCTTCTTTTTCCGCACTTTTCCCGCCGCAGCCAGACAGAAGTGATACGGCTGTCACCATCGCCAAAAGCACAGAAACTAACTTGTTCCATTTTTTCTTTTTCATTATAACTTCTCCCTCTGATTGCGTTTTACTAACTCATTGATCACTTTTACTAATAATTTCCCATCAACAGGCTTGGCAATATGTTCATCCATTCCTGCTTCCTTTGCTCTCATTTTGTCCTCAGTGAACGCGTTTGCTGTCATGGCAATGATCGGTATCACTTTTGCATCCTCTCTGTCCAGAGAGCGGATCATCTTTGCTGCTTCATATCCATTCATGACAGGCATCATAATATCCATAAGAATAGCATCAAATTCTCCAGGTCTGCTTTTTCTGAATATGTCAACAGCCTTCTGTCCATTCCATGCTTTTGTCACCACAGCGCCTTCATTCTGAAGCACAAATTCTGCAATCTCCATATTCAGCTCATTATCCTCTGTCAGAAGAACATGGAGCCCCTGGATAGAAGTTTCTGTTTTTTCTTCCGTTTCATTCCTGTCCTTCATATCTGCATCAATCTGGAATGGAATCCGGATCACAAATGTAGTCCCTGTGCCTTCTTTACTTTCAAAGGAAATGGTTCCGCCCATTTTCTCCACCAGTTTTTTTGTAATTGGCATTCCCAGTCCTGTTCCGGCGAATTTTGTGCGGCTTCCTGCATGTTCCTGTGCAAATGGTTCAAAAATGCGTTTCTGGAATGCCTCTGTCATTCCAATTCCGGTGTCTCTGCAGACAAATTCCAATGTGGGCATTGCTGTCTGTTTCGATGGGATTTCCCGACAGCTGATATAGACATATCCGTTTTCTTTGTTATATTTCACCGCATTGGACAAAATATTCATCAGAATCCGTTTCACATGCACCGGACTTCCAATAAGATTCCAGTGTGTAACTTCTTTCTCTTCCCAAATGATCCGGATGTTCTGCTCCGCAGCCATATGTTCGATCACACCCAGTATTTCCTCAAAAATACTGTTCAGATTAAATGGGATGTCTTCCAGAACCACTTCATCTGACTCCAGCTTGCTCATGTCCAGAACCTCGTTTATCAGTTCCAGCAGCAGATGGGATGTCTTTTTGATCTTTGCCCTGCATTCCGTCTGTTTCTCCATATTGTCTGCATAATGGTCTGCCACATTGATCATGCCGCAGATTCCATTGATCGGTGTCCGGATATCATGGCTCATTCTCTGCAGAAACTCAGTTTTTGCCTCATTGGCTGCTTCTGCTTTTTTTGCTGTTCTCAGAAGTTCTGCTTTATATTTTTCATCTTTTTCCTTTTCCTGTTTCCGATGTGCCAGATCCGCTCTGTAACCCCAGAAGCAGAATATACCAAATATGAGTAAATAAAGAAAAACGACAGCTGTTACACTTAGTGGCAGGTTACGGAATACTTCCGTATCCGGAAGATAGGTATAAATATAATAATCCCGCTGCTTCAGCATGATTCCGTAACCTCCGGTTCCTTCATTTTTTAAATGAAAAATATGCTGACTGTCTGTATGCTCTTTCATTGCCTGGACAACCTGGTTGCCGGCAGTATCCTGTCCCAGCAGGCTTTCATCGTTGCTAGCAACGATGGTTCCCTTATCTGCAACAATAATCGTTCCATCTTTCTGAGTGCTATAGCCATTTAAAAGGTTCTGTATTGTCAGGGTATAATTTCTGACAAATTCCGGAGATGTGTAATAATAAATTGCAACCATACCTGGTGCATCTTTTCTGGCACAGGCTGCAATGTCGATACGTGATCCGTCTTCTCGGTCAATCCGTTCCGAATAAGATCTTTCTTCATATCCGGTAAAATCCATGATAATGTCTTTTTGCAGATAATCTATGATCTCATTGGTCAGAGCCTCATCCATGCTGTATTTGCAGACTGTCTTTCCCTCTGCATCCAGCACAAGGATACCATCCACCCAGAGGGTCTGCAGATTTTCTTTCAGAAACTCCTGGCTTAGCCGGCCGCCGTTTTCTGTTTCCATGTCGATATTCGTACTCATCTGTCTGGCGCTTTCAATGGCACGGAGGAGACTTTTAGATTCCGAAGCTTCATTATAATGGGTGTAGGTGGAACACTGCACTTTGACATAGTTTACAGTTTTCACCATCCTGTTCTCTGCTTCCTTTTTCTCTGCCTGAAAAAAGTAATACAAGGAAGCTGCAGTCACACAGATTCCAAGCAGAATGCCGAATATCCAGAATCGCTTTACTTTTATTCTTCTCCTAATATCCAAGATCATCCACCTCCAGATACTTCTGGGGATCATCCAGATATTTTTTAATGATTTTCAGGGATGTGCCATCCTGACGCATTTCTTCCAGCGTCTGATCCATCTGCTCACAAATTCCTCTGTCATCCTCTTTTGCAAAAGCAACACCTATCCCGACCACCATCAGCGGATCTTCCAGGATACGGAAGCTTGCATCATAATCCTTCATGTACTGGACAATGGATTCCTCATGTGCAGCAACTGCATCTACATATCCTTTTCCCAGAAAGGTATAGATTAGTTCCCTGTGCCCAAGACTGATCAGATTGCCCAGTTTGGGGATCCTTTCATCTGTCCGGTTCAGAAAGATGCCTTCCGGTTTGGTTGTGGACTGGACGGCAAGGTTCTTTCCCTCCAGATCACTTAGTTTATAGATATCACTGCTCTCATTTACAGCAACTACCTGGCGGCTTGCTATGTAGGGTCCTGCCCAGCGGTAATCGTCAAGGCGTCCTTCCATGGAAAAACAGCCCATAATACAGTCGATCTCTCCGCTTTCTACCAGTTCTTTTTTCTTCTCCCAGTTGATCTGGACAACATCCACCTGATACCCCATTCTTCTGAAAGCTTCTGTAGCCAGTTCCACATCAATTCCTGTGGGGATTCCATCTTCATTCAGATAATTGTATGGCGGATAACTGTCACTGCCCAGGGTGATAACGGGCTTTTCTCTTTCTTTTTTAGTAACATCTGCATTTTTGCACCCTGCCAGGGCAGTTGCTAAAATTCCCACAAGCAGAATGCCTGCAATCACTCTTTTTCCTTTCATCTTTTCTCCATTCCTGCTGTTCTTCTCTATTTTCCATCAAATTTAACCGAATCAGGTAAGTCCCCTGCGGAGGTTGCGAATATCCGCTTGAAGACAAAAAAAGTTCCTTGTAAAAAATTTTACAGGAACTTTTTCCATAATGCCCATTTAACATTTACCTTTTTTTATTACTGAGGCATGATGCAACCGGTTGGCATGATCAGATTTCAGTCTGACTTTAGCTCCTTCTGGCTTTGCGCTCCGGCTTTTCAACCAGTTTGCCAATAAATGCCATAAAAAATTATTTTTATTATAGCACTCATACTATATCATGTCTATAAGAAAATATGTTACTGTTCACAGCAACACGCTTCGCGGGATATTGCCAGTGAACAGTAACGAAAATATACCTCTTAACATACAAATCCAGCTTCCCATCAAAACTTAAGAGAAATTTACCGGAATGAAACTCCTTCATCAACCGGCCATGATTTTCTAAGTGCCCCATAGGAGATCAGAAAATTCGCAAGCCATCCGGCCGGTACAGCAAGCCAGACAAATGCAATTCCATAACGCGGTGCAAAAATCAAGGCAACTGACAGCCGAATGGCAAGGTTTACCATATTGGCAATGAGAAACGGCCGCATAATTCCAAGTCCACGAAGAACTCCATCTGTTGCCATCTTAATACCCATAAAAATAAAGAAATATCCCAGCCATTTCATATAATCCCCGGACACCTGATATGCCAAAGCGGTTCCATCTTTTCCAAGGAATAAGGAAGAAATTGGGGTGTGCAGTGTTTCAATGACTATGAAAGCAAGGACTGCGAAACACAGGTCCAACACCAGTGCAGCATGGTATCCTTTTTTGATACGTTCAATTTTCTTTGCTCCAAGATTCTGGGAAACATAGGGCGAAACCGCATTTCCAATGGATACAAATATCAGTGAAAAAACATTCTCTACTCTCATGGTTGCCGCATAACCTGCCAGCGCCTGTGTACCGAAGGGATTTACAACCGCCTGTACGATCATCATACCAATTGACACTGTGGATTGCTGAAGAACCGATGGTACTGCAATACGAAGCATGGAATGTAACTCCTGCCTGTCAAACCAGTTAAAGCGGCTTTTATATCGACGCATCCGGTTAAAGAAAATCAAAAGCGAAAACACTGCGGAAATCCCCTGCGCAATGAGAGTTGCAAGGGCGGCGCCGAACACACCCAGCCCTAAACCTGCCACCATCCAAAGATCCATAACAATATTCAAAACAGAAGAAAATATCAAAAGGCCCAACGGAATCTTCGATTCACCGATGGAATTGAACATCGTTGAAAGGATATTGTACATAAACAGAAAGGGAAATCCCACAAAATAAACACGCAGATACAGTACCGCTTCATCCAGTATGTCAGCAGGTGTTTGTAATAAACTCATCATAAAATGAGAAAAAACAAAGCCAAAAACCCCCAGAAGTATACTCAGAATCAGAAAACTGATCAACGATGTTGACACAATTGTTTTCATTTTGCTATAATTCTGAGCTCCAAAATAGCGGCTCACAAGTACACCTGCTCCTACACCGGCTCCCAAAGCCACACAGATGAAAACATTGGTCAAAGCGGCACAGGCTCCAACTGCCGCAAGTGCAGAGGATCCCACAAACTGACCGACGATAATGGAATCAGCCATATTATATACTTGTTGAAAGAAGCTGCCCAGAATCATAGGCATTGCAAAAACAGTCAGTGCTTTAAGAGGGGCATCTGTGATTAAATATTCATCTTTTGACATTCTCATTTTCCTCCATCAATTCCTGCTTTTTATCCGAAATCACGATTGTATTTTCAAAATGTAAGTTTAAGATTTCGTTACGCAACAATTATATGTAGTTACAGCAAATAAGTCAAGCTACTGTTTACTTTTAGTAATATAAATGATATGATATTTGATATTGAAAAAAGCTGCTATCAGATGGATATTATTTTACAGGAGGGAACTTATGTACCTGGACGGTTTAGATGAGCTGGATCAGAAGATTATCCGGCTGCTTATAGAAAACGCACGTATCTCTTACTCTGATATCGGTGAAGAAACCGGTATTTCCAGAGTGGCAGTAAAAGCCCGTATCCAGGCTTTGGAGAAAAGAGGCGTAATCGAAGAATATACAACAATTATTAATCCGCAAAAAATCAGTGGGGCTGTATCATGCTATTTTGAAATTGAAACAAAACCGGAGTACCTGGCGCAGGTGACAGATATATTGTACAAAAATGATACAGTCACACAGATTTACCGTGTCACAGGAAGAGACAGGCTTCATGTACATGCCGTTGCTTCATCAGGTGATGAAATGGATTACTTCCTGCACAATGTCATTGATACACTGCCTGGCATTATCAGCTGCAGTTGCAATATGATCTTATCACGCATTAAAGATATTAAAGGATTACGGCTATAAAAGTCAGAAGCTGCAACCAACCTTGATCCATACAGTCATGTCACCCTGCCAAAGTGAATTAAATATAACGCTCCCAGCCACTTTTTGACTTCAACAGTTTGCTCTTCCTGAAACGCCTCGCAGCTTTTCAAAATAACAATAAAATGCCCATTTTTCGTACACGGGAACATATCCTAAAACGCCACTATACTATTGAAGAGTTGTCAAAACAGTACCTGATGAACACCACTAC
>ULQZ01047233.1_pt1 | contig 11955 bp, 9 predicted proteins | sample 1955011 | NCBI WGS metagenome assembly ULQZ01 (sample SAMEA4835670, study PRJEB28245) | human gut metagenome | biome: gut microbiome; material: fecal sample | place: Denmark | collected 2008 | reverse complement strand
GCGGCTGCTTCTGCAGGAGGAGGATACGCCGCTTTCGCGTGAAATGCAGAGCGAACTTTTCCAGACGGAGCAGTATGTGCAGATGGCGCTGCAGTACCTGCGCATGGAAAAAATGACATCGGATCTTGTCTTTGCAAGGTACGATTTGGATGCGCTGATCCGCCAGGCTGTGCGGAAATATGCCCCGCTTTTTATCCGCCGGAAGATTATCCTTTCCTACGAGCCGGTGCACTGCGAGGTGCTGACAGATGAAAAATGGCTCGTCTTTGTGCTGGAGCAGATTCTGTCAAATGCGCTGAAATACACGAAAAGTGGCAGCATTCACATCTATCTGTCACCGGATGCACCAAAAACGCTGGTGATTGAGGACACCGGCATCGGCATTGCGCCGGAGGATCTGCCGCGGATTTTCGAAAAAGGCTACACGGGCTGCAACGGCCGCGCAGACAAGCGGTCAACGGGCATCGGACTGTATCTGTGCCGCCAGATCATGGAGAAACTTTCGCATACCATCCGCATCGAGTCGGAGATGGGAGCGGGAACGAAGGTGTATCTTGGGCTGGATACCGTATCCCTGTAGTACATAGAGAGCTTCGCCGGGAATCTTACAGAAATGTAAGGTTGCCGGTCTTTTTGTAAGATGATCCTAAGGCAGAAGAGAGCGCGGACGGGTATAATAAGCCTTGTCAATTAAAAAAACAGTTCAGACAGAAAGGAAAATGTGACATGGCAATTCTGGAAGTAGAACATCTGAAAAAAACATATACCACGCGCCTTGGCAGCAACCGGGTGGAAGCGTTGAAAGACGTTAATTTTACAGTGGAACGGGGCGAATTTGTTGCAATCATGGGCGAATCGGGAAGCGGAAAAACGACGCTTCTGAACCTGCTCGCAGCACTAGTAGATCAAATAATAAATAACTGGCTACATTTTACGAAACGTCTTCTGGTGAAATTTCATCGAGCTTATAAGTCCAATGATAGACTACTGGATCTGCATTTACTTCATCAAAATATTTATAAATTCTGTCTTCAAGTTCCTGCTTTGTATTAACTCGAATTCCCTTCAGCATCTGCTTTGTCATCTTGCTGAAAAAGCTTTCAATCAAATTTAGCCAGGAACCATGGGTTGGTGTAAATACAAACATGTAGCGTCCTTCTGGTTTTGTTGCAAGGTAGTTCTGAACCTCTTTGGACTTATGGACTGAATGATTATCACATATGATTCTGATGATATCTCCAGTTGGATACATCTCATCAAATTTCTCAAGCAGTTTAATAAAATCAGAACTCTTGTGTGTGTTACTTACCACAGGAACTGCAAGACCGGTTAAAAGATCAATCCCTGCAAGTAGAGATAAGGTACCAAGACGTTTATATTCGTAATCTCTGTATAGGCAGCCGTTTCCGTCCTTTGGGCGAAGATCCTCACTTGTTGTTGCTATAGCCTGGATACCTGGCTTTTCATCGCAGGAAATGGTATGTACCATTGGCTGGTCGGGTGGAATGATAATGCTGCCTTCCTTATCAAACTGCATAGACACCTGTTTATATACCACCAGAACATCGTGCATCTTTGACTCGAAGTCAGGATCACGCCTTTCACAGTAATACTTGATTTTAAAAGGCTTGATGTCGCAGCGCTTCAGAATCTTCTGGACCATAGGTTTTGTAATCGTTTTTAATCTTGGGAACCCCGCTTCTTCAGCATGATTCTGAATGTGCTGATGCAGATTTTTCAGCGTCCAGAGTTCCTGCGAATAACCAAGGTCTGCCGGACGCTGACAGGCAACATCAATAATCCAGGCAACAGCGTCGTCTGTAATTTCTACAGGTCTGCCTTTTCGTTGATCATCAAAAAGAGCACGCTGCATGCCGCCTTCTTTGAATTTGGAAAGGCAGAGATTAACTGTATTTATGTTGACATCCAGACGGGTTGCAATGCTTCTGTTAGATTCTCCCTTGGCTTTGTAAAGAAGCATCTTAGCCCGGTCAACCACCTGAGCCTGAATAGTTCTTGTACGAACAAGGGACTGGAGATATTCAACATCATCAGAGTTTAATTCAATTGCTTTTGCGTATGCCATACCGGTACCTCTTTCTTCTTGATAATACCAGTATAGCATAGAACGCATAATATAACCAGTTATTTATTTTTTACTTTACTAGACAAGCCAACTGGCGGACAGGTGCGGTTAAATGGAAAGAATCTCGGCGAATTAAAAGAGAAGGAGATTGCCGGATTCCGCCGCGAAAACTTAGGCTTCGTGTTCCAGGACTTCAACCTGCTCGATACCTTTTCCCTGCGTGACAACATTTATCTGCCGCTCGTGCTGGAAGGAAAAAAATACGAGGAGATGAGTCTTCGGGCAGAGCCGATTGCGAAAAAACTCGGCATCACCCAGATCCTCAATAAATACCCATATGAGGTATCCGGCGGACAGAAGCAGCGTGCAGTCGTTGCGCGTGCGCTGATTACCAATCCGGAGCTGGTTCTTGCGGATGAGCCTTCCGGCGCGCTCGATTCCCATGCAGCGGATGGCCTCATGAAACTGTTCGGGGAGATCAACGAGGAGGGCCAGACGATTGTTATGGTAACGCACAGTGTGAAGGCGGCCTGCTCGGCGAAACGTGTGCTGTTCATCAAGGACGGCGAGGTCTTCCACCAGCTGTATCGCGGTTCTTTAGGGCGCGATGAAATGTATCAGAAGATCTCCGATACGCTGACAATTCTTGCGACGGGTGGTGAACGGGATGAATAATCTGCTGTATGCCAGACTGGCAAAAACAAATTTGAGCAAAAACCGTCAGAATATTCTTCCGTATCTGCTGTCATGCATCGGCACGGTGGTGATGTTTTTTATCATGGATACACTGGCGCAGGGAAGTGGCTTTGATTCCATGATCGGAAAAGATACGATCCTGACAGTGATGGGGATGGGAACCTATATCATTGGCCTGTTCGCGGTGATTTTTCTGATCTACAGCAACAGTTTTTTGGCAAAAAGAAGAAAAAAAGAGTTCGGTCTGTTCCAGATTCTCGGCATGGAGAAAAAGCATCTGGCGAAGATCCTCTTTTTTGAGAGTCTGTATCTGTGGGCGGCATCGCTTGGAATCGGTATTCTGCTCGGTGTGTTGCTGTACCGCCTGCTGTTTCTGGTGCTGATGAAGCTGACCGGACTGAACGGAACAATTGGTTTTGCGTTCAGTGCAAAAGCCGTGGGAAGTACGATGCTGCTGTTCGGCCTGACTTTTGTGATCAATTTTCTCTTAAGCCTTCGCCAGATCCACGTCTCACAGCCGGTCGAACTGCTGCACGGCGGCGCGCAGGGTGAGCGGGAACCGAAAACGAAGCTTTTGACGGCGGTTCTTGGATTCATGCTTCTTGGTGTTGGCTATTATCTGGCTCTGACCAGCCAATCCTCGATGGACGCACTTGATAAGTTTTTTAATGCAATCGCCTTGGTTATGGTGGGAACGTACTGCCTGTTTTCTGCTGGAAGTATTGCATTTTTGAAAATTCTGAAGAAAAACAAGAATTACTATTACCAGACACGCCATTTTACAAGCATTTCGGGCATGCTGTACCGCATGAAGCAAAATGCGGTCGGTCTTGCGAATATCTGTATTCTGTCAACGGGTGTGCTTCTGGTTATCTCCATCAGCACATGTCTGTGGACGGGGATTGAGGAGGTTACCTATACGCGGTTTCCGCATCAGATTTCGATTGAAGCAAATACTGGCGTGAGCGGCATTATGAAGACGGTGGAACCGGTCAGTCAGAAGATGATAGAGGAAGTGAAAACGGGGATTGATCAGCATCTGGAAGAAAAGCAGCTCAGAAAAAAGTATGAAAGTGATCAGAGATACTATGTTATGCTTGCTGCTGTAGATAGAAACAAAGTAGAAAAAACACAGTCAGATGATGCTGCGGCGAGTACACTGATAAAGATTATGGAAGAGTCGGAGTACGAACAGGTAACCGGCGAACAGGTAGAGCTGGAACCAGGGCAGGCTCTGGTTTTTCAGGCAAAACAGAAAAATTATGGATATGACACGATTGAACTGGGAAATCAGACGTATGAAGTAAAAAAATGGAATACCGATAAGAAATCGTACATTCTGGATGAGAAGACGCAGGTGTATGAGACAATGACGGTGGTGACGCGGAACCATGAAGCAAAGGAAGCGTATGCGGCTGTGCAGGGAAAGGAGCCAGAAGGATACAGTTGGGAATATGCTCTGGATCTTATCGGGGATGCCGGCGAACAGATCACAGTTGGAGATGAGATTGAGACGATACTGACGGAGTCATCTTTTAACGGATGGGTGGAAGTGCGCGAAAAAGAGCGCAATACGGTTTACAGTCTGTATGGTTCACTTCTGTTTTTAGGTGTTTTCGTCGGTGCGCTGTTTTTGATGGGTGCCGTTATGATTATCTATTACAAGCAGGTTTCAGAAGGCTTCGATGACCGAAAACGATTCCAGATTATGCAGAAGGTCGGCATGAGCCGCAAAGAAATCCGTCAGACGATTCAGTCACAGGTGGTAAAGGTCTTTTTCCTGCCGCTCGCGGTGGCCGTGGTGCATACAATGGTAGCGTTTCCATTAACCAGGCGTATCATGGCAATGCTGAATTTCCCGGACAGCAATCTGTTCCTGGCTGCAACAGCGATTACGATTGCGGCGTTTGCCGTGGTTTACCTGATCGTCTATGTGCTGACGGCGCGGGCGTATTACAAAATTGTGGAATAAGAAGATGTACTTTTTTTAATACATCGAAGCGTTTTTGAAAAAAACTTAACAAAAAAATAATAAGAAAAAGACATCCGGCGCAGACGGAAAATCTGCGGGGGATGTCTTTTTGGTTGTTCTATTTATAAATGCCGTTGATGGTAACTTTGAAAAGAGCTTCCTTTCCATTGAGTTCGTCTTTTCCATAGTCTTCCGGGAAAGTGACGGTTACATCTACGCTGTCGCCCGGGTGATGGCCGATGAGCTGTTCTTCAAAGTCATCGATGTAAGTGTGGGAACCGATCACAAGATCAGCGCCGTTTCCTTTTGTGTTTCCACCTTCAAATTCCACGCCGTCAATGGAGCCGACATAGTCGATATTGACGGTATCACCGTCCTCAATGGTGAGGGAAGTGTCGGTCTGCAAAGAGGCAGAAGCTGAAGTGGAGGCTGATGAGGCGGATGCGGCCGATGAGGCTGTGGAGGTATCCTCCGAGGCACTTTTGACAGAGAGTCGTTTGGAATCGAGTACGCTGGCGATGATAAGGCCGACGATCACAACGACAATCAGAGCCGGTCCGGCCCAGCTCCAGATCTTTTTGTAATGCGCTACTTTCGCTTCGTGCTCCCGCTCTTTGGCACGCCGTTCCTTGGCAGCTTTTCTGTTTTCTTTGTTCATAAAATGGATCTCCTTTGCGCTTTTTATGACTGCAATCGTATTTTATAATATCAAGTATATCATAAAAATATGGTAAAAGTGTGAAAAAAATAACACGATCCAACATTGTCAATGCTCAAAAATGACGATATAATGAGTGCAAGTGAGCCAAATGAAAATTTATTTTCAGTTGGCGAACGACGAATGTCGCTTACGCGATAGCGTAAGATTGAGTGCAAGTGAGTCAAACGAAAATTTATTTTCAGTTGGCGAACGACGAATGTCGCTTACGCGACAGCGTAAGATTGAGTGCAAGTGAGAAAACGCGGCGAGTAAGGGAGTGAATAAAATGGATGACTGGAGTAGTTTCAGAACGACGACATCCGAACAGCAGCGCCTCCGGGCTGCACTTTCCGGCTTTTGTGAATCGCAGGATCTTCCGGAAGAACAGCGAGCCGCATATACCGCATACCTGCGGAAACGCATTCGTCCCGCTGTCGAAATGCTGATTTGTGAGGATGATTTTTCAAAGCTGGAACGTATTCTGCAGACCGGATGGCTGTCCGATGCAGACCGAAAACGTTTTCTCAACCTTGCTGCCGACCAGCAGAAATGGCAGGCCTTCCGCATTCTCCTGAACCGGAACTCACAGGATCCGATGCAGGAGAATACGGAAAGCAGAAAAACAGAAGCTGCGGTTCAAAAAGAAAAGTCCACAAAAGAAAAAGAAGCGCTGGCGCTCCGGCTTTTCGAAGAAGCCCGCAAAAACCTCTGCTGGCTGTACCCGGAACTTGGTGAAGCGATTCTTTTCTTTCGTCATCAGCCGTCCGACAGGACAAAAGCCATCACATCCGACGGTCATACGATATATTTTAACTCCGATTTTGTACTCCGCATGTGTGCCGAAAATTCATCGTTCCTCAAGGAAGGCTATCAGCACCTGCTGCTGGAATGCATCCGCCGGTTTGGGAAAGAAACACCGGAGCCGGAAAAAAAAGAACAGCCCCCGGTTTCATGGCTGATGCCGGAAAAAGAAAAACAGTCTCCGGTTTCATGGCTGGTGCCGGGAAAAGAGCCGGAACTTATCGAGTCTTTTCAATCAGTCTGGGAACGTGCTTCCCGCAAGTTGGCGGAAAACTACGGCACCGGCGGCCTGCGGCGAGGCCAGAACTGCGGTGGAAAAAAAGAAACTCTGTCCGAGATCGAAAAAAGAGCGTACAATTACCGCAGCTTTTTAAAACAATTCACCGTCACCCGTGAGGAGATGGAACTGGATCTCGACAGTTTTGACCCAGTCGCCTACCATTACGGCCTGGAGCACTACGGCAGTCTCCCTTTCATCGAGCCGCCGGAGACGCGGGAAGGAAACCGCCTCGAAGAGCTGGTCATCGCAATCGACACATCCGGCTCGTGCAAAAGAGAAATTGTAGCAAAGTTCCTTGGTGAGACGCGCAGCATTCTTGAAGAAAAAGAAAACTTCTTTTCCCGATGGAACGTCTGCCTGATCCAGTGCGACAGCTTCGTGCAGGATGTCACGATGATCCATTCTCCGAAAGAATGGGAAGCTTACCGTGAAACAATTACCATCAAGGGCCGAGGCGGAACCGATTTCCGTCCTGTCTTTCAGAAAGTGGAAGAGTTGCGGAAACAGCATGTATTCCGAAACTTAAAAGCGTTGATCTATTTTACCGACGGAGACGGAATTTATCCCGAACAAAAGCCAGATTACGAGACGGCATTTGTCTTTGTCAGACAGACCGAAAAAATGAATCTTGTCCCAAAATGGGCAAAAAAACTGCTGACAGAAGAATGTACTCTTTGAACACAACTGACAAAAAAGCACCTCGCAAAATCAAACACAGAAAGATTTCGAGAGTACATAAAGAGTGCACAAGATAAGAGAGAACATATGAACATACAAGAAGCAAAAGAGACAATTGAAAAAGCCCTGCGCGCATACTTTGCAAGAGATGAAATTGGTTTTCCGCTGGTTCCGCTCCGGCAGCAGCGTCCCATTCTCCTGATCGGCCCGCCGGGCATCGGAAAAACGGCAATTATGGAGCAGATCGCAGAAGAGTGCGGTGTGGGGCTTGTCGCCTACACGATGACACACCATACGCGTCAGAGTGCCATGGGCCTTCCGGAGATCTGCACACGTGAAATCGAAGGGAAAACGGTACATACAACGGAATACACGATGAGTGAGATCATTGCCTCGATCTATGACTGCATGGAGCAGACCGGAAAGAAGCGGGGTATCCTCTTTCTCGATGAAATTAACTGCGTCTCCGAGACCCTCGCTCCGGTGATGTTGCAGCTTTTGCAGGATAAAAAATTCGGCAATCAGCACATCCCGGATGACTGGCTGATCGTGGCCGCCGGAAATCCGCCGGAATACAATAAATCTGTGCGGGAATTTGATGTGGCAACGCTTGACCGTGTGCGGAAGATCGAGGTGGTTCCCGAGCTTTCCGTGTGGCTTTCCTATGCAGAGAAAAATCAGATCCACGGTGCTGTGACAACGTACCTTATGGCACACAGTGACCATTTTTATTCTGTTTCGCAGGAAGCGGATGAAAAGCGTTTTGTAACGGCACGCGGCTGGGAGGATTTGTCGGCAGTGCTGAAAAGTTATGAAATCCTGCATTTTCCGGTCGACGAAGCACTGATTGGACAATATTTGCAGGAAGAAAAGACGGCGGAGGAATTCAACTCGTACTACAGGATTTACGAAAAATATGGACAGGATTACGGTGTGGAGGAGATTTTGACCGGTGCATTTTCCGGAAAAATCATGGCAGAAAAACAGCAGATGGCGGCAAATGGTTCCGCAGAAGAGCGATCTGTACTGCTGTCTCTGTTTCATGCGGCACTTCAGAAAGAGGCATCCGCCTGCCAGAAGCAGGAGCGCACGGCAAAGGAGCTTTCCGAGTGCTTGCGCCAGTTTACCGGACTTTGCAGGCAGAAAAAAGAAGAAACGTATCGTTCCTGGCTGCGGCAGAAAGAGCAGGGATTTGCAGTGTGCAAACAGCAGGGACTGCTGAAAAAGGGCGAGGAAGAAACGAATGCGCGGGTCTTGAAAAAGTTAAAAAAACTCGAGGAGACCGCTAAAAAATGTCGCAAAACCGATTCAGATCAGATGAAAGAGCTTTTTGAAACGGTATGTGAACTGGAACAGGAAAAAGTGGAGAAGGAAGTAAAGGATGTGAAACTGCAGATCCGCCGTGCCGCTGAATTTTTACAGAACAGCTTTCCGGGCGGAGCAGAAGTGGTGCTGTTTGAAGCAAATCTGGCACGAAGTCCAGCGTTACGAGGCTTTTTGATTGAAAAAAGCATGGATGCCGAATAATAAGCGGCCACTTTGGAAAGGAGAAAAAGATGAATTATAAAATGATCCTGCAGTACGACGGCACGCGCTATAACGGCTGGCAGAAGCAGGGAAATACGGACAACACGATTCAGGGCAAGCTCGAAACGCTGTTGTCCAGGATCGCAGGAGAGCCGGTGGAGATTCACGGCGCGGGCAGAACCGATGCCGGCGTCCATGCGGCAGGACAGGTCGCAAATGCAAAGTTCCATACCGATCTATCCGATGAAGAACTTCTGCAGACAATCAACCATTATCTGCCGGAAGACATCGAAGTCACCAGCCTCGCGCGGATGCCGGAGCGCTTCCACAGCCGTCTGAATGCGGTGGACAAAACATACGAATACCGTATCGTGATTGATGGCAGAAAGCATGTTTTCGAGCGGAAATACGTGTATTTTCCGGAAGCACCGCTCGATGTGGAAAAAATGAAAGAAGCATCGAAAGCGTTTATCGGAACGTATGACTTCAGGAGCTTCTGTGCCAACAAACGTATGAAAAAATCGACAGTACGGACGATTACCGGAATTGATTTCTGCGAGAAAGACGGGATTCTTATCATTTCCTATACCGGAACCGGTTTTCTGTACCACATGGTGCGGATCCTGACCGGAACACTTGTGGAGGCCGGGATGGGAAAACGGGATATCGCATCAATGACGGAGCTTCTCAAAGCAAAAAATCGCGAAAGTGCGGGTTTTCTTGCACCGGCATGCGGACTCCTGTTAAAAGAAGTCCGATATGAATAACCGGAATAATCAGGGCAATGCACCAGCCTTTTTTGCATAAAAAACCGAAAAAAGGCTGTGAATTGATAAATGCAGCATAGAAAAGAGAAAGGATGAGGTGAAAAGCATGTTTCAGAAGAAAAGAAATACTTTTCATGGCGGCGTTCACCCGTACGAGGGAAAAGAGCTCTCCAAGGACAAACCGATTGTCAAAGCGCAGCCGGGCAACTTATTGTATTACGCAGTGTCACAGCACATCGGAGCGCCTGCTGTGCCGATCGTACAAAAAGGCGACCATGTAAAAGCGGGACAGAAAATCGCAGAAGCGGGAGGATTTGTTTCGGCTCCTGTTTACGCATCGGTTTCCGGCACGGTAAAAGGAATTGAGAAAAAAGTTTCCGCGGCCGGTTCTCCGGTAGACTGTATCGTTGTGGAGAACGATGGGTTGTATGAAAAAGAAACATTTGAGGAGTGCACGCACTGGGAAAAACTCGACGCAGATATGATCCGGAACAAGATCAAAGAGGCCGGAATCGTGGGAATGGGAGGTGCAGGCTTCCCGACACACGTCAAAGTATCCCCGAAAGATCCGTCAGCGATTGACCACATTCTCGTCAATGGAGCAGAGTGTGAGCCGTATCTGACGAGCGACTACCGCAGAATGCTCGAAGATCCGGAAAAGGTGATCGGAGGCTTAAAAATCATGCTGCATATGTTCCCGAAAGCAAAGGGAATCATCTGCATTGAGGACAACAAACCGGACTGTATCGCGAAGTTCCGTGAGCTGGTGCTTCCGGAGGATAACATTGAGGTTCTGGAGCTTAAAACGAAATACCCGCAGGGTGCCGAGCGTATGCTGATCTATGCAGCAACGGGGCGAAAGGTAAATTCTTCCATGCTGCCGGCGGACGCGGGCTGTATCGTGGATAACATTGATACCGTGACTGCTATTTACCAGGCAGTCCGCTTCGGCGAACCGCTGATGAGCCGTATCGTTACCGTGACGGGAGATGCAGTACAGAATCCATGCAACTTTGAAGTGCCGGTCGGCATGCTCTTGTCCGAACTTTTAGAGCAGGCAGGCAGTCTGAAACATGAGGCAGCTAAGATCATCTGCGGAGGCCCGATGATGGGAAAAGCATTGTTTACAATGGATGTTCCTGTTACCAAGACAACATCTGCACTGACCTGCCTTACGGAGGATGAAGTATCTGCGCTGGCACCATCTGCCTGCATCAACTGCGGACGCTGCGTTTCCGTCTGTCCGGGTCAGATTCTTCCGGCCCGCCTTTCCGTTTTTGCGGAGCACGGCGAGGAAGAGAAGTTCCTGAAATACGGCGGAATGGAGTGCTGTGAATGTGGCTGTTGTTCCTTTATCTGCCCGGCAAGACGTCCGCTGACGCAGGAAATCAGCTCGATGCGTAAAGTGCTTCTGGCAAAGAGAAAGAAGAAATAGGGGGATCTTACATATGAATGGATTATTACACGTATCATCTTCCCCACACGCGCGGTCCAAGGTGACGACGGATAAAATCATGTTTGCCGTCCTGCTTGCCCTTGCCCCGGCAGCCTGCGTGGGAGTCTGGAATTTCGGCCTTCGGGCACTGCTTTTGATTGCGATTTCGATGGCAGTCTGTCCCCTGACGGAATATCTGTATGAAAAAGGAATGAAGAAACCGGTGACGATTGCCGACGGCAGTGCACTGGTAACCGGCCTTCTGCTGGCCATGAACATGCCGGTGCAGGCGCCTCTTTGGATGCCGGTGATCGGCGGTGTGTTTGCAATTCTCGTCGTAAAACAGCTTTTCGGCGGTCTTGGCCAGAACATTATGAACCCGGCGCTTGCAGGAAGATGCTTCCTTTTGATTTCCTTTCCGGGTCATATGACCAACTTTGCTGCCCCGGCAGCCGCACACCTCGTGGATACCGTATCCGGTGCGACACCGCTCGCCGCAGCAAAAGCAGGAGAGCAGGTGAATCTGCTGTCCATGTTCCTTGGAAATACGGCCGGAACGATCGGTGAGACTTCCGCACTGGCCCTTTTGATTGGCGGCATTTTCCTTGTCTGCATTCATGTGATTGACCTCAATATTCCGCTCATCTACATCGGAACAGAGCTTTTGTTCGCCCTGCTTTTCGGCGGCCACGGTTTTGATATCAACTTCCTTGGCGCGCATCTTTTGGGCGGCGGTCTGATGCTCGGCGCATGGTTCATGGCAACCGATTACGTTACCCGCCCGATCACAAAGAAGGGACAGTATATCTATGCGGTCATTTTAGGACTTCTGACCGGCGTGTTCCGTATCTTTGGAAATTCGGCAGAGGGCGTTTCCTATGCCATCATCTTTACCAACCTTCTGGTTCCGCTCATTGAGCGTGTGACCGTGCCGGTTGGATTCGGAAGAGGAGGCAAGAAAAAAGCATGAACAAAATTATAAAAAACGCACTGATTCTTGCGGCGATCACGCT
>ULQZ01033694.1_pt1 | contig 12105 bp, 10 predicted proteins | sample 1955011 | NCBI WGS metagenome assembly ULQZ01 (sample SAMEA4835670, study PRJEB28245) | human gut metagenome | biome: gut microbiome; material: fecal sample | place: Denmark | collected 2008 | reverse complement strand
GCATCAACACTCGGTGTTCCGGTTGAACTCTTTACCGTACCGGTACTCTCAGAACCCAGAGAGTATGAGGCCGCGGAGTATTGGAGGTATGAACTTGGGGCAGAGTTGGGTTGATTTTTCCCCGCTAGCTAAAAAACGTCTGCGTAAAACGAATTTGTTTTATGCAGACATTTTCTCTAACTTTGATTTAGAAAATTTATACAGCAATGATTGCCGGAATGACAAGACAGAACCACGTCCTAATATTTCCTGAATATCCGTGGAAATAATATACTCTTCATTTAAAAGAGCTAATCTGAATTTATCTAAAATCATTTCCCGATTCTGGGAGTCACCAACATGATACACCTTCATTTTTTTGCAACTTGTTACTAAAAGTTGCATCAGAAAATTTCTATTACCCTTATACATAATAGTATTAGTTATATCTTCTTCCAGATTCATTGCTTCTTCTGTTAAAGCGACTGATCAGAGAATAGCTCAAATCACCAGTGAGCTGAGTACACAGAAAGTCATTCAAAAACATTGTGATTCTTAATCCTCGCCCGACACATGAATCTTCATTCTATCATCCACTCACATAATCCCAGCATTTGCAAACTGCTTGTTGTAAACCTTTTTTGCAATAACTCCGACAATTATTGAGATAACTACGGTTGCGGCAATAGCAAGAACCATAAACCACGGAGAAGTCAAGGTTGATAATATCTCAGCATAATTTGCAGACATTTCTTCGGATGCCTCTGAAATAGCATAGTCAGAGAATACCCATACATACAACGGAGAACCGATATTGCTTAACGAAAGCAGGATATAACTCATCACGATACCTTTGTAATTCTTATATCCGGCCCATTTCCGAATGATTTCCGCTAAAATAGAACAAGCAATCAAGCTCCCAAGCAACAGATTCGCAAGCTCTCCAAAAGCCACGAAAGCGATTGCTACAAATAGGTTCATAATGAGAACCACGCCTGCTTTCGGCACTTTTGCCATAACATACATATATGGAATCCATGCCACGAGAGCAATTAAAGCTGTTACAAACAGATAGAGCAATGGGTGTATGCCGCCCATAATCGTAGCTGCCAAAACCACAGCAAAGTAAATAACGGAAAATACGATTGTCAGACCTAAATCTTTTAACTTCCAGTGTTGTTCCATAAGATTTCCTTTCTATTTTCCTTGCTGTAATTCAACAAGGTGTGCATATAGACCGCCCTTTTTCATCAGTGCAGCAGGTGTACCCATCTCACTGACCTTGCCGTTGTCCAGAACCACGATCTTATCAGCATTTGCCACTGTCCTCATGCGATGGGCAATCACCATGACCGTCTTATCCTTCAGCAGTACCGACAAGGCATCCTGTATCAGTGTTTCACTCTCGGCATCCATAGAAGCAGTTGCTTCATCAAGCAGGACAATGGGAGCATTTTTCAACAGGGCGCGGGCAATCGAAATGCGCTGACGCTCGCCACCGGACAGGGCGCTGCCGTTTTCCCCGATGTTCGTCTGATACCCTTGAGGGAGACGCTGGATAAATTCCTCGCATTGGGCAGCTCTGGCCGCAGCCATAACTTCCTCATCAGTGGCATCGCCCCGGCCCAGCCGGATATTCTCCATGACAGTCTCATCAAAGAGCATGACATCCTGGAACACAATGGCATAGTTCTTGAACAGCGTTTCCGGTTCTACTGTTTTGACATCCACGTCGCCCAGGGTAATGGTCCCGGAGTCCGCATCCCAAAAACGGGCCGCCAGTTTAGAGGCGGTGGACTTGCCGCTGCCGGACGGACCTACCAGCGCCGTAACCTCACCTTGTTTTGCCACAAAGGACACGCCCTTCAAAACCGGCTCCTCATTGTAGGAAAATACCACATTCTTAAACTCAATGTCGTAGCCCTTGTTATTGCAGACATTGGTGCCGGTCTGCTCCGGGGTCGCATTGATCTGCTTCATCCGCTTGACGCTGACAAGGGCAGAGAACACTTCTGCCATCAGCATGAAGCAACTGGTGAAGGGGTCATAAATGCGGCCGGCAAAAAGCAGGAACAGAATGAACAGGGGGATGGACAACGAGCCGGCCGTCACCAGAATACCGCCCACCAGCATGACCGCCACAAGGCCAAACCGAAGGATAAATTGAGCTGTTGTCGTAGCAGCACCGGGAGCAATCTCGTTGCGGAAGGAACACTTTACCACATAATCCAGCTTCTTTTCCAGCCCCTCTAGGTATTCTTCTTCACGGGAGCAGGATTTTAGCTCCTGGATGGTATCAAGGTATTCCTGCACGCCGTCATAGGCAGCTCTCTTGGCATCCATGTTGGTGCTCTCAGCATTGGACTGAGCTTTCTTTGCCGCAAAGACTACCAAGGCTGCCACAGGCACCGGCACTACGATGCAAAGGCCCATCCGCCAGTCAAGCACCAGCAGGCCGATAGCCGTTATCATAAACATGAAAATCGTTCCCAAGAGCTGCGGGATCGCATTGGAAAATACGCGCTCCAGAGCCGTACAGTCCCCCATAATGGTGGTAGTCAGGTCAGAAAGATTGCGCTGGCCAAAGAAGGACAGTGGAAGTTTCCGCAGCTTCTCTGCCAGGACAATCCGGCGATTGGCGCTTTCCTCATACGCCACGGTATAAGTTTTATTGTACTGAAGCCACTGGGTCAAAAACACAATGATAAACATGGTTGCTGTACCGCAAATAAACAAGGCTGCATGATCCCGCATACTGCTTTCCTGCCCGGAAATCACATTCAGCAGTTCCCATATCACCATGACCAGCAGGCTGACCGGAGCAATCAAGCACAGATTGCTGAGGGTAGTGGCCGCAATTCCTTTATTCAAATCTCTTGATCCCTGATTGCTCAGGGCAAACATCCGTTTTAGCATACTTTCACCTCATTCCCGATGTGCCACTTGGTAGTCTTTGTGTAGTTGCCCCACATCTTGGCGTATTCGCCGCCCTGTTTCACCAGCGCGTCATGGGTTCCGCTTTCCACCAATTCACCCTGCTTCATTACCAGAATGAGATCAGCGTCCTGAATGGTGGAGAGCCGGTGTGCGATCATAATGACCGTCTTGCCCTTGACCAGCCCCTCAAAGGCTTTCTGGATCTGCTGTTCGTTCTCCGGGTCAGCGTAGGCAGTCGCCTCATCTAACACCACGATGGGGGCGTCTTTCAAAATAGCGCGTGCAATCGCAATGCGCTGTGTTTCGCCGCCGGAAAGATACACTCCCTTACTACCTACCACAGTGTCGATGCCATCCGGGAATTTTTTCAGAATATCATCGCACTGGGCCAGATGCGCCGCCTGCAAGACCTCATCCCGTGTGGCGGAAGGTCTGCCTGCCCGGATGTTTTCCAGAAGGGTGTCCTTAAACAATTTGGGGTCCTGAAATACAAAAGCAACCATCTTCATCAGGTCAGCATGGGGAATTTCCCGAATGTCCATACTACCTATCTTGATCGATCCCTGCTGCACATCATAGAAGCGGGGGATCAGGCTGGCCATTGTACTTTTGCCAGAGCCGGAATGCCCGACCAATGCGGTAGTTGTTCCTGCTTTGGCTGTAAAGCTCAAATGGGATACCGCCGGATGGTCCGTATTTTCGTATGCGAAGGTCACATTCTCAAAGGACACATCATAAGTCTTGGGATGTTTGGGTGCAGAAGTCTCCACCTGCGGTTCGGCAGTCAGGATCATGTCGATGCGGCGCATTGACTCCTCCGCCTGCATTTTGTAGCTGGTCATATACATGATCTTATTGAGCATGACTGCACAAGCAGGAGAGAAGATCACATAGAACAGAAAACTTTGCATAAATCCGATCAGGTCGTTGGAAACAAACCCGATAATAAGCGCCGTAGGTACCAGCACCAGGAAGCTGGAATTGATGACTGAGTTAAACGCCACCATTCCCTTTTTGCAGGACATCGTGTAAGCCAGAGCAAACTTCCGGTAGGATTTGATGGCGTCATTAAACTTGGTGATAGATTGCACTGTCTGTCCGAACACCTTGACTACCGAAATGCCCCGGATGTACTCCACAGCCTCATGGTTCATCGTTTCCAAAGAGTCCTGGTAGGTCTGCATGAATTTCATGCTGTCCTTCCCCATGAGGGACCCCTGTAAGAAGAAACCGATGCCAAAGAGCAGCAGGAGAGGGATACCTACACGCCAGTCAAAGACCAGCATCAGCACCAAACTCACGATCATCGTGACCTGCGCGCCCACCAAGTCGGGGAGCTGGTGAGCGATGAAAGTCTCAGTCTGAAAACTGTTGTCGTCAATAATCTTCCGAAGTTTTCCGCTGGGATTGGCGTCAAAGTATCCCATAGGCATTTTTGCGAGATGTTTCAGTGCCGCCATTTTCAGGTTTTTCTCTGTGTGGAACGCTACGACATGGGAGCAGAGCAATGCTGAGAAATAAAGGAGCAGACCAATCAGCTCCAGCCCCAGAGCAAGCAGGCCCCAGCGAACAAGACTGTTCGTGTCTAACGGCGTCCCGGCAAATACGCCCACCAAGTCACGCGCTGCAAAGTAAACGCAGAGGAACGGTCCAAGGATAAAGGCCGAACTGATGCCGGATAGAATGCGGGAAACAGTGAGTAGCCCACGATGTTTTCCCGTGAACTCCATCAACCGTTTGATCCCGCCGGATTTTTGTTTCATGGATACAAGACCTCCTTATCAATTCTTTGATTAGTTATTGTTAACCTCTTGATTTAAGTGTACTGCTTTCGCTTGGCATCGTCTACGACCTATCAGGTATGTTATACTCCAATCAGGCCAAGCGAAAGGAGCAGGCCCATTTAATCGGCCTGCTCCTTTTGTCAGTTAATTTGAATGGCTCAATTCAGATGGATATTCTGAACGGAAGTAAAGCTGGCATCGGTGGGGAAGGTATAACTTGCTACCGCATCGCTGTAAATGGCAAGCTGCCGGGTATAGATCAGCGGCGTAGTCAGGCACTGGTCTGCCATAGTAGTCAGGATGGTGTTGTAAATTTCCTGAATACGGGCCTCATCAGTAGCAGAGTCCAGTTCGTCTACCAGTGCCGCCAGCTCTGGCTGGGACGCCCCGATCTGCATGAGGATGGGGTCCATAGAGGTAGACGGGTTGATGTTGGTAATGACCATAGCCGGGTCATAGTAGCCACCCTGGGTCTTGAAGATGGTCAGGCCATAGTCACCGCTCTGGATCATGGCATACCAATCCATCATTTGTGCGGATTGCGGGGTCAGCTCAATACCGATTTTGCTGGCCTGGTCGCAGATGTAGACAACCATGTTGTCATCAGAGGCGGTGCCGGTTTGATACAGGAAAGCGGCGGACAATTTGACTCCATCCTTCTCACGAATGCCATCGCCATCGGTATCTACATAGCCAGCCTCATCCAAGATTTGATTGGCATGATCCAGATCAAAGCCGTACACTGTCTGCTCTACATCGCAGTAGGGCAGGTCACGAGAAAAGAAGGTATCTGCCTTGTCGAACAGGCCACCGTAGATGTTGTCTACTACGGCATCCTTATCAATGGCGGAAGAAATGGCCTCACGAACCACCTGGTCGCCAAAAATCTCACTGCTCAGGTTATAGCCCACATAGTAAGTCTGCAAAGACTTTTCATCGACTTGAGCGCCATATCCATCCGTCTGCTCCATCTGAGCATAGCTCTCGGCAGAGACATTCTTAATACCGGAGAGGAAGTCCACCTCACCATTCTGCATGGCTAAAATTTTGGCATCGTTATCGGGGATGTACTTGATAGAGAAGCTATCTACTTCAGGTGCTTCTCCCCAGTAATTGGGATTGCGGACGAAGTTCCATGTCTGCCCGTCATTGTCCCCAGCGTACATATAGGGGCCGGTTCCATAAGTGGCGCTGCGGAAACTCTCCTGCTTGGCAGTCAGATCCTCATTGAACTGCTCGCTGGATACGATGCCGAAGGGGTTAGCAAGGCACAGTTCCCGGAGGGTGTTGTAGTAGGGCTGGGTCAGGTGCAGCTCCACCGTGTACTCATCGGTGGCTACCGCATCCTCAATGATCGTGGACAGGCGGCCATAGGAGCCGTTGTACTGGCCCAGGTTGACCGGAACAGCCAAAATAGACTTTGCCACATCCTCGGCGGTCAGGTCAGAGCCATCAGAGAACTTGACGCCCTGCTTGATCTGGAAGGTATAGGTTTTTCCATCCTCGCTCATGGACCAATCTTCGGCCAGCACACCCACGACCTCGCCCTCGGAATTGTACTCAAACAGGGTGTCATAGAAGCTGGTGAGATAGTAGGTAATGTCGTAACCGGAGGAGGATACCTCTGGGGTGAGGATGGTGTAAAAATACTCAAAGCCCCAGCTCTCCGCCAAGTTCAGATGTACGGCCTGAGCCTCGGCGTTCTCCTTCTGGTTCTGGCTGCTCTCTGTGTTGGTGCCGGTGTTGCCTCCGCAGGCGGCCAGAGATACCGCCATGACCGCCGCCGTGAGCATAGCGGCAATTCGTTTCAGTTTCATTTCAAATCAATCCTTTCTTTCGTTTTATCATTCCAGTCTGTTGAAGTGTTCACTAAACCGCTTGCCTCCAAGAGCATCCTGCTGTATGGATCGTGAAATACAGAATAATCACCGGAGAACGCGGCACGCTCTACCAGATTAGAATTTCGCATGACAAAAATCTCGTCCGCCACGACCACTGCCAACTCCATGTCGTGGGTTATGAAAATCAGCGTAAAACCAAGCTGCTGTTGCAGGTCTATAATTTCATCAATGATTTTCTTCCGCAGCGGTAAGTCAAATCCATTGGTGGCCTCGTCGAAGATCAGGCATTGCGGCTCAGCGGCCAGTGCCCTGGCGATTGCCACCCGCTTTTGTTCTCCGCCGGACAGTTCTGATGGAAGGCGGGTATAGTAGTCCCGTGATAGATTGCAAAGCTCCATCAAGTTCCGGCAGCGTTCCCGCCGTTTCTCTTTCTCCATGTGGAAAAAGCAATGCAGCGGTTCCTCTATGGATTTCCCCACCGGGATCTTGGGGTCCAGGGCAGATGCGGAGTTCTGCTGAATAATCTGCACCTTCCTGAAATGTTCTTTCCCGGCTCGTTTCCGCCCATAGACAGGTGCGCCATCTACAAACACGGAACCGCCGCTTGGCCGCTGCAATCCCGCGATCATCCGCGCCAGCGTTGTTTTGCCCGAACCGGACTCTCCAACGATTGCATACCGGCCTCCATCACTGAAATGGGCGCTCAATGGGGACACAGCAGTAAACAGTCCTTTTCCGCCAAAGCCGTCAGAAAAAGAACAACTAACCTCTTTCAGTTCAATCAAGACATCTCCCTCCTTTCCAACCGGCAGGCGTTCAACAGATATTTTGTATAGTCCTCTTTAGGGGTGTTTAGTATCTGCTCTGTCTTGCCCTGTTCGACAATCTGTCCGCGATCCATCACAAGGATGCGGTCAGAAACCGAGGCAGAGCGCAGGTCATGGGTCACGAACAGCACAGACATTCCATCTTTACAGAAACTTTTCAGTTCCCGCATCAGCCCGATCCGGTTGCAGGCATCAATGGCCGTGGTCGCTTCATCCGCTACTAAAAGGGCGGGCTGGCACATCAGCGCCGCCGCGATCATCAGCCGCTGGAGCATTCCGCCAGACAGTGTGAAGGGATAGCTGTTCAAAATCCGCTGGGTATCTTCCAGCCCCAGCCTCTGCAAGATGCCAGTAAATAGACGTTGCATTTCTTGCTTCGGTGTTTTTCCATGATGGAGCAAATAGGTCTTTTCCAACTGACGCCCCACTCGAATGGACGGGTTAAAGGCGGTCATTGGGTTCTGCATAATCAGGCAGATTTCTTTCCCATAGATAGCCTGCCGCTTTCGTTCTGGCAGGTTGAGCAAATTTTCCGCTTGGAACAGGATTTCGCCATCAGTACGATAAGCGTTTCCCAGTAGCCCCATAATTGCCTTGCAGATGGTAGTTTTTCCCGCACCGGAGCTGCCAACGATGGAGAGCATTTCCCCCTGGCCTAACTGAAATGATATATGTTCGGCCACGCATTTCCCGGAGGCTAAAGAGATATTTAGGTCTTTGACCTCAAGCAACACGAATATCATCCTCCTTCCCAATGGCATCCCGCAGCCCCTCGCCCAGCAGGTTGAAGCCTGCACAGCAGACGATGAGGCAGATGCCCGGATAAATCAAGAGCGCAGGGTTTGAGTAGACACTGTTTCGGGCCTCATTGAGCATCGCACCCCATTCCGGGGTTCCGGCGATCAGCCCCACGCCCAGGAAAGCAAAACTGGACACCGACATGATCGCTGTGGCAATCCCAGTGGTGAAGTACACCACAAACTGCGGAAACACATTTGGGATCAGGTGGCGAAGTACAATGCGGAGGCCGGAAGCGCCGGAAATCCGGGCTGCCTCTATGTATTCCTTTCCGCATTCAGTTTTTGCATAAGAGCGTACCATCCGCAGAAACCACGCCAGCATAGAAATCCCGATGGCAATAATGACACTTGCCACAGAATTATCCACCGCTGACACCAACGCCATTGCAATGACGATGAGTGGAAAGGCCATGAGAATATCGCAAAGTATCCGCATGACTTCATCCACCAGGCCACCTTTATAACTGGAATAGCATCCCACGAACAGCGCGAAGGCGGCCAGTACGATCAGTACCGGAATGGTCAGCCCCATAGAGTACCTTGCTCCATAGAGAAGTCTTGATAGTTCGCAACGGCCCATTTGGTCACAGCCAAGAGGGTACTCCGAAGAAGGCGGAGCATTTTTCAGCGCAAGGTCTGTGGCATTTGGATCATTTGGGGCCAGTAGCGGGGCCGCCAGAGCCATAAGAATAAAAATCAGGATCAGAGCCAATCCAACAATGATTTGTCCTTTTCGTTTCATACCGCTTTCCTCCTATACGCAGGGCAGATAGCACTCGAAAGCAAATCCGCCAGGGTGTTGAACAGGACAAACAACACGCCGCACACCAGGATGGAACCGGAAATCCCATAGATGTCCATACTCTCGCAGGATTTCATCAGGTAAATGCCAAGTCCCTGGATGGAGAAAACGCTCTCCACCAACGCGGAGGTTCCAAAAAGCACAGCACAGTATTGGGCGAAAAGTGTGATGGCTGCGGGGAGAGCATTTCTCAGCACCTCGCCATACACGATCTTTGAATTGGAGAACCCTCTTGCTCTGGCATAGGTCACATAGTCACTTTTGAGTTCATTCAGCACTGCCGCCCGCAGCACCCTGGCCGCAATACAGATAATAGGAACCGCCATTGCTGCCGATGGCAAAATCAAAGATTTGAAACTGCCGTCCGAGATCACACTGAAAATGGGGATTTGAACCGCAAAGGCGGTCAGCAGGATCAGCGCCAGCCAAAAGCTCGGCACACAGATCCCAATGATGCAGATAATTCGCATGACATTGTCAAAAATCCCGCCTTTTCGTATGACAGAGATGGCGGCAATCAATACCGTAAAAAGGATGACCCATGCCATTGCCATAACTACCAGTATACAAGTCACAGGGAGGGCGTCCTTGATATTTTCGATGACCGGCTGGCGGTTCGTGATCGCGGTTCCAAGGTCGCCGGTCAGAACACCCTTGATGTAGTCTGCATAGCGTTCCAGAAAAGAAGCGTCCAGTCCCAACTCCTCTCGCACAGCCTGGATCTGTTCCTCTGTTGCAAAGACATTGACCTTACGGACAATCATCTCTGCCGGATCGGTCCCAGTAAAAACTTGCAGGCAGAAGCTGAGTGTAACGACGCCCCAAATAACAAGAACAAAATTCATGATGCGTTTGGTAATTTTTTTTGCGGTCCCTCCCGCAATCCACATAGTACATCCCTCCAAGCTTTAGTTAGTTTGTTCTAACCATTGGTTAAAAAAAGCAGCCGCGGTTCAGCGGCTGCTCCACAGCGTACTCACCATTGGCATATCAATAATGATAGCATACCAGGGTGGTACATTCTATAACCGAATGGGCCGGATTTTACTCCAATCAGGTCAATAGTATTTGTGTCGATACGCCTGCGGCGTTACACCCATAACGGATTTGAAAGCGGCAGAAAATTTACTTTGATTTTCATATCCCGCCACACTTCCAATCTCTCCGATGCTCAAAGCCGGCTCCGAAACCAACAATTCAGCAGCGGCCTCCATGCGTTTCGTCTTGATAAAGGTGCCAATGGATGCCCCGGCAATAGATTTGAAACATCTTTTCAAGCTGGACTCTGCCAGTCCGAACATACAGGCCAAATCCTGAATGGTATCTTTGGTAAAGGGATTTTCTATAATGTACTGGTAAACATCCTGTGTCCGTTTGGAGATGTCCGCAGAAAACTGCTGCGGCCGACAAACTGCGCTGCCATCCAGGAGACTTAAAAACAGCAGCAATTCGATGACCTTGATCCAAAAGTACGGAACCTGGATACGCTCGTCCACCGAGTAAAACTCGCTGAAAATATGGTCGATTTCGTGCTTGGATTTGATGATAAGGGAACGCCCATCTGAACACAGGCGTTCTTTTATCTGTTCCAAACTGATATGAGCTTGTTGAAAGCCCTGATCCAAGGTTTGCTGCGCGGTTTCCATTTCCAGCAGTACGGTGATGCCTCGGTATTTTTTCAGAGGGATACGGGAGCCAAGGAACACCTGTCTATCTTTGGAGAGGTAATCCACGCAAAGATCGCCTTCGCCTAAAAAGCTGACTGAGCCACCTTCCAGTTCACATTCATAGCAGCCCTCAAGACAATGATTGATCTGCAAAAAGTCTTTTTCAAATCGGATGGGGCGGAAACAGGAGTCCATTTTCAAATCGTTATAGGTAATTTGAATGCCAGGCGCTACCTCAAAACGCCGCATCGTTCCTTCGCCTGACTCATTTCCTTCATGCAGTATTCTTTTTTCTGTTTCTGCTCCTATTCCTGTTTTGTATATATTATGAAATACCCCTGTTTCTTTGGTCATATCGAACATTGTATTCCTCCTAAGTCCACTTGGTCTCCAAGTTTGTTATAACTAATTATATCTTCTTTTGCATCAAAATTCAATTCACCTCTTTGCCTTTTTCAGCTGTACACATAAAAGCAATTTTTTCCATCACTTCATCTAATCAAAAAAGACCAGAAGTCACCCTCACCAGTAACTTCCAGTCTTAATATTTTCTTATCTTACACCCAGATCAGCCCCTCTCTCCGGCTTATCTTTTCCCTGCTTTTCTTGAATAATCTTCTTATTTATTTCCAACCGTTCATGAATAGATGGCTTCTTCTGTGGCACAGACTTCCTTTCCTCTTTCCCTGCATCTTTTACATTTGCCGATTTTTCTACACCAGTCACAGCAATTGCTCTGCTCTCTTTCTTAGCCATTACCTGCTGTTCCCGGCGTTCCTGTACTCCTTTTTCTTTCAGACTACAAAAGCTCTGCAGATAAGGCAAGACATGATTCTGCATATCTGTCAGATCTTCCATATATTTCTGGAACTCTTCACTCCCTTTACCTTTCTGATAATTGATCCAGCTTTCATCCGTCAGTCTCATTTCATTCTGCAGCTTTAACTGGCTGAGAAGACCTCCGTTTCCAGTGCCAATATCTATTTTTCCTTTGAAATGATGCAGCATCTGGTCGCTTTTTTCTGCATAATATACGGTAAAAAACATCTGAGCCGTTGTCGTTGGTTCATTGGTTTTGGGATTTCTGTCATCATACCATGCTTTGTCCTGTTCTACGGTCTTGGAATCCAAATCCGATAACTTCTGGCATCGTGGATTCATGAACTCACTTTTCTCACAGTAATTGACATACACCATCGGCTCCATATCTTTCGGAAGTTCCGGTTCGTAGGACTTCAATCGTTCGATCAATACTCCGGCACGGACGGACAAATCACATTCTTCCTCTACAATGTCCTTCAAATAAGAAATATAAGAATGTGTATTGCCCTCTGCAAATCCAACATCACCTCTTGTACCGTTTTTTCTCCGATCTCCACATTATCCCGATACTCATACGGATCAAAAGCTTCTGCAATCTCATCCATTGCCTCTGCCAGCTGTTCTGTTGTCATCTTCTCTGGATACA
>ULQZ01024018.1_pt1 | contig 12153 bp, 11 predicted proteins | sample 1955011 | NCBI WGS metagenome assembly ULQZ01 (sample SAMEA4835670, study PRJEB28245) | human gut metagenome | biome: gut microbiome; material: fecal sample | place: Denmark | collected 2008 | reverse complement strand
TGGCTATATTGCATCCAGGAAAGGAGCTGACACGCCATGCCTGCCGAAACCCGCATCACCCTCACGTCGGACACGCCGGTGCGCTACCTGAAGGGGGTAGGCCCCAAGACCGCCGAGCGGTTCGAGAAGCTGGGCATCGTGACGCTGGCCGACCTTCTGTGCCATTATCCCCGTAAATACATCGACTTTACGAAGCCCTACTCCATTGCGGAAGCCCCTGCCGACACGGAATGCGTGGTCAAGGCAGAGGTGTTTGCCAAACCCGGCGGGCGCATCCTGCCCGGCGGGCGGCGGATGGAGCGGATCACCGCCGGGGATGACGTGTCCGGGCTGGAGATCACCTGGTTCAACAACCCCTATGCCGCCCAGAAACTGGAGATCGGGCAGGAATACTATTTTCAGGGCATCGTCACCGGCGGGATGCTGCGGCGTCAGATGGTCAACCCGCTGGTGCGCACTGCCGAACAGGTGCAGGCAGCCCCGTTCGAGGCCGTGTACCCCCAGACCGAGGGTCTTTCCAGCAGTGCCATTGCCAAGTGCGTGCGGCAGCTGCTGCCCCATGCCGAGCTTCTGCCCGACCCGCTGCCGGAGGAGATGCGCCGCAAATACCGCCTGCCTTCCAAGGCCGAAGCCGTGCGGGCCATCCACCGCCCTGCCACCGAAGAAGAAGCCTTTGCGGCCCGGCGGCGGCTCATCTATGAAGAGCTTCTGGTGCTGCAGCTGGGCATCGGCCGCATGAAGAACCGCGGCTCCGCCGCCACCGGTGCCCCCATGCAGTCCACAGACCCGGAACCCTTCTGGGCCAGCCTGCCCTTCTCTCCCACCGGTGCTCAGCGCCGGGCCGTGGATGAGATCCTGGCCGACATGGCCGGGGAGCACTCCATGAACCGCCTGTTACAGGGTGACGTGGGCAGCGGCAAAACGCTGGTAGCGGCTGCCGCCATCTGGGCCTGCATCCGGGCCGGGTATCAGGCTGCTCTGCTGGCCCCCACTGAGATTCTGGCCGCACAGCACGCCGAGGGTCTGAACCGGATGTTGGCCCCCTTTGGCATGCGGGTGGCCCTGCTCACCGGCGGCATGAAAGCCGCTGCAAAGCGCACCACGCTGGCCGCCATCCGGGGCGACGAAGCGGACCTCATCGTGGGCACCCACGCCATCCTCAGCCAGGGGGTGGAGTTTGCCCGGCTGGGGCTGGCCGTCATCGACGAGCAGCACCGCTTCGGCGTGCGGCAGCGCGGAATGCTGGCCGAAAAGGCCGTGAATCCGCACCTGCTGGTCATGAGCGCCACCCCCATTCCCCGCACACTGGGCCTGCTCCTCTACGGAGACCTGGACATCTCCATTCTGGACGAGCTGCCCCCCGGCCGTACCCCGGTCAAGACCCGGTGCATCACCGGCAAAAAACGGCGGGACCTGTACCATTTCCTCGATCAGGAGATCGACAAGGGGCGGCAGGTCTATCTGGTGTGCCCCGCCATTGAGGACACCCCCGACGGCGGGCTGAATGCGGTCAAGACCTACTACGAGGACATTGCCAAGGCCCTGCTGCCCGACCGCCGGGTGGGGTTGATGCACGGCAAGCTCAAACCCAAGGAGAAGGCCGCTGTCATGGAGGATTTCAAGGCCGGGCGGCTGGACGCACTGGTGTCCACCACAGTCATTGAGGTGGGCGTGGACGTGCCCAACGCCAGCGTCATGGTCATCGAGAATGCGGAGCGCTATGGCCTGAGCGCCCTGCACCAGCTGCGCGGCCGGGTGGGCCGTGGTGCCGCCGAGAGCTGGTGCTTTCTGGTCAGCGACAATACCGGCGAAGCGGTGCAAAAGCGGCTGAAGTTCCTCTGCAGCACCACCGATGGCTTTGCCGTGGCCCAGTACGACCTGGAGACCCGCGGCCCCGGCGACTTTTTCGGCAGCCGACAGCATGGCCTGCCCACATTGCAAATTGCCGACCTGATGAACGACACCCGCACCCTCCACGCCGCCCAGAGCGAAGCACTGGCCATGCTGGCGGAGGACCCGCTGCTGCAGGCCCCGGAGCACGCCCTGCTGGCCGCACAGGTACAGCAGATGTTCGACAAGGCCGGGCCGATGAACTAAAAAAGCGCTGTCACACAAAAACTCGTGCGACAGCGCTTTTTTCACGCTTTTTCACTCCCGACGATCCTTTGCAGAATGCAGGCAGTCAGGGCATCCAGCTTTGTTTCCAGTGCGGGCAGGCGCAGCAGGCGGTAGAGCCGCTGATACACGGCATCCACCGCGTAGCCCGCCACGGCGATCAGCAGCACCGCGCCAGTCAGGTAAGCCAGCGAGGGCAGCAGCGCCCCGCCGAACCGGGGCAGGTCTACCAGTCGCCACAGCAGCGCCCGGGTAAAATCGCTGTCGTGCAGCAGGTATACCCCGAAGGACAGCGGTGCCAGCCGAAAGACCCAGCGCCGCCAGTAATCCGAGCGGATGTGGATATTCTGGAACAGCAGAAACATCGCTGCCGAAGCAATGACCGTAGCCAGTGCCTGATAGCCGTTGACGGCATTTACAAAACCGTTCAGGTGCAAAGCGTTTTCCACCCGCAGCGCCAGCATCCGGTTGAAAAGCCCCGCCGCCGAAGCTGCCAGATATGCCAGCAGACACAGCCCGCTGGGCACAGTCACCCGGTATTTGCGGAAATAGGCGGCAATAAAATACAGGGTATAGAACCAGATAAAGCTATACCCGTTTATTCACAAAAGTTGCATCCGCTGCCCAGTAGAACAGCATGCCCCACACGCTTTGCAGCAGCAGTACCACCAGCAGCAGCGTTTTGTGCTGCCGCCTGTCAAGGCTTTGCACCACCACGTTCAGCACCGGCACCGAGAGATACATCAGAAAATAGGCCGAGGCGAACCAGTAGCCGTTGGAGGTAAGGGGTAAAAGCGCCCGAAGCAGCTTGACCGCCGAAAGCGGAACTGCCCCGGCCTTGACCGCAACGCAGAAGGTAAGCATGGAGTAAAACCACACCTGTGCCCCAATGCGGAACAGCCGCCCGACATGAACAGGCCCCTTGCGCTCTGACAGATAATAGCCGGAAAGCATTACAAAACAGTTGGTGGATACACGCGCCAGAATAAACAGCAGCCAGTAGATCCAGAATGCCGCCGACCCCTGCGGTGCGGCGCTGCCCAGCCCGCCGTGCCCGATGCCGTGCATCAGAACGATCATTACCATACTGAGAATGCGCATCGTCTCAAAGCCGCTATGCCGTTTTTGTTCCTCCATACCCCGTTTTTCCCCCTTACAACTCCCCTGTTTCCAGCTGCCGCAAAGCCTGCCGCACCTGCTGTTCCGGCCGCAGCCACATCTGATAGTAGTCCGCATTGTGCTGCGCCATGGTTAAGATCGCCGCCGGGTCTGCCAGCAGCTGCCGCAGCTGCTCCTCACATTGTGCCGGGGACGTATACGTTTTATAGTTTTTCCCTTCTTCAAAGCCGCCCGGCAAGGTGTACCGCAGCGGCTCGGTAACGATAGCACGTCCCGCCGCCACATACTCGGCCAGTTTCCAACCGGTAGAGCCGTGCAGTCCGGTAGAAGCCACACAGATCTCGGTGTGCTGCATCCGGTGCAGGTAGGCGCGCTTGCCGGTCAGCATGTCCGGCACGATCAGTTCCGGGCACTGCCGCCGGGCACAGGTGTTGTCGGACACGCCGCCGGTGAACTGCGCCGGGAAGGCGCTTTGCAGCCGGTGCAGCAGCTCGATGCGGTCTGCGTTCACCTGCCGCCACTCTGCCTGTAAGTCCGGATATTGCTGCACCGCCGGCTCCTCTGGGTCCCACAGACGGGTGAGAAAGAGGATGCGCGGCTTTTTGCGCACCCTGGTCAGCCGGGCTTCAAAGTCCTGCGGATAGCAACGGGTGGAAAGTGCCCACTGCTTCAGGCGGCTCTTTGCGCTGCGCTCCGCATCCAACGGCGAACCCGGACAGGTAACGTAGTAGTTCAGACCCAGCGGCCGCAGCTTTGCGGAGATATCTCCTGGGAACTGCCGGTTCTTCTCAGCCGAAAAGGAGCGCTTGAACACCACATCTGCCCGGCTGAACAGCGCCTGCACCGCCGCCGGGTCGTTGTAGAAGTAGCCGTCCATCAGATCAAACACCACCGTGCGGCCGTCAATTTCAGTTTCCAGCAGCGCCTCCCGGGCAATGGGGCTGCCCTGCCGCGCGTCCAACACCCGCAAAGTCAGTTCCCCGCGCTTTGCCAGCAGGGTAAAGCCCGCCAGAATGCCGCTGATATGGGCAGCGCCCTCCCGGGTGGCAAGTTTTACTGTGACCTGCATTTTATACCTCCTATCGGCGAAACAGCTGCTTTGCGTGCCGGTCCCCCATGGGGATCACGTCGCAGAACACGCAGCGGCTCTTGGTGGACAGCTGCACATCCCGGTGATAACAGCCGAAGAACCATTTTTCATAGGTCAGCTTCAACAGAATTTTGTCCAGGAACTGGTGCAGCTGGTTGGTCTCGCCGCTGGCCAGCACCGTAAAATCCAGGAATCTGCTTGGCGCGTCGTGGGTGAGCACATAATCCACCTGATAGCCGCAGGCTTCCAGGTTCTGCTCGCAGGCCGCATATTCTTCATCGGAGGGCATCTCCTGTTTCCACCAGTTCACGCCCGGCTCCCGTTCCTCCCGGTCCGGGCTTTCGGCCCCACCGAAGCACAGGTACTTTTTGCCCTCCAGCTCCAGCACGCTGCCGCGGCACACATGGTAGACATTGCCGCCCAGGCTCTGTACCCGGCCGCCGAACCGCTCCGTTTCCGGATATTGGGCCAGCAGGTCGTAATTTTCGTGGGAGCCGTCCAGAAACAGCAGGGTATACGGCCGCTTTCGCAGCCAGTCCAGCTTTTTCTGTTCTTCTGTGCTGCCGTCCCACACAAAGCCGAAATCGCCCAGCACCACCACGATGTCCCGTTTGCCCAGCCAGCGCAGCCGCCCGTGCCGGAACCGGTCCAGATCGCCGTGGGTGTCGCCTGTCAGATATACCATTCCCGTCCTCCTGTGCCGGAGCGTGCAAAACCGCAGCCAAAAGCCGCAAAGCCCTTGTCACGTCCCGGCAAACCTGTTATTATAAAGTATACAGCGTCTGCTGTTCCATTTGTGTTTTCTGCGTACCGCTGCCGGTGCGCATTGCTTCGTATAGTTTATCGCTTTTTGAAGGAATTGTCCACATGAAACGTATTTTTGCACTGATCCTGTCGTTTGCACTCCTGCTCAGCTGCCTGGTGCTGCCGGCAGGTGCCATGTTCGACCCCTCCCCCGTCTATCAGGTGCAGGCCCAGAGCGCCTACATCGTGAACACCGACACCAACATCATCGTCTACGAAAAGGACAGCACCAAACAGGTGTCCGCCGGGGGCCTGACCAAGTATATGACCATCGCACTGGTGCTGACCAACTATGCTGACCAGCTGGACAATACCTTCCAGATGCCGTTTGCCATCTCGGACTATGTGCACAACACCAGCAACGCCGACATGCGCTCCAACGAGACTTTCACCTACCGCGAAGCACTGTACGCCATGGTCACCCGCAACGCCAACGAAGCCGCCATGGGCCTTGCCTATACCCTGTCGGGCGGGGATCTGGACGGCTGGGTGAGCCAGATGAACGCCCTGTCTCAGCGCATCGGCACCACGAACAGCACCTGGACGGACGCCTGCGGCATCGACAGCGGCAACGTGACATGCGCTGTGGACATGTACCTGATCCTGCGCTACCTGATGAGCTTTGACGCCTTTGTGGAGATCTCCGGCGTGCCCACCTTTACCATGCCGGCCAAGGAGAAGCACCGGTCTCCGTCGGTGCTGGTCAGCCAGAATGCAGCCCTGAGCAAAAGCAGCGGCGGCAATTACTACCGCAGCGCCATGCAGGGCGGCATGTGCGACGTGACCGCCTACAAGAAGGACAGCGGAAACCAGAGTTACGTTTCCTGGGCCAATCAGGACGGTGCCACCTATATCTTCTGTGTGATGCAAAGCCCCGACACCTGCGACACCTTCGGCTACGCCAACCGCCGCCCGGCCCTGTATGAGACGGTGCGGCTGATCGACTGGGTGTTCGACACCTTTTCCATCCAGGCCGCACTGGACACCGACCTGGCGCTGGCCGAGATCCCGGTGAAGTATTCCGCCGACACCGACACCCTGCAGCTGTACCCTGCCGACAGCATGATGACCCTGCTGCCCTCCACCGGCGACGGCAGCGTGACCCAGAAGTATTTCCACCTGCCGGACTACGTCTGTGCGCCCATCCGGCAGGGCGACGTGGTGGGCACCGTGGAGCTGAAGCTGGCGGGCGAGACCATCGGCGTGGTGAACCTGATCGCCGGGCAGGATGTGGACCAGAACGCCCTGCTGCTCACCGTGGCCAAGATCCGCGAATTTCTGGGCAGCCTGTACCTGAAGGTGGTCATCGTGCTGAGCGTGCTCAGCGCCGCCATCTACGGGCTTTGGCTGCTGCTCAACCGCCGGAACCACCGCCGCCCCACCCGGAAGATCCACCGCCGCTGACCGGATCCGGATCTCGAATAAGCAAAAAACGCCCCGGAAGCCTTCCAGCTTCCGGGGCGTTTGGTTGCGCCAGCAGGAGTCGAACCTACGATGGGGGAGTCAAAGTCCCCTGCCTTACCGCTTGGCGATGGCGCATCGTGCAAAACAGTATATCATATTTTCCGGATTTTCACAAGAGGCACCGGCATGTTTTCTTCCGCGCGGAGGCAGATCTTCTTTCATGAAAAATTTTTGGGGATTCGCTGAAAAACCTTGCCAAACTGTTGCGGTTGTGGTACGCTGTGGGTGCGCAGCCATTCAAGGCCGTGCCGGAATGCCGCCCCCGCCGGGCAGGCACCGCAAGCGCTGCGGGGCACGGTTACTCCCGGGAAAGTGAGGAATTTTATGAAAAAAATCTTCCGAGCATTGACACTCTGTCTGGTCTTGCTCAGCCTGCTGTGTGCGGCAGTGCCTGCCGCCTTTGCCGCAGGAAATAAAGAGGACGCCTTTTATACCATCGGTCTGGACGCCTGCGGCGGTGTGAGCTCCACCGTGGTGGTCACCACCAATCTGGACGGCAAACTGACCACCCTGCCGGAGTCTCCCACGATGGACGGCTACACCTTCAACGGCTGGTCCACCGAGTCGGTGGGCGGCAGCCGGATCACCACCGCTACCGTGTTCACCGGTGACACCACCATCTACGCCCAGTGGACCGCAAAGTCCAGCTCCGCCAGTCCCACGGCCCCTACCCTGCCCGTGACCGGCGGTCCTGCCCTGCAGAAGCATCTGGGCACCCTGCTGGTGGCCGGCATTCTGGTCACGCTGGTGGTCGTGGCCGCCGTCTGATTTTTACATTTTGGAAAAACATGCGCTGATTTTACGAAAGAAAGGAATTCCCATTTATGATGACCGAAATGAAACTGCCCGCCTGCTATGCCGTGATCGACGAAAACGAGATGACCTATCTGGACGGCGGTGCCACCATTGCCGACAGCGACGCTTACAAGGCATTCCTGAACGTTGGTCAGGTCTTTAACCAGCTGGCCCGCATCTTCTCCGGTGCAAGTTCCATTATCAACAACATCAATGTGATCTACAAGTCCGTCGTTGAGCTGAACAATCTGCTGGGCGGTTTCATCAAGAAGTAAACATTCTGCCGTAAAAAGAGCACCCTGTTTTCCGCGCAGGGTGCTCTTTTTGCGCAGCCTGAGGATTTTGTGCGCGATTTTCAAAAAATATTTTTTGAAAACCCACTGCAACGCCATTTTTGTTACGGTTTTGTTGCATTTCGTCTGGTAGAATGCTGTATGTATGGATGTTCGGAGTTTTGACGAATTTCTGTACGAAAATCGCTTTTTCGCGCAGCAGGGCCCGTACCGGCCCTGCAACGCTTTTGATACGGAGGTGCCGTTATGGCAGACCGTGAACTGCGGCATATGCGCCGCACTGAACTGGTCGAGATCATCTTTGCGCTCAAGCAGAGCGAAGATCAGCTCAAAGCCGAAAATGCAGATCTGACCGCCAAACTGGAACAGCGGCAGATCCATCTGGACAGTGCCGGGTCCATTGCACAGGCCGCTCTGGAACTGAACCATGTGTTTGAGGCTGCGCAGGCAGCCGCCGATGACTATCTGGCTTCGGTGCGGTCGGTCGACCGAGACGCCCTGCAGGCGCAGGCAAATGCCGAAGCAGACCAGATCCTGGCACAGGCCCGGGCCGAGGCGGAACAGCTGAAGGCACAGACCAAGCGGGAATGTGACGCCCTGACCGAGGCAGCAGAGCACAAGCGTGCCCAGGCAGAGGCCGACTGCGCCGCCTTGCGGGCCAAAACGGAACAGGAGATCGCGGCACGGCGGGCTGCTTTTGAGCAGAGCACCCGTGAGCTGCTGCGCAGCCGCTGCGACACCGATATCCTGCCGGAAGAAGGCAAGGCAAAATGAAATCAACCGAGATCAAATTTACGGCCATCCCCTCCACAGAGGAGGTAAAGGCCGAGCGCGACCGTCTGGCCTACCGCCGCCGGTACGGACAGGTACTGCGCAGCACCATTTATGCGCTGGTGGTGGTGGCCGCTGTGGCCGTGCTGCTGGCCACCCTGTTCCTGCCGGTGCTGCAGGTGTCCGGCGACAGCATGAACCCCACGCTGGAAGATAAGGACATTCTGCTGCTGGTCAAGTCCGACAGCATGAAAACCGGCGACCTGTGCGGCTTTTATTGGCAGAACAAGCTCCTGCTCAAGCGTGTGATCGGCCAGCCCGGTGACGTGATCTCCATGGACGAGGACGGCCATGTGACCGTGAACAGCACTGTGCTGGACGAGCCTTATGTGGACGAGCTGGCACTGGGCGAATGTGACATCCGGTTCCCCTATCAGGTGCCGGAGAACCGGTATTTTGTGCTGGGCGACCACCGCTCGGTGTCCATCGACAGCCGCAGCAGCGTAATCGGCTGCGTGGAAAAAAGCCAGGTCGTGGGGCGGGTATTCCTGCGCATCTGGCCGCTGAACCGCTTTGCGGTATTCTGATTTGTGCCTGCGGAGCGGGCGAATGTGTCCCGCCTCCGAAGCAATGTTGTGTGCATAAATTTCCCCCATCTGGAAAGGAGCGAATCATCCCCTCATGAAAAAGACGTTCAAAAAACTGTTTGCTGCCCTGCTGGCAGCAGCCTTGGTGCTGGCTATGGCCGTGCCTGCTTTTGCAGAGACCAATGCCACCAAAGGTTCCATCACCATCAGCAACACGGTGAAGGACGAGACCTACACCATCTACCGCATGTTCAAGCTGGACAGCTACAACGCTGAAAGCAAGACCTATTCCTACACCGTAGAATCGGCTTGGGAGAATTTCTTCAAGACGGGTGCCGGCAAGGACTACATCGACTTGACCAACGGCCACCCCACTTGGAATGCCGCAAAGAGCCAGGATTCTGACAAAGCAGAATTTGCCAAGCTGGCTCTGAAGTGGGCTACTGAAAACAAGGTTCCCCCTGCTGCTGAGTCTCAGACCAGCACCGGAAGCGATGTTATCTTCTCCCACCTGGACCTGGGCTACTATCTGGTGGACAGCTCTCTGGGTGCTCTGTGCGGCCTGAATACCACCAAGCCCAATGTCACCATCACGGAGAAGAACGGCCAGCCCACCATCGAGAAAGAGGTCAAGAACGGTGATGCCTGGGATACCACCAACGACGCCAAGATCGGTGATACCGTGGAGTTCAAGATCACCATCCATGTAAAAGCCGGTGCTAAGAATTATGTGGTCACCGATACCATGGATGCTGGCCTGAGCTTTAGTTCTGGCAGCATCCAGGTCGATGGCGTGGCTCTCAACGACAACAATGCCAAACTGACTCTCAAGCAAAAGGAAGGCGACCCCACCTTCACCCTCGCCTTCAACGACAGCTATGTTGCAGGCAAGGTCGATGAGACGATCGTTGTGACCTACACCGCTACCCTGAACAAGGACGCCGTTGTTGCTGGCAACAAGAACCGCGCAACCCTGCACTACGGCAACAAGCAGACCGTCAACAAGGAGACCACCACTTACACCCACGAGTTCGACCTGGTGAAGGTGGACGGCACGGCAAACGAGGACGGCACCCACACCCTGCTGAACGGTGCTAAGTTCAAGCTGTACGAAACCAAAACCAGCGATACAGCCCTTCGGTTTGTGAAAAATGCGGACGGCAGTTACCGTGTGGCTCTGGACACCGAGAACGGCGAGAATGTTACCGATACCATCGTAGTCAACGGCAAGGTCCACATCTCCGGCCTGGACAAGGTCAACTACTGGCTGGATGAGACCCTTGCTCCTGATGGCTACAACAAGCTCACCGAGCGTCAGGAAGTCAAGCTCAGCGAGGGTTCTCAGAACGCCACTCTGGAGACTGGTGCCACCACCTGGGCCGAGGGCAATGGCGGTGTAGTCGTTGAGAACAACGCCGGCACCGTGCTGCCCAGCACCGGCGGCATGGGCACTACCCTGTTCTATGTCATCGGCGGCGGCTTGATGGTGGCAGCAGTCGTGCTGCTGGTCACCAAGAAGCGCATGGAGCACAAGAACTAAGCAACCATCCCTGAAAACACCCGGAGCGGGGGCGACCAACTCGCCTCCGCTCCTTTTTCACAGCACAGAGGGCCTTGCCATGAAAAAGCACTCCGGCACCATCCTGCTCGTCCTCATTTTCTTTGTGGGCCTTGCGGTGATGCTCTACCCTACCATCAGCGATTACATCAACCAGCGCAACCAGACCAGGGTTGTGAACAGCTACGCCCAACAGGTGGACGGTTTGTCCGACGCCGACTACACGGCCTATTTTGATGCCGCCGACGTCTTCAATCAGGAGATCGCCGCCGACCCGGATGCCCTGTACCACGCCGACCGCTTTTCCACCTACAGCACCACGCTGGACGTGACCGGCACCGGCATCATGGGCTACATCACCATTCCCCGCATCGGGGTGGAGCTGCCCATCTATCACGGCACCAGCGACGCCGTGCTGCAGGTGGCGGCAGGCCATCTGGAAGGCACCAGTCTGCCGGTGGGCGGCGAGAGCACCCACGCCGTGATCTCGGCACACCGCGGCCTGCCCAGCGCCAAGCTGTTCACCCATCTGGACCGGCTGGAGGTGGGCGACACCTTCACCATCACCGTGCTGGACCGGGAGCTGACCTACGAGGTGGACAAGATCTCCATCGTGCTGCCCACCGAGGTGGACGAGCTGAAGGTGGTGGACGGCAAGGACTACGTCACCCTGATGACCTGCACCCCCTACGGCATCAACACCCACCGGCTGCTGGTGCGCGGTCACCGTGTCACCGCCCTGGAGAACCTCAAGCGCATCCGCGTTTCGGCTGACGCCACCCGCATTGAGCCCATCCTCATTGCGCCGCTGCTGGCCGTGCCGCTGCTGCTGCTTTTGCTCATCGGCCTGCTGGTCTCCGGCAGAAAACGCAAACAGAAATGACAAAAGCCGCCCGGCTCCTGTTACGGAACCGGGCGGCTTGTTTTATGCGGGAATGTTCAGCGGGCTTACTGCTGGGCCTGCTCTGCGCGCTTGGCACCGATCTCCTTGAGCAGCGGCGTGTTGAAGAAGTCGTTTTTGCCCTCGGCAAAGGGGCCCTGCATGCAGCCGGGCGGTCTGTATGATGTTCCCTGCATGGAGGAGCACCTCTGCCAGAGCTGCCCCTGCGGAACCAGGCGTGACCCCGGTGTTCACTCCACCAGCGCCACGGCCACGTCGTTGACGTTCGTGCCGGTAGCGCCCGTGCGGATGAGCCCGCCCACCGCCTGCAAAGCATGGTAGGCGTCGTTGTCGGCGAGGGTGCGGTACACGTCCCGCCCGGCTGCGCGAAGAGCGGCTTCCGTCTCCCCGTCCACATAGCCGCCGGCGGCATCGGTGGGGCCGTCGGTGCCGTCGCTGCCCACCGAGAACACACAGCAGTGTTTCAGCCCGGCCAGCGCAGGAGCCGCCGCAAGGGCCAGCTCTTGGTTGCGCCCGCCCAGGCCCTTGCCGGTCAGGTGCACCACGGTCTCGCCGCCTGCAATGTAAGCCAGCTTCCGGCCTCCGCCCACATGGGTGCGGACCACCGAACCAAGGAAGCTGCCCGCCTCCCGCGCCTCGCAGCAGAGCCGGTCGGT
>ULQZ01024785.1_pt1 | contig 12231 bp, 9 predicted proteins | sample 1955011 | NCBI WGS metagenome assembly ULQZ01 (sample SAMEA4835670, study PRJEB28245) | human gut metagenome | biome: gut microbiome; material: fecal sample | place: Denmark | collected 2008 | reverse complement strand
TAAGCCGCAAAAATTCCAGCCGGGCCAAATCCCGCAATAACGATCTGACCTTTATTTTCAGGCGGTATATTGTCATTTATTTTCCTGATTATAGTCTTTTTTTCTTTTAAAGACACATCATTTTTTTTATAACGGCTTACAATCTTCTTTTCGTTGTCACACTCAATATCGAGCTGATACACAAACGATAATTGTTCTTTTTTTCTTGCGTCTACCGACTTTTTCAATATCTCTATATTTCTAATGTCATCCGCTTTTATCTTTAATTTCTTCTCTATATATTTTTTAATTACAGACATTTCACCCGCTGATATTATGCCTTTTTTTAAATCCTGCCTGTCTGCTTTGACTGCGACTTTTTCTACCAGTACTTTCAACTGACCTATATGTATCACTGTTATTTTCCTCCTGCTGCGCTTATTCCCGCAATGTAACCGCTGCTCCATGCCCACTGGAGATTATAACCTCCGCAAATTCCGTCAACATCCACTATCTCTCCTGCAAGATATAATCCCTTGCAGATTTTTGAACTCATATTTTTAAAGTTTACCTCTCTTTTGCTTACTCCTCCGCAAGTCACCTGTGCGTTGTCAAATCCAGCAGTATCCTTAACTTCTGCTTCAAATTTCTTTATAAGACTGCAAATTTGTTCACATTGCTCTGTTGTCAAATCCTTAAGTTTACTATTTTTATTTATTCCCGCCCTCGACAATATGGCATCAACAAGCTTATTATTCATAATTCCCTCAAGAATATAAGACACCTCAAGTTCCTGTTCGTCCTGCCTGCGCCTTAGTATTTCTCCAAGCAGTTCATCCTTTGAAAATTCAGTCAGAAAATCGGCTTCTATATAAGCTCTTTTTGTTTTTTCCAACTGCCTTGAAATATATCTGCTAATCTGAAAAACAGGAATACCTGATATTCCGGTCGACACAAGCTGCAACTCACCACTGTCTTCTGCAAGTTCATTTTTATTTTCATCATACGCCTTTATTTTTCCGTTTACTCTAACCCCCGCCCAGAGTTTTGTATACTTCTCTTCAATCTTAAGCCAGGTCAGCGCAGGAACAGGTTTTATTATCGTATGTCCAAGACTTTTTAAAATATCAAAACAGGCTCCGTTACTCCCATGGCATTTTGAAGCCATACCGCCTGCCGTGATGATAACTTTTTTTGCAAGGTACCTGTCTTTATCGGTTTTAACAACGAAACCCGTACATTTTCCCAGCTCACTCATATTTTGAGTTATTTCCAAGACTTCCTCTTCAAGATGTACCCATTTTTTATCTATTTTTCTCTGCAGGCAATTCCTGAGAGAAACAGCTTGCAAAGACATAGGATAAACATATCCGTCCCTTTCTCTCGGATATACTCCGGCATCTTTAAAAAAGCTTATTGCCTGTTTTTCGTCAAACCTTTTTAATATCTCCCAAACACCATCCGTTTCATCCACATGATAAAATTCAGGCTTTTGTCTAAGATTGGTATAATTGCATCTGCCATTTCCGGTAGCAAGTATTTTCTTGCCTAGCTGGTTCATCTTCTCGATTATCAAAGCTTTCTTTCCACAACCTGAAACCGCAGCTGCCGCCATCATGCCCGCAGCACCTCCGCCTACAATCAAAATTGGAACACTTCTCATTCTTATCTCCGTTTCTCAAAATGTAATCTGTACTTTCTTCTTTTCATGATGAATAATTTTCTAATATGCCGTATAATTCATCCTCATTTTTTACTTCAACTCCCTTTTTGAGCGCATTTTGTTCTTTTTTGCTTAATTTTGAAATCTTAATTCCCGTATAATCAAAAATAGTTTTTTTATCTCCATAATATACAACAACTTCACCATCTATTGCTATGAGATAATATTTGTATTTTATTTTTGTTGCATCATATATTTTTTTTATTACAAGCCTGTCACTTGAAAAGCTGACAACTCCCATACTCTGAAGTCCTGCAAGGAACTCATCCGCTGACATATTATTCATATAATTGTGGCAATACTCGTCAACCTGTTTTCTGTTCAATCCGACAAGTTTTTCGGGCAGATTTCTATATTCAGCGCTTGATATATCCTTTGCCGCATCATATTTTTCAACCTGATATATCGTCTGAACAGATAGTGTATCACTACTGTTTGCTCCTGCCGCTACACTGTCTGAACCATTATTTTCCAAAGCCTTTTCACACTCTTTCTCTATTTTTTCATCTGTATATATTTTTATCTTGTCGGTAATATTTGTTTCTGACTTCTGCGCCATTTTTTCAAACTTATTTACTGCCGCCTTATAACACACAACTTCTGACAATGCAACAATAACTAAAAAACCGCAAGCCAGCCAGACATTTTTAACTACTTTGCTCATATAAAACACCACACCTTTCATTTTATTATGTAGTGTTTCCTATAGTTTCCTTTTTATTCAGTTTCACCCCATATTCCTGTCTCCAGAAATCTTTCAGCCTGCTTTTCAGCCATGTATGTTATAACCTTGTCGTAACCTATCATATTAAGCAGTTTTATGGCATTCCTTGTATTTGCGGCTCCTTTTCTAAGCCTGTAATCAAACATTACCCTGTCCTCATCAACACTTTCTTCAAAGTGATAATTTGTATAATATTTTTTCAACATGTTTGTAAGCTCGACATCATGTGTTGCCGCAAAACACATAGCGCCCTTTCTTGCAAGATACGCCAATATTTCAGACGATGATGCAATTCTCTCAAGCGTATTTGTTCCCCTTAACACTTCATCGATAAAGCATAAAACAGGCACATCACTCTGGGCTGCTTTTTCTAAAATTCTCTGTAATGACTTTATCTCTACTATATAATAACTCTCATTATTTTGAAGGTCATCCCTAAGTGCCATTGACGAATAAATATAATAAAAACATGAAGTATACGAATCTGCCAACACAGTATGAATAGTCTGCGCAAATATTGAGTTTATGGCAATACTTTTTATAAATGTCGATTTTCCGGACGCATTTGAGCCTGTAAGAAGCACAGACTTATCCGCATTTATATTGTTTTTCACCGGCTCATTTATAAGCGGATGGTATATGTTTTCGGCATTTATCCCAATTTTATCATCAAATGTCGGGACACACCATTCATCAAGACTTTCCCTATATGAGCAAATAGAAATCATGCTGTCAAGAAAACCTATTGTATCATAGATTTTAAACAATTCATCACTTAGTTTCTTTGCCTCTGAAACCATGGTACACATCTTGATAATATCAATATGGACTAACATTCTTACATAATCCATAATTGTATCAAATAAATCCCCTGCCATCTGACCTCCGCCGGCTATAAGCGAACTGTTACGACAAAATTTTTTGAAACTTTCAGCACTGTGTTCAAGTTCATCCATATATTTTTCAATACCCTGAATTTCCATCTTTGCAATTTCTTTACTCTGGGCTACAGTGCGTACTATAAACCCGAATAACTGTATATAAGGCTCCAGCATAACTTTGTCCTTATAATATGAAAATATGTTATATATAACCACAACTATAAAAACAAGTACCATGACAGACGGCCATACAAAGCATAGTGCCCCACTAAGCAAAAATGCAAGACCACAGAGAATATGTTTTAATCTGTTTGGAGATTTTATATCATTAATACCGCTCATATACTCATATACTGATATTTTTCCCGGTTTTCCCATCTGGGAAAGCGCAATCTGGAGTTTTAACCTTTCATCCTCATTTTTTGACATCAAGTCGATAACTCTCTCCCTCTCAGATAATTCTTCTTTGTCAATACATGTTTTATGAAGCAATGCATATAGATATTCCTCGCCGACAGAAGTTCTCGTATGATTTAATTTCTCATATACCCTGTCCATTTCAAGGTCATTCCAGGTAATGTCATCTATATCATTCTCAGATGCCTGATTATCATGATAATATTTTATATTCTTCCATATATTTTCCGTATATTCCTGTCTTGTAGGCATTCCCCATGTTTTTTTCAGCCTATTGGTAAGTTTTTCAATATATTTTTTTTCATCATATACTATTTTCGCTATAACTAAAATCAAAAGCACACACACGGCTATAACAATTTTAACAGATATATCATCCATCTCTTTTCCCCCAACTATAGTCTTTAATTATATTATGATACAAAATACCAAAGCAGATAACAATGTATATTTACATACAAATTGCCATCTGTTGAATCGACATCATCATATTATAAAATCAAGGGCGCAAACATAAAATTTACGCCCTCATTTATTTTTAATACGGGCGTCTTAAAAACGCCACAAGTTTTATTTTTTACTGTCTGATGATGAAGAACTGTCGTCCTTCTTAAATCCGTCAATTGAATTTATAAAGGCAAACGGCTCCGTTCTAATCCAAGCTTTTCCTACTATACTTGATTTTAAAACATTACCCACACTTGCATTTCTGCTATCTTCACAATCATTTCTGTTGTCACACAACATAAAATACTCGTCATTGTCAAGAGTAATCTCCTCCATAGCAAGTCCACCGTTTTTCATAAGAGAAAAATCATATTTTTCATCTAATACTTTTCCGTCAATATATACTTCCCCATTTGATATTTTAATCTTTTCTCCCGGCAGGCCTATAACTCTTTGAATAACATAATAGTTATGCTCACTGCCGTTTTGTCTAACTACAACAACATCATTTCTTTTCACGGAATGAAGTTTATATGACATTTTATTGATAAGTATGTTCTCCCCATCATTAAGAGTAGGCTCCATGTTGCTTCCCGAAACATTCATTGTCTCTAAGCCAAAGCGCACAATGAGAAATGCTGCGGCAACTACTGCAATTATTTCTACAACAGTAATAACTACCCGAACAAACAACCCCTTTTTGCCTCCAAAACTTCCATCATAGTCGTAATCATATTTCATTTTGATTTTCCCAAACTCCCACTCTGCATTAATATTCTTTCAAGATTTTTATGGCATCTTTTGAAATAAGACATTCAAAATGCTCCTTGCAATACTGCTCAATATACAACTGTTGTGAGCAAAGTTTAGCATACTCTGTCAACTGACGGCATAACTTCATATACTCATCAAATTTAAGCTTTCCTTTTTTTATAAACAGATAGTACTTTTCGTTTGCCGTATCTTTATATAATTTGCTTGATATATGTTTATCTATGCATACGGATTCTGCAAACACCTCAACATTATGTAATGAATCAAAACAAAATACTTTGGCGGCACAGGCTTCTTTTTTCTCTTTTGCTTTTTTCTTTTTTTCAAGCTCTTTAATATGTTCCCTGTAAGCTTTCTTCTGCTTTTCTGTCGTAACCGAATTGTCTTTCTGGAATTCATCCATTGAAACACTCTTGGTTTCATCTGTAGCTGCCTCTGACAAATCTTCAATCTTATCTTCACACTTATCCTGAGCCAGACCATTTGCAATGATGCCCGGCATATTTGACTCGTCCAGCATACCTGCAAGATTCTGAATCTGGTTGAGCATATTATGTATGGCATCCTCACCCCTGTCTGTAAATGTAATGGTAAGTGAGTTATCCGGCATACGCATAAGCTGCATGGAAACCATACCACTTTCTATCTCATATCCAATCTCTTCCTCTGCTTTTTCTACAATACTCTCAAGAAATTCTCTTGACCTTTCCTGATTTGTAAAAAAATCTTCTATTGCAAACCCGTATGAATTCATCTCTTCTTCTGTCATTCTACATTGGACAGTGTTCTTATCTATTCTCTGAAAATCCACACGAAACACCTCCTTAAAGTTATAGTCCCCTGTCTGATATAATAATGCTTGTCAAAGATAATGTCAACATAGTCGTTTAAGGCATATTTTGCAATACTTATGAACCATAGCGGTTATTATATCTGTCCGAAAAAAAAAGGGGGCACCCTGCGGGTACAGGATGCCTAGGTATGAATTGAAAAAAGGGTAGTAGGTATTTCCTACTATCAATACCTATATTACATGTTAATTTGTTATAAGTCAATACTTTTTTGTGTCTTTTTTATTAAGCATTTATAAACTTTTTATTTATTATGCTATTGCAAAATACACCAAAACCAATGCACCCAGAACTATTCTGTACCAGCCAAAGACTTTGAAATCATGCTTCTTAATATAACCCATAAGAAACTTAATTACAAAAAGTGATACGACAAAAGCAACTAACATACCTGATATCAATATTCCCGCCTCTAATGCCGAAAATGACAACCCAAATTTTATAACTTTTATGAGACTCGCTCCAAACATTACCGGAATCGCAAGATAAAATGTAAATTCTGCCGCAATCGTTCTTGAAAGTCCAAGAATAAGACCACCTATAATCGTAGCTCCTGACCTTGATGTACCGGGGAATACAGCGGCAACCAGCTGAAACATTCCAATCCAGAATGCTGTTGAGTATGTAATATCACTTATCTTAGTAACTGCCGGTTTATTTTTCTTATTCTTATCTTCTACTATTATAAATACAATACCAACAAGGATAAGCATAATTGCTACCGTCTTATAATTGTAGAAGCACTCTTCAAGTTTATTGCCAAATGCAAGTTCAACTATGACTGCCGGTATACATGCAATCACTATTTTGATCCACATTATGAAAATATCCTGTTTAATAAACCGGAAATTATCTAAAAAGTCCGCTTTCTTATTTTCTACATAATGTCTTTCATAATTATTTTCTTTACAAAAAGGCCATATTTTCCACCAGAAAAGTAAAACTACTGCCATAATGGCACCAAGCTGGATGACGACAAGATACATTTCCCTAAACTTATCAGAAACATCCATTTTAATAAATTCATCGAGAAGAATCATATGTCCTGTACTGCTTATAGGAAGCCACTCTGTAATTCCCTCAACAATTCCAAAAATAATTGATTTGATAATCTCTAACATAATACTCTCCAATCCTATATCATTTTTGTCACCTGCTGCTTTAGATATCCAAAAAGAATATTTAATGTCTTAACCAAAAGAAATATATTCTATCTTCCATTACACAAATACAGCCTGACAACATATATATATTATCAGGCTGTATAAATTATTTCAATATAATATATCATAAACCTGCAACGCAAGCGAGCTTGTTCTCCTGCACAAAATTTATGAGCGACAACTTCTAAATCATTTTAAGGCAATTCAATCTCAAGTAAATCCTGCGGTGGAATCTTTGTTGATGATTCTTTTACAGTTTTTGCAACTGCAACTTTTGCTTTATTGATTGGAAGAATTGTACCAACACCGGCAACACATCCTCCCGGACAACCCATTCCTTCAATCATACAGCCATCTTTCTTTCCTGCTTTTGCAAGAAGAAGCATCTTCTTACAATCTGCAAGACCCTCACAATGCTCTGTCTGAACTTCCGTTCCAGGATAATACTCTTCTATACACTGTTCAATCGCACTAATAACACCACCGGCAACCGCATAACCACGACCTGCACCTGTTGCTTCATGCATTAAGCGTCCTTTGTCATAATTGTTGAAATCAATATTCTTTGCCTTAAATATTGCATTTAATTCCTCAAATGTAATTACAAAATCAACATCACTTCTTACTGTTCTCCTAGAAGCTTCAAGTTTCTTTGCTGCACATGGTCCGATAAATACAACTTTTGCATCAGGATGCTTTTTCTTTATACTTCTAGCTGTAGCTACCATAGGTGTAAGCTCCTGAGATACACTGCCGATTATGTCAGGGAAATACTTCTTAGCAAGCATTGACCATGCCGGACAACATGATGTAAGAAGGAACGGAAGATCTCCGTTTACTACTTCCTTAACATAATGATGTGCCTCTGCCACAGCACCTATATCTGCACCAAGTGCTACTTCATGTACATCCTTAAATCCGCAATCTTTCAATGCTGCGATAACCTGAGCAGGTGTAACATCAGTACCAAACTGACCTTCAAATGCAGGTGCTATTTCTGCAATAACTTCGTCTCCATGCTGTATTGCTCTAATCATCTGGAATATCTGAGACTTATCAGCAATTGCTCCGAATGGGCAACTTGCCATGCACTGACCACATGATACGCACTTTTCATCATTTATCTTTGCGCGCCCGTGCTCATCACTCTCAATCGCATTGATTCCGCATGCCTCAGCACAAGGTCTGATTCTCTTTATAATAGCATGGTAAGGACATATCGCTATACATTTACCGCACTTAATACATTTATCCTGATCTATAAATGCATGTCCGTCAACCATTGAAATAGCTTCTTTCGGACAGACTTCCATACATGGATGTGCTACACAACCATGACACATGTTACTTACTTCAATTTTATTGTCCTCACACATATCACATGCTGATGGGATAACCTGCATAAGAGGTGGCTCATAATACTTTTCTGAAATATTACTCTCTGCAAATCCCTCTGTAATATGTACCGGTCTGTCTAATGGTCTGAGTGAAAGCCCCATAGCAAGACGAACTCTCTCTGACGCAATAGCTCTTTCTCTCCAAATGCTCTCACGGTAAAGTGGAACATCTGACGGTGTGATTTTGTATGGTATCTCTTCTAACTCATGACTTACATCTCCTGTGCTGTAAGCTGCACGAGCAACTTCTTCAAATACCTGTTCCCTGATTTTTTTTGTCTGTGTGTCAATTCCACGCATGGCAATCCTCCTATTATATTGTTCATAATATCAATAGTAACATATTTATTACCAATTTTTTCGTAATAACCTTGCACATTATACTACAATAGATAAAAAATCTCAATAGAGTTTTTGAAATTTATTATAAACAAATTCTATTGAGTTTTTGACGTTATTACTATAGAACATTACAACTGCAACATCTGCATTATAAATAGATTTTCCTGAAAACACTTCTTGTACTGCATGATTTCCTACATTGGATGAATAATGCTTACATTGTACATTAACATTTTTTAAATAGTGTTCAAATTGCGTTAATGTAAATAAAACTTCTCTAGGTCCTGTCCCTTTTGCTTTTCCAACTATTCCCTCTTTACATAATTGGTCAATAATTCTTCCTGACCGATTATAACCTATTGAATATCTCCTCATTAATTGTCCTGATGAAGCTCTATCAGACTCTATAACAAATCTTGCTGCTTCAATAAAATATTCATCAACATATATAGTTCTTCTTTTTTCATTTTTAGGTTCCGTTTCTTTTAATTGCTCCACATCTGTATTTTCTTCATAAACCAAATTTTCTTCCTCAATATCTTCAGTTATATTCTCTACATCACTAAAAAAATATTTTCTACATTCCTCAGACACTTTCCTTATACTATTTTTTCTTTTTGCAAATCTAAACATAATCACTCCATATTTATTATAAATTTGTAACTGCTATAATTTTTCCTACACTGTACTCAAAAAAATTTCTCAAATCTCATATTGCTCTATTTCACACTCATGTGCCTTATTCTTTTTATCATAATTTATTCCAACCAAAAGAATGTCTCCAGTATATTCCATAAGCGACTGCGGATATTTTCTTTCTTTTATCTGTGCCAGTGCCGTCGATACATTTTTATTCCATTTTAACTCTACCACCAATGCCGGATAGCTGTTTAAATATTGAGGTTTCGGTATAAACACAAAGTCTGCAAATCCTCTCCCAGCCGGCATTTCACGAACCGGTTTAAAATAATACTGCATTGCACTAAGATATGCAATCGCAAGCACACTGCTCAATGAATTTTCATTATTGTACTCAATAACTGATGTATATTCCGAATGTATCTGCTCTATCTTTTCTGCCACAATATCACATTCAAGGTCTAATGTTGCCTCAAGAAGTTCATTTGATTTATTTTCAAAATCATACAGTTCATTCCATTTATTTTCCTCAACAGCATTTACAAATTCTCCACGAATTTCTTCATTTGGAATAAATGCCGTCTGCTTTCGTTGGTCATATGCCAGATAACCGAGATGTATAAGCAGCATAAAAACATCATCTTTATTTTTTATTGTAATCATATCGTTCTGAAAGGTTGTGGTTTTTACTTTTACCTCATCTCCCGAAATCATTCTGATAATTTCTGTTTTCAGACCGTCAAAATCCATATTGATAAATGGTCTTATAGACTCAAATGTGCTTGTCTGTGACCAATAGCTTTGCAAAGTACCATCAAGCATAGCACTGACAACAGCTTTTGGATTGTATATATGCTGTTCTCCTAAAATATAACCATCATACCAATGCTTAATTTCATTGAAATCCCTTTCATAATGATTACATAATTTTTCAACTTCCTTTTCAGTAAATCCCACAAAAGGCGAAAATCTTCCTGCATTAAGCATTGTATATTCATCAAAATTATTAAGTGCTGACTGTGTTTTTTGCTTTTTTATCGGAAGTATTCCTGTCAGATATGCAAGTGCAATATATTTTGTAGGTTCAGTTCCCTTAAACAATCCTCTCAAAAAATTGATATATTTTTCCTGAATATCTCTATCTGCATCCTCGTCTCGAATAAGCGCATCCCACTCATCTATTATTATTATAAACTTCTGTCCTGTGGCTTCTTTTATTTTTGAAAGAGCTTCTGACAATGCATTTTCATCTGTAGAAATATGTTCCGGATATATCTGCCTAAGTTCTTCTATGATACTTTGTGAAATATATTCCACTATTTCAAATATATCTTTTACATTCGATAAAAACCACTGAATATCAATATGAATAACATTATATTTATTTAAGTGCATTTTAAAGTCATCCTTTTTTGATATTTCCAGTTTCGAAAACATTTTTTCCGACTTACACCCTTTACTGTAATAAGCCGCAAGCATATTTGCAGTGATGGATTTTCCAAATCTTCTTGGACGGCTGTGGCATATATAGCCCTGCATAGTATCCAACACTTTATTTATTTCTTCAATCATTCCGCTCTTATCAATATAAATTTCAGAATTTAAAGCAACCTGAAAAGCACTGTTATCCGGATTTACAAATCTTCCCATAAGTTTTTCACCACCTGTTAATAATTAAATAATATATCATCACATTTTATTTTATTATATATTATTTGCGACGCCTTTCCAACACTTAAAATGTACAAAGAGTCGCTTGCGACTCTTTCGCGCTTGAGTGGAATGCGTAGCATATGAAAAAGGCAGCATACCCGAAACTGGATATACCGCCTTTATTATATAAAAAATTGTCTGTTTAATTATTTAACAACTTCTTTTAAAGCCTCTGTGAGCTTTGGTACAATCTTATTGAGGTCGCCTACGATACCGTAGTCAGCTACATCAAAGATAGGTGCTGTCTCATCTTTGTTGATTGCAACAATGATGTCAGACTCTTCCATACCTGCTGTATGCTGGATAGCTCCTGAAATACCGATTGCGAAGTATACATTAGGACGAACTGTCTTTCCTGTCTGTCCAACCTGTAACTCTTTTGGCATCCAGCCGTTATCTACTACTGCACGTGAGCAGCTTACTGTTCCACCGATTACATCAGCAAGATCCTGAAGCATTGCAAAGTTCTCTTTACTTCCAACTCCACGTCCACCAGATACAAGAATCTTTGCATCCATGATGTCAACTGTGTCTGAAAGATCCTTAACGATGTCAAGAATTTCAACATACTTGTTGTTTGGAGTAAATCCAGGATTGTACTCAATAACTTCTGCTTTTGCTCCCTTTTTAGGCTCAATCTTCTGCATAACACCCGGACGAACTGTAGCCATCTGTGGACGGTTGTCAGGGCAAGCGATTGTAGCGATTGTGTTACCACCGAATGCAGGACGAGTCATAAGAAGCTGATTGTGTTTCTGTTCTCTACCTGGAATTGGGTTGATTGGGAAATCGCCAATTTCAAGAACTGTACAGTCAGCTGTAAGACCTGTTGCTACTCTAGCTGAAACTGTAGGACCTAAATCTCTACCGATTGCTGTAGCACCAACTAACATAATTTCAGGCTTGAATTCATTAATAACTGCTGTTAAAGCCTGAGCATATGGTTCAGTTCTATATGTTTCAAGTTCAGGATTATCAACAACGATAACCTTATCAGCGCCATATTCAGCTAACTGATCAACTAAATTTCCAACGTTTGATCCAAGAAGTACTGCTGTTACTTCTGTATTTAATGGTTTTGCAAGTCTTCCTGCTTCTCCAAGTAACTCGAATGCGATACCGCTTAATTCGTTATCTACCTGCTGAGCGAAGACATATACGCCTTTATAATCTTCTAAATT
>ULQZ01031153.1_pt1 | contig 12387 bp, 8 predicted proteins | sample 1955011 | NCBI WGS metagenome assembly ULQZ01 (sample SAMEA4835670, study PRJEB28245) | human gut metagenome | biome: gut microbiome; material: fecal sample | place: Denmark | collected 2008 | reverse complement strand
GGACATGCAAGAAAGTATTTTGATTCAACACAGACAGCAACGGTTACAATTACAGAGCATAATTTTGAAGCGAGTGAAGTTGATTTTACAATAGGGGCAAAAGATGCAGCAGGTAATGCACTTAATGCAAATGAATTAAATACAAAATCATCTTGGAGCACAAGTGGGGACAAACATACAATTACAATAACATATCCAGGAGACGCAAATTATACTTTTGATGTAGCTTATACTGACCTGGCTACCAATGCTGCTGATAACTATGCAGAAGATTATTTTACTGTAGATAAAACTGCACCGACAAATCTGAATGTTTCGTATAGTAATAGCATCTTAGATACTGTATTACAGGCAATTACATTCGGCTTCTATAATGCAAAGATGACTGTAACCATCAATGCAACGGATAATATTTCAGGTGTTCATGACTTTAAATATAGTTACTCACTGGCATCTGGAGTCAGCTCAGTAAATGCAGAACTAATAAATCAGGCGATTGAAGAAGCTGGTATAACATATACTGCTGGACGAACGAAAGCGACAACACGATTTGAAATTCCAAAAGCTGCATTAGGCAATAGTAATCAGTTCAATGGAAATGTATCCTTTACGGCAACGGATAGATCAGGAAATGAGTCTTCCAAGTTTAATGATACAAAACGGTTGGTGGTAGATAACATTTCGCCAACAGCAACGGTTGAATATAATAGCCCTGTTCAAACAGTTGGTGGTATTGCATATTACGATGGAACTGTTAATGCGACAGTAACAATTAATGAAGCAAACTTTTATGCAGAAGATGTACAGGTTTCAGTAACAAAGGATGGAGCAGCATATTCAGTGACGCCTTCATGGAGTAATAATAGCACCGACGTACATGTAGGAACCTTCGCATTATCAGACGATGGTGATTATTTTGTAAATATTAATTATGCTGATAAATCAAGTAACAAGATGGCTACGTATACATCAGAGCAGATGACAGTGGATACGGAAATTGTTGCACCTGTTATCACTGTTAATGGAGAAGAAGCCAACGGAAAGGCATATAAGGATGAAGTAGTACCAGCCGTAAGTTTTGAAGATATTAACTTTGAAAATTACGAAATAAGCCTTACTAGAACACGGTATGATGATAAAGATGCCGATGTAAAAGAGAAATTTATCGCTGGAAATGTTAGTGTTAATGATCAAGGCGGAACGGGCAGTTTCGATACTTTTGTTAAAGAACAGGATGTAGATGGTATTTATACTATGACTGTTTCTATGACGGATAAGGCAGGATATTCAGCAGAAACATCTGCAACATTTACAGTCAACCGTTTTGGTTCTGTATATGAGTATGGAGATTATCTGACATCTTTAGTTAAAGATGGAGGTGCTTATGTTCAAGAGGTTAAAAATGATCTTATCATTACAGAGTATAATGCAGATCGATTATTGAGTAATTCTTTGGATGTAGAGGTATCTTGTGACGGAAAACCTTTAACAGATGTGTCTTATGATGTCACGCCACAGATTAATGATCAAGTATCTGTAGGAAGTAGTGGATGGTATCAGTATAAATATACTATTTCAAAATCAAATTTTGACTCAGATGGTGTATACAAGATTGCGATTTCCTCTAAAGATGCTACTGGAAACGCTCCGGAAACTACAAACTATGAGGATAAGAATATTTTGTTTAGAGTAGACAGTACAGCACCTGAGATTAATAGTATTACAGGTTTTGAGGACAGTATTATCAATGCACAGAGTGTGACATCAAAATATACTGTTTATGATACAATCGGGCTTGCTTCAATCAAAGTCTATGTGGATGGTGAGAATGTAGATACAATTACAGATTTCAATGGAGACGTAAACAACTACAGTGGAAACTTTAAGGTATCTGAAAAGAATTCTGCCCAGAAGATTAGATTAGTTGTAGAGGATTTGGCTGGGAATGTAACAGATACAGATTCAGATGATTTTGAAAGTGCCTTTGCATTCAACAAATCAGTAACGGTATCAACTAATTTCTTTGTTCGTTTCTATGCTAATAAAGTCCTTTTCTGGGGAACAATTGGTGGAATTGTGGTAGTAGTTGCATTGATTTCAGTATTTGCAGCTAAGAAACGTAAAAAGAATGAAGAAGCAGAAAGTTAATAATTCTGAAAAATAAAAATGAGCCAAAAATGTTTCCTGTGTGGCATCGCCACATGGGAAACAAGGCTATTTTTCAGATATAAGTGTATAAGAATCTTATGGATTTATATCTGGAAAATAGAATGTGTAAGGGGAGGATTGCCAGATGAATGCGTTGGTTGAAAATGGAATTATTTCTGAAATGGAGTGTGGAAATAATTTCGCTTATATCATAAATGATAGTAATCTGTTTTTGTCAACAGAATATAAGGTACTTCAGAGCCAAGAAGAAGGTTGTTTTGTTAAATGTATGAAGCTTCTTTATAATGGTAAAATTCAATGTTATTATTTAGTTAATGGATATAAGTCATTAGCAAATATGTTTTCTTCAATAGATGCAGATGGTTTTATGACTATTATGACGAATGTGTTTTCAAGCATTATTTCAGTTCAAAATAATGGGTTTTTGTCTTGTCAAAACATAGATATTTCGTTTGAAAGAATATATGTGGATCCGAATACATATAAGGTTGCCTTAATTTATCTTCCTGTTAGTAAAAGATTTTTTCAGGATGAGGCATCATTTGAAAATGAGCTCAGGACAAGCTTAGTAAAAGTGATTTCCAGTATAGCAACATTAGCTTCACCGAAAACTACACAATTTATGGCTGATTTGTCAAATGGAATGTTAACAGTTAAAGACTTATATGAACATATAAGAGGTGGAAAAAGCCATATTTTAACAGGAGTTCCACCTACACGAGAAAGAGTGAATAATTCGACAAAAGAAAGACATTTACGTATTATTGCGATGAATGCACCAACACGTGTTGAAGTAGTAGTAACAAAAGATAATTTTGTGATAGGCAAGAATGCTGCGGCGGTAGATGGTGCAGTTACATTTAATAAAATGATTAGTCGGATACACTGTAGAATTACAAACAATCAGGGAAGATATATGATTGCTGATTTGAAAAGTGCAAATGGAACATATGTAAATAGAGTCAGATTAGTACCTAATCAGCCACATCCTATTCAAAATGGCGATATTATACGATTGGCAGACAGTGATTTTCAGGTTGTAATTGATTAGTGGAGGTACACAAGATGGCTAGACCGAGAATAATTATTGCAGATACGGATGTAAATTATATTTTATCTTTGCAACTCAAATTTGTAGAAGAATTTTTTGAAAAAATTGATTTGGAAATTATTACTGATAGGAACTATTTTGAAAATATGTTTGAAAGCCCACAAAGAGCAGAAGTGTTAATCGTTTCCGAGGATTTATATGATTTGTCCATTCAGAAACATAATATAGGAAATGTGTTTCTTATGACAGAAAAAAATGAAGAAGAACAGACGGCAGATTTGAATGTCACGAGAATATTTAAATATACAAGTATAAAAGAAATATTTAATGAAATTTTAGGAAAGACGTCCGACTCATTAAACGTAAAAAATTCAGGGAAAAAGGATCCGCAGATAGTTGTAGTAACTTCTGCATCAGGTGGAGTTGGAAAAACAACTCTTGCGATGGGGATAAGTGCTTGTTTAAGCCAAAATTATAAAAAGGTATTATATGTGAATTGTAGCCGTTTACAGAGCTTTGGGCATCTACTAAAAAATTCATCGCCAGTTTCTGATAGTGAGATTTATTCCAAATTATCACGGAATAATAAAGGGCTTTATCATGAAGTAAAACATATGATTAGGCAGGAATTATTCAGTTATTTACCACCTTTAAAAGCTTCGTTAGTATCATTAGGAGTTCCGATGGAAGTATTTTTAAATATTGCACAGGAAGCAAAGAAATCGAGAGAGTTTGACTTTATTATTATGGATACAGATGCATATTTTGATGAAAATAAAGCGGAACAGTTAACGATTGCAGATAAGGTGATTATTGTTACACGACAGACAAAGGCATCCGTTTTTTCAACTAATATATTAGTGAAAAATGTTAATGGTATATCGAATGAAAAATATCTGTTTTTGTGTAATGATTTTAATTCTAATAAGGATAATATTTTAATATCATCAGAGATGGAATTGAAATTTACGATTAATGAGTATATAGAACATATAGAAAATTATGACGCTATGCTAGGAGTGGATTTTGCAGAACAGACCAGTATGAAGAAGTTGGCGTACTTATTAGATTAGAAATAAGGAATGAGATAATGAACGAGAGAATTACTATTATATTTGATAATCAAGAAACAGGAGAAGTATTGGATCTGGAAATTCCGTTAAATATTACGGCGAATGATTTAATTATAGCGTTAAATAACGCATATAAATTGAACATGGATATAGATAATATATTTGAATGTTATCTTACATCAGAAAATCCAATTGCTTTTTTAAAAGGAAATAAGATGTTAGAAGATTTTGGTTTACATACAGGAACAAGAATTAGTTTTAAGAGGGGTAAAAAATAAGTATGAGTTATCAATACAAAATAATTGTAAATAATAAAAGTTTTTACAAGGAATTTGAAATTACAGATGATATTGAGCGAATAAAATTAGGAACCACATCTGCCTGTGAATTTCGTTTAAACCAAGATTGCTTTTTTGAAGAACTTGAGTTGATATTGGATAAAGAAGATACTTGGAGATTGACTTGCCCTGATCAATTTTATATTAGTAGAGGAGATGTTAGAAAGTTATTTTATACCGATTTGCATCATGGCGATTTATTTTCGGTACATTATTCAGAATCCGATGAATTTGCATTTCAAATGCGTTTTTTAATTGATTTTGAAGCCGAGGTTCCTAAATATGGCTGGTATATAGATTTAAATGAAACACCACATATTATTGTGGGAGATTCGGGTAAGGCTGATATTGAGCTGGAAAGTGAATTTGGAAAAGCTACGAGTGTAATAATAGAAAAAACAAACCAAGAAGTGCATATAACAGAAAAGTCATCGAAATTAGGAGTGTTGGTTAACGGAAAAAAAATTGAAAAAACAAAAAAAATGGAAAATTGTGATTTTATTTCTGTTGCAGATTTTTTCGGTTACTATAAAAATGATAGATTATATTTTTGCCATAAAAATATTCGAACAAATAATATAAAAAAATACGCAGAACATTTGACTGTTGCTACTAGTTATCCCAAATTTATTAGAAATACAAGAATAAAGGCTAAATATGATAAAACACCAATTAAAATACTGGATCCATCTAGCATACCGGTTGAACCGGAATTAAATATTGTTACTTCACTTATGCCGGCTATTGCAATGTTTGCATTGGTTGTGGTTTTAAGAGGAATCCTAAGCACTACAGGAGGAACATTTGTATTATTTAGTATTTGTTCGATGGGACTTGGAGTCATTACTTCAATCGTTAGTATTTTTGAAAAAAGAAAAAAATACAAAAAGGAATGTGATGAAAGAAAAATAAAGTATTTAACCTATATTGATAATAAAAGAGCTGAAATTGAAACTGCTCGAGAAGAAGAATTGAAATGTCTTAGGCAGCAATATTATAGTATTGAACAGGATATCGAGCATATAGAATCATTTTCACCAGTTCTTTTTGATAGAATTCCTGAGGATTCGGACTTTTTGGATTTGTATTTAGGCGTAGGAGCGATAAAAGCTTCCAAGATAATAGATTATAAATACCAAGAGAAATTAGAGATTGGCGATGACTTGGCTATAATTCCATCAGAATTGGCTAAAGAATACTTAAATATAAAGGATGCTCCTGTAACAATCCCTTTAAAAGAAGCAAATGCGGTTGGGGTTGTCGGAAAATCAAGTGAACAGTATATAATGATGAAAAATATGCTTATAGATTTGGTTAGTCGCCAATATTATGGGGATTTGAGTATATATGTGCTTCTTGAAAATGATACACAAAAGTATGATTGGATTAAATTTCTTCCATATTTGCAGTGTGGTTGTGCTCCACGTAAAATAGTTTGTGACATGGAGAGCAAGAATAATGTATTTGAGAATCTTTACAAAGAATTAACATATAGGAGTGAGAGCAAAAATCAGTTTGGTTACAACGTTGTATTTGTAATGACTGAGCATGGAATAAAAAATCATCCTATATCTAAATTTATTGAGAAATCAGCTGAGTTAAATACGGTTTTTGTCTTTTTTGAACCTAATGTAGAATTGTTACCATTACACTGTTCAAGAATTATTGAAATCCAATCTGAAAATACTGCTATTGTTTATGAGGCTACAAATAGACTGGAAAAAACAGAATTTGTTTTTTCCAGCATATCGAATGAACAAATGCAAAAACTTATTGAAAAAATTGCACCTGTTTATTGTGATGAAATTAGTTTAGAAGGATCTTTGAGAAAAAGCGTTTCGCTATTTGAACTGTTAGGCATATATGATGTTAATGACATTGATTTAAAAAAAAGGTGGGAGCAATCTAAGATATATGATTCAATGGCAGTACCACTTGGTGTGAACGTGAAAGATGATATTGTTTTTTTGAATCTACATGAAAAATATCATGGACCGCATGGACTTGTAGCGGGTACAACAGGATCAGGAAAAAGCGAAATTTTACAGACATATATATTAGGGGCAGCTACACTTTTTCATCCATATGAAATAGGTTTTGTAATAATAGACTTTAAAGGTGGAGGAATGGTTAATCAGTTTAAAAATCTTCCTCATTTAATAGGAGCTATTACTAATATTGATGGAAAAGCAATTGAACGTTCATTAAAGTCTATTAAGGCTGAATTGCTAAAACGTCAGACTTTATTTGCAGAAGCAGAAGTTAATCATATTGATAAGTACATAAAGGCTTACAAAGAGGGAAAAGTTAAAACGGCACTCCCGCATCTTGTGATTATTGTTGATGAGTTTGCTGAACTAAAGGCAGAACAACCAGAATTTATGAAAGAGCTTATTAGTGCAGCTCGAATTGGACGAAGCCTAGGTGTTCATCTTATACTTGCGACGCAGAAACCGGCAGGGCAAGTAAATGAGCAAATATGGAGTAATTCCAAATTTAAACTTTGTTTAAAAGTTCAGACACAAGAAGATAGTAATGAGGTACTAAAGTCACCGTTAGCAGCTGAAATTAGAGAACCTGGACGGGCGTATTTGCAAGTAGGAAATAACGAAATGTTTGAATTGTTACAATCGGGATATTCTGGAAGCCCAGAAAAAAGTGATATGGGAAATCAAAAGTCCTTTGATATTTATGAATTGGATTTCAAAGGAAATCGAAAACTTGTTTATCGACAGAGACCGCAGAAGACAACAAGCTCCCGTACACAGTTAGAGGCGATTGTATCATATGTTCATGACTATTGTGATAAGATGCAGATTAAAAAATTACCAGAAATTTGCTTACCACCTTTAAGTAATTTAATTGCTTTTGATAATGGGCGATATGAAAATATGAAAAATCCAGATATGAGTATCACCATAGGAGTATATGATGATCCAGATCATCAGATACAAGAAAAAGCTACTGTAAATATCGGAACTTCTAATACAATGATAATTGGTTCATCTCAATATGGAAAAACTAATTTAATAGAAGATTTGATTAGAGGATTAGCGGAGAACTATACACCAAAGGATGTAAATCTATATATTGTAGATTTTGCATCAATGGTATTGAGAAATTTCGAGGGACTGGCACATGTAGGTGGCGTTGTTTGCCCTTCTGATGATGAGAAACTTAAGAATTTGTTTAAGTATTTAAATGATCAAATTAATTTAAGGAGAGAAGCGCTTTTAGCTGTTGGTGTAAGTTCATTTATAGCATATAGGGAGGCTGGATATACTGATTTCCCTCAGATTATTTTATTTATAGACAACTTTACTGCGTTAAAAGACTTATATTTGCAAGACAATGACATATTGCTAACATTATGTCGAGAAGGAGTATCGGTGGGTATAACTGTTGTAATAGCAAATTCACAGACTAGTGGATTGGGATATAAGTATATGTCTAACTTTGCAACAAGAATATGCTTGTTTTGTAATGAACCAAGTGAATATTCTTCTGTATTTGGAGCGTGTCGCATGAGGCCTGACGAGGTACCTGGAAGATGTTTAGTTGAGGTTGATAAGACAATTTATGAATGTCAAACTTTTATGGCTTTTGAAGGTGAAAGGGAAATTGAGAGAGTTCAGAAAATGCAAAAGTTTGTTGTTGATACAAATAAGCAATATAAAGGAATGCGAGCTAATCCAATTCCTGAGATTCCGGCACTGCTTGGAGAAACATATATTAGTGATAATTTTATTGGAACATATGATGATAAAAAACAGATTATTGGAATTAGCTATGATACGGTTTCGCCTGTATTTTATGAAATTCAGAAGAATAATCTGCTAGCTATCTGCGGTGGGGATAATTCTGGAAAATCTAATTTTATAAGATATATTACACATATGATGCAAAGAACATACTCGGATATAGAAATATTTGTAATGGACAATTATAAAAAGAAACTGGAATCATTAAGGAAAAATTGTTCAGTATATGATGTGTCCGGTGAACAATGCAAAGATGTATTAATAAATCTTGATGTATATTTTCATAATAAATATCAGCAATTAGTAGCGGGTGATGATATAAATAGTGCATGGAAACTTCTTATTATTAATAATGAGGATGTGTTCCAAACAATTAGTGGAGATAAAGCAGCCCTTGCAGCATTTAAGAACATTATAGGAAAGTATAAAATGTTGAATGTTTTAGTTGTTTTGGGAAATGTACCAAATGCACAGGTTGTGTATGGGGCACCGGAAATTTATAAGATTGTTAAAGAAAGTAGAAATATTCTATTATTTGATAATTTAGATAATTGCAAGATTGTTGATGTGTCGCTTACGACTGTGAGACGTAACAAGAAAAAAGTAGAAACTGGAGATGCTTTTTATTTAGTTGGAAATGAATGCTTTAAAGTAAAAACTCCAATAGCAATTCAATAATCTAGGTATGATTGCGTAAGCAATTATATAAATAAATTTTATTCAATAAGGAGGAAACAAAATGGCATCAGGACAAATTAGAATGACACCTGACACAATGAGAACTCGCGCAGGAGAATATCGAACAGAATCAGAAAATGTTCAGGGAGTTATTGAGAAGATGGATTCTTTGCTGGAAACATTACTTACCGAATGGGAAGGTGCTGCATCAGAAGCGTATGCAAATAAGTTTAATGAATTACGTCCTTCATTTGTTGCTGCAAAAGAGTTAATTGATGATATTGCAACAGCATTAGATAAGACAGCAGAAGCAGTTGAATCCACAGACAGTCAGATAGCAAGTCAGTTCAGTATGTAAAGCAATTAAAAATACATAAAAAGAGGACTAGCAGTTACGGTCTGATAAACCTTCTGCATCGGTGAATGGTGCAGAAGGGATTATTAAAGTAGGTGAATATATGAGAACATATGATGATATTGAATACAATTATCATGAGTACCCGAATAATGAGGTTTATATAACATTAGGAATTAATATTGGGGTGGCTACAAGATATTTTTTGATAGATAGTAAAGAAGTGTATATTAATAACCTTGCTTTTGCAAATGTTTTTTCCAATTATATGAAATTACTTTTGGGAGAAAGAGTAATAATAGATGTCGGAAGAACAGTAACAACAATTATATATACAGCAGATAAATCAAATTGGGTAAATGATTTTATTTGTTTTTTGAATATCATATATATAAATGATATAGATGTTGATCTGTTAAAAAATGCATTAGAAGGATCGAAAGCTAAATTTGAAAGAGTATATAAAGACGGAGAATTTAGAGCTTTGTATAAGTCATATGAATATGCAGATACAAATAAGGGGTATAAATTACACGATTTAATAGAAAACTTACAGGAATTAAATGTAGAAGAATTTGTAAATGGATATAAAAAGTTAATTGTTCCAGATAATTGTAGTTTGTTTGTTAACGGAAATTTGAGTGGAATATCTCAGAAAGAAAGAGAAAAAATAGATAATATTTTGAAAAATATTACCTGTACAGTAGCTCTCGGAGGAAAATTAAATAATCCGTTGTTGAAAGACAATGCACATTTGTTTGAATTATCACGTCAGGATGTGAATATGGATATATTATCTTTTGGGTTTGAAAAAACTGTAAGTATGATGGACAAAATGATTTACTTGCTATTTGAAACAGATAAAATACCAGGATATAGTAAAGAAATTCATCTTGATGAATTTGATAGTTCTTTAATTGTTAAAACCGAAGAAGTATTAAAGTTACAGAATTATTTTAAACGTCCTGAAACAAGTTCTCAATTTGATATAACTAAAGCAAGTTTGGCTGGAAAATATAATCAGTGGATAGAAGAAAATCCGATTAGATTTAATATGATGGTAGTAGAAATGCGGCTTAATAATATCGCATACACAGAATTATTGGATACTATGGTAAAACTACAGTATGAAGATTATGCAAATATTGCATCTAAAATCAGACCAATCGTTACAGAAGCACAAATAGTTATGAGGAGGTGATTTAATGGCAGAGTTTTTACTTAAACCGAATGAATTTCAGAAGCAGGTTGATTCATTTAAAGCTGCGACAGACACGGTTACAACTTTGAAATATGAATTAGAAAAAGAGGGAGTAAGTTTAAATTCTATTGATAAGTATGCTGAATGTGTTGCGGCAATGAATGAGTTGATTATGTCATTTGGAGAATTCGCAAAACTAGATGCAAATTCAATGCAACAAATAAAGGCAAAATGGATGAATACAGATGGAGAAATTGCCACTAAAACGCTTGGAGAAATATTCATGGATAAGATAACAGGAAAATCATAAAATCGGAGGTGATTTAGATTATGGCTTCAAATGGTTCATTAAAATTAAAATCAACATCCCTTTTGAATATGTATAATATCATTAATACATACGAATCAACAGTTCAGGAAGCTTTGTATTCTCAATATAAATCAGCATACAAATTAACTGTCACTAATTATATGCGGGGGGATGCGGCAGACGCATTTAAATTATATTTTTCACAGGGTACAGTAAATATGATACAAGGGATTCTTGATATTTCTTCTGAAATGACAATGATAATTCAATTAATTACTGAAGCTTTTTATCAGTTTGAGGGGGCAACGAATGGTGTTATTATAGAGGCGCAGTTAGATGATTTGAATACAACGTTGGATGGAAATAAGAGAAACTATGATGGAATGAATAGTGAAATCGCAACAGTCATGGGACTTGCAGCACAATATATAAGTACTGTAAACATAGGATTTTCAGATGTTGATGAGGCATACAAAAGTGTAAATAATTCTATTAAACAAATACGTGAAAATATGTATAGCGTAGATGCAGATGCTTTGATTGCAGCAGAAGAATTACTTACACGAATTCAAGAGTTAAAAAATCAAATAACACAAACGATGGGTTTATGTTATAAGGATGGAAATTTTATACCATCAAATGCATCTTCATTATCAAAACAAAATTGGTATTCCGAGCAAAGTAATACAACATTAAATTTAATGTTGGCAGAGGATCCTTTTGAATATGAAGCTGGTGCAGTTTCTGTTTCGGAGGATCAATGGGCTGCTGGAATATGCTCTGATGTTTATGCGTATGCAGGATATTCTTTTTTAAGTGCATCATATGAAAACGGTTTGGAAAAAGGAACGGCATTTATGAAAGCTAGAGCCTCTGTGTTAAATTTAAATGGTTATGCTCAACTTACAGATTATATTAAGGCTCAAGGAGAAGCAAAGGCTGTATATGGAGATGTTGATGCTAAAATAGGAGCAGGTGATGGATATTTTGGAGCACATGTAAAGGCAGAAGCTGGTGTTATTAAGGTTAATGGATCTGTTGTTGGTGGGTCAGATAACTTTAATGGTTACATAAAGGGCGATGCACAAGTGTTAACAGCAAATGGAAAAGCTGCATTTGAATTTGAAGATGATGGAGTATATTCAGTTGGTGTTGATGCAGGAGCTACATTAGCGTCAGCAAGTGCAGAAGCAGGCTTTAACTTCTTGAGCTATAAAGTATATGATGGGACTGCAACAGGGACTGAAAAAGATGATTTGTTTAAGCTGTCAGTGAGTGCAAGTGCGGATGCTGGGGGCAGTTTTGCAATATATTCAGAAAGCAAAAAAGCGATAGAAACAGATTTGATTAATATAAATGCGACATCATTCAAGATAAAAGGAAGTTTCTTAGCAGGCGGTTGTATACAGGTCACTGTACCAACTCCGTATTTCAAATGGCCGTGGTAGGAG
>ULQZ01022766.1_pt1 | contig 12441 bp, 8 predicted proteins | sample 1955011 | NCBI WGS metagenome assembly ULQZ01 (sample SAMEA4835670, study PRJEB28245) | human gut metagenome | biome: gut microbiome; material: fecal sample | place: Denmark | collected 2008 | reverse complement strand
GATGCCGGAAAAGATGTGATAGACGGCGCAGGTGATGCCGGCAAGGATGTAATAGACGGCGCAAAGGATGCCGTAGATGATGCCGGAAATGCCATAAAAAAGAGTGTTGATGGTGGAAACAACAACTAACAGCTATTTATAAAAAGAAAACAGTCACTATATATGCTTCAATGGCTGCAAAAACAAAAGCACCGACAACATCGCTGATAAAGTGCACACCTGATATCACCCGGACACAGGCAATGATAGCTGCAAGGACTGAAAGCAAAATGCTGATGAACCATAAAGGCGAGGCAGCAGGTGAGCATATTAAAACGGTAAATGCAATTATAAATGCAGAAAAAACGTGCCTGCTTGGAAAAGACCTGCCGTGGGTATCCTTTGGAATGACAGGCGGCATATCAAATTTTTCGTATGGGCGTGGTCTGTTTACGATATATCTGAAAACCGATACTGCAATAAAGCCGACAAGCGGAGCAATGATTGAGAGTGCAAGTATATGACCGGCTGTAAAGCACAGATACAGCACGTATACAGGGTATGTGATAAAAACTAAATAAGTGCATATTTTATTGATTAATTCAAGCTTTCGGGCTGCCCTGTTATTTTCACGGAATGGGGCAGTCATTTTTATGTATGTATTTTTTTTCATGATTATTTTCCATCGTTTATTTAAGAAATATTGTATTGTAACTGTCTAGAGTGGTGTCAACTGCCCTTGCGGTACTGCAGAGGTGTCATGCCATAGTGCTTTTTGAAGGCTCTGTTAAAATATGACAGGCTTTCAAATCCCACTTCACCGGAAATAGAAAGCACCGAGCTGTCTGAGCTTTGCAAAAGTCTCGCAGCCATGGTAAGGCGGTAGTCATTTAAATAGTCAACAAACGATGTGCCCATGGTCTCTTTAAAATATCTCATAAAATGAGACTCGGAAAACCCGGCTACATCAGCGATATCGGCAATGGAGATTTTGTCGGCATAATTATTTTCCACATATTTGAGCACAACCTTCATCTTATCAAGAGTCTTTTTGCTTTTTAGTGGCTTTGTAAGATTACGGCAGCGGTTATCAAGCACAAAAAAGAATTCGTAGAGCTTGCTCTTTATATAAAGCTGATAGCCCTGCGGCATCGTCTTGCAAATCTCATCGCATGCATCTATTGGAGCCACAACATCCTCGTAGTATGGATACACCGGTGTAAAAACCGTCGGAACTGTGAATCTGCCGGCTAAGAGAGGGGTAAGAAAATCCTCCTTGGTGTAATCGTACTTTCCGGGAAGCAGCATCGACAGGGAAAATATGATATTTTCGTACTCCATCGATTCATCCATATATTGGTCTATAGAGTGAAGCTGTCCCGGCAGTATCAGCACCAGGCTCGGCGCTGTGACATGGTACTCCTTAAAATCCACAGATATATGACCGCAGCCCTTCTTTATATAGATAAGCTCCATGTCGTCGTGCCAGTGCAGCGGAACTCCGGAAAAATCAAGAGGAATAGAGCACAGGTAGGTATTGTATGGGAACGTAAGCTCCACATGTGTTTTGTCTTCGTGATAATTTTCATATTCTAATATATTCATGATGATATTTTAGCATATTATTTCTTGAAAAGCCACTAAAAATACCGAAAAATGATAGGATTGTGCAAGTTTTCGACTGTATATTGCAAGAATTGTGCAGTGTAATGGATTATACTTGATTCATCAAATGACACAAAGAAGTTAAGCACGCTAAATGAAAATTAGTTAATTTGACACATTGGCGTGTATACATGATAACAGATTTGGGAGGAAATCAAAATGGCAATCATGCAGGAAATCGAAACAAAGCTTCAGAAGGGAATCAGCGTTAGTACAGACGAGGAAGTATACTACGCATTACTTGAGCTTGTAAAAGACAAGGCAGAGAAAAAGGTTTCAAACAAAGGAAAGAAAAAGCTCTACTACATCTCGGCAGAGTTCCTTATCGGAAAGCTTTTATCAAACAACCTTATCAACTTAGGTATCTACGATGAAGTTAAAGAGACTCTTGAGAAGAACGGAAAGTCACTTGCTGAAATCGAGGAAATCGAGCTTGAGCCTTCACTTGGAAATGGCGGACTTGGACGTCTTGCAGCATGCTTCATAGATTCAATCGCAACACTCGGACTCAACGGAGACGGTGTAGGCCTCAATTACCACTACGGATTATTCAAGCAGGTATTTGAGAACAATCTCCAGAAGGAGACTCCAAATCCATGGATTACAAAGGAGAGCTGGCTTACAAAGACAGATATCACATATCCTGTAAGCTTTGGCGGATTCACAGTACAGTCAAGACTTTACGATATCGACGTAGTTGGATACAACAACCGTACAACAAAGCTTCACTTATTCGACATCGAGTCAGTTGATGAGTCAATCGTAGGCGACACAATTGATTTCGACAAGGATGATATCAAGAAGAACCTTACATTATTCTTATATCCTGATGATTCAGATGATAAAGGACGTCTCCTTCGTGTATACCAGCAGTATTTCATGGTATCAAACGCAGCAAGACTTATCATTGCAGAGGCAGAGGCAAAGGGCTCTAATTTACATGACCTTGCTGATTATGCAGCAGTTCAGATTAACGATACACATCCATCAATGGTTATTCCAGAGCTTATCCGTCTCCTTCAGGAAAAGGGCATCCTGATGGATGAGGCTATTGAGATTGTATCAAAGGTTTGTGCATACACTAACCACACAATCCTTGCAGAGGCTCTTGAGAAATGGCCAATCAGCTTCTTGGAGAAGGCTGTTCCACAGCTTATGCCGATCATCCGTGAGCTTGACAACAAGGTTCGCGCAAAGGTAGCTGACGAGAGCACATACATTATCAAGGACGGTCTTGTACACATGGCACACATGGATATTCATTTCGGATATTCTGTAAACGGTGTTGCATACCTCCACACAGAGATTTTAAAGAATACAGAGCTCAATAACTTCTACAAGTTATATCCTGAGAAGTTCAACAACAAGACAAACGGTATCACATTCCGTCGTTGGTTAATGTCTTGTAACCCGGAGCTTTCAGCATACATCACAGAGCTTATCGGTGAAGGCTGGAAGAAGGATGCAAACGAGTTAGAGAAGCTTGGCAATTTCATCAATGATGACACTGTTCTCACAAAGCTTGTTGACATCAAGAACGCAAAGAAGACAGAGCTTGCTTCTTACTTAAAGAAGACTCAGAATCTCGACGTACCTGACAATTCAATCTTTGATATCCAGGTTAAGAGACTTCACGAGTACAAGAGACAGCAGCTCAACGTGCTTTACATCATCCGTAAGTACTTTGAGATCAAGGCAGGCAAGAAGCCATCTACACCAATCACGTGCTTCTTCGGTGCAAAGGCAGCTCCTGCATATATCATTGCAAAGGATATCATCCATGCAATTCTCTGCTTACAGCAGATTATCAACAATGATCCTGAGGTAAGTCCATACCTTAAGGTATTCATGGTTGAGAACTACAACGTAACATTAGCTGAGAAATTATTCCCGGCTGCAAATATTTCAGAGCAGATTTCTCTTGCTTCTAAGGAGGCATCAGGAACAGGAAACATGAAGTTCATGCTTAACGGTGCTATTACACTTGGAACAAGTGACGGAGCAAACGTAGAGATAGCTGAGCTTGTCGGCGATGAGAACATCTATGTATTCGGTGAGGATTCACAGACTGTTATCGACAGATATGAGAGAGGCGACTACTGCTCTAAGGATTACTATGACAAGGATGCAGACTTAAAGAAGGCTGTTGACTTCCTTGTAAGTGATGAGATGATGAAGGTTGGTTCTAAGGAGAACTTAGAGAGACTTTACAACGAGCTCCTCAACAAAGACTGGTTCATGACATTCCCTGACTTTGAGGATTACTGCAAGACAAAAGAGAAGGCTTACGCTGATTATGAGGATAAGAAGGCTTGGGCTAAGAAGATGCTTGTCAACATCAGCAAGGCTGGTTTCTTCTCTTCTGACAGAACAATCAAGCAGTACAATGATGAAATCTGGCATTTAGAGGCTTAGAATTTTTCTTCCTCCTTTAAATACAAATTGGGCTTAAGAACTCCTGCGGGTGCATCCCGCGGGGGTTCTTTTTTTGCTAGAGTACGGGACGTAAGCGCAGGGGACGGCAGGCTCCCTGGCAGAAATGTAAGGGCGGGATTTACAAGTTTGGCAAATACATATATAATAAGGGGAAGAATATACACATGGAGAACTATTATGATAAAGAATAAATTTATGGCACTCACGCTTACCGTAGTGCTCACAGCAGGCATGCTTACCGGCTGTGGCTCCGACGACAAGGCAAAGGACAAGGATGCGTACAGACAGTATGGCATCAACTGTATAGAGAACGGCAGCTATGATGATGCGGTCGATGCTTTTCAGAAGGCACTGGACCAGTCGGTTGGCTCAGTGGGCGCAGAGGAGCTTGACATATGTTATTATAAGGCAAAGGCACAGTATTTAAGCGGTGACGTGGATGGAGCAATTGATACATATACGGCTATTATCGACTATGATAAGGATTCTGACGCATACTATCTGAGAGGCTGTATATATTTTGCCAAGAATGATACAGACAAGGGCTTGAAGGATTTTAAGACGGCGCTCAGTGAGAATAATGATAATTATGAGCTCTATCTTGGCGTTTATGAGACCCTGTCAAAGTATGGCATGAATGACCAGGGAAAGGAATACCTGGATAATGCCTTAAAGCTTAAGGCAAAAACTGCTGATGACTATATGCAGAGAGGCCGTATATACACCATGCTTGGAGATTATGATTCAGCAATAAAGAGTCTGCAAAAGGCTATTGATGAGAAGCTTGTCAAGGCAAACTACTATATGGGTGAGGTATATCAGAAGAAGGGCGACAATGACAGTTCGCAGAAGTATTTTAAGAAATACCTAGACAGCGGTGAGGCGGATTCGTATGATCTGATGAATATGGGACAGGCGCAGATGGACAATGGTAACTATGACACTGCGATTACTTATTTTCAGAACGCACTTGAACTTGAAAGTGTGCCGAACAAGCAGCAGATAACAAAGGCTATGATTATAGCATATGAGTATTCCGGCGATTTTGCCACAGCAAAGAGCAAAATGGAGGAATACATGAAGGATTATCCTGATGATGAGGATGCAGCAAGAGAATATCAGTTTTTGGAGACCAGATAGATTATGGCAGATACTATTAAGATAGAGGATATTGAGGAGAGAGTGGTGCTCGTCGGAGTGAGCGAGCAGGACGGTGATGATGCAGATGATTCACTTTCAGAGCTTGCGGAGCTGGTAAAGACAGCAGGTGCGACAGTTGTAGGCACACTTATCCAAAGAAGAGAAAAAATTCATCCGGGCACGTATGTCGGCACCGGCAAGGTGGCAGAGATTGCAGAGCTTGTGGAGAGTACAGGGGCAACAGGCATTGTGTGCGATGATGAGCTGAGTCCGGCACAGCAGAAGAATCTGGAGATGTACCTTGACACAAAGGTTATGGACAGGACACTTGTTATTCTTGATATTTTTGCATCAAGGGCCACAACAAGTGAGGGTAAGATACAGGTTGAGCTTGCTCAGCTCAAGTACAGATTAAGCCGTTTGTCGGGACTGGGAAAGTCCATGTCAAGGCTTGGCGGTGGAATAGGAACAAGAGGTCCCGGAGAGAAAAAGCTTGAGGTGGACCGCCGTCTCATAAATGACAGGATAGCACAGCTTCGGAGAGAGCTGAAAGAGGTTCAGAAGCACAGAGATATCACAAGGGCAAAGCGTGAAAAAAATAAAGTACCGGTTGTTGCGATAGTAGGATATACTAACGCAGGTAAATCCACGCTGTTAAATCACCTGACAGAGGCAGATGTGCTTGAGGAGGATAAGCTCTTTGCAACGCTTGATCCTACAACGCGTATTCTTGCGCTTGATGGCAAGCAGCAGGTGCTTTTAACTGATACGGTCGGGTTTATCAGAAAGCTGCCGCATCATCTGATAGAGGCCTTCAAGAGCACCCTTGAGGAGGCAAAGTATGCTGACATCATTTTCCATGTGGTGGACGCATCAAATATGCAGCGGGAAAAGCAGATGTTCATAACTTACCAGACATTGGATGATCTTGGTGTAAAAGACAAGAAATTTGTCACACTTTTTAATAAGCAGGATGCCCGCACAGACAACGAACCGCTGCATGATTTCAGGGCAGATTATACTCTTAACATTTCAGCGGCAAAGGATCTGGGATTAGATGAGGTAAAATCTCTTTTAGAGGAGATATTAAGAGAGAACAAGGTATATATTGAGAGAATTATCCCATATGATAAGGCTGGCGTGATACAGCTCATCAGAAAACAGGGTGAGCTTGTGTCGGAGGAATATGTGGCTGATGGGATACAGATAAAGGCATATGTGCCGATGGAGGTGTACGGCAGGCTCGATTAGGGTGCTGCTTCGCTATATCATTATAATAAGCGAGGAATTTAAAATGTCGAAAACGCGTTCAATCCGCTGGGACAAGCTGGACAACACAGCAAATCTGTTCCCTAGTATAGCGGGGGAGAGCATGACAAATGTATATAGGATCTCAGTCACCTTAACTGATGAGATTGACAGTGAAAAGCTGCAGGAGGCACTGGATATAGTGCTTCCGAAGTTTGGTCTGTTTAACGTGAGACTCAGGATGGGAGTATTCTGGAACTATTTTGAGGAAAATGGCAAAAAGGCACCAAAGGTGCATGAGGAAAATACATTTCCGTGCAGATTTATAAGACCGAACAAGAATCACAGCTATCTTTTCAGGGTGACATACTATAAGAACAGAATAAATCTTGAGGTATTTCATGTGTTGACAGATGGCATGGGCGGCATCAATTTCCTTAGGGAGCTCACCTACCAGTATCTGCGACTCACACATCCGGAGATTGCAAAGCTAAAGGGCAATTCATTGACGCAGGGCACATCCTTAAATAGAGAGGACAGCTTTGTTAAGAACTACAAATCAAGTAAGCCAAGTGGCTTTAACAGGCAGAAGGCGTATCTTTTAAAGCTGGAAAAGGTACCTGATGGAGAGTTTGGGCTGATACATGGTATGATGCCTGTATCACAGCTGAAGCAGGTCTGCCACCGCTATGGAGTTTCCATAAATGATTATCTGGTAGCATGCTTTGTGTGGAGTGTGTATCAGGAGTGTTTTCACGGCATGCCAAACGATATGCCTGTCAGGGTTGCAGTTCCTGTGAATCTTCGTCCTTATTTTGACTCCGTGACCACAAAGAACTTTTTTGTCATGATATCTGCTGAGTTCAGACCGCAAAACAGCTCCTACACATTTGAGGAGGTGCTTAAAATAGTGACGGATTCCATCAATTCACAGATTTCGAAGGAGCATCTGGAGGATCTTTTCTCATACAGTGTGTCAAATCAGAAAAATATCCTGATGAGACCAGTGCCTCTTTTTATAAAAAATCTGGCAATGAAGGCGGTCTATACGCAGTCGGCACTGGCAAACACCACTACTATCACAAATATTGGAAATATAAAAGTAGAGCCGGAATACGAGCCGTATATAACAGGCTTTTATTCCTTTATACCAATGTCCAAGGGACAGCCTATGAAGGGCACCATATGCTCCTACAAGGACACGCTGGTGTTTACTTTCTCATCTATTCTGGCCGATACGATGATTCAGAGAAGCTTTTTTAAGAAGCTTGTAAATGACGGAGTGGAAGTGACAATTGAGACAAATGGAGAGTATTATGACTAAATGCATGAAATGCGGTGTGTATATTGCAGACAATACAGATAAATGCCCGCTCTGCCAGCAGGTTGTGGCACCGGTTGAACTGTCATCGGACAATCATCAGGGCACTGAAGGGGTTTTTGAACAGCATAATGATGTGCCGGATAAGTGCGTAAACGATACAGATAGTGCAGCAAAGAGGGCAGATAGTACAGCAAGCCATGACAACGGTACGAGATATCCTGACGTCAAGGGCGCATCAAGAAAATACAGATTACTGGAAAATATCATATTGTTTCTGTCTATAGTAGGACAGATTGTGCTGACAACTGTTGATTACATGACAGACCATGAGATAAACTGGAGCTTTATAGTGCTTCTTGTTGTAATCTATGCGAATGTGACGCTGCGTCTGGCAATAGTCGGAAGAAACGGATATATTTTTAAAATTGTAAGCACATTTGTGTTCACGGTGCTGTTTCTCGAGGGCATAGACCTGCTCACAGGAGCCAGTGGCTGGGCACTTACATTTGTTTTCCCAAGTGCCATACTGGCGATGGTTCTTGCAACAATTATACTTATGATAGTAAACATAAGAAACTGGCAGAGCTACATGATGATGCAGCTTTTTCTTGTGCTGATGAGCGTGATTGCGATGATACTTGTGGCAGTCAAGGTCATATGGTTCCCATATCTGGCAATGGGAGCGATGGGCGCTTCGCTGTTTTTGTTTCTCGGAACACTGATTATCGGTGACAAAAGAGCCAGAACAGAGCTGAAACGGAGATTTCATATATGATAGGCTTTCATGGAATAGGAAATTCGCATATGTTTGAGGATGAAGAGATGGGAAACTACCATCCGGAAATTGAAAACGGCGATAGTAATGGTGATAATGAAACTGGAATAATAGGAGCTTTGGGTAATAAGCTTGAAAAGACATTTAAGAACTCATTATCTGCCATGAAAAGTGAGCATGTGGAAAAAGCCCATAGCAATGCAACTGTGGCAGACGAAGAAGTCAGTATACAGGGAAAAATACTTGCTAATCTGATGGGACATATCACAAATGACCTTGCAATCGGCAAAAAAATAAAATCCGGAGAGCTCAGGAAGCGCATGAAGGAACCTGCATGGCTTGTTCCGGACTGCTTTGTAACAGAGGATATAGATATGGGCGGTTTCACTATGAAGCTTTTATCTTCAAAGGAAAACCCAAATACAGAGCGTGTGATACTGCAGCTGCATGGTGGTGGATATATGGGGGCAGTGCGCAATGCATACTATGTATTTGCAGGTCTTTATAATGAGGTAAGTGAGGGCTGCTCAGTGCTCACGCCTGACTATCGCGTGGCGCCGGAATACCCATATCCGGCAGCACTTGAGGATGCCATAGCCTGCTATAAATGGCTCTTGTCACAGGGATGGTTTGGTTCGCAGATTGTGCTGGCAGGAGACTCAGCGGGAGGAGGACTTGCAATGTGCCTCACCATGTATCTTCGAGACCACGTCATGCCGCTTCCGGCAGGAATAGTAGCCATGTCACCATGGACAGACCTCACAGCAGGCGGAGAGTCATATGAGACAAACTACGAAAAGGACCCACTGTTTGGGAACACAAGGGACAGTCTGATCTACGTGAATGACTATCCCGGTGACCACGATAAAATGGATCCATACATATCGCCGCTGTTTGGTAATTTCAGAGGCTTTCCACCAATGCTCATACAGGTAGGCTCGATAGAGATGCTCTTATCTGACTCGGTAGAGGCCGCTGCAAAGGCAAGAATCCAGGGCGTTAAGGTGCGACTGTCAGTGTATGAGGGGATGTTTCATGTGTTCCAGATGGGATACCTCAATTTCCCGGAGTCCAAGCGTGCATGGGCGGAGGTCAAGCGTTTCCTAAAGGTGATTAAAGAGGAAGAATAGAGGAGAAGCAGATAATGATTACCGGAGAATTAAGAAATAAAATAGATAAAATATGGGAAACATTCTGGACAGGTGGCATCACAAATCCATTAGATGTTATAGAACAGTTTACATATTTACTCTTTATAAAGCAGCTTGACGAAGTTGAGACAACAAAAGAAAACGAGGCAAATTTTCTTGGTGTAGACTATGAGTCTATGTTTCCGGGTGAATGTCAGAAATATCGCTGGAGCAAATTCAAAAATCTCGGTTCAGCAGAGGAAATGTATGAGCTTGTTTTAAATGGAGTGTTTCCGTTTATAAAGAATCTGCATCAGGACGGGGATTCGGCCTATGCCAGATATATGGGAGATGCTATATTCAAGATTCCCACCGCGGCAATGCTGTCAAAAATAGTCGATGGAATAGATAAGCTTGAGCTGGGAGACGAAGATTCTAAGGGTGATTTATACGAGTATCTTCTCTCAAAGGTTGCAACAGCCGGAACCAATGGACAGTTCAGAACACCGCGACATATCATAAAAATGATGGTCGAACTGGTAAAACCGTCACCGGATGATACAATAATTGATACGGCAATGGGAAGTGCAGGCTTTCTGATAGAAGCACAGAGTTATCTAAGAGAAAACCATCCGGAGCTTTTCCTTCACAAGGAGAGCCTTGAGCATTTCAATAACACGATGTTTTATGGCAATGATATGGATAGAACTATGCTTCGAATCGGAGCTATGAATATGCTGCTTCATGGCGTGGAAAATCCTAATATTTCGTACAGGGACAGTCTTTCAGAGCAGAATACGGATGTTGAAAAATATAGCTTAGTTCTGGCAAATCCACCGTTTAAGGGAAGTCTGGACTATGAGGCTGTTTCAGCAGATTTGCTTAAGGTGACAAAGACGAAGAAAACAGAGCTGCTTTTCTTAGCACTATTTTTGCGTATACTCAAAAAAGGTGGCAGGGCGGCAGTGATTGTTCCTGATGGAGTATTGTTTGGTAGCAGTAAAGCACATAAACAAATCAGAAAAGAAATCATAGAAAACAATAAGCTCGACGCAGTCATATCAATGCCAAGTGGAGTGTTTAAGCCATACGCAGGAGTGTCAACAGCAATCCTTATTTTCACAAAAACAGGCTCAGGTGGTACCGACAAAGTCTGGTTTTATGATATGAAAGCTGATGGATTAAGCCTTGATGACAAACGCCAGGAAATCGCAGACAATGATATCCCGGATATTATTGAGAGATTCAATCATCTTGATGCAGAGACTGACAGAAAAAGAACGGATCAGAGCTTCTTTGTTCCGGTTGATGAGATTGTGTCAAATGACTATGACCTTTCAATTAATAAGTACAAGGAAATAGTCTATGAGGCTGTGCAATATGAGCCAACCGATGTGATAATAGGAAAGATTGACGCTCTGGAAAGTGAGATACAGGGTGAACTGGCAGAGCTTAAGAAACTGTTGGATGTGTAAAAGCAAATTCGTGTTTGTAAAATTCTTGATAAATAGAATGCATGTTAGACAAAAAGGCGATTAGATGTTAATATAGTATAAAAGAAGTGCTACCGATAGACGGTCAGCCTGATATATGTATTGATTAAAGATAACCGCCACAGTTTACCAGACCAGGGCGGTTATTTTTGTGTCTTGGAAAGATTAATGGTGTTTATAGCAGGAGTGATGTAGATGAGAGTAAAACTTGAGGATGTTTGTGAGCGTGGCTCATCGAACATAAAACAGTCTGATATAATTAAAATGAGTGGTAATTATCCAATTTATGGTGCGTCAGGATTGGCTGGAAAAGTAAATTTTTATCATCAGGAGCAACCATATGTAGCTGTTGTCAAGGATGGAGCAGGAATAGGCAGAACAACATTGAATCCAGCAAAATCTTCAGTGATAGGAACTATGCAGTATCTAATACCAAAGAAAAATGTATTACCAGAATATTTGTTTTATGTTGTGAGTTATATGCATTTAGAAAAATACTACACTGGAGCAACCATTCCACATATTTATTTTAAAGATTATAAAAATGAAGAATTTAACCTTGATAATATAGAGAAACAATTGGAAATCATAGATGTTTTGGGTAGGTGTAAAAAGGTTATAGAAGCCAGAAAACAAGAGTTAGTTGAATTAGACAGCTTAACGAAAGCCCGATTTGTAGAGCTGTTTGAGTGTGGGGATCATGAGATTGTAAAAGCGTCAGATGTATGTGATTTCATCACTAAGGGAACAACACCCCCAACAGGAGAAATAACTGAAGAATATGAAAATGGAAAAATTCCATTTTTAAAAGTATATAATCTTAGTTTCACTGGTGAGATGTTATTTGATGAGAATCCACAGTATATTCTAGCTGAGACACATAATGGCAAATTAGCAAGGTCAAAAGTGTATCCAAATGATGTTTTGATGAATATCGTTGGGCCTCCGTTGGGAAAGTTTACGTTGGTTACAGATGAATTTGAAGAATGGAATATTAATCAAGCAATTGCAATATTCAGAGCAAAAGAGCGTATTCTTCCAAGGTTTTTGCTTCATGCTTTGATGCAACCAAAAGTATTAGAACCTTTTATAGGGCAGGCAGTGGGAATCAGACAACAAAACTTGAGTTTGGAGCAATGTAGAAATTTGCAATTTCCACTTCCATCGTTAGAAGAACAAAAGTCTTTTGTAGAGTTTGCTGAACAGCTCGACAAATCGTTAAGAAAAGAATCGAAGGTGGTGCAAACGAAA
>ULQZ01009960.1_pt1 | contig 12486 bp, 8 predicted proteins | sample 1955011 | NCBI WGS metagenome assembly ULQZ01 (sample SAMEA4835670, study PRJEB28245) | human gut metagenome | biome: gut microbiome; material: fecal sample | place: Denmark | collected 2008 | reverse complement strand
GCATAAAAAAAGAAGGTGCGCATTTTGACACACCTTCTTTTACAGTGTATGTATTAAAAATTACTCTACCTCACTATAATCGAGTACATTCTTACGATTAGCAAGAATGCGATCATATTCTTCCTTCGAACCAACAATAATCTTTTCGAATTCACGCTGACCGGTACCGGCAGGAATCAAGTGACCACAAATCACATTCTCCTTCATACCCTCCAATCTATCAACCTTACCATTGATGGCAGCCTCATTCAAAACTTTCGTTGTTTCCTGGAATGATGCAGCAGACATGAAACTTGAAGTTCCCAAAGCGGCACGGGTAATACCTTGCAGAATCTGAGTAGATGTAGCAGGAATAGCATCACGTACTTCAACAGGCTTCAAATCACGACGTTTCAACATACTGTTCTCATCACGCAACTTACGGGCAGTAACAATCTGACCCGGCTGCAAATTCTGAGAATCACCAGAGTCAACAACTACTTTCTTGCCCCAAATACGATCGTTTTCTTCCATGAACTCTTGCTTATCCACTACCTGCTGTTCCAAGAAGCGAGTATCGCCCGGCTCATCGATTTCTACCTTACGCATCATTTGACGAACAATAATCTCAAAGTGTTTGTCGTTAATCTTCACACCCTGCAAACGGTAAACGTCTTGCACTTCATTTACGATATATTCCTGTACAGCCGTGGGACCTTTAATGGCCAAAATGTCAGCAGGAGTAATCGCACCGTCAGATAACGGAGTTCCGGCACGAACGTAGTCATTCTCCTGAACCAATATTTGTTTAGACAGATTCACCAAATACTTTTTCACTTCACCTGTCTTAGATGTGACAATAATTTCACGGTTACCACGCTTAATCTTACCCATAGTAATTTCACCGTCTATTTCAGAAACGACAGCAGGATTAGATGGGTTACGAGCCTCAAACAGTTCTGTAACACGAGGAAGACCACCGGTGATATCACCAGCCTTGCCTACAGCACGAGGAATCTTCACAATAATGTCACCAGCTTTCACTGCCTGACCGTTTTCAACCACAACATGCCCCCCCACGGGTAAGTTATAAGTACGGATCAAATTACCATCCTCGGTTACAATATGGGCAGAAGGTACTTTTGTCTTGTCCTTAGACTCGATAATGATAATTTCACGCAAACCGGTAGCTTCATCAGACTCTACCTTATAAGTTACGTTTTCAACCACACTCTCGAATTCAATCTTACCAGTAGCCTCTGTAATAATAACAGCGTTGAACGGATCCCACTTAGCAATCAGTTTTCCTTTCTCAACAATATCACCGTCTGCAGCATATAATTTTGAACCATAAGGCACATTATGAGTTGACAGGATAATCCCTGTATTCACATCGATAAAGCGGACTTCAGCCAAACGACCGACTACCACTTTCACAGCCTCACCCATTTCATCAACCGTATCTACCGTACGCAATTCTTCGAATTCCAAACGTGCATTATTCTTGGCCACAATGCTTGCATTAGCAGCCATATTACCTGCGATACCACCGGCATGGAATGTACGCAATGTCAACTGTGTACCCGGCTCACCAATAGATTGGGCAGCGATTACGCCGACTGCTTCACCTTTCTGAACCATACGACTGGATGCCAAGTTACGTCCATAACACTTAGCACATACCCCTTTCTTAGATTCACAAGTTAATACCGAACGGATTTCAACGCTTTCAATCGGAGAATCCTCGATTTCCTGCGCAATATCCTCTGTAATCTCCTCTCCACCGGCTACAATCAGTTTACCAGTAGTAGGATGGACGATATCATGTACAGAAACACGTCCTAGAATACGTTCGTACAAAGTAGCAATAACTTCATCGTTATTCTTCAAAGCCGTACAAACCAAACCACGAAGTGTTCCACAGTCTTCTTCATTGATAATCACATCATGCGACACGTCTACCAGACGGCGGGTCAAGTATCCCGCATCAGCAGTCTTCAACGCTGTATCCGCCAAACCTTTACGAGCACCGTGGGTAGAAATAAAATACTCTAACACAGACAAACCTTCTTTAAAGTTTGAAAGAATAGGGTTTTCAATAATCTGTGCGCCTTCAGCACCGGCTTTCTGCGGTTTTGCCATCAAACCACGCATACCAGACAACTGACGAATCTGCTCTTTAGAACCACGGGCCCCGGAATCAAGCATCATAAATACTGAATTGAAGCCTTGGTCATCATTCTTAATCGTCTTGTAAAGTATATCAGACAGGTCACTGTTCACGTGAGTCCATGTATCGATAACCTGGTTATAACGTTCATTGTCAGTAATGAAACCCATATTATAGTTCATCATAATCTGTTCCACTTCCTCATTACCACGTTTTACCAGTTCTTCTTTTTCTTTCGGGATAATAATATCACCCAAGTTGAATGACAGACCACCCTTGAACGCCATATAGTAACCTAAGTTCTTAATACCATCCAAGAATTCACAAGCACGTGCAACACCGACAGCTTTGATAACATCACTAATGATATCTCGCAAAGACTTTTTGGAAATAATGGTATTCAAGTACCCCACTTCCGCTGGAACGATTTCATTTACAATCACACGCCCTACGGAGGTTTCTTTCATCATCACATCTACGATTTTGCCATCTTTGTCCAAGTCCTTCACCACTACGTTGACGATAGCATGAATATCCACTTTACCTTCATTATAAGCAATCAAAGCCTCTTCCGGACCGTAGAAAGTCAAGCCTTCACCTTTAGCCCCTTTTCTCAGCTTGGTAATATAATACAAACCAAGTACCATATCCTGTGCAGGCACAGTAATAGGAGCACCATTAGCAGGATTCAGAATGTTATGAGCTTGAAGCATCAACATCTGTGCTTCCAGAATCGCATCATTACTCAAAGGCAAGTGAACCGCCATCTGGTCACCATCGAAGTCGGCATTGAACGCTGTACAAGCCAACGGGTGCAACTGAATAGCTTTACCTTCAATCATATGCGGTTGGAAAGCCTGAATACCCAAACGGTGCAGAGTCGGCGCACGGTTCAGCAATACAGGATGACCTTTCATGACATGTTCCAAGATATCCCAGATCACAGGCTCCTTGCGGTCTACAATCTTCTTTGCAGATTTTACAGTCTTCACAATACCACGTTCAATCAACTTACGGATGATAAACGGCTTGTAAAGCTCTGCAGCCATCAGTTTAGGAATACCACATTCACCCATCTTCAATTCAGGACCAACAACGATAACCGAACGAGCAGAGTAGTCAACACGCTTACCCAGCAAGTTCTGACGGAAACGTCCTTGCTTACCCTTCAAGCTATCGGACAGTGATTTCAATGGACGATTAGCGTCAGTCTTCACTGCACTTGATTTACGTGAGTTATCGAACAAGGAATCGACAGCCTCCTGCAACATACGTTTTTCGTTACGCAAAATCACTTCGGGAGCCTTGATTTCAATCAGTCGCTTCAAACGGTTGTTACGGATAATCACACGACGATACAAGTCATTCAAGTCAGAGGTAGCGAAACGGCCACCATCCAACGGAACCAATGGACGCAGTTCAGGAGGAATAACCGGCACAATACGTACAATCATCCATTCAGGTTTATTACGTCCGCGAGATGCACGGAACGATTCAACTACCTGCAGACGCTTCAAAGCCTCGTTCTTACGTTGCTGCGAAGAATCATTACTTGCTTTATGACGTAATTCATAAGATAAAGCATCCAAATCCAAAGTTGAGAGCAGATCATAAATGGCTTCTGCTCCCATCTTAGCTATAAACTTATTCGGATCTGTATCTTCCAAATATTGGTTTTCTTTAGGAAGTGTATCCAAGATATCCAAATACTCTTCTTCAGAAAGCAAATCATATTTATTAATGCCATCTTCAGCCTTCACACCCGGCTGGATAACCACATAACGTTCATAATATACAATAGCGTCTAGTTTCTTTGTAGGCAGCCCCAACAAATAACCGATCTTGTTCGGCAATGAACGAAAATACCAGATATGCGCTACAGGCACAACTAACTGAATATGTCCCATACGTTCACGACGGACCTTCTTTTCAGTCACTTCAACGCCACATCGGTCACAAACAATACCTTTATAACGGATACGTTTGTACTTACCGCAATGACATTCGTAATCTTTCACCGGACCGAAAATACGCTCGCAGAACAAACCATCACGTTCCGGTTTGTAGGTACGGTAGTTGATCGTTTCAGGCTTCAACACCTCACCGCTCGAATTCTCAAGGATTTCTTCGGGTGAAGCCAAGCCAATTGAGATTTTCGAGAAATTACTCTTTATCTTAGTTTCTTTTCTAAAAGCCATACTTCCTTATTTATAATGTAAAGAGTTATATTTTTTTATTATTCAAGGTTGATACTCAAGCCAAGACCTCTCAGTTCGTGTAACAATACATTCAGAGATTCGGGGATACCCGGAGTTGGCATAGGTTCACCTTTCACAATAGCTTCGTAAGCCTTTGAGCGTCCTACAACGTCATCAGACTTAATGGTCAGGATTTCCTGTAAGATATGTGCTGCGCCGAATGCTTCAAGCGCCCAAACTTCCATTTCTCCGAAACGCTGACCACCGAACTGTGCCTTACCACCAAGCGGCTGCTGAGTAATAAGGGAGTACGGACCGATAGAACGGGCATGCATCTTATCTTCAACCATGTGCCCTAGTTTCAACATATAAGTTACACCCACTGTTGCAGGTTGGTCAAAGCGTTCGCCTGTACCACCATCACAAAGATAAGTCTTACAATAACGAGGCAATCCAGCTTTATCTGTCCATTCATTTAAATCATCCATAGAAGCACCGTCAAAAATAGGAGTAGCAAATTTCACACCCAACTCTTTTCCGGCACGACCTAATACGGCTTCGAAAATCTGACCAATATTCATACGAGAAGGCACACCCAACGGATTCAATACGATATCTACTGGAGTACCATCTGCTAAGAACGGCATATCTTCCTGACGAACCACACGAGAAACAATACCCTTGTTACCGTGACGTCCCGCCATCTTATCACCTACACCAATCTTACGCTTCTTGGCAATATAAACCTTAGCCATCTGAATAATGCCCGCAGGAAGTTCATCACCGATAGTGATAGCAAACTTCTTACGCTTTAATTCAGCATCCAATTCTTTATATTTCTTCAAATAATTCATCACCAAGTCACGAATCATGTCATTCTTATGAGCATCAGCTGTCCACTTGCTCAACTGGATAATAGTATAATCCAATGATTCCAAATCGCGTTTGGTGAACTTCGCCCCCTTGGCAATAACTTCCGTTCCCAAATAATCTTTCACTCCTTGGGAAACCTTACCATTAGTCAAAACCAATAGTTTCTCAATCAAGATATCTTTCAGTTTTGCTGCCTTTTCTTCGAATTCATCATTCAGTTTAGGCAGAATAGCCTTATCGGCATTCTTCTCACTTCTGCTCTTGATAACACGTGAGAACAACTTCTTGTCAATAACGACACCACGTAATGACGGAGAAGCTTTCAATGAAGCATCCTTCACATCACCTGCCTTATCACCGAAAATAGCACGAAGCAATTTTTCTTCCGGAGAAGGATCTGATTCACCTTTCGGAGTAATCTTACCAATCAGGATATCACCCGGTTCGATACGTGCACCTACACGTACAATACCGTTTTCATCCAAATCTTTAGTAGCTTCTTCACTCACGTTAGGAATATCAGAAGTTAATTCTTCCATACCGCGTTTCGTTTCGCGGACCTCCAAAATATATTCATCAACGTGTACAGAAGTCAGCAAGTCCTCACGTACAACGCGTTCATTCAATACAATAGCATCCTCGTAGTTATAACCTTTCCAAGGCATATAAGCCACCAACAGGTTTTTACCCAATGCAAGCTCACCACCCTGAGTTGAATATCCTTCAGTCAGGATATCACCCTTCTTCACACGCTGTCCTTTATCACAAGTAGGACGGAGGTCAATGGTCATGCTCTGATTAGTCTTACGGAATTTAGGAATTCTGTATTCCTTCAAAGCAGGTTCAAAGCTTACAAATTCTTCATCTTCATTTCTGTCATACAAGATACGAATAGTTGTTGCATCGACATATTCTACAACACCATCACCCTCTGCTGCAATCTGAGTACGAGAGTCTTCAACCAACTGTTTTTCAATACCTGTACCTACAATAGGAGCCTCTGTACGCAACAAAGGAACTGCCTGGCGCATCATGTTTGATCCCATCAATGCACGGTTAGCATCGTCATGTTCCAAGAACGGAATCAAAGAAGCAGCGATAGAAGCAATCTGCTGTGGAGAAACATCCATCAACTCTACCTGGTCAGGAGTAACAACAGGATAATCAGCATCACGACGAGCTTTTACTTTCTCACGAACAAATTTGCCTTCATCATCCAATGGAGCATTACCCTGAGCGATTATCTTATCCTCTTCCTCTTCGGCTGTCAGATATTCAATACCTTCATCAGATATATCCACCTTACCATCAGCTACTTTACGATAAGGAGTTGAAATAAAGCCAAGCTCATTAATCTTAGCATACACACACAAAGAAGAAATCAAACCGATATTCGGACCTTCAGGAGTTTCAATCGGACACAAACGACCATAATGAGTATAGTGTACGTCACGAACCTCAAAACCAGCACGTTCACGTGACAGACCACCAGGTCCTAACGCTGACAAACGACGCTTGTGAGTGATTTCAGCCAATGGATTAGTTTGATCCATGAACTGCGACAAAGCATTTGTTCCAAAGAATGAATTGATAACAGAAGAAATAGTCTTCGCATTAATCAAATCAATCGGAGTAAACACTTCATTGTCACGCACATTCATACGCTCACGGATGGTACGAGACATACGTGCCAGACCAATCGCAAATTGATTGGACAACTGTTCTCCTACAGTACGTACACGACGGTTACTCAAGTGGTCAATATCATCAACATCCGCTTTAGAGTTAATCAGCTCAATCAGATACTTAATGATTTCAATAATATCTTGTTTTGTCAATACCTTCACATCCATGTCCGTAGTCAGTCCCAACTTTTTGTTGATTCTGTAACGTCCTACCTCGCCAAGGTCATATCTTTTTTCAGAGAAGAACAGGTTATTGATAACCTCACGAGCACTGGCATCATCAGCCGGATCTGCATTACGCAACTGACGGTAAATGTAAAGTACAGCCTCTTTTTCAGAGTTGCTCGGGTCTTTCTGAAGGGTATTAAATATAATAGAGTAGTCGGATGAATTCGCTTCTTCCTTGTGAACAAGGATATTCTGAACGCCTGAGTCTATAATTTCATCGATATGATCCTCTTCAATCACAGTTTCACGGTCGATAATAACCTCATTACGTTCAATAGAAACAACTTCACCTGTGTCTTCATCTACGAAATCTTCTGTCCATGTTTTTAAAACACGAGCAGCGAGTTTTCTTCCTACGACTTTCTTCAAGTTAGTCTTATTAACCTTAACGTCTTCAGCCAAATTGAAGATTTCGAGGATATCTTTATCATTTTCAAAACCTACAGCTCTTAACAGAGTAGTAACAGGCAATTTCTTTTTACGGTCGATATACGCATACATTACATTGTTAATATCTGTAGCGAATTCGATCCATGAACCTTTGAATGGAATAATACGGGCAGAGTACAATTTAGTACCGTTAGCATGTACGCTCTGACCAAAGAACACGCCCGGAGAACGGTGCAACTGAGAAACAACTACACGCTCAGCACCATTAATAACAAAAGTTCCTTTCGGAGTCATATACGGAATAGGACCCAGATAAACATCCTGAATAACCGTATCGAAATCTTCATGATCAGGATCAGTACAATACAACTTCAGTTTTGCTTTCAAAGGCACGCTGTATGTGAGCCCGCGCTCCAAACACTCGTCTATTGAATAGTGAGGCGGATCAATGTAATAGTCCAAGAATTCAAGGACAAAGTTATTACGAGTGTCAGCAATAGGGAAGTTTTCAGCGAACACCTTATACAGCCCGTCATTCTTACGCTTTTCGGGCGGGGTATCCAACTGTAAAAAGTCTTGGAATGACTTCAATTGCACTTCCAAGAAATCCGGATACTTCATCAGATTCTTGATGGAAGCAAAATTAACTCTTTGATTTTCAGTATTTGAAGACATTTGTTAATATTTTGTAGAACTTAATAATAATATAGACACAAAAAGGTTAAGAATCCTCTACCAGAGGATTCCTAACCGTATTACCTGATACTCAGGCTAATATTATTTAAGCTCAACTTCAGCTCCAGCTTCTTCCAAAGTTTTCTTCAGTGATTCAGCTTCGTCTTTAGCCAAGCCTTCTTTTACTGTGCTAGGAGCACCGTCTACCATGTCTTTAGCTTCTTTCAAGCCAAGACCACATGCTTCTTTAACGGCTTTAACAACCTGCAATTTTGCAGCACCAGCGCTCTTCAAAACTACATCAAAAGATGTTTTTTCTTCAGCAGCAGCTGCACCAGCAGCAGGACCAGCAGCAACAGCTACAGCTGCAGCAGCAGGTTCAATACCGTATTCTTCTTTAAGGATAGTTGCAAGTTCATTAACTTCTTTTACTGTCAAGTTAACTAATTGTTCTGCAAAAGCTTTCAAATCTGCCATTTTTGTATGATTTTAATTGTTTGTTACTAATTGATTATAAAATTGATTATTCGGCACGTTCGCCCAGAGTCTTAAGAACTCCATGAATGGTGTTACCACCTGATTGAAGAGCAGAAATAACATTTTTCGCCGGTGATTGCAGCAATGCAATAATATCAGCAATAACTTCATTCTTACTCTTAATGTTGCAAAGAGCATCCAGTTGATTAGCACCTACATAGAAACCTTCTTCAGCATAAGCTGCTTTCAATGCAGGAATTTCCTCTTTGTATTCTTTCAACAACTTTGCAGGAGCGTTAGCTACTTCGCTAAACATTACTGAAGTTGTACCTTTTAAAGAATCGAACAACGGAGAGAAATCAACACCTTCCATGCTCATCAGAGCTTTGTGAAGCAAAGAATTCTTCACAACAACCAGCTTAATACCTGCTTTGAAACATTTTCTTCTCAGTTCACTTGTCTTAGCTGCATCCATAGCAGTTGTGTCAACCAAATAGAAATGTCCGTATTGCTTAACGGTTTCAGCCAACTGACCAATAATAACGCCTTTATCTTCCTTTCTCATGATTCCTCCTTATTGTTAGTTTTCTTCTACAGTTTTGGGATCAATCTTGATACCCTTACTCATAGTACTTGAAAGATAAATACTCTTAATATAAGTACCCTTAGCTGAACTTGGTTTCAATTTAATGATAGTAGCGATAAATTCTTTCGCATTATCACGAATCTGATCTGCAGTGAAAGAAACCTTGCCAATTGAAGTATGAACGATACCGCTCTTATCAACCTTAAAGTCAATCTTACCTTGCTTAACTTCCTTAACAGCCTTAGCTACATCCATAGTTACAGTACCACTCTTCGGATTCGGCATTAATCCACGAGGACCAAGAACACGACCCAAAGCACCGATCTTACCCATGATAGACGGCATTGTAATGATTACATCAATATCAGTCCATCCACCTTTGATCTTTTCAATATATTCATCAAGACCAACATAGTCAGCACCAGCTTCTTTTGCAGCAGCTTCAGCATCAGGTGTACACAGAACCAAAACACGCACTTGCTTACCTGTTCCGTGAGGCAATGAAACTACACCACGAACCATCTGGTTAGCTTTACGAGGGTCTACACCTAAACGTACGTCAATATCTAATGAAGCATCAAACTTAGAAAAAGTAATATCTTTAACTAACTGTGCAGCTTCTTTCAGTGAGTATGCTTTCCCTGCTTCAATTTTTTCTGCAGCCAACTTTTGATTTTTTGTCAGTTTACCCATTATAATTGAAGTTTATTAGTTATTACCCGGGAATTCCCCTTTTACAGCGATACCCATACTTCTAGCTGTACCAGCTACCATAGTCATAGCAGACTCGATAGTGAAGCAGTTCAAGTCAACCATTTTGTCCTGAGCAATCGTACGAACTTGTTCCCAAGTAATTTCGGCAACCTTCTTACGGTTAGGCTCAGCAGAACCACTCTTAATCTTAGCCAATTCAAGCAATTGAATAGCTACGGGAGGAGTCTTGATAACAAAATCAAAAGACTTATCTGCGTAGTAGGTAATGATTACAGGTAAAATCTTACCTGCCTTGTCCTGGGTTCTGGCATTGAATTGCTTGCAAAATTCCATGATATTAATACCCTTAGAACCCAAAGCAGGTCCAACGGGAGGTGATGGATTTGCAGCGCCTCCTTTAATCTGTAATTTGATTAGTCCAGCAACTTCTTTAGCCATTTTGTTTCTAATTTTTATATATTAATTATAGCGAAAGTCCAATGCACGTAACAGAATGCATTATTCTTTCTCGACATCCATAAAGCCAAGTTCCAGCGGAGTTTTACGTCCGAAGATCTTAACCATAACCTTCAACTTCCGTTTTTCGGTATTCACCTCTTCAATGAGACCACTGAAGCCACTGAACGGTCCAACGGTAACTTTCACTGTTTCTCCTACGGTATAAGGTACATTAAGTTCCTCACCACCTTCCTGAAGTTCATCCACCGTACCAAGTATACGATTCACTTCCGATTGTCTCAAAGGAACCGGATTTTCGGAACCTCCCAAGAAACCGATTACATTCGGGGTGTTTCTCAAATGATGAGCAACCTCACCGACCAAAGCGGCCTCGACTAAAACGTATCCGGGAAGATAACTTCTTTCTTTCACAATTTTCTTACCATTGCGAACCTGATACACTTTCTCGGTAGGAATCAACACCTGAGACACATACTCGCTAAGATCACTGTTCTTAATGTCAGCATCAAGATACTCCTTAACCTTGCTTTCTTTTCCACTAACAGCACGTAATACGTACCACTTTTTTTCAATCTCAGACATTTTATTCAATTAATTAGTGCGGATAGATAATATCCTCCATTACAAACTGGAAGGCTGAATCCATAAGAAAAACAACTAGCGCAATGAGTAGGGAAGCATATAAAACAACCACTGCGCTACTAGAAAGTTCTTTACGAGTAGGCCATGATACTTTATGGACTAATTCGTCATAAGATTCTTTACAATAATTTGCTACTTTCTGAAACATATTCTTTCAAGTTTAGCACGGGAGGAGAGGCTCGAACTCCCGACACCCGGTTTTGGAGACCGGTGCTCTACCAACTGAGCTACTCCCGTAAAAATCAGTTCCCGGTGTCTTACGACCGAGAACTGATCATATTAATTATCTAGTGATTAGTCAAGAAGTTCTGTAATCTGACCTGCACCTACAGTACGTCCACCTTCACGGATAGCAAAACGCAAACCTACATTCAATGCAACCGGGTAGATCAACTCAACTGTAATAGTTACGTTATCACCAGGCATTACCATTTCAGTTCCTTCCGGCAAAGTGATTTCACCTGTACAGTCCATAGTACGCAAGTAGAACTGAGGACGATACTTGTTATGGAACGGAGTATGACGACCACCTTCTTCTTTCTTCAAGATATAAACCTCAGCTTTGAACTTAGAGTGAGCCTTAACCTGACCCGGCTTACACAAAATCATACCACGTTTGATTTCGTTTTTGTCGATACCACGCAACAACAAACCAACATTATCACCAGCTTCACCTTGATCCAATAATTTACGGAACATTTCAACGCCAGTAACAACTGATTTCTTATCTTCACCCAAACCAAGAATTTCAACTTCGTCACCTACATGGATAATACCAGCTTCGATACGACCTGTAGCAACAGTACCACGACCAGTGATAGAGAACACGTCTTCAACAGGCATCAAGAAAGGTTTATCAATATCACGCGGAGGCAATGGAATCCAAGTATCAACTGCATCCATCAACTCCATTACTTTATCTTCCCATTGAGGAACACCATTCAAAGCACCTAATGCAGAACCACGAATAATAGGAGTATTATCACCATCGAAATCATAGAATGAAAGCAATTCACGCATTTCCATTTCTACCAATTCCAACATTTCTTCATCATCAACCATATCACACTTGTTCAAGAAAACAACCAAACGAGGTACGTTTACCTGACGAGCCAACAGGATGTGTTCACGAGTCTGAGGCATCGGACCATCAGTTGCAGCACAAACAATAATTGCGCCATCCATCTGAGCAGCACCTGTAACCATGTTTTTTACATAGTCGGCGTGACCCGGACAGTCAACGTGAGCATAGTGACGATTTGCAGTTTGATATTCTACGTGAGAAGTATTGATAGTAATACCTCTTTCTTTTTCTTCAGGAGCGTTGTCGATAGAATCGAAAGAACGCAATTCTGAAAGACCTTTTTTAGCCAACACAGTAGTGATAGCAGCAGTCAAAGTGGTTTTACC